>Ga0307930_1002733_pt1 | contig 13317 bp, 7 predicted proteins | sample OrgLakmetageno46_FD_203161 | JGI IMG/M metagenome (GOLD analysis project Ga0307930, IMG submission 203161) | Saline water microbial communities from Organic Lake, Antarctica - #46 | ecosystem: Environmental > Aquatic > Non-marine Saline and Alkaline > Saline | place: Antarctica: Organic Lake... | reverse complement strand
CTCCAGGCTTTGATAGAGGGCAGCTTGCGTTGAAGCATTGCGCGCAGTTCGTTGCACAACAAGGGCTGCGAGCTCAAATACAGCCAGCGCCCGGGACGGCAATACTGCCCGAGGGAGTAAATTACTCCCTTCCTGAGCACTCCATCCGATGTCAGCCCATTCAGCACCAGCTTCCACCTCGTCTTCGTCAAACGCACTCGTGTCATTAAATCCTTCAACTTCCTCGGCATCATCTGTCTCGTCTTCACTCGCTTCATAACTGCCGTCGGTATCCTCACGGTCATCGTTGTTCTTCTGGCTGCCACGGCTGCCGATACTAGCACTTCGTTGTTTACGCCCAGGGGAAATGGCACTGCTTGAACTGCTTTCGCCAGCCGCTTCACTCTCTGTAGCGGTAGCAGCTCTTGTAACCGCCATTTTTTCTCTGGTGTTCCAATCAAGCTCAGCTTCTGCCACAGCAATCGCCAACAGCTCCAAGAGCACTGCGTCCAGAAAAGGAATCACTTCCGATGCTGGCTCATACCCTGGCGGCGCAATCAACGAAGATCCTGAAGCATTACCTTGTTGATAATCAATGCTTAAACTGTTCGAGTAGGCACTGATTCCTGAGCTAATGGGAATCGTAGTTCGGGACACGGATTGTTCCAGCGCTACGAGGCACCCTATCTTCGGCACTGAGCTGAGTAACGTCGTGGAACCACCAACGATTGGATCTGCTGTTTTCACCACAGCAGCAATGGTAGCCTCTGCTGTTGCGTGAACCCAGTGATAAGGGTTGTTGTGGCTCGAACTTTGTTTAGCACCACAGCGAGGTGGCAGAGACAGCAACGACGACATCAACGGCAATGTCTGCGGCGGTGCCAAAGAAGCCTCAGTGGCTGCAGGCGGTGAGGTGCCAAAGGCTTCACTTGCCCAACTGTCTGAAGACGGTGGCGATTGATGTGGCGTACGTGGAGGTACGACCTTCGGAGATATTTGCTCGGAATAAGATCTGCTCTTCGAAGAAGTTAAGCCCGATGTGCTGAAAGTATTAACTTTCCTAGGCGTAAACAAGGTAGGTTTTATGGCTGGAAGGGAAGCTGATAGGTTTGGTAACCAGCAACGAAGCGTAAAAGGCGCCGCATCTATGCCCATTTCAAAAGGGTAAAGGACACCCTTACTGCTTTTGCTCGGCGTTCGTTGCAAGTAAAGGAAGGCGCCAAGGAAGGCGCCTGTTGTTGCTCCAGCACATTTAGCTCCTACTTCAGCTCCTGATGTACTTGAGTCGGTGATCATACTGTCGCTATCGAAACGCGTTCGATCAGTGCCACAAATAAGAGGTAGGTTTAAAAGCCGATGAAGCTCTAGAGGCCAAACGCTCACGACACCAGACGACACCACTCGTCGTCGCCCGTACTGGCCTAGTGCTGTAGCTTCAGATGTCGAGAGCACGCCTGCCGGATGCACACACAGTAAAAGCAAAGGAAATCAACATGAAAGTAAGAATTAGTAGTAGCTAATAGCGGCATGTCCATGATCATAGTCATGTTTGTATTTTCAAAGCTGCGGCAAAGACAACTCTGCTCAAGTTGCTTCTTTCGATTTCTCTATTCTTTACCATCAGCGTCGAGAACAAGTAAGCGCAATTCCGACGGCGACGACTTGTTGGTATTACGAATCCAAATGAGTCTCATTTCTTTCGTTGGCGCAGTGCAAGGAGCGTCTTCACTTGCATTCATATCAGTGTTGGTGCCTCGGCTCATGTTAGCAGTTGTAGTGTTGACTGAAGTATTGTGGCTTCTGGGTCCACTTCCTAAGCTGTAAATAGTAGAAGCCGCGTTCTGCACCGACGGTAATTGACCCTCGGCAGCCAACTGCACTCTAGCATTCGATGACTTGCTACTACTGCTGGGAGCACTTGCTCCCCAAAGCCCCGGGGATGGTATTCCTGCTGATGCTTTCTGTGGTGGTTCAAGTCGAAACATCGCGAACTGAAAACCATCTGAGACAAGTAATATAGCTCTGTTACAGAGGTCAACGTCTTCGCTGCTGCAACTATCAACATTGTGAGTGTCTGCAGAAATAATGTGCAGAAACGAGGGCTGAAGGCCGCGAGGCAACGGGCAGTTCGCCATGAGAGACGACGCATCCAACTGACCGCGTGAATAAACCTCGATGACGAGACCTTTGTGGCGAGATCCACTGGATGTATTCTTTGAGCCTCTAGAAGAGGCTGAATTACGGGGGGAACCATAAGGGGACGTGGAAGAAGTTGATTGATGATTCGAGGAAGTGTCGTCATCATCAGATAGGCTCGAAGACCGATCCACAATCAAGATCAAGTAATCATCACCCCACCACGCTAGATTTATCACGCGCAGCGCTCTTTCTTGCTGCTCTGTTCCAAACAAGCGCCACTTATGGGGACTCTTGCTAATGCCAGTGGCAGAACCTGTGCCCCCACTCAACCCACTCCAACCACCTCCTTTTGACAAGCTGCCGTTTTTACGACTGTTGCTGCCGTTGTTATCAAGAGTACTGCTTGTATTGCTGCTGCTGCTGCTGCTGCTGCTGCTGCTGAGGCCAGCTTTAGCATGAGTAGGGTGGCTCAACAGGGCGAGGCCTCGAAGGCCTGCAACGGCCACATGTAAACCGCTGTAGCTCACAGCACAGCATTGCAGTGGAGCGTACGCGGCTGAATACTGTGGTGGCAAGGGCACCACTCGCCACCGATAAACGGCTGCTGAGTCACTGTTGATGGATACTGTGGCATCAACAACAGAGTTCACACCAGCATAAGTTGGTCGGAGATCATCATTACTGCCCCTGCTGCTGTCCAGGGAAATTGACGAAGGACTTGACGAAGGCCATGGTAGGCGGTCAAGCACAGCAACTGCATTAGCAGACACAAGCAGAGGAGTCTCGCAACTACCAGTGGGGCCAAGAGCAGACCGCCACACGTCGTGCGCTACTAAGGAAGCATTATTGCAAGCTTGAAGGTGCCGGTTGTGGAGAAAAGGTGCAGCTGGATCTCCTTGGGTAGTTGAAGACGATAATGCTGGCACCGTGATGAGGTGGCTACCGCCAGGCCCAGCCCAGGTTACACACGCAACCCCACCGTAGGAAAGCGCAGCCGCAGCTCCTCCCGTTGAACTCACCTGCGGCGGCGCTGGCCGTGCCATAGTAAGTAGAGCAGCAGCTTGAGCGCACCATGCATTTGAAAGGCTATCAATGCTGCTAACGTCACTGCCGCCTAAATTGGAATTGCCGTTACTGCTACTTGGACTATGAATACCCTCAGACAGCTTCTCAACCCAAGCTCCAGCAGCGGGCGATAAGAATTGCGGTGGCACTTCTGGTAGGGAGCAAAGCAGAGGCGTGGCACTTATACTTGCTTCCCAAACTGCAAATCCGCGATGAGCATACGCCACAGCCAGAGTATAAGTCCTGCGCCCACAGCCGCTGCTGCTACTACTACTGCTGCTACTGTCAACGGAACTTAGGCTCGGGCTGAATGTCAAGGCGAGCGGCGGGCCAGGGTTGACGGCAACCGCGTCAGCCCACGCTCCTTCTTCATCGGGTGCGGATGAGCTGAGTGAGGTAGAAGATTCGAGGGCGCTCTTGTCACTGCTACCACTAAGATCATGCAGATGCTTAGCATCAAGGGTTTTCCTCAAGCTTTCACTCTCCGCATCTGTTGCTGCTCCTGCTACTTTAGTTATACTACTGATAGCACTTGAAGCACCTGCTGGCGGTAAGACAGGGCCACCCCAGCCGAGACCTGCAAGGCATAAAGGTGGCGCGCAAACCGGTGCTGCGAGCATCCAAGTAGGCTTCGAGAGGAAAGATGCGCTGGATTGTGCCTCTGGAATGCTGGAATGAGAGGTTGTAGTAGCTGTTGTGGGAGTGGTAGATTTCGAAGTTGAAGTTGAAGCACTCAAACGGTGCAAGGTCACCATCCCATGCCCACTTGCAAATGTGCTCGGTGAAGTGTTCCCACTTGAAGCAGGCGTCTCGATCCCGCTGGAGCTTGGCGTTTTTCTAGTGGTGGACAGAGCCCACCAGCCCACTGCAAGCAAGCACCCTGCCTCTGCAGGTCCCGCCTCAGCAGTTGGCGCTATTGCTACCGAAGTGGCCCACGCTTGGATTGACCCATTGATGCTACTACTCATGCTTGAGGCTGAGCCTATAGACGGCGGATGGACTCTCATTGCTAAATAACCACTCGCTGTATTACTATCAAAGCAACCAGAGCTACCACTCATGCTGCTATTACTTTGTATAGGTAACGCAGCTGCTACGCAACGACCATCTTCCAGCACCGCAGCAACGTAGCACAAGAGGCCACGGGCAACACTATTCACATGTGCTGCAGAGGAATACGGCGCAGCTGACAGCGCGCGAATACCCAGTTTAGTACTAGTGTTGCCACTGGCGCTGCTTCGACTGGTCGTGGAATGGCTAGTAGTGCTGGGGTGGCTACTACTGCTAGTGCTGGTGCTGCTGTTGAGTACGCTGCTATCTCCGCTGTGTCTTAAACCGTTGGCGCCTGAAGTGCTGTTGCTTAAGCTGCCTGTGCTATTGCTTCGACTGCGAGCTCGGCCAGGGGATTTCGCTGCGCCTGAGCCTCGCTCTGCGATGTAGTCCTTGAGCATACGCTTCGACGCAGAAGCAACCAAGCCTGAGGACACATGAGCCTCCGTAGCGAGGGGCAGCGGAGGTGGTGATGGTACCGATGGCGACGGTGGGGGTGCTGCCAGCTGTCCAAAAGAGCCAAACACGCGCAGTACTGCAAAGGAGCCACCTGCCATTCCACCAAAACTGGGGCCGCAGTCCACGAGGCACAACACGCCACAAGAAGTGCCGACGAGCACTCGGAGCTGCACCCCAGAGCTCCTTGTCCCACTGCTTCCTCCACTTTTCAGCCCTTCCTCACCTGCATTGCTGCTAGCCGCACTGAGCGACGCATCGTCATGAGGTCTGCCTCGTCCATTGGAGGTCCTTTTCTCTGCGTCAGTCAGCGGTAAGGCGCACATGGATGTCGGCTCACCGGGTAAACAGCTACGCCACCGCCCGCGCGCGGCGCCAGCTGCTGCTTTCACGCGACTGCCACCCACCGAGCTGTGGCTTGCAGCGTCGCGGTACGCGAGTGACTCCGCCGTGCTGGCAGCACTTGAAGCCACCAAGACAACTTTCGGGGTCAAGTTCACCGTTGGGGGTGCTGTGGTTTGGCGCGCGCGCCCACCTGATCCGTTGGAGTTACTGCCTCCCCCTCCGCCGCTGCCACTGTTGCCACTACCAGGCGGAGCCCCACGCCAGTCGGCGGCTTGCTCCAACCATCCAGGCAAAGGCAATTGCAGCACAGGCTGATCGCGCCGCACTACCACGGAGTATACTCCTAGAAGGCCAATTGATAGGGACCTTGGACTGCTGCTATAGCCATCGTTGACATTATTGTCGTGGCTGTCGAAAGAATACCCACGGCCGTCATTCGGTGGTTCTAATACGGCGATAGAAGCCGAGTCCGAGCGCCAAACTAAGACAGGACTAGGCCCTGGCGCTGGCTTCGAAGCCAGTGTGGATGCTCTAGTAGTACTCGTACTATATGGATTCGCACTTGATCCGTCACCATGGTACGATGCACTAGTGCTATTGGGCACGCTGTACCCCCCCTGCAGCTCAATTGCTAGGGAACGGAAAGTTTTGGTCGCGCCTAGGAGCAAGAAATGCGGCCCTCCAGACCACACCTGCAGCTCACCGCTATCGCGAAGCACGGCTAAGAGGGAACCTAACAACAGAGAAAAAGCACGTCAGTCTAGTATATTCATTCGCGTTAATGCTTCTATGAATGAGCCAATGCTTCAGTAGTTCAGAATCGTGAAATAATTCGTACATACCATCAGGGGACGAGGATACGGCGCTAATTGCTCCCCGCTTTGGGCCGGGCTGTTGGATAGAGCGCAGAAGGATCAGATTCATATGTGTGGAAAAGGTTTTACTGAAGAGTTTCTTACCAAGAGAGATGGTGACTCAAAAGAGGTTGGGCATCCCAAAGTCCACATTGCAGCCTATTCCAAGCTGATATAGGTCTCGTCCAGCATGTTGCACAGCATCCCAGCCCTCCAAATACTTCTAGCAAGCCTTGGTACAAAGTACTCTATGATAGCTCTAGCTAGCTAGCTAGTTCGCCAAGTTTCGAGCTACTAGGTTTGGGGTACGGGGCTACAGCACCAAGGGATGTCATTTTCCACAGCACATAAGACGAGAAGCGAGAAGCGAGAAGCGAGAAGCGAGACACTAGCCTACTAACTTACTTAGTAGCTCTGTAGCTGTCGAGGACTTTTTTTGTCATCAGCAGAAAGATTTTTTTGTGTTGTTGGTTGGCTTTTACGTAGTAGTACGTACTGTACAGGTCTGTAGCTACAGTACGTACTGCGACAGCGCGACAGCACGGCGCGACAGCTTCTCATCAAGAACAAGCCCACAAGCCCACATACGTGCAGCTCTTACCGCGCTTATTACGACGCCTATTTAGTACTGTCCAGCAGTTTGTTAGGCGATGAGCGTGTTTCTAAAAGTGTGCTGATTTATCTGAGAATGAGCTCCAAGCTTCCTTACAAGGGCGACGTGAATGAAGCTCAGCGGAATGGTGACCGTGCTGCCATCCGCACCATCATGGCTTGGCGGAAGCGAAGGGAATTGGGCCAACTCGATCTCGAAGAAAGTGTCGACGATGCGTCGCCAACTACAACTGCAGCGAGCAGTCAATCTTCGTCTGTTGATGAGGGCAGCGTCGCGCCACCGCTGGAAGCTACTCGTGGGCCATCTGGCCCCGCAGAACAAAATACTACTGTTGACACCGAAAGAGCTCCGACTGGTACAAACTCCACAGCGGCGACTCCCAAAGTCTCTCCTGCACAAGCTTCAGCAGTAGGACCCAATGATGGAATGAACTCTGATTCTGACGACGGGCCACCCCCACTAGAGTCGTGTTCAGATTCGTCTTCTGAAGAAGGTGATTCAGGATCACCTCCACCTCTTAGTGCATCGCATGTCTCGCAGAGGGCAGTCTCTTCTATAACACCTTTTTCTTCTATATGCCCTTACGAATGTCCTGCCTTGTCTTCGTGTGCATCTGTTCTACTAAATCTTACGTGCGCGTTTTTTTCTGGGTGAGCAGAGCCGCCCAGAAGGAATGCAAAACCCGCAGCTCCTGGAGCTGTTACAGCAAGGGATATTGATAAAGTAATCTCCTTTGCTCTTGGAGAGATTGCTGGCCAGGATTTGGATTTGGTCAAGGGAAGCCGTGTTCGATTGCACGGGCTCGTGTCTAAGCCTGAAATGAACGGAATGGTTGGTGTCATCTCGGGCAACATGAAACGCAGTACTGAACGATGGCCAGTCAAGGTCCCCGAAGGGAGTATATTCAACATCAAAGCAACAAACTTGCAAGTTCTAAGCGCTTCCAATACTAGCATTCCCAAAACCGAGATCACGGGGACCGACAACAATGCTAAAAAACAAAAGACTGCGAAGTCGTGTGCAGCCGCTGCCGCGGTAGATGACGGCTCTGATTCTGAGGGACCACCTTCGTTGGAATCCTGGTCCGACACTGAAAGTGACAGCGACAGCAATGCATCACCAACGAAGCATCCGTCAGCCACCAAATCCGTAGGTAAATCGACTGCCAAAGAAAGCAAAGTACAAAACAGTAAAGCGGGCGGGTTGCCGACATCGCGCGCAGCAGCAGTAGTTGAGTCCGACTCCGACGATGGGCCGCCTCCACTGCAGCCTGTTTCGGACAGCGAGAGTGACAATGACCGCAACTCCCGACGACAATCTAAACGGCAAACTGCTAAGGCAAAAAATGGAGTTAGCAATTCTGCGACAACCAAGGAAGGTTCCGTTACAGCAAAAGCTCCAACGAAAGCTCCTACTTCAGCTCAGCAACGCAAGGACGCCGAGCGTGCAGCAGCGTATGACTTGTACAAGTCAAAGCTGTCCGATTACGTGAGCAGGATGGATGTTAATCAGCAGCAGCACGGGTTGCGCTACGGCGTGGGGGAGAAAGTGCGAGTATTGGTGCTCACGGAACCTGGCAAACCAGCCGCTTGGCAATCTGCCGTTGTGACAGGGGTTCGTGCGCGTGCGAACAGTGTCTGGCCTGCCTGGAAAACAGTGCCTTACTTGGTAGCGCTCGAATGCGATACTGAAGATGATACGCAGTGGGTTGCGACAGACACAGACCGTTGGGTACAGTCTCTTCAACTCATTGAATTAATAGAGATTCGCCGTAAGCTGATTCGCGACCACGGCATTGCTAACCTGGAGCCCATCCCAGGTAGCCCGGCGATTACTTTGGCCTGAGATCCGGTATGCTGCGTCGTACTGCATGTGAAATTGTGTCGTGCGTGCTCTGAGAGTGTTCCTCAAGAGAAGAGTTCCAAACCGCAGAGGTAGGGGCTCCTACAAAATCCCTCGGGTGATGCAGAAGAAGAGTCACCGACTCCCGAAAAACTTCGTGGCCCCATCTGCGTGGAAGTGAAAGCTTTTGCTTGTACATGACTTTGGCTTCCGAAAAAACTTTTTCTTTTCTTTTGTTGGTCTGGCATATTTTATAGTGCCGCATAATTCGTGTGGATAACAACAACACCAGCAGCGGGTGCCGTCCTCTGGAAATGAATCTCCATGTTTAACTGCCACTGGGAATCTTTGCGGTTTCCTAAATGCACATTACTTATCACTGGGTATAAATATAAGGCTGATTCCTATTGGAAATTTTGCTTGCTAAACCTACTTTACAACTGTGTTCTCCGCTACTTCGTGCGTAATAAGAAAAAAATGCGTACAATCCGAGATTTCTGTGTTCTTATGTACACAAGGGGATACTCTGTGGTCAGCTGCCAGTGGCTTTCAAGAACGAGTTGTCTTCTCGGACGACGATGGCTTGGCCCATGAGCAAAGAGCCGTTAAGCTCGGAAACTGCCCTCTGGACGTCGACTGCGGTTGCAAGCCGCACCTAAAATTGACCATCCAGAATTAGCAAATGCAAGTCCAGTAACTCTTCAAATTCAAAGACAGATAAGGTTCGTAGGTGAATGTGAGCTTGCTTGATTTTTTAAAATGCAATTGGGACATAGAAACGAAGTCAAATAGTGGTCAGTATACTAGTAGATGGAGAGGATTGAGCAAGAGGTAAAGCTTTTTGCAAGGAAGTGAGTGCAGCGAAAGAAAAGACAAAGAATAGAGCTGAATTAGTGTACATGTACCGTGCCAATGCCGCTTGAAACGCCTAAATTTGTGCTCACAGTCTTCAACACGTTGACTCGGTTCACGGCGTCACCGAATCTCGCGCGAAAGTGGTCCTTCAGTTCGCGCCAACTCACTTGTAAGGACAAATTGCCTACGTAGCACAGCTTCCCACCGCTGCTGCTGCTGTCGCCACCGTGGCTCACAGAAGAAGTATTGTGGATGTCTGGAGGTCCAGCGCTTGCGCTGTGATCGTGGTGGTCGATTGGTGTGACAACGCCCCAGCCGAGGCCTACGACATTGCTGCTGCTCCCAGCAGGCGCTACGTGACTCACGGTGCCAGTGGGCGGCGCCCACCACCCTTCTTGGCCACTTACACTCCCTGACAAATTACTCGACCTACCAACTCCTTGGTTGTTCCCAACGCCGCCACCGTTGCCGTATTGTTTGTGCGGTTCTCGGTCTTCGCGCACCGTGAAGCGGCGGCCCATGAACTCGCTGTCATGCATGGCTGCGGTGGCAGCTGCCGCCTGAGCTGGGCGCAACAAGCTGACCACCGCACAGCCCTTGGAGCGGCCAGACGTAGAATCAACAAGAATGTCGGCGTGCTTGAGCGGATACCCGCAGGCAGCGAAGTGGTCTTTTAACTGAAACCATTCCACCTAGGCGCAAAGAACAAACTTTGATTGATTTATCCGAATTTTAGACAGAAAAATACTACTGCGTGAGAACAACATCAGATATTAGGGACAGAAAGAGCAAATATTTAGTATGCTCAAATCTTCCAACTAGATACATAAGAAAATCCACACCTGCCAGGAAAGGTTGCCCAAGAAGAGCCTTCCATTGGAAGCCACGCCGCTTTGGCTTGTGTCGTCGCGGTCAGGTCGCACCTGCAAAGGTCGGCCACGCAGTGGCACTTTGTTGAACTGCCCCACTGCAGCAGCGGCGCCTTTTGCCGTCTCAAATTCTACGAGGCCGCACCCTTTGGATCTTCCTGTGGTTGGGTCTGAAAGAACGTCTGCGTGCACGACTTTGCCACATTGCCGGAAGTGGTCTTTCAAGTCTTGCCACCTACGGTAGAAGATACATTGTGATTCGGATCGATCGCTTGTTGAAGTAAGTTCATTGGGGGATGGAGAAAGCAAACGCATGAAAACATTTGGTATCTGATTCACGATAACATGAGTCTTCCAATTGTGCTTGCCTTGTGTCCCACGTCAAGTTTCCAACGAAGATACGGCGCCCAATTACGACGTTGAGCTCGTCATGACTGGGATCATCCTTCTGCGAGCCTACAGCGCGCCCGCCATGCTCCATAGCGTGCTGTAAGTGCGTAGTGAGCTATTGGCCACTGGCCAGGTGATGACGCTGCGGCCTCGTGCTAGCCTTGAGTTTCCCCGGTAGCTAGCTAGAGCTAGCCGGCGATCTACTAGGTGTTTTTGACGAGCCGAGGCTGAAACTCATCAAGAAGGAAACAGAGGGAAGCAAATTGGATTACTAATATGATACCGGTATCAAAAATACCATTGCTGGGTTTCTGGGCTTCGTTTTGGCTGGCTGGCAGCTGGCAGCAGCTACTTCTTAGCACTTGTTGCTTGTTCATCGTAAAAATGAAAGGAAGAAGAAGTGACCGGACAATCTAACAAACTGTATAGAGAGGACTGAACTAGGGAGCTTCCGTAAGAATAGCATCACTCGCAGGAGTCAGAGCATAAGTTTCACTCTGTATGTAGCTTGCTTGTCATCAGAGTTTGTTGAAATATCAGTCTATAAGTTCGACCATCCTTTGATGCCCAGAAACGGTTAGGTTAGTCGTTTACAACTTCATTCTATTGACGATTTTAAAGCGAACTTAAGAGTTGGGTAAAGCTTAGTTGAAATTGAAATGCTTGCGTTTCCCACGCGTCGCCGTATTGCAGTCGATGACCCATTCTTTGACGAGGTACGTAATTGTCAAATAGCAGTCTTGTCTCTCCAATACGTTTTGTTGGTAATCAAGCACCTTTCAAGACGGAATGGAACTGTTTGATACTTTCCGTAGATGGTCAACATTATTTATTGGATTTTTTAATCGTGGTTATTGTTTCATTCGACAGGGAAATCAAGCTGCAGCTCTTTCTTGCAAGTGGGCGTATTTAGCTCCACCTCAGCACTGTGAAGTTGAGACACTGCCTGTGGTGTGCGGGATTGATGGCTGCACCCAGAGGTCCGCGTCGCTCTCAGGACTAGATGCTCACTATGAACAGGCTCATCGTCACAAATGTGCCACCTGCGGTCGGGTAAAACTATCGCTACTAGTATTATGTCTTTGTTCCCAGCAGCATCGCTTTTGTCTGTTTTTTTAGAATACTATTTCTTATCAACCCCATCTTTTTTGTACAAAGGTGCTTCCGTCGAGCCATTTGTTGAGCATTCACGTTTCGGAGCGCCACGACGCTTACTTTGCTGCCCTGGTTCGCCGCGGTGACCGCCTAGTGTTTGAGTGCCTCGTGGAAGGCTGTGGCTGCGCTTTCGTGAGCGACGCTTCTCGCCGAGCGCATTTAACGGCCAATCACGCGTACCCGAAGTCCTTTCGATTCCACCGAAATCCCCGGCCAAGGAGGGTTCCATCTCAAGCACCGCAGAGTGGCACCGCTGCTGTTGGTCAAGCATCGGATTCGGGGCCTTCGGTGTCTGGTAGCACCAAGGGAGGTGTCCCACCAGCTACAGGTGCTTCCTTGAAACCGCTCCCTGTAGACTCGAACTGGAGCAATCGAAGCGCCGCAAGTGATGCACGCCAAGCCAGCTGCTCAGACAATGCCATGGAAGCTGATAGTGCAGCGATTGGCGAGGCACCAGCAGCCCAGCAGCAGCAGCGACGGCGGCCAAAGAAGCAGCGCAACCCAGCTACTACACCGTGCTTCTTCCACACGCGCACCGAAAAAGGCTGCGTGCGGGGCGACAAATGCCCATTCGTGCACGGAGAGCGTTTGGTTGCTGGGGGAACTGGGGATTCTGCTGCTAAGAGTACCGACGCTGGAAGCTTGAGGCGGTACCGTTCGCACAGCGAAGCTGACAGTGACTTCGACGCTACTTTAGCTGGTGGCGGTGGGATGGATAGCGACGATGATTCGCTTAAGCCATGCACTTCCATCACCTCCTCAACAAAAGACGCACCTTCTGATGCCATGGCGCTAGACGCCTCCAATAACAACGAAAATATTGAAAACGATCTCGTGGATTCAATCACGAAGCTGCGCTTCATGCCCCGGCAGATTTCATTCGGGCGGCGTGGAGGAAGCCGCTCTGGATTTTCTAAGAACTGAAAGGACTCGGCGAATTTGGATTTTGTGAGTAGACCTACCGCAATTGCCAAAACGATCAGGGAAGTTTAGGGTCGTTGTCAGTTACAGCAGCTCTAATGCAAACGTGTCACAAATTCTCTAGAATGCCTGTCTCAACTCAAAATCCTAAGGGGTCTTCAAATTTGTTTTGAAGTATAATCTGATTGAGGCATAGTTAGAAATCTTTCGGCGCTAAATCCGACTGGCAGTTAGCGGCTTATCTACTCTTCTGTAGTGAACTAGGGGAATAGATCAACGAAGTTTGATGTTCAGGGGGGCATCTCAAAAGTGCTCTCACGGAGAAATGTCCGTCACATCACAGACACAAAAACCCTTGCGTGCTTGTTCTGACACGTTGCCATATGCTAGCACGTGCTTAACATAGGTCCGCATGCTTACACTATGGTCTCACATGTGTGACTTATGACATGGCGATGGCTTTTGTGCGTACTGCTACAGATACAGTAGTGGTAAGCGCAGTGCAGTAGTAGGTGAGATCAACCACGATGTGCGTAGTGGAGAGTTTGATGGTTTGAAGATTCAGGGACGACGAAGATACCGCGAGGACGTGCGAAGTGTGCAGTAACACGTTGCGCGTCACAGCAGGTCGACAAAGTAGAGCATAAAGAGTGCAATACGTGTAGTTCTTTAACCACATTTTCTCTCATCTTCGAAAGTTTGGTCTCCTCATGCATGTTGGCCGTGGTGGTACAGCATCAAAAACTGAAGCGATGTATTTTCCATCTCCTCGTCAGAGGTACAC
>Ga0307930_1002732_pt1 | contig 13318 bp, 14 predicted proteins | sample OrgLakmetageno46_FD_203161 | JGI IMG/M metagenome (GOLD analysis project Ga0307930, IMG submission 203161) | Saline water microbial communities from Organic Lake, Antarctica - #46 | ecosystem: Environmental > Aquatic > Non-marine Saline and Alkaline > Saline | place: Antarctica: Organic Lake... | reverse complement strand
TGGCGAAGTTACTCCGCAAGACAGAAAGAGCCTCCGAAGAACCCTGACGCCGCATTTCTCGGGTTCTGCAAGAGTTGGTTCAAAAAACGAGGCCGCAACGGCTGGTAAAGACTTACTCATTTCCTCAAACACTCATCTACTCAAATACTCGGACCATAGGTCGCGCGTAATATCTGAGATTGAACGCCCCTCTTCAACAGCCCTCATCTTGATCTTGCGGTACAACGCCTCCTCGATCTCAGCATTCAGGCGCTTCCTCTTTTCGGTCGTTTCAGTGACTTCATGCAGAATACGTTTGCGGGCTTCCTCACCCCGACTGGGCCGCTTCGCAGAAAGCGCCATCACGCCACCTCCGATTTAACTGGTGTCAGCATGGCCAGGATTTCGTCGCTCAAAGCCATGGTTTCCGCCTTTGCCTTGGCATTGTCGGCATCGAATACAGTCAGTCCTTCCGAGGCCGTCTGAGGATAGACTTGGCGCTGCGTGATTGTCGTGTCGCAGATCGGCAAACCGTAGTCGTCCAGCGCAGTTCGGACATCGGCGCCGAGACGGGTGCCCTCCACTATTCGGGACACAACGAACCCGGCCCGCGGCGATCCGTCCGTGACCTCCTGACGGGCCTTTATGAAATCAACAAGATCCGATGCGGCCCAGATGTCGTAGGGTGAGGGTTGAACCGGGATAAGAACGAAGTCGCTGACCTTGATGCAGGCCGCAATCATGTCCTCGAGCTTCGCCGCGCCGTCAATTACTACGTAGTCGTAGTTCCCCGCCATGCTTGTCAGCGTTTTGACGTTGTTGGGGCGGTCGAGTGCGACCAGTTCGATGGGGTTGTCCTCGCTGGCCGCGTGCCAGTCGCGGGCGCTGCCCTGTGGGTCACTGTCCACGATCAGGACAGAGTGACCTCGCTCATGCAAAGATCGGGCCAGATTGGTGCAGATGGTAGTTTTCCCGGAGCCACCTTTGGGATTCAAAACGGAAATTATGCTCATACCGGCCTCATTGGGTGTTTACTCGAAAGTGTATCTGAGTGTTCGAGAGCGGACAAGCGGAAGATGGTGCGGCACAGTTCGACGTGCATGTGCGCTGGTCGGGCGCACGTCTCGAGGACATCCTGGCAACGCTCCGCCACGCCTTGGCGTCCTGAGACGGGGCAGGGATCCCGGGCAGGACGCCCGGGGTCTTTCTACTTTCGCCTGTCAGTTCTCGATGGTGATCGAGGCCGGCGCGAACAATCTTGGCGCCTTTGCCAAAGGAGAAGACATCCGGCACTTGAGCCCTTGGCGAACGTGTGCGGAGACGTCTTCGAGCGTTGACACGCGGATGTAGTCCCGCTCGAAGCGGGTTGGTGAGACGACGTAGGTTCCGTCGGCGTGCCGGTGCGGCGAGACGATCTCACCTTTCAGTTCTCCTCGCGCGACGCGGGCCTGGATCTTCATGGGCAAATGCTCCTGCTGTGAAAGAAGGCCCTTGGAGCAAGACATTCTTGGCAGATCAAGCGTCATGCAGTGCCATAGCGATATTTCGGGCGGCTGTTCCAGGTTAGCCCGAACACCATCCGGCGTGCGTAGGTCTCGGGCCAAGGAGGTCCTGCGATGCTCGACTTGCGGAAGCCAACGAAGTATTTCTGACCCAAGGAGATGCACATGCAGTTCATGACACTGACTGGTGCGGCCGCCTTGACCAGTGGAACCAGAAAGGACCTCAGCCTGATCGACAAGGCCCTGGCAAGCACGGAGAAGCGAGCGCTGGCCGAGGCCGCGCTGCACATCGTGGCACGCATGCTGGACCGGGCGGATGAGAACGCAGTCGAGGAAACTCCACTGAGCCATCCGGAGCGGGAAGCCGTCGAGTGTCTTGGGGTCGATGTGGCGGAGACCATGTCCGATGCTGACTTCTACAAGTCAGGCTGGACCTGTCACGGTTTGGTTCCGACGTCATGCTCGAATCGCCGACTAGCCGACTAGCCGACTTTTGCGCCGCCCTACGGCTGGAAAGCACTCCGCCGTTGACAGGAAACCGTTCTGCCCCGGCGACCTCTTCAGCGCTCTGCTAAATGCGGCCCTATCCTTCTGCACGGGATATGAAGCCACCGTTTCCGCGGTTGGCAAGCACCTCGCCATCGCGCATCACGATGCGGCCGCGCAGCATGGTCATCACCGGCCAGCCGGTCACTTCCATACCCTCATAGGGGGTGTAATCCGCACCGTGCTGCATGAGTTCTTGGGTGATTGTCACCTCGCGCTCGGCATCCCACAACACGATATCCGCGTCAAAGCCGGGGGCGATGGACCCTTTGCGGGGGTACAGGCCATAGATCCTGGCGTGGTTTGTCGATGTCAGCGCGACGAACTCGTTGACGGTGATCCGCCCCTTGCGCACCCCTTCGGAAAACAGGATCGGCATGCGCACCGCAACGCCCGGAATGCCGTTGGGAACCCATTTGAAACTGGTCCGCGCCTTGGCGCTTTTCTTGCCCTCCTCACCTTCGTAGAAGAACGGGCAGTGATCGGACGAGAAGGTCCGGAAGACGCCGGTGCGGATTCCTTCCCAGATGGCTTCCCAATCGGCCTTTTCGCGCGGCGGTGGCGAGCAGACGTATTTTCCGCCGCTCTCGTCCATGTTCAGCCCCGCAAGATCGTCAGCCTCGAGAGAGACATATTGCGTGCAGGTCTCGGCCAGGATCGGAATGCCGCGTTGCTGGGCCCAGCGGATCTGCTCCATCGGTTCCCGCCCGGACACATGGACGATCATCATCCGCGCACCGGCAAGCTCAGCATGGCTGATCGCGCGATGGGTGGCTTCACGCTCGACCGACTGGGGCCGAGATACGCCGTGATAATAGGGCGCGGTCTTGCCCTCCATCTCCAGCCGTTCGGTCATGTAGCGGATGGCGTCGTAGCCTTCGCAATGCACCATCACCAGCGCGTTGTGCCGCCGCGCGCTGTCCAGCACACCCAGGATCTCGCGGTCGTTAAGGACCATGTCCTCATAGGTCATGAAGATCTTGAGAGAGGTGTAGCCGTCGGCGATCAGGGCCGGCAGCTCCTGTTCCAGCACCGTGTTGTCGGCATTGGTGACGATCATGTGGAAGGCGTAATCGCACAGAGCTTGGCCGTCGGCCTCCTTGTGGTAGGCCATGACGCTTTCGCGCAGCGAGGCATCGCGGGGCTGCAGCGCGAAGGGCATCACCGTCGTGTTCCCGCCCGCCAGCGCCGAACGTGTGCCCGTCTCGAACCCGTCGGCCATCTTCGGCCCGCCCAAGGACGGCTGCGCCAGGTGCACATGGCTGTCGATCCCGCCGGGCATCACCAGCAGACCGGTGGCGTCGACCTCTTCAGTGCCACGCGGCAGATCCAAGGCAACCGCGACGATCTTCTCACCGACGATACCGACATCGGCGCGCACCGTATCCGCCGCGGTCACGACGGTGCCGCCCCGTATGACGAGGTCGTATTCCTGCATCTTGTTTCCTAACATTCTGGTCTTCAAAGCATCACGTCGCCGCCATTAGGCGACAGGGTCTGGCCGCAATAGAAAGCTCCGGCCTTCTCCGAGGCGAGCAGCAGCGCGGTGGGAGCGATTTCCTCCACCCTGCCGAACCGCCCGACCGGAAGCTGAGCCTTCTTCATCGCCCGCCAGTCGTCGCTGAGGCCGGACAGCAGCGGGGTTTCCACCGGACCGGGGGCGATGCCGTTGACCAAGACGTTGTGCGGCGCCCCCTCATAGGCCAGCGCGCGCGTGAAGCCGACCACGCCGGCCTTGGCCGCGCAGTAATGGACCAGCCCCGGCGCGCCCTTGTAGGCCAGCTGAGAGGCCACGTTGATGATCCGGCCGTAGCCACGTTCGACCATGCCGGGGAACAGCTGGTGAGTAACCAGGAACACGCTGCGCAGGTTAACCGCGATCATCCGGTCCCAGGTGGCGACATCCATGTCGGTGAAGTCAAGATCGCCGCCGATCCCGGCACAGTTGACCAGAATGTCGATGGTGCCGAAATCCTGCTGCAGGGTTTGAGTAAAATCCGCGACCGCATCGGCGTCGGCGACATCGCAGCTTCCGGCGTGCAGCTTATGACCGCGAGCTTCCAGATCCTGCGCCAGCGCGGCGGCGTTTTCATCATCGCTCAGATGGCAGATCGCGACCTCGGCTTCCGCATCCGCAAAGACACCCGCGATGGCCGCGCCGATTCCCCGGCTGCCGCCCGTGATCAGTGCCCGCCGCCCCTTCAAGCCAAGCATGTGCTTCTCCATTTCGTTCATTTCCTGTTTTCCCCGGCCTGCGCCGCAAGCCAGTCGCGGTAAGCCGTCATGCCCTCGGCAAGGCTTGCGGCGGGCCTATAGCCGAAATCCCGCCCTGCAGCGGAAATGTCGAAGCGCTGTTGAAGGTCGTCGCCCGGATCGGGCCCTTCCTTGAGCGTGATATCGGCCTGCGGCTCTATCCCGCGGACCGCTTCCGCCACCTGATCCAGGGTCGTGAAATCGCCGCCGGTGACGTTATAGGTATTGAGGGGCAGGTCCGGGTGATCGAAGGCCGCCACAAGCGCCGCCGCCGCGTCAGAGACATGAATGAACTGGCGCGGGAAACCGCCGCCGAACGGCAGGCACGTCGGCCTGCCGGCAAGCGCGTCGGTGATCATCTGGCGGATCACGCAGTTGGTGGTCCGGCGCGGACCATAGACCCAGGAGATGCGGATGCTGACGCCATCGACGCCGAACTGCCGCCGGTAGCCCGAAACCAGCCCCTCGCCCGCGACCTTGCTGGCACCATAGACCGTAGAGGGGTTGGTCGCCACGGCCTCCGTCACCGGCGACAGGCCGTCGGGTGTCGGACCCACGGCGCTGGCCGAAGAGCAGAAGACGACCCGCACCCCGCCGACGCGACGCGCCAGTTCCAGCATGTTCGCGGTGCCGACGATATTGACGTCGACCATCTGCACGGGGCTGTCTGCCGCCACCATCGGGCCAGAAAACGCACCGCAGTGGATGATCCCGCCGATGTCATGCTCGTGCGCCAGACCGTGCAGGGCGTGAACATCCGTGACATCCGCCGCCAGCACCGGCCTGCCCTCGACCTGCCCCACATTCCGGTCGACCGCCAGCACCTTGCGGCCAGAGTTCTCCAGCAGCACGCGGACGGCGTTGCCCACTAGGCCCGAGGCACCGGTGACGATTATGTGCGGCCCGCTCATACCGCAGCTATCAGATCTTTTTCCGCGGCCCGCTCGATCGGTAGTTCCGCGTTGAGCAGCATGCGCGTGTAATCATGCCCGGGCTGCTCGAAGATGGTGGAGGTATCGCCGGTTTCCACGATCTTGCCGTAGCGCATCACCGCCACCCGATGCGCGAGCGAGCGCACGGAGTTCAGGTCATGCGTGATGAAGAGCGCGGAGAGCCCCATTTCCCGTTGCAGGGTGCGGATCAGGTCGATGATCTGCGCCCGGACGCGGATATCCAGAGCGGTCGTCGGCTCGTCGAAGACGACAAAGTCCGGACGTGTCGCCAGGGCGCGGGCCATGCCCACGCGTTTCTGCTCACCCGCCGTCAATTCGTGTGGGAAGACCTTTGCCAAGGCCTTGGGAAGGCGGACCGCCTCCAGCATCTCCAGCACCCTGCTGCGCCTGTCCGCGGCAGAGCGCACCGTCTCGTCAAGCGACAGGGGCTCCGAGATCAGATCCTCCACCCGCCATCTGGGGTTCAGCGCCACATAGGGTTCCTGGAACACCATCTGGATCCGCTTGCGCATCGCGCGGAATTCCGACGCGGGCAGATTGCCGATTTCTGTTCCGTCAAAAACGATCTCGCCGCGGTCGATTTCCAGAAGCCGGACGATGCACTGTCCGGCCGTGGTCTTGCCCGAGCCGCTTTCACCCACCAGGGCAAGCGTCTCTCCGCGTCCGATCTCGATCGAGATCTCGTCCACGGCCTTGACCACTCCGCCATCGCGTCCGCGGAAATGCTTGACCATGTCGCGGATCTGCAGCAGTGGGCCGGACTTCGCCTCGGATTGCGGCGCGTCGCCGTTGCTGTCGCTCTTGATCAGGGTCGGACGGACCTTGGCGGCTTTCAGCAGCTCTTGCCCGTAGGTTGTCTGTGGGCCGGCCAAGAAAGCAGAAACGTCGCTTTGTTCGACGATCTGGCCGTCCTTCATGATCGCAACCCGGTCGCAGTATTGCGACACGATCCCCAGGTCATGAGTGATGATCAGCGTGCCCAGACCTTCGGTACGGCAGCGTTCCACCAGCAGGTCGAGCACCTGCACCTGGATCGTCGCATCCAGACCCAACGTCGCGTCGTCGGCCAGTATCACTTTCGGCCCCGCCACAAGCGCCATGGCGATCACGATGCGCTGCGCCATCCCGCCGGAAAGCTGGTGGGGATAGGCGGTCGCGCGGCTTTCGGGATCGGTGATGCCGACCTGACGGAACAGCTCCACCGCGGCCTGACGCGCGGCCCGGTGCGACAGGCGCCGGTGGCTGCGCAGCACGGTGGCGACCTGTTCGCCCACCGGCTGAACCGGGTCCAGCAGCGCCTTTGCGTTGGTGCCGATCAGCGACACCACCCCGCCGCGCAGGTTGCGCAGCTCAGCCGGGGACATCGTCGACAGGGCCCGGTCATCCGACCAGACATCGCCGTTGGTCCGTTCCGCCCCGGGCGGAAGCAGACCGATCAGGCTGCGGGCCAGCAGCGACTTACCGGCGCCGGTTTCGCCCACGATGCCCAAGACCTCGTTCTCGGCAAGAGCGATATTCACCCGGTCGAGGGCAAGCTTGTCATCAAAGGCGACGCTGAGATCGCGCGTCTCGAGCAGAATTTTCTTAGACATTAACGCGCCCTCCGTGGGTCGATGAAGTCTCTTGCTGCATCGGCGATGAGCGCGAAGCTCAGCACCGACAGGATGATCGCCAATCCGGGAAAAAAGGACACCCACCAGATGCCCAAGATCATCTGCTGCGATCCGGTGGACACCATCAGCCCCCATTCCGGCGTCGGCATGCGCACCCCCGCCCCGATGAAGGAAAGGCCGGCGGTCAGCAGGATCGCCATCCCGATGCTGATGGAGATCTGGACGATCGCCGGGGACAGCGCATTGGGCAGGATGTGGCGGAACAGGATCTTGATGTCGGTGGCGCCGCTGCATTTCGCCGCGGCGATGAAGGACCGCTCTCTCAGCGAAAGCGCCTCGGCCCGGATCAGCCGTGCGAAGACCGGCGTGAAGAGCACGCCGAGCGCAATCGCCACGTTCCAGATCTCCTGTCCCATCACCGACACCAGCGCCATGCCCATCACGAAGACCGGGAAGGACTGGACGAAGTCGAAGACACGCATCGTCAGGTTGCTGGCCCAGCCGCGGTAGTAGCCGACCAGCAGGCCGATGGGCACGCCGACGATGAAGGCCGCGCCGACGGCGGTGACGCTGATCAGAAGGTTGATGCGGGTCGCGTAGATGATGCGGGAATAGATATCCATGCCCGACACATCGGTGCCCAGCCAATTTTCCCAGGACGGCGGCTGCAGCGACCTGAGCGCATTGGCCTGCATCGGATCATGGGTGGACAGGACCGGTGCGAAAATGATCGCCAAGATCTGAAGGATCAGCAGCGACAGGCCGATCAGCGCGGCCGGGTGCCGCACTAGGAAGCGGCCCAGGTCGGATGTGGCGGAAAGGTCGGTGTTGGGCGTCTCGTCGGGGGTCATGACAGCGCTCATACCTCGATCCTCGGGTCAACGATTTCGTAAAGCACATCGACGATCAGATAGACGATGAGGATGAAGGCAGCCGCGACAAGCACGAAGCCCTGCAGCGCCGGATAGTCGGAGTTGATCACCGCCATCACCGCGTACTGCCCCAGTCCGCCCCAGGAGAAGATCGTCTCGACCAGCACTGCGGCACCCAGTAGGAAGCCGAAGAGAAAGCCGGTCAGGGTGATCAGCGGCGGCAGGCTGTTGCGCAGCGCGGCGCGGATGATCTTGCGTTCCGGCACACCGCTGGCCCGCTGGTGCTGGATGAAGTCGCTGCGCCAGATTTCCCCGAAGGCCGAGGAGGTCATTTTCATCAGCGCCCCCGAGTTCACGATCGCTAGGGTGATGACGGGCAGCAGCAGTCGGCTTGCAGCGGACATGAATGCGCGCAGATCCCCCGCCAGAAGCGCGTCGATGGTGTAGAAGCCGGTCACGAATTCCGGCGCGGACAGCATCGGGTCGATCCGGCCGAAGGGCGCAACGGCGATGCCTAATGTCGTGAAGAAGATAAAGATCAGCAGCAGCGCCACCCAGAAATCCGGCAGCGACCCCGCCGCCAGTCCGTAGACGCGCGACGCACGGTCGACGATGGATTTGGGCCGCACCGTGGCGTAGATGGCCGTGGGCACCGCGATCAGCAAGGTCAGGATCATCGCATATGTGATCAGCTCCAGCGTGGCCGGTGCGCGTTCCAGCAGGTCCTTGACCACCGGGTTCGACGTGAACAGGGAAACGCCCAGATCCCCCTGGATCAGGTTCTGGAAATATACCAGGAACTGCGACCAGATGGAGCCGTCCAGACCAAGCTGCTCGCGCAGGGTCGCGATGCTTTCTTCCGTCGCCATGTTGCCCAGCATCAGCAGGACCGGATCGCCGGGCAGCAGACGGACCAGGATGAAGGTCACGAAGATTACGCCCAGCATCTGCGGCGCGAGCAATGGTAGACGCGCGAGGACGATCCGCACCGGCCGTGGAAGCCGGTGCCAAGTATCGGAGATTGTCATGGAGGACCCCATCTAGCTTAATCGCTGGACGGCGCTTTGCGCGCCGCCCAGAACATCAGTTCTTGTAGAAATCGTACCAGCTGTTCGCATTCGGCGTGTACCAGGAGAAACCCTCGACATTGGCGCGATGTGCAAGCTGGTAGCCGGGGTTGAACAGGAAAACCCAAGGCGCATCTTCGACCACGAGCTTCTGGACGCGTTCCATGTCGGCGATGCGCTTGTCCTCCTCGATGGTGGTGAGGGCGGCGTCGATAAGCTGGTCGACTTCTTCGTTCTGGTAGTTCGAGTAGTTGATCAGCGACTCGCTGTTCAGCCAGAGGTTTGCGCCATAGGCCGCATCGGGAACGATCGCCATATCGCGGAAGAAATACATCGGAATGTCGCCTCCCGTGTAGCGTTCCACCAGCGTGGAGGCCGGCAGACGCGACAACTCCAGCGTCACCCCTGCTTCGGCGAACGCCGTTTGCAGGATGACCGCGATCTCCTCTTCAAGCTGGTCGCCGGTGCGGTAGCCCAGCTCGACGGTGAAGCCGTCCTCATGCCCGGCCTCTGCCAGCAGCTCTTTCGCGCGCTCCGGATCGTAGTCGTAGGGGAAGTCCGCGTCGGTGAAGCCGGGATAGATCTCGGACACCGGGCTGTGCGTGGGCCGCGCCGTGCCGTGATAGACGGCCTGCGAGATCTGGTCGCGCGGCACGAGGTGGTTCATTGCCTGGCGCACCTTCGGATCGTCGAAAGGTTCTTCTTCGTTGTTCATTTCCACGCGGTGGATGTAGTTGCCGAAGACCTGCTGGACCTCGACACCCGGCATCTTCTCCAAGAAGGATAGCTCGCGCGGAAGCAACCATTCCGCGACATCGACGGCGCCTGCCTGCAATGCGGCCACCCGATTGGAACTGGTCGGCATTTCCCGGAAGATCACGCGCTTGATGCGGGGGGCGCCGCGATAGTAGTTTTCGTTCGCCTCGTAGATCACTTCCTGACCGGGGGCGTAGCGGGTCGCCGCATAGGGGCCGAAAGAGGCGCTATTGGTGGCCAGCCAGCGGCTGCCCCAGGGGTCCTGCTCGGTCGCGTGTTTCGCCATCTCCACCGAATCGAGAATGCCGAGGTCGTTGTTTACCCACAGATCCTCGATCAGCGGTGACGAGTTCGGGATCGTCACCCGCACGGTCATTTCGTCGACCTTTTCGAAGGCCTCTTCGAAGGACTCGATCTTAAGAACCTGAGTCATGTACCAGTGGAAGTTGGCTTTCAGGTTCCAACCCCGCTCGAAGGACCACATGACGTCATCGGCGTTCAGCTCGTTGTCGGCGGTGCTCATTACCCCGTCGCGAAGATTGAAGGTGATCGAGGTCTTATCGTCGGACACCTCCCAGCTTTCGGCCAGGGCGCCCACGATCTTGTCGAAATCCTCGTAACGGATGCCATCGTCGCGCTCCGTCATTTCATAGGCCAGAAGACGCTCATAGAGGTTGCGGCGCATCTCGTGCGTGGCCTCGGTGGGCGGGTATTCTTGGTCAAGGGACTCCGGGGTTCGAGGTCCTGCAACGATCAGCGTCTCGGAACGGTCCTGCGCCGCAGCGAACTGCGGAAGACCGGTGGTGGCGACAAGCGCGCTGGCCAGAAGCGCGGCCAGAGTGTGCCGACGGGTTGGACGAGCGAGCCGCCCCGTGAAAGTCGTAGAAGTGCTGAAATCATTCGCCAATTTAGTACCCTCCTAAGTGTTCATTGCGGGCTGTCCGACTGATGTTCCGGCATGAGCCACGAATCACTGTACACAAAATTGGCGCGTTTTCTAGAAAAAGTTACATACAATATTGGAAATATTCGTCTAGAACCCGTCGCAGATACCTCTACATTGTCGTTCTGATTGACTGATTGGCACCGAGCAGGAGCGACGGATGGACCATCTGCGCGGAGAAACAGAAGCGACCGTTAACGAAGATGGCCTGGGCGGTTTCAAGCGCCAGCGGGGACGTACGGCGGATGAGATCACGCGCCGCCTGGTCCGTGCGATCTTCGAGCACCGGCTTCCGCCGGGCACGCGCATCACCGAAGACAAGCTTTCCCGTACCTTCGGCGTTAGCCGCACTCTTGCGCGCCAGGCGACCTCTCAATTGTGCGAGATGGGCGTTTTCGTCAAGAAGCCCAACCACAGCTGCACCGGAGCTATGCTTGAATTTGGGTGACGCGCATCATCAGGCGACGCGGTTTATGGTGTCGTCGGTCACTTCGACACCGTCGTTGAACTTGATTCCTTCGATGACTTTTGGCAACTGATTTCTGCCTTTGAGGCGCAACCATTTCTTCGATGCAGCCTGAATGAGGGTAAATACCATCAGCTTTGCGGTCTTCTGTGACAGCGCGCCTTTGGTGCGGACCGTCCTGTGCCGGACTGTGGCGAAGACGCTTTCAATCGGGTTTGAGGTGCGCAGGTGGCCCCAGTGATCAGCCGGGAAATCAAAGAACGCCAGCATCGCCTCACTGTCTTTAGTCAGGCAATTCACGCCTTTTTCATATTTCAATTTGTATTTCTCGGTGAACAACTCCATCGCAGTTTCAGCCTCTGAACGCGTTTCGGCATGCTGAATATCGTTCAGATCAGATTTCACTGCTGGGGCCATTTGCTTGGGAAAGCAGTTCAGTACATTCTTTACCTTATGCACCCAACAGCGCTGATGCTTTGTGCTTGGGAACGCCTTGTCCAGCGCGTTCCAAAACCCCATAGCTCCGTCACCGACCGCGATCTTGGGGGCGATAGACAGGCCACGCGCCTTGATGCCAGCCAGCAGTTCATGCCAGCTTTGTGAGCTTTCTCGGTGGCCAACCTGAAAGCCGATCAGTTCTTTCTTACCCTCTGGTGTCGCGCCAATGATCACCAACATACACTCCGCATTTTCCTCCATCCTCGCCTGAAGATAAACTCCGTCGGCCCAGATATAGACGTAATTGCGGGCAGACAGGTCACGCCGTGTCCAGGCGTCATAATCAGCCTGCCAACCTCCGGTCAGCCGCGAAATTACGCTGGGCGACAGGTTGGGCGCGTCTGCCCCCAAAATGGCTGACAGCGCCTCTTGGAAATCGCCTGTTGAAATGCCCTTCAGATACAGAACCGGTAACAGCGCATCCAAGCTGACAGAGCGCCGCGCCCATTTCGGCAATATGTTCGATGTAAAACGGACTTTTGCGGCGGGATCAGTGTTCGCCAAACGGTCGCGCACCTTGGGCCGCTGCACGTCCAGTGCGCCAATGCCCGTCTGGATCTGACGCTCAGGGCCAAATCCATGTCGCACAATCCGTTTGCGGCCATCGTCCAGTTGTTCATCAGCGAAGCTGGCAACAAACGCATCAGCTTCGGCTTTCAATGCTTCCGCAAGCATGCGGCGCGCACCTTCCCGCGCCAGTTCCGTCAACGGATCAGCAATCGTTTCCGATTGGCGAAACGGCAGGATGAGTGTATCGTTCTTCATAGGTGTATTGCTCCTCGTGAGGTTCTGGCTGGCTTCGACACCCGCCACAATACGCCGCCCTTCAAATCACGCCATCACCCAAATTCCCGCATAGCTCGCTGCACCGTGGCCCAACCCTCGCGGGAGGATGCACAGGCGCTCATTGACGCAAGGCGAATGGTGGAGCCGGAGCTGATCCGCCAGATCGTGCGATCCGCCAGTGCATCCGACCTTCGGCTGCTCGACGAGCATCTGGTGCTGGAACAGGAGGCACGGCTGACCGGAGACCGTTCCGGGCTAATCCGGCTGACCGGCGAATTCCACCTCAAGCTCGCGGAACTAGCCGGCAATCCCTATCTGGCGAGTTTCATGATGAAACTGCAGGTCCTGACCTGCTTGGCCATCTTGGTTCACGCGGACGGAGAAGCCGGATGCCCGCGCGATGAACACGCGGATATCGTCCACAAGATCAAGATCCGCGACACAGAGGGGGCCGTGCAGCAGATGCTGACGCACCTCCAGCACATCGAGTTGGAACTTCGCTTGGAAGAAGTCCGCCCCGGCCGCCTGCTGGAAGACACCTTTCGCTGGCTTGCAGGCGAGGTCGATCCGGGTTGAAGGCTCTGATGATGTAGGTCCAGACCATCTGAGGTCGCCTCTTCAAGCCCCGGCTGCGGTTCGCCAGCCTAGAGTAACTCAATGGCTGGCTGGAGTCCCCGGCCCAAAACGCGACCTGAATCGCCCCGGATTTACCGGAGACCTATAGCTTCATTTCACGCGACCATCTCGAGCAGGTCGCGCTGTGCATAGAAGTTCTCTTCAGCCTCTGCTGGCGGGATATTTCCGATGGGGCCACCAAGGCAGAGCGGTCCGGGTTTGGCCGCGAGGCTTCTTCTGCTAGGATGGCCGTATCTGATGGCCAGCACAGAAACACAGTCCGGGTTTGGCCGCGAGGCTTCTTCTGCTAGGATATCCGGGTGATGCTCTTGCTGCGAAGTTCAGGTCCGGGTTTGGCCGCGAGGCTTCTTCTGTAAGCATCCGGCGAGGGACGCGGTCAAGCTGCGTTGACAGCTTCCTGCCCGAGCTTCCAGTTCCATGGGAGCAATTCGGGCAAGCGTGACATGGT
>Ga0307930_1002731_pt1 | contig 13328 bp, 8 predicted proteins | sample OrgLakmetageno46_FD_203161 | JGI IMG/M metagenome (GOLD analysis project Ga0307930, IMG submission 203161) | Saline water microbial communities from Organic Lake, Antarctica - #46 | ecosystem: Environmental > Aquatic > Non-marine Saline and Alkaline > Saline | place: Antarctica: Organic Lake... | reverse complement strand
GGGCGAAGAAAAAGAATGTAGCAAAGCGCAGATAAGCGCAGAAAAGTCATAAAATGTATAGAAGTGACAGCAGTCCCCCAAGCAAATGTATAGAAGTGATCGCGAATGAAGTTGCGTAGAAATTGGAATGATTATACCCGGGATTCTATGGCAGCACTAAATTCCTCATGGTTGATAAAAATCGTACCGGAGGAAAGTAATCGAACACGAGGAACTTCACCATGCCGAAGATCACTTGCCGCACCAACAGCGGCGGCAACCCTTGCCACAGCACGCCCACGCCGCTTTCTTCCACCATGGACTGCAGAACCTGCATGCCACCGCCGTTGCTGCCCTCGTCACTGCTTGCACTCGCAGTATTTGGAGCATCGCTCCGAGCCACGACGCGAATGCGCACGGCTTCTGCAGGGCACACCCCAAGGCAGGCAATGCAGGTGGCCATGGCGCCCGCCAACAGCACGAGTGGAACTTTCACTGACTCGGGCAGGACGCCGCTGCTAGCAGCAGCAACAGCTGCGGCACCACTCAAAGCCGCGTCGCTATTCATTGCACTGGCACCTTCTGATGCTGCTACTGCTGACGACATCTTCATGGAAGCGGAACTAGAAGCGGCTTCAAGCAAAGTGCGTTTGAAGAACTCGTAACCCGGGTACACGGTCGCCCCATACCACGCGTACCCACACGCTGTTGGACCCAAGCCCGTAAACCAGCCTCGTGCGCCACCTTCTTCGTCGTAAATTTTCCGCAAGCCAGCCGCGACCGAGAGGGCGCCAAATGTCGCTGGCGCCGTTTGCTTGCGGGTCTTCACAACGTCCAGTGGGGTCACCAGGGCGTGCGTGGCGCAACAGCCCACAGCACCAGCAGCTCCGAAGGCAGCATACGTGCTCACGCCCAGGGGTGCTACCCGTGTTAGAAGGGCAGTCCCTTCAATTGGAGAAGTGGCAGCTGGTGCCGCAGCAGAGACAGTGCGGGCTGCTGCTACCTCTGCGCGCTCAAAGCCCATTCGGCGCACCGAAGCGAAACGCTCTAAGTCACGACGCACCACGGCTGCCTCTTTCGCCACTTGTGCTGTGCTTGAGATAGCGCCAATATTATCAATTTCTTTTAATCTTTCGGCCGAAAATGGGTACACAGCTCCTGGATCGCGCCACCATTCTGAACTTTGGCTGTTGGCGTATTGACGGTTTCTGCTGGCTGCGAGGTTGGCTACAAGAGGTGTGTCTGTCAAGAGACCCTCCACTAAGTCGGCAGGCCGATCTGCAGGGCTCAAGAGAGTAAAGAGCAATGCAAGTTGAACGTTGACCTCGCTATTGCTGCCTGTAGAGTCACCGAATCGTTTGACAAGAGCCATACACACTTTCCTAGCGGATACAGAATGGCTTTCAAAATCCAATTCAGCGCTCCGCTCGCAAATGGTCCGCCCAAGGCCATCCGCGAGAGACGCCACAAAGTTATCGTACAAATAGTTTGCCGACGTCGGCGGTTGAGCTACCCACCACGCGCGCGTTGCACTGTCGAAGGTAAGAAGAAATCTAGCCAAATAAGCGGTGAACTCGACCGTATACAAATTGTCTGCCGCGGCGCACTTCTCCCATGCCGTCGCTGCCTTCCAAGACATGGATGACTGCAAGGCCTCAGTTCTCGTGGAACCTGATCCTAGGACTGCTAAGGCAGCTGCTCCGCTCAGTAATTGCCGTCTTGATACCCTTTGTGCCTCGTAAGATTCATGACGACTCACCCTCGTGACAACGTGCCGCCTCAAGTGGATCTTGGGTACGACAAAGCCTCTGGCCACCACAGCGAAATGTGCTATCGCTATCATAGCACTGTAAAACATCTCTAGTCTCAGCGCAGCACAGCAAACAACCTCGTGCAAAGTTACTTACTTCATGGCAGAGGTTGATGAAAATTATGAAGCAGATGACAAAGATATCCTTCGATGACTCAATAACTGACATCTGGATTTCTGTACTGTACGTTTGAGCGAGAGCACCACAGTAAACTTACGCTTGATTTTTCGTCCAGAAGTGCACAAGAAAATTCGAAAATGGCTAGCCTAAGCAATAAAGCTTGCACTGCTCTATTGCCTTCAATCTTCCGCGCAGTCGGAGCTGTCAATCGTCAAAAGCTTCGTCAAGCAGAAGTTGGTTCCTAGTGTAGAGCTTGGCGATCTACGAATTATTTTTAAGCTGTCGAGCTACATGTAAATGCTCCAGAAATGATCTTGATGTTGAGTTTGTTCCTACTAAGAGCTTGCCAGCTAGGTTTCAAGATTAGTTGGCAACCACTGACACCGAGAGTGTACGATCATACTCAGTATAGTCTTCTGAAGTAAAGTGCTGGCATCTTCTTAACTTCAGTCTTCGTGAGTGTGCAAACTTCACGCAACAGCTCGAGATGAGGAAGACCCTTTGGACATAAGATATGGCGATATCATTAGCTCGTGAAAAATGCGACCAAGGTAGTTGAACTCGTCACTGCCGAACATCAATGAGTGAGTATCTCTTATGGCTTTCCACGAAATCGGTGTGTCGCATTCGGCAGAAGTATTCAGAAAAAATGTTCGTGCAGTCTACTTTGCGAGGTGCACTTCTTGCATTGTTGAAAGCCTGTCAATTCGCCTCAGTTTCAACGAGTGCGTCTCTAGAGGTTTCATCCAATTGACAGAAAAGTGCCGTGTCTTACGATTGAAGAGTTACGTGGCAACGAAAGGTGCTTAGGGTTAGCCAAAGGACTGCTCACAAGCTAGCAATCGACCTCGCGTTCATCAAAAAGTGAACGATGCACGAATTATCGTCGGACCAATCATCCCTGTATAGGGTCGTGACGTAAATTTTTGTCGAGGACAATGGGGCAAATATAGTCAACTTTGAGCTCTATTTCAAGTAGGTTCCGCGACGTTCCCGGCCCTGCCCTTTAAGATGTGCTTGTTATGTGCCATGAACAAATGGCATGCAAACTTTGAGAGTCATCGGGCATGATTATTTTTTTTCATTGGCACCCCCGTTCAAACGTACAGTATATTTTTGGGGAAGGCAGAGGAGAAACGAGAAACGAAACCTACCCCGTAGGGGCATAGTTTGTTTTTCCATCGTTTGAAGTTTGTACGCATTCCATCATTCCATCCTTTGAAGGCATTCCACATTTCGCATTCCACATAATATATCCTCGTCAACTTGAGAAGGGTGGTGGAACCATGGCTTTTTCGGAACCGTCCAAGAGGCTAATCAGACAGGCACGTCCAGGGAATCAATAATTCTTAGGCCCTGCCCCCCGAGGACAGAAGACAGAAAGCCAACCGGAAGTCGAAGTCAACCGGCACTCCCACCTCCCACCTCCCAATCCCACCCTCCAAAAGACCAAACTACACATCAGAATCGATAAGACTAGATTAGATTATACTCCCCCAGTGTAAAGAAAGACAAGTCAACAGAATTGAAATAAACAGTAATGGCAATGGCGTGTTACGTGTTGCTGTGAGCTGTGATTGGTGAGTGGTGAGTGGTTAGTGGTGATGTATTGAATAACGGAGGTCTGATGGCTGGTGGCTGATGGCACGATGAATGATTTATTGGTATTTATATCGGTTTCTGTATCATATGCATCTGAGGTCTAGTTGAGATCGAACGTGTCTGACATACGACATACGGAATGCTTTTAAATTTTTAAATATTTTTAAGACGAAGCTCATTGTCATTGGACCCAATTCCAATTCCAATAATTAGTAATATCTTAGTTATTACAGGAAAAATTCACAACCCAATAGAAAAAATACTTGTCGTTAGGTTAGTGTAAGGCTGAGTAAAGGTGAAGAATATTGAGCACCATGGCACTATTTCAATTCCACTGCCTGCTGCCTGAAGTGACGCCCCACCCTCTCTAAGAGGGGCAAAAACATTGACCAATGCCAATACAAACATTTCGATGCCTCAACCTCTTCGCTGACAGCTAATTGGCTTTCGCTTCATGAGTTACGTCCAGGTGGTGCTAGCGCGTTTGCGATAATTGAGTAGCAAATGAGTGTCACCTTGTGCCCATCGTGTGCACTTGATGAAGTAGAGGTCAAGCTCGGGGCCCAAAGATTCGCCGTTGCAGAGCACTTCGATGTCGTCAGCAGCTTCTACTTCACCAGGTAACTTTTTAGCCAAGTATTTCCTCAGCTGGGCCACCTTGTTAGAACACAAAGAAGAAAAGGAAGGATGCAGTTCACACCACAGGTATCTTTTAATGTTGAAGATTAAGTAGGAAAACGGAGATGGCTGCATATGCACATAGCACAGGGTTTCCATCTATACCACGAAATACGATTCAAACCACGAAATCACCTTGAGTTTGCCCGACGTGCGCAAAAAGGGCATCTCTAAGCTGCCCATCACCATCGCGCTCGTCGTTGAACCGTTGCCAGCTGCATCAGGGGACAGCTTGTAGTTCATTTCCGCTTCTCCCGGCTGCAGCGTTGGCTCTGGTCCCGCGGCTGAACTGCGGCTTCGCTTTCCGCCCGCTGACGAGGGTGACGACGACGACGAGGAGGAAGACGAAGAAGAGGAGGAGGAAGAGGAGGATGAAGACGAAGACGAAGACGAAGAGCCGCCGCTCGCTGCGCTGCGCGGCGACGCAGCTGGCCGCTCTACCACTTTAGGCTTGATGCCGCGGCTTTCGTAGAATGCAGCTTCCTTAGCAGCATCTTCGGCCTCGAGATCGGGCAAGATTTTGTGGACGAGCTCCTGCATGGTGCGGTCATACAAAATCACGTGAAGCGGGTGCGGCCCGAGGTCAGTGCGGCAGTGCGGGCACACCCGCAAGCCTTTGTCGAACTCTTTGAGCAGGCAAGCTTTGCAGAACGTGTGCAAGCATTCGGTGATCGTGTGGGCGTCCCGGAAGTAGCCTAAGCACAGGCGGCAAACCAAGTGAGGGTTCAGCTCGTCGAGGTTCAGTCGAACCACGCGCGTGTCCTTCACGTCTTTGACTTTGGTTGCTTCAGGCTCCCCTCCGCCTGCAGTGCTTTCAGTCGCCTCCCCGGTATTACTGCTCCCGCTGACATCCTCGCCGCCTTCTAATGCCTCCACAGTCGTCGTCTTCTCTCCGTCTTTTTCTTTGGGCACGACGCTCTCATCTCCCGCCGCCGGAGCCGTCCCTGCCTCCGCAGCCTTATCTACTGCATCCTCTTCTTCCATTCTAGCTTCCCCGGGAGTTTCTGCATGAGTGCCTTCTGTGGCTTCCTCAGTCTCCATTGTGTTTACTGTCGAGGCTACGCTTATTTGGTCCTTCTCTGAGACGCCGCCGCCTTCAGAGGGGGATTTAAAGAGCCAATCTGCTGAACCTGTCGATGTCGCTGTGGCTGGGCTTTCCATGGTGCTTGTATTCTCGTTAGGCATTATGAATGGCAATTAAGCTCGCTTCTGAGACTTCTAATCACAGGCAAGAGGAGTTGAGCTCGTGCATTCAAGTTTTCTAAGGTGTGAAGGCTGTAGGCGCCGTATTGTCTTATTACACAATAAACAGGGAGGGACAGAATCATGATCGTCTGATTTTCTGCTTTTCAAAACCTTCAGTATTATGAGATATATGAGCCGTTATAACGTTATAACAACTTAGTAGAGGTCAAGTTACGTTACCCTGCCCCTCCGTCGCCTTGGCTCTAGAGCTGCATCGTACGTTTATTTACTAATAAGTGCTACTCATAAGCTTCTTTCTTGTGGTACTTGGTTAATTCCCAATTTAGTATCATTCTACTAAAGTCTAGCTAGTGCTGGCATCTGGAATATGGCTCCTGACGCCCACAGCACACGTGCTGCGTTCGACGCTGTTCTGACGGATGACGTTTCAGCACTTGCGCAAGTATTCGAAGGTGCCGACCCCATGGAGCTTACGCGGGCGGATTGTCCCGTTGACAACACCCTGGAGGAAGAGGGCGAAGATCCTTTCGTGGAAAGTGGTTATACCTTGTTGCACCATGCAGCGGCATTGGGTAGCGCTGATTGCACGCGGTGGTTGCTGGAAGCTCACGCTAAGCCCAGTGCAACTACTTCCACGTCCATGTCAACTCCACTGCACATTGCAGCCCTGCATGGGCATACGAAATGCGTGGAAGCATTGTTGGATGGGCGCGCGAATGCGCTAGCTCGAGATAAAGATGGCCATACAGCCCTTTGCCTCACCCGGCTATTTCGTCACGAAATTACGACAAAAGTGCTACAAGATCATTGCACTGAGAACCTATACCTTGGTCCTCCACCCATACCAACTTATGTACGATGCTCGTCCTGGTCAAGCCTTTGTTGCGTAAACCCTATTCTCAAACTCGTGGTGGGCGCGAGAACAACTTCTAGGTCTTTTCAGATCTGCACGCCGTTTCAAGTGTCTCCACTCTTTGGCTCAAACCCGAGCTGCTCCCAGGCTTCACAAGATGAAGAAGAACTCCCTGTGTTGTGGGTTAAGATCAGGATCAAGAAGTGCTCATCACCTACTAGCCTTGAGGATGAAAGTGAAGCAATCGACACGAAGACGTCCCCTGAGGCACCTCGGTTGCTTTTAGTTCGCGTCTCTGATTTTCCCGTCACCGTCAAAGATTTGAGTCCAGGGTCTACATACCACGTAAGTTTTTCGGCTATAAATGGCATTGGGGCCAGTCCGTACGCAGACAACCGTGAGGATAACGAGGCAACGACGCCAAACTCGCGATCGTTTGCAGTTGCTAAGACATTACCGCTTCTGGCTTCGTTCGTAAGGCGCGTTGTCAGGAAACTTCACGTGGCCTTGAACCCGAAGATCTCGGCTGCTAGAATTAGCGCAGTGAAATCATCAAGTGGCGTCATCTGCAAGCATGACGAGCCTCCACATCTGTGGCCTAACCTGGCAAAAGCTGCCCAAGTTCCACCTCTATTATTCGAGCGCGTTGCACGGCACCTCCGTCGCTCCCTTGATGAATGCAGTAACTTAACCACTGACCTTAAAGACGACGCTGTTGACTTCTTTTTGCCCTTTTTGATGACGTATTTGGCGGTGCGAGGCTGCGGGGTTAGTGCTCAGCGGAATTTAGCTATCGAAATTGCTGGTCAACTTGCTGCCTTATCAGCTGCTGCTGCCCGCGCGGATGCGACGTCGGCTCTCTCCATATCTGATGTTTCATTTTCCAACGATACGCCAGAGGGTGTGCTATCGGCAGATGCTGCCGTTGTCTGGGCATCGTCAACGGTCTTGGGCTTCTTTCAGTTGGCGTGTCGCTCCAATCTCTCATTAGCACTCTTGAGTTCAACTGTTGGTGTTTCTCAGAGGCAGTATTCTACGAACAAACAGTTGGTGCAGGAGACGCTCGGGGTGTTCAAAGAAACGGCACGATTCGCTCAGTCTACAAGACAATTTGGAAAACGACCGAAAGCAAACTATGTCATTGTTCTCTTGACTAAACTCGAATTAGCTTCCTCTGAAGTAGGGAATGATGGTCTCAAATCCTCTATGACGCATGATGGCCAAATCAATGATGTTGGCATGAGTAAAGCGCTTGACGAATTGGCAGCTGAAGTTGGCCAAGATCCGAATGTAATAGAGTTACACGACAAGAGTTCATTTTGTGCGCCGCAACTACATGATCCTGTTGAACTCAAGTCCGCTTTACACGAGCTCGCAGCAGAAATGGCAGAAGCAACGCAGCAACTGGAAGGGGAGACGAATACGACTTAAAACGATTTTCGGTGTTACGTAGTTTGGAGTTGTTGGTGTTCATGATGAGGTCACTACAGAAATTTGTATTGCTGACTTCCGGCTAAATGGCCATAATAACAAGTTTGAGAGGAAAAGCTTAAATTGGATTTCACTCCTCAATTGCAAAGACCAGCAGTTTAATGCAATCAAGATTCAAATATAAATCAAATACTTATGCATAGGCATAAGCGATATGCAGCTATGCTGTGCGATGCACCTATTGCAATTGCTCTGTCCTCTGTCTTTTTTCGTCATCTACCACATCGGTTACCGATTAGAACTACGGACCTCCTTCTTTATCCTATGGGCCCTAGGCCAAAAGTTCTCAAGTCTTTGATCTAAAGGCCTCAGCTCAATCGCACGGATTAATATACAAGCTAATTCAAATTCAAGAGGGCTTTGACACTGGTCTAGAAGCCCGTCCTCGGCAAGGCAGCCTACCGCGGGGAAGTAAGAACTCGGCTGTTGGCAACTATCACGGAAAGCACGCCATATACAAACCCGCATGCTCCTGCATTTGAGCCATCTGCTCGCGCACCTGAATTGGAGATGCCTCTCCCGCAGCTGCTAGAGCTTCCCCAGCGGTGCACGCCCTCGCTTCTAGTGCTATCAAGTAGTCTTTCGCCACGCATTGCATCGCCAAACCTGAGCCATTGTGCCTACTGAGTGGATCATTGGATGCGCCTGCTGCAGTGCCGCTGGTGGTGGTGGGGGCACCAATGCCAGCTTTGAGGGAGTGTGAGCTCTGTGCACAAGCTTGAACAGCGTGAGGCAACAAAACGTCCGTGAAGAAGACGACTTCTACTGCACGCATTCGCGCCTCGGGTGGAGTCATAGGCGTGGGCAACGGTGACGACTCCATGCCTCCACTTCTTCCGCTGCTGCTCCTCGAAGCAGTGAGACGAGCTTCGGCACAGACTATCATGGCTTGAAGGGCCGCGCCTGCTAGATGGCCGAAGGAAGTTGCAGCAGTGCCCTGAAACAAAGCACCGCCGCCGCTCCTATCGCCGTTACCATCGTTCAGGAGGGTGCTGCTACGAATGCTAACGCTACTGCTATCACTGCTGCTGGTGTAACTGCCTCGCTTGGTAGCAGCCCCGAATTGAGCTTCCAAACTTGCATTGGCGTCTACCAATGTTTGTAGGACACAAGCCACATAGCTTGGCAAAGTGGGAACTCGGGGCAAAGTCGTTGTCGTCATGGCGGTCGTTGTCTTCGTCATGTGCGCTGGCCAGGGGCGCCAACCGTGCCGCACCACTTTACGAAGGGCTGCCAATTGAGAGGATTGGTGGCGCGCCAACAGGCAAGCCCCTAATATAGTGTCGAATCAAATACAAGCGCAAAAAAATGAGAGATGATAACAACATTTTTAAGTAACTTCAGAAGGAGAAAGTACGAATGAAATAAAACGAAAAAGCCATATAATTCGGTGTGGGAAGCAAGAAACGGCCTTTAACATAGCGTATATCCGAGTTTGTCAACCACATCATGTGTTCTTAGCATACGCCACGACAACAGGACAGAGATATGCATTTACCGAGGGATCCAAAAGCCTTTTGCTCTTCCACCAAGTAGTTGGAGGAGCTTCCTTCATTCATGTGGCATCCTTTCGAGGACTGCGACAACAAGTCATTGAGACGTTGCGCAGTTTGAGGCAATACCACGGCAGCAACCCGTGCGCAATCCGCAGCGGTGCAGAGCATCGCCTTGTCGTTGTGGTGGCTGTCGTTGCTAGCCCTGCTGTTCTTGCTGCGGCTCCTACAGTTGCGATGTGCCGCCATGGCTGTAACAGCCGCTGCTCTCAACCGGGGCAGGTCTGGGTCATTTACTTCGTCAACGTCGTCGTCATCGTCTTGATGGTCTCCCAAGAGGCGAAGAAAGGCAAGACTTTCGGTGCTGGAGTGGTCCGCAGCTGTTACCAAACGGTCCAAAATGGCAATGGCCGCCTGCTGCTCGGATAACGCCGCCGCGCCACTCTCCGCAGGCGCCTGGTGCACTGCTAGCAAGGTTGCCAGAGTTGCTTGGCGGGACTGCGCTGTGTCGCGGCGCTCTCGGGCGCAGCTGTCGTGGTGGGCTATTACCAGGTGCTTGGCTGCCTCGGCACTTGTCATCGAAGACAATGACCCAGATTCGCTCACCTCGCTGCTACTACCACTGCCACTGCTACTGCTACTGCCATTGCTGTTGTTGGCAGCGCGGCTGCCCCGAGCAATCGCCGCGAGGGCCGCTTCCCGTCCTAGCAGTTGCACCAGGTGTTCCACTCGTTCATGCGCCACTTCCTTGCTTCGCTGCACCAGCTTGACATGATGCACCACTGCAGATGCTTGACCTGAGGTCAAGCCAGCTGCGTGCAGGGGCACCGGCAAGCCAGACGACTGAATGAGGGCAACGAGGTCACGTCGCTTTAAACCAGCAACAGCAGCTGCGTCACTGCTGGACTCGCTCAACCTGCCAGCAGAATCAAGTGGCTCTCCAAATCCCACTAAATCCCAGAGGTTCAAGTTTGCGTTGTCCTTGGCAAGGGCATGTGGACTGCCTCCAGCAGAAAGATCAGTAGAAGCAGTAGCAGTAGCGGTGCCTGCAGAGAGTGCCTCCGATGCACCTTTCTCGACCTGCAGCAGTGCTAGTGCTTGGTGCGCGCAAGCCTGAGCGCCCTGGAGAGCGGCGTGTGCGCACCCGCGAAGCACACTCCCATTGTTACTGCTCGCACTAGTACTCCTATTACCCTGTGAAGGTGCGCCAACCACGCAGGCGTCAAGCGCCGTCAAGAGAGCAATGCTCAGGAGTTCGGGGAGACGAAGGGTGCCTGCTGCACCCAGTGTTTCTGCTGCTGCTGCTGCTGTTGAGGCCTTGTGCTGCGGCCCATGGTCGCGCGTCAAAGTGCTTGATGTTGAATGGAAAGAGTAGTGATGGTGGCTCATCGTTAGAGCAGCAAGGCTTGCCTGCACCGCAGGGGCTAAATGAGCAGGTAAGTCTTGCTGCCGCGCATTGTCTTGCTGTTCACGACCCGAAGCAACACAATGGAAAGCCCACGCACACGCTAAAGGGCTAGTGACACCTGCACTACGGGTACTGTCGTCGTTGGGTTGAGTTGTTCCAAACATGATGGTTGCTGCCTGTCGTTTTAGTTCAGCTTTGGTGTTGGCAAAGGCAGCAGTAGCGACGCGGCTCAACACGTTAGCGACTAGCCGTTGCGCGTCTGCCACCACACCAACTAGCACGCTGCAGCTTCCACCATTTTTTGTGTTTTTCTTTTCAGCATCTTCGTCTAGACTCTTCCCTTCGTGCATGGAAGAGTCGCCATCCGCGTCGGCACTATCGTTCTCCTCCATTTGCTTCTGGGATTTGGCAACCTCCGTTGCAGCAGCAGCAGCTTGTAGCTCCATCGATGAGGAAGTTTGAGCCGCATGAGCACGATCGAGCGCTTGGAGCCCTGCACAGAGGTCTGCGAGCTCCGGCAGCGCCGCGCGCAAGCTCGAGATGTCCAGAGCTCCCCGGCATTGTTGTTTGGCATTCTGCAAAAAGGGGGCACCGCCGCGCATCTGCTGTGCTCGCTTCTGCTGTGGCTGCCCTTGACCTGCTTCTGCTGTCCCAAAAGAATTACCATCATTGCTTGCAGAATCAGAGCTAGAAGAATTCGAAGGACGACTTGACCCCGGAACTGCGTCACTGCCTCGGTCTTCTCCATCTTCTTCTTGGCCCAGCACGGCGAGCCGCAGCTCCGCCACCAGTCTCATGAGCAAGCCGTTGCAATCAGCAACGGCCGCCTTGTGGACTTCTTGGTACGCCGAGCACACCGCAAGCGTCGCTGGCGGCTCGTTTTCCGTGAATATTGACGCATTCAAACCGTTCTTGCCACTCTTGTTGCTGCTGTGGTTCGCATCAGGCGCCCCCAGTGCGAGCGAAAACGAGCTCCCTTTGGACGCTCTCACAGCAGTACGAGTAGTTGCTGTAGCAGAGGCATTTCTTGCGGCAGTTGGCAGGGCGGACTTGGCAGTGCTCAACGCGAGTGGATCGCAATGTAAGCGGCCTCCGAGCGCACAAACTAGCGGCAAACTGCAACGGCAAGCATTCGCTAACGACGAGACGTACTCCAAGCGTTCCTGACTACTGAGGTGTGACACAGCCGTTTCATCTCCTCCTGCTGCTTTGTCGTCGTCGTCGTCGTTTTCATCGTCAGTCTGCCCACTCCACACTACCGATGCCACATCACCATCTTGATTGCCCTTCTCACCTAATGTAGCTTGCGTCGCAGTGTGTCGGTTAGAAGCCACGCGAGCCGCGGCAGCAGCAGCAGCTGCTTCCTTACCGACGGCAGCGGCATGGGCCGACGGGCTAACCGACGGGTCGGCGGCGCGTTCCGCCAAAAGTTTGTCCCGGGAAGCCTGCAGGTATGGGGACAAATGCAACAACAGGTACGTAATAACCACCGAACGAGAAAATAAGTGCGTAAAGTCGAAGTTTTGAAAAAAAATCATCGATGAAATCAGCAATTCTAAGAATATAAACGAGTTGAACCCGCGTATTCACCTTGAGTTTTGCTTGAATCTTCGCGTTTCGCCTGGATTCTTCTTCAGCCGCGGCCAATTCAGTCGACGCGCTCGCGAGAGCTGCTGCTGCGCGCTCGTCTTCAACTTCATCTGCTTCATTGCCCTCGTCCTCCTCCTCGTCATGAGTGGCATTGTGCGAAATACGACCTCGGCCTCCTACGCTGCTCCTGTTCACCCCTTTCCTCTTTCCCTGCGCATTCCTGCCTTCACTATTCTCGTCGTCGTTGTCTTCGTCTTCGGCAGAATCGCCGCCGCCGTCACTTTCATCGTCACTGCCAAACGCAGCGCCCGTGCGCGCCGCTCGTTCCATGATGGCCAAAGAGCCTCGTCGAGGCGCTCGCCTTGAAACCACCCCCGTAGTCTCTACTGATGACGGTGATGATGGGGACAACGACGATGATGACGCACTTCGTCGACTAGTAACCTGGCTCCAATCTTTGCCGTCGCCTCCTCCCTTTAACTCCTTGTCAAATTGCCGAGCAGCCGACTGCGCCGCCGCCTTCAAGTGGCTCGCCTGGAACAGCAGACCTGCCAAATGAGGCGACCGCGCCACCGCACTGCGCCGCGCACGGTTCACTTCGCGCGCCCGCGCGGCTTCGGCCGCTGCTGCTGCGTTGCCAAAGATGCCTCGAGGCGCTGGCGGCGACGTCGGTGGTGAGGAAGGAGAAGCAGGAGACAATGGTGGAGGCGGCGGCGGCGAGTCAAGAGCAGCAGCAACAGCAGCAGCAGCAGTACCTTGGACAGGGCTATTCGGCGGGCTTACTCTTGGTTTCTTCTTGCGTCGCGGCAGCAACGACTGCGGCAGTGGCGCCGCTACAACTGGAGGCAATGAAGCTCCAGTACTGCTGCTACTGCTGCGCCGCCGCCTGCTGCTGCTGTGAGAAGTGTCAAGGCCTGGGCCAATTTCCGCCAATAGCGCAGCAGCACGCAACAACTGGGAGGTCCGCACCGCACCGTTGTTGCTCAATTTTGCGTCTATTCCGCTTGACTTGAGGGGAATACCCCTTGAATTGGGATGCATCGTGCTTGCCCTGGCAGTAGTGCTTCCTCTTAAAGGAGTACTCGATATTGAAAGGG
>Ga0307930_1002730_pt1 | contig 13329 bp, 12 predicted proteins | sample OrgLakmetageno46_FD_203161 | JGI IMG/M metagenome (GOLD analysis project Ga0307930, IMG submission 203161) | Saline water microbial communities from Organic Lake, Antarctica - #46 | ecosystem: Environmental > Aquatic > Non-marine Saline and Alkaline > Saline | place: Antarctica: Organic Lake... | reverse complement strand
TGGTGGCCGAAGGCGTATACGAAATGGCGGGAACGATTAGGGCCTAACGGGGAGAGGCGCATTCTAGTCTATAAAAGGCGCATTCTAAGATTAAGTGAAATATGGAGGTGCATTCTGATTTTACCTCACGATCAACGTAGTTGATTTCAGTGACGTGACAAGGTGTCAGAACATGGTTGATGTCAGTGACGTGACAACGTGTCAGAAGAAGCACGCAAGGGTTTTTTGTCGTTGTGATGTGACGGACGGACAAAATCCTTGGTAGGCACTTTTTGGTCGTGGTCGGATAAAACATCAAACTACGTTGATCTACAATGCATCTTTCTTCTTGATTTTGGTGAGCTAACGAGCCTGAAACCTTTCAGTGCTTCAGTCCTAGTGGAAAAGGGTCGAGGAGTTTAAAAAGTGTGAACAACTGCGGCATTTTTCGTTTGGAGCTTTGAAATCGTGTCAATCTTGCCCGGCTAGAATACTAGGCTAGAATAGATTAAGTCGCTGTATCACTCTTCAAGTAGCTCACCGCTCAGGTCCTCTCCCCAGTGATAGCCAAGCAGACGTTAGAGTATTGGAGGCTTACTGACCCACGAGATCTAGTTTTAGATGGCAACTTCTCTGAAACAGGGTTTGCTCCCAAGAGCTCTAGCTGGTTTGTCCGTGTCGGAACTTCTCGAATTTTCGAGATTTATAAAGTGGTCGCATCAGATGGGATACGATGAAGGGCAGCTGCCGCCCAACGTAGATCGGGACCCCGATGTAACTCTCGGGTATGCTGATCAACTTCAGATTTTGTGCAATTTTTGCTACATCACCTCTTCATGCAGCCACTTTTTATCGTTACACTGCTGATCATCAGGGTGCGCCTCAATTGCTTTCACCTTTTTGGTTGTTCATTCATCCATTTTACAGAGACAACTGGGATGGATGGATCTCTTTCTACATCATGGGCCACGACCGTGGGCCTGAATTAGCGTCGGAGTATTACCGCCAAGCTCAACAGTCAGTGCCTCGGGCCGTGTGGGGAAACACCGATTTGTTAGCGCCTGACGACGCGGAGAGCATTGGCCGCCGCCTTCGCATGGGCAAAGGTGGGAGCACGGCAACTTCGGTGCACCTCGACGTTAATCAAGTGGACTGAGGGTACGACAGGTACTCGTCAAGGCAACTCAATGGGCCATCGGTGATATCAAATTCGTGCGCGTGCTGCCTATTAGGAACAACTAAGGGTGTCCTCAATAAAGAAAATTCAAAACCTTCTTCCGTGAACAACGCTCTAGTTCGCTATTAGGAATGTTCGCATTTCGCGATAGCAAGTCCCATCAAGCACGAGATTACTTTTTACCTCACCAGGGCTAAGGTTATGAGAAAATTCCTTTTAGTCTCAGCCTGCGTGTGCTCTGCTACCTTATCTCTGCTACTGCTTCTAGTTCTAGTTCTAGTGGCCATATAGAAAACAGACGGATTATTGGGCAGTGATCGGCAATGGCAATGGATAAATATGGCCATTGATAGAGTTTACTGGAGATTGGAGTTTGGTATAATCGCCATCGCCTTCATGCCTTCGCCTGCCGCACGAATGTCAATCACAAAAATATACCTCCATTTTCTGTAGCTACAGTAGTACTGCACATATATACCCCCAAATCACTGAAATCACCCTGTCTGTAAAACTGACCAGAAATCCAGCGAACACACAAAAAATCCAGCTCTCATCTCTCATAGCTTCTCTCATCTAATCTCAAACCTCGCTTACCTCTACTAGCCTCTGCTGCTCGCACTGCCGCACTACCTCCAAACTCGAAACTAAGACAGACTATCGCTACTTTGTGATTTTGACTACTCTAGAGTTCTTTAAAAGAGAAGGGGGCTAGAAGTCTAGCGAAGACATTCATAGTTTTCTTGCTAGGGAGGCCATAATAGTCTTATTCTATTATCCTAGAGACAAAAATGGAGACCGAGTGGCGGTGTATCAACAATGAAGTATTCGCGGCAGCTGACAGCCTAAACGTGGGCGAGTTCATCACGACTGAGTCTTTCAACCTTTACGACGCTATGTCTGCAATTGAGTTGATGGACCCTAAGATGGTGAGTTTTCTCGGAACTACAGACCTTGGCGTAGTTACTTTCTTTAGAAACGCTTTGAGAGCACACACTAGGCGTTGCTAATTTTCGTGGATATCTCGTTTTGCTAGGATCCGCCGGGACGAGCGGCTCAAAAGCTTGATCTACCTGCACTCGTTGCGAGCGGTGCGTTGCCCATGGTGAAGGTTCCGGGCTCAGGCACTGAAGGCGTTGGCGTCAATCTGAGCCTGGCTCAAGCGCGCAGCTTGTCAGTGGGCTTGCTGCGACGCGAAGCCGCGTGGTGCGACGGCACCTCCCTTGCCGAATCTATTTTTACGTGCTTGTACCTGCACGAGCCGCTCCTTCCATGCTTGGCGAGAGCATGTGGCGGTGGTGACGCAGCGAAGGCAGCAGAGTCAGACGTCGGAGGTGCTAGCTCTGAGCTCTCAGCTACGGAAGCGAGTAAAGTGGCCGCAATTTCCGAGGAAGCTGCCGCCGCCGCCATAGCAGCGCCTGATGGTTTGGCGCTTCGTGCATGGGCAGCACTCGCCGTTGGGACATTGAAAACTGTGAGCTTGACGCGGGAAGCTGTGTTCCGAGGAGACATCTACGAAGAGGACGATTTCTCACCCAACCTGTAAGTTCCCTAAGACCCTTCGAGCGTGCCCTACTCCAGAAAGCTCGGATATGAGTCAGAATACTTGTGGCATCTTTGAGTTAAAATATGTGATGGTTATTTCTGATGTGATTCGTGCTTCGCTTTCTTGTCCCATCCCAGGTACGACTTTAATTTGTGCGTGGCTTCAGCCAAGTGCAAACGATCGCAAGAAGTGACGTCACCTCAAATTTTGGCAGCACTCACGAGCGTTGAGGCAGATCTTCGGACTGCTGCTGCAGTCAACGATACAAGCGGTGAGGACAGCGGAAATGATGCCCTCATCCTGGCCGAGTTGTGTGCGCTCCGGCGATCACTGCTCCTTTCCACGATGTTGCTCTCGACTCTGGAAGAAGACAGCGGCAACGTAAGCGATGCTCACGATTTAGTAGAATTAGCCGAAGAAGATGGTGGAGAACAAGAGGGAGAAGACGGGGGAGGGGGTGACACCGCAGCAGTGGCGGCGAAGGCAAACACCGGTGAATCAGAAGCTGCCCGCGAAGCTTTAGCCGGTGTGGCTGCCGCCCTCGCCGGCTCCGACGTGGGCCGCGCACAAGCCACCAAGCTCATGGCTTTGCTCGTGCAATCGAATGGCAGCACGCTGACGGCCGCCCAGGGGATGGCGGCTCTGCAGGAAGCAGTGTCGGAGCTCCGCGCGTCCGCTCAAGCGTGCGTGGAAGCCCAGGAAGAGGAGCACGCTCAGGAAAAGCCCGAGGGAGGCAGCAGCAACAGCAACGGAGGCGACGACGGTAGCCGTGACCACGACAAAAAGGCGCGGGAGGCGCTGGCACTCGCTGAAGTATGTGCCAAAGCCGCCAGGAGCTTAGTAGCACAACCCACCGCCGCTGAAATTGCGCGCTACCAGCGAGCCCTGAAGCGGCAGCAAGTCCTCGAAGCAGTGCAGCGAGCGAATCTCTTGTCTCAGGTTGAGCAAGCAGCAGCGCACGCCAGCGCGGGCTCTGTTGCGGTGGCAGCGCTCGTGAAGCTGTTGGCACCGCCCAAAGCTGGAGCATTGGCCTCGGAAGGGGGCGTCCAACAAAGCGAAAAGGGCTCAACGGACAAAAGCTTTGGGTTTGACAGCGCCGTATCGCGTCATTTGCTAGGGTCAGCCCCTCCACGCACCATCACATTCCCGACACCCACCGATGCCCTCGAGAGCATGAATGCCATTCTCAACGGCTTGAGCCACGTGTGCAGCTGCCTGCAGGCCCCGAGCCTCCGTGCTCTTCGCCTCGCCATGGAATCCTTTCCCCATGGCCCTTATTTTGGCCCCTCGGTGGCTACTGCAGACACCAACGCAGCAGCAGCAGCCGGAGGAGGAGGAGTAGGAAAGGATGCCCCACCGAAGCCTCCACCAGTGCCCAAGGGGGCGCCCCCCACAGTGCTGCCTCGGAGCTTGTTGGCGTCCTCGCTGTACATGCGGGAGCGGCTCATCGGGCAATTTGACCTCGGCGAAGCGGTTAGTGCCTCGTAATCCGACTCACTTCTATACAAAGATAATAGCATCCCATACATATATACCTCCAAGATGCTATCTCTAGTTTTACTTGGAAACCTCAAATAACCTTCACTTGGAGCACAAGGCACAAGTATGCACGTGTTCTTTAGTCCCTTTTTCTCACCATTCGTTGTACACGTGCATATTCGTCTTGCTTGTAAATGCTCCTACAGGTGCGGGGCAGCATGGTCCAGGACGGCGTTCCTTCCGTGTTGCTTGGCTTTGACCCGTGCGTCTCATTGGTGGAGCGCTGCGTGAAAGCTGCCTTCGATTCGCTGCATTTGCTTTGCCTGGCTCCCGCGCGGCAGCGGTACCGGTGCGAAGCGTCCATCAAGGATTGGGCACATGTGCAGACCGAAGCACACCAAGTGGACTGCGCCTTCATGGTAAGTGCTCGTTTGATTACTGAGACGGCACAAGGAAGAAAATCAATATTGAGGAAGCGTGTTTCGATGGTTGCAAAAAGCTAGCGAATTCTTTGAGGGTTTCTGGTGCCTGGTGCAGAAAGTCTTGTCACTCGTTTATGTTTGTGTGCTTCCTTTAATTCACGAAGTTTCCAATGCTCAACAATCAAACATTGAAATTTACGATTCCCCTTGAAGGCTGCCGCGGGTTTAGACCCCGAGCGAACGGCGCGCTACGCGACCGAATGGGCGACGCTCGAGTGTTTGTGGCTCATGGGGCGCTACATCAAGCTGGGCATCGTGAACGAGCTCTTCACTTCCGACGAGCTGGACCCCATTTACTGGTACTGGTCCTACCTCTTGTCCGTTGGCGTGCACTTGCGCAGCCGCTTGGCCGAAGCTCGCGACAACCTCCGGCAACAGAAAGCTGAGCTGGACGCCGCGGCGGCAGCGGCGGAGCAGGCCCGCTTACATGACGAGCAGCAAGCTGACGAGAAACAGCAGGCGGCGGCTGCGCGAGGAGGCAAGGCCAAGGGAAAGAAAGGCAAAAAGAAGGGTAGTAGTGCCGCGTCGAGTAGTACTAGCAGCAATGGCAGTAGTGGCAGTGGGTGCGAGTTGGCTGTTAAGGCTGAAGAGGCCGCTCAAGTAGCTGCTGCTGCGGATGCGGTGTTAAACATGGGTAAAAGCGATGATGTAGGTGGGATGGTTCGGCCAAGTTTATTGAAGTGCTTCGACCAAGGCGTCTTCGAGTGCGAAGAAAAAGGCATGCAGCTTGACATGATCATGGCCCGAGGGTGCCTGAGGCTCCTGGTAGGCTTTCGGCTGGCGGGGGCGCGCACTGCACCGGAGTGGCAGTTTACGACCCGCGCGCACGTGTTTGCGCGGCGGTTCGCGTGCTTCGCCGAAGTGTTGCAGCCCGCGGTGCTCACGCTGGAGCACTACCAGGAGCAGTATGCGCTGGAAGGAGTGAAGCCGGAAGTGCTCCTCAAGTCCGCGGCAGACTGCTTTCGGGACGCCAAAACCATGGCCGATGCCAGCCTCGCCCTCTACGCCAGTCATATCAAGTTAGCGAACAAAGATGAAGACGAGAACACCCGCGGCCTCGCCCCGTCAGGGCCAGGCGCAGAAGACGTGATTTTCCGCTTACGCGCCATCAAGAAGGTGGCAGTAGCCAACGGGGTTGCAATTGAAATGCTCTTGCGTGGAGGTGACGTGAGTGCTGCCGCCACCAACGCCCGCGGAGCTCCTCGCGGAGTGGTATTGGACCATAGCTTGACGCCGCTTTATCCAGTCGTGAAGCTCGGCTAAAAGTAAGAACCAAAAGGACACACGGCTGTGTGTTTCTGGTTACAGTTATTTCTGATACACTAACACCTTATTTGTGGATTGCGGTCTTTGGTGTACGTTTTCTTATTTATCGCTAAGTGGAGGGAAAAGTATGGTAGTTTGTGATAAATGGCAAGCCAGCGACTTAAGACTGGCGGACTTAAGAGATAAGGTTCAGATTTAATGGGCGTGCAGAGCAGAAATTTCCGGACGTAGAGAGCTAGGCGGTATGTTCCCCGATATCCTCCGAAGTTTTTCCCTTTTCCCTTGCTTCCATCATACTCCGAGACTCCGTGCATACTCCTATCTTCTATAGGTATAGGCAACTAGGCATCGGAAATTTTAACGAGAGGCCACAAACAATGCGAATACTAGAACTTAGGTTGCTTTTGAAATCGCATTTAAGAGCTAAGCGCGCTTCGCTTTCTTCTTCGCGGACTTCGCTTTGGGTGTTTCTCTGTTTGCCGTCTTAACCGCCTCTTTTGCCCAGGGTAACTCATCTTTGTCTCCGTCCTGACTTTGGCTCCTGTTTTCTCCTGTTTCCACGACTTCGCCCATAATGGATACATTCTTTGCCTCTTCACCTTCCTCGTCTTCTCTATCATCTTCGTGCGATGTGCCAATCGCAACGGGGGCGGGGAGGGCAAGCGGTGCTGAGGCCCCGAGCGCCGGTGTCTTCACATCAACAGGTGAATTGCTACTGGTGGCAGCGCTTGAAGCAGTCGACAGAAAGCGAAGGGTGTAATCGTTTTCGTCGCAGAGCGAAAGGAGCACCTGCTGTTGCCGCAGCACGGCCCTCTGCAGCGCCGTCAAGCTCGCCGAGAGCCGTTGCGCGGATGTGGCGCTTCGACTGGCAGACCCTGCAGCTCTCGCCGCGGCGCCCACCGCCGCCGCAGACCCCAGCGCACCTCGGCTAGTAGCGCTCCGCCCCTTGGGAAAGAGCAAGGCTCCGTGCGCACTCAGGGTAGCGAGCGCAAAGTTCAAGTAAAACTCTAGGTGCCTGGACGCGGCGAGGCGAGGCGCCAAAGCTTCGACGAGGCGCACCACCGCACCGCTGCTGTTGCCTAAACTCGCCACCACTAGTCCTACGTCCTCCGAAGGCACACTTTCTAGTACTTCAGAGAGCAAGTCTGCTTGTTGGCTCGCCACTGCTCCGTCGCCTAATTGAAGGGCCATGAGGAGCGCCCTCGCGTAATCTCGCCGTTTCAAGCATTGCTTGGCTGCCGACGGCGTCACGTCTTCGCCTTCTAACCCCACAGGTGCAAACAACAGGTCATCGGAGAGCGCATAAACCAAGAGCCCGTCAGAGGTGGCCGCTGCCCACTCTCGCCCGGTAGACGAAAACTGCACCCCCGTCACTCGAATTTCTTTCCGAGCCCCTCGCCTCTTGCCGTCTTCAGTCCGAGTGGCGCCCGGCAAGAGCTCTTCGGCCGGGCCGCCTTCGTCGCTGTCGCTTCCGTCGTCGTGCAGAGGCTCCCCGCTCCCGTGCGCGAGGGCCCCCGAGTGCAGCTTGTCCAGCACCCCGTCGCGGCTCCGGTTGTGGCTGACTTGGAACTTCTTGAGCAAGATTTGTTGGGTTACTTCGTAAATGCACACGAACCGAGACCGCCCCCCGGCGAGCACGCACGCGCCGTCGGCCGAGTAGCACACCGACGAAAAGTGCCGACGGGCCGCGGACGACGCCGCCGTGGCGCGGTCGTTTTCCCCGCGCCCCCCCGCAATGTCCCTCTGCCCGTCGATCACGCCCAGCTCGTCGCCTTCCACCGGGTCCCACACGTGGAGTTGGCCGTGCAGCGTGCCCACCACCAGCTGCTTCCCGTCGGGCCGAAACGCGCAGCACAACACCTCCGCGGGGTGCTCTAGCGTCTCGACGCACTCCGACTTCCAAACGTTCCACACTTTCACGGTTTTGTCCCACGCCCCACTCGCTAAAGTGCCTGTAGCTGCATCGAAGCTCAAACAGCTCAGCGGCGCCTTGTGGCCAGCGAGCACGTCCAACAATTTGCCGGTTTGCAGCGCCCACACGTAAATTTCAAACGGGTCCACTCCCCCAGCGCACACCACTTCACCCGAGGGGTCCACGGCCAAGCAGCTGAAGCCGACGGGGTCGGGCGCGCACAACACGCGGAAGTTCTTGTAGCGCAGCAAGTCGTAGGCGCGCACGGTGCCGTCGAGCGAGGAGGTGAGCACCACTCGTCCCGCGGCGGGGCCAAAGCACACCGCGGTCACGGGGGCGGTGTGGTCGGCCAAAGTGGCAAAGCAAAAGCCCGACGAAGCCGACCACAGCTTCACCTTGGCGTCGTCTGCCCCCGTGGCAATCACCGTGCCGTCAGGCGAGAACGCCAAGGCGTTCATGTCGTAGGAATGGCCTTGCTGCTTGAGCACGTAGGATTCCGACTGCCACTCCCACACCAACAACTGCCCCAAGCCGGCGGCCCCAAACGCCAACCACTCTCCACTGCCGTTGATGGCCACTGTGCTGACGTCAGCTTGGCTGATGCTCAGCGTGTGCACGGGGCTCAGGCTGCTGCCGCCGCCGTTCGCCACCCCCGAAAGGGCGGACCCTTTGAAGGAAGTGGGCGCGAGGCCGCCGCCGCTGTACGAGCCCATCAAGTCAAACACGCTGCCCATGTCGAAGAGCGAAAAGGCACCGTTGCTGAGGCCCACAGCGAGGAGCTTGGTGTGGCGGTGCAGCTCCGCCGAACGCACTCTCAAATGAGGCCCCCCAATTTGGTTGCCCGAAGCATCCAAGGTAGGGTCACCGCCTGCGTCGTCGTCGTCGTCCTCAGCCGCCTGAGCCGCTGCCGCACCCCGCTTCTTTTTGCGGCTCTTTTTCTTAGGGACCCCTGTAGCTCCACTGCTGACCTTGCCTTGGTCCCACAAAAAGTGCTTGGAATGCAGGGCCCACTTCCCTAGCGCAGGGTGCAGCGTTGGCCCTTGTGGCTTCACTGGACCGTCACCCCCTGCATGTGTGAGCAACACCTCCACTGCGGCGAGGGCACCGCCACTAGCACCAGCAGTGTCTGCAGCTGAGTCTGGCTGCCACTGCCACACGTAAACCACGCAGTCTTTGGCGACGGAATAGACGGCATCGCCGTCGGGGGAGAAAAAGCAGCCCACGATGCTGTCCTTGTGCCCTGTGAGGCTGAAGGGCACGTAGCCCGTAGCCTTTTGCGGGTAAGCGGACCAAATCCGACAGCTGTGGTCTTTGCTGCCTGTGAGCACGTAGCGCCCATCCGCAGACCAGTCTAGCGTAGTGATGTCACCGTGATGGCCTGCCAGCGACGCATGCAGCACGAAAGGGGCGAGGTCGCGGCGGTGCTGAGGCGCGTGCCAGATTTCGAGCCGGCTTCCACGGGCTACTGCTAGGAATCTGTCGTCGGGCGAGAACTGAGCAGCGCGCACTGGACTCCTGAAATTGAATTGGTGCAAAGCCAGCCGCCTTGACACAGACACTACTAGCGCACGACCCTGTTTGAATATCAAAGGAAGTTCGCGTGAGGGCAATCATTGATTTGTTGTGAAATGGAACTTCGTGCACTCATGATAATTGAAAGGATGTCTAGGTTTTACAAAGATTATCTTGCATTAACATACCTCGCAGTCGAAAGCAATTAGGAGAGTTCCTGCGCGATTCACACAGAGATGAGCTACGTCTGAGCGACACTCTGTAGGCAGCGTGTAGCTCATATGCTTAGTGAGCTCGAAAACAGACACTCTGTTGCCGACTGCGCTGAAGAGCAGCTCGTCACCTTCTTCACCCGGAGCTGCCGGCAAGGTAGCAAACACTACATTCGCACCATCATGCACGCTACCGCAAAGGCGAGCGAGGCGGTACGAAAACTTCATAGTTTTCACCAAGGCAGCGTCTGAGCTATCGAGGTCTAATTCAGCGAGTAAACCTCATGAAAGAGAATCTTCGCTGAGACGAGAGAGCCGAAAAATCTACAGGGAGGATGCAATAAGGAGGAGTACATTGCATGCACATGCAAAAAAACAAAAAGATATTTTACACACATGAGAGTAATTTTGTATGATCACTAGATAGGTAATGTTCATGTTCTTCACTCACACAAAGCCAAGCGCAGTCAGCAAATAGAGAGAAGCACAGAACACAAGGGCTCAAGATAGGTAGGTAGGTCTTTGCGTCACCTTTTTACGAGCCTCGTCGTGCAATTCCGTGCCGTCGCGGTGGTATACACCCAGCACAGCTCGCAAGGCCCCCAATCTTTCCACCGCAAGCTTTTCGTTCACGAGAGAGGCCACTGCAGCGCGGCCCGCCTAGCACATGTACGAGAAAGAGAGGAGGAGAGTTAAGAGGTCATGCCATGAGGGAAGCCCTTGTGTCAACAAGATAACGAAGAAGTACCGCTATGGACGAAGGAAGAACCACTGCAGCTTCGATAGATATGTACAAATATTGTATACTCTGATGTAGCATCTTCAAACCAACCTGCCAAGTCGCCAGAGCATTCGCGGCGCTTAGATTTCTTAGTTTTAGAGTGCGGGCAGTCCGACGGCCGACAGTGAGCATTGCATTGCGCACAGGATGCAGATAAACAAGAGAAAACCACATTAATAGTATCCCTAATAATACTTTTTCAAGATGGAAAGATGAATCGATGGCCAAAAGCAAAGCACAGGCAGCCACGTGCCAGGGTCTAAGATGGCCCTTTTGACACAGGCCCCGAAGGGGCGGAATTAGAAGGCTAGCCTTTTGCACGGCCCATTGATGGAGTAAGCGCAAGCGCAATAACGGCAATAACGAACCGCGTCAACAGCGAATGAAGGCGCGATTCGAGAGAGCAGTGAGCCCTGAACCCAGGGCCCGCTGCACTCAAGGACTAGCTAGCGCCTTGTTGCATCTGGCGCTGAGAACAGCCTCCGAACTCGAACTCGAACTAATACAACCCCAAATGACACAGAAGCCAATGCTGCGGGCAGAAGTGGGAATGCGCGTGCGTTGCGCAAACAAAGTAAACAAAGCAAGTGCGGAATGACTCAGGAGGGAGAGGGGCCTTGGCCAAATGGAAGCTCGTGACACCCGAAACACGAGGTCCACTCGGTAGAGGTCAACGTGTGCCTTTCAGTGCGCAATGCGCCTATTGTTCTGCCCCTAAATCATAAGAGGCTTTGACGAGGCAGGAACTCCTTCATCGTCCGCGGAGTGGCAGTGAAATGAAAAGCCCCCCTCAAAAATACAAACAGCAACATGCAAGCGGGCCGTTTTTGGCCTAGCGGTCCCTACCTATCAAAGAGCTAAACCCGTACATCTTCCATCAAACGCCCCGGTCGCTAGTCGTGGTCGACAGCCACCCAAGAAAATTAATTTTCCTATTTCCTAATTCAAGTCTTAAAAAAATCTAAAAGCCGAGGACAAGTACGAAGTTTGAAGTGTGAGGTATAGATTTTAACCTTTCGCTATTCGAAGCGCGTTTCTAGAACTGCGTTTTTACGGAGAGGAGGCATCTTTGAGACCGCAATTCGCAGTCGCAAGAGGATCTCTTTGGTTTACTTTTTTAGTAACTTTTAGGTCTTCTTCTTAGAGATATCCTTCTCCTTCTAGAACTTACTGTCTCCGTCTCCTGTATTCGATTTGGGATTCAACTCGGATTCTTGAATTGGGTATTGGCACCAAGACAACCCACAAGGCCGCTCTTTTTTTCTTCAGCGCAAGAGGTATTTACCGGATCTTCCGCTTAGCCGTTAGCCGAAATGGGTAAAAAACCGGAAAACCCGCGGTTTTCTTGGTTACCGAAGAGTCGCAAGAAATCATTTTAAAATCAAAAGGACAATAGCAAACGAAAAAATATAGAGCAATAAGAGTTCTGCTGGCAAAACCACTGCACTTCCACGTAAACTTATTATTCATTTGCTCCTGGGAATGTCGATGGGGGCTCAGCATTGTTAGCAGCTCCGGGGTCGAAAATGGCCGGCAGTTTAAGTCTAGACTTCACCGCGTTAGGATTTTTGCCATACACAAAACCCACTTTTTGGCCCACCGTAATAGCAGCCGTGTCCAGGCTGAGAACAAGAATTGCACTGCCAAGCATGCCTGCAAACACTAGTGCGGTAGTTGAAGCAACCTTTCCTGGAGCTGGCCACGTCACGAGCTTTGCTTCCTCAAAGAGCTGGGCAAATTCAGGTAAAATAGCAACAATGACAAATCAAATCACAGGTGAAGCCTGGTGTAGGAAACGAAAAAGACAAATCTAGATGAACAAGATACTCGAAGTCAAAGCTAATCATATACAACCAAGATAATTGGCGTAGATTGCTCTAACTTCTAATAGGATTACCTGAACCCAAATGGGCTCCTTCTCGAGGGGATCGTCAAATTCAGCATCGAGCTCTTCGTCACTCACGTCCCATTCGGAGTCACCGCTGTCGTCACCCAAGAGCTTAGCAAGCTTCGAAACCTCTGGCTTGCGCGCGGCATCAGAAGTTGTCATCATCTCTGGCGTCCAAGGCTTCTCTAGGTCGACCTAAATTAATAAGTCAGTAATACGACATGCGCGACAAGACGCGGTACTAGAATGGAACCCGTCAAAATGAGCATGAATATTGCAATAGTTTGTTCAATATCAATGACACGAACACGCACGTCTTGTTCATCGGCCATGGCTTTGATGCGGTCTCGAAGTGACTCGAGCTCGTCTTTCCGGGCAGCAAAAGTTGCTTTCTGCGAAATTGAGACAAAAAAGGCGCAGCCTCAAAGGTGATTGAAAAGACACGACTACGTAGAAGGTTGATTGTAACTTATGTCAACATCCGGTGCAACATCTGCTCAGGCCTAGCCCCCTAGCTTCTCTTGCTAGGTAACTGCAAGTGGTCGCCATTCTAGTCTTGCTTACATCCTGCTCCTTCCGCCGTGCCCTGAGGTCCGCCATATCCTCGTCATCCTCCGAGGAAGCAGCCGATATCCGCCTAGTTAAACGCGGCGCAAAGCTACCCGGCGTGTGGAACCCTGTTACGGCGCTGGCAAAAAAGCATAATAAAGTCCATACACGTGCCATTTTTGCTTCAACCACACACTGAGAGTTAATTCTCAGTTCTCAGAGTTCAGAAACAACAACACACACATGTGCGTGTACAAAATGCCCAAAAACAGGAGTACTAACGCTCCTCCGGAGTGGCTGCGCCAAAATTCTGAGAATCAGAATCGGAATGAGAAGATTGTTGGTAATTAGGTGACAGTGATAGAAGAAGTGTCGAGATTTGGCGAGGAAGAAGCCCTCGATTTCGAAGCGGGGTACTGAGAAAAAGCGTTGTTGTTGTTGAAGAGATTACGAAGAAGGAGGAGAGGCTTGCTGATTATTCGCCTATTCGTTAATTGAAGGAAGGTACTGAACGACGAGACGTCGACAAATGGTGTAGTCTAGTCTACT
>Ga0307930_1002722_pt1 | contig 13352 bp, 14 predicted proteins | sample OrgLakmetageno46_FD_203161 | JGI IMG/M metagenome (GOLD analysis project Ga0307930, IMG submission 203161) | Saline water microbial communities from Organic Lake, Antarctica - #46 | ecosystem: Environmental > Aquatic > Non-marine Saline and Alkaline > Saline | place: Antarctica: Organic Lake... | reverse complement strand
GAAAGGTGGCCATGACGTCTACGCACTACCCGCAACGGAGTTACAAAATGCTAATCTGCAATGCTCCTCGCTGGTAATAGTAAAGCAAATCTTGAGGTCTCGTAAGCTATTTTGTCTCCGTTTCTTGTTGTTCTTTTTTGTGCCTCTTTACCAGCTATTCCGAAGAGGTAACGAATAATGCTTAAGAAGACACGCGTTCGCACTACTCAATCTTCTACCTCGCAATTTCTTGCTACCATGTCCGCGGGCTGCAGGTTTGGGGTGTTGTTCAATTTGGTGAAGCCGTTGCTCAACGACGTCCAGAAAGCCAAATTAGTGGTACTGCGCTCGCACGAGGTGCGGACTATGATTTGATTAAGAGAGGGGAAGATGGCACACTCGAGTTGACATTTGAACTGTTTATCCACTCTTGAAGGCCTCGTTCTTCAAGAATTGCATTGGCTCCGTTTGGTGACTCTTCTTCTTTAGTTCACGTCTTTTCCTGTATTTCCTGTTTTATTTTTTATTTCCCCCGTGATCCTCAGGTGCTGGAGGGGCTCCGTGCAGTGATTGACGACGATCAAATTCCGCAGGAATACGGAGGTAGCTGCTCCGTCCCGCTGGGTTGCATGCCGCAAGAGCAGGCGCTGCGGGAACATGCTTTTCAACGGCTAAAAGAACACAACGTGGCCCTGGTATCATTTATGACTATGAGAAAATAGAGAAAACCAGGCGAATGAGCGCGGCTTGGTTGGGCTGAAATCGCCAGCGCCATTATTTCGTTATTGCGGAGGATACACCATCCTTCTTTCAATTCTTCTTTCCATCACGCCTGTGCCAATCCTCCCCTCCCCATGGCATTCCTTTTCTGTGTCAGGTGACTGACGAAGCGATGAGAAATCCAGATGGAACTCCGGCAACTCTTGATAAGTATGAGTTCCGGCCAAGCGTTTACGGAAAATAGGGGGGGATTCTTGACCCAATTGTATTTACACATTACCGAGGTGAAGACATCGCCAAACATGAAAAATAAGTAAGCAGCACGTAGATACAAATCAGTGGATTCTATTCAAGGAGCCTAACGTAATTGGGCTGGGTGTCGTTTTGTATAATGCATTTAATTTTCATCATTCCCTCTTAAAGGGTAATTAGTATATGGGCCTTTCAGAAGGAGGTACGGGCGTCGAAGAAGACAACCACCTACGCCGATCCTTCCATTAACCCAGGTGGCCTCTTCACTCGCCGGGTGCCCCCGTGACCCTCATGTGATTCCGGCTAATCAACCCAGGGCAAATGCTATTTTCACGGCGCTTACTTCTACCCGCAGAACTGGCTTATGTGCCAATTGGGTTTGTATAAGTTCGACTTCACGGCGCTTATGGACGCCTTTGGGCCAATTTGGAATCCGTTGAAAAATTCTGTCGTTAGCGGCAAATGCACCAAACCTCACACCCATAAAAGGGAGTAGACAAAACAAGAGTGCTATATGACCCCCCTTGGAGGTGATCTTTACAGTGCATATTTTGAAGCATATTGGATTAAAAACCAAACGAGTTGTAACTTCGGAAGCAAAAAGCAACAGGCCGAACTGCGCCGCCTAATCAACTCGAGTTTAGTCTTAAGACAAAGAATAACAAAAACACATAGAACCGCGCCGTGTAAGTGCAAAATCTTCTAAGTCCAATGAACAGAGCACTCATCTCACGGAAATGCATTTGATTGAGCCATTGAAATGTGATCACGGGTGGTGGTGCGGTCTATTGCAACTAGAGCGGCTATACGTGAGACAAGAGATGCCTCTTGCCACTTGATAAAGTAACGGAAACGATTAGTGGTCCCGTATGAGCCCATTAAAGCCCATTCAAAATTGTAACTAACCAAAACACGAACACCAAGGTGCCCGGGCGGCGGCTAGAGTTACAAAATACTATTATAGTTCCACATCATGTTTTACTAATAATATCATGAGTAAATTCACGCAGCCGTAAAAAAAAGCTCATTGATTACTTGTTGAACATGGCTTAACACAGATTTTTTTAATCATGGTGTTTCAACGCTCGACAAATATGAATTAAATTTGAACTTCAAGGAGCTCAAGTTAAACACGATTGATTGAGTTATCAGTGCTGTATATGAAAATTCTTTTCAAATGCATGGCACAAAGAAATGACTTAATTGCATGCAAATGGGAATGGTTTTTGTGCGTTAGTCCCGACAAGCAGTCACGTCTTATCAAACAACGTTGATGACGAGCTTCATGTTGCCGTTCTCGCAGTGATCATCAACGCTACAGCCCACGTAAATGGTTTCGCCTTCCTCTTCCGCAACGACAAACGAAATTGGCCCGGCATCCAATTCACCTTCTGGGCTTATCCACCTGTCGTCAAAGTCACAATCTTCGTACGCTTCTTCGTTCTTGAACATTCGAACGTTATGGTTCCTCGTGTAATCGAAGAAAATGATGTCGCCAGAGTTGACCTCGAGATCAGGGTAAGGTTCATCAGATATCTCCCAGGTCAACGCAAGAGTCCGCGGCGCCCCTTCCTCCGGACTAAATGAAGCATTCACACAAAGGAATAAATTTCATTTCAGATATAGCCAATGTCTGAGCAAGATCAACGACTGGAGGGCAGAGGGAGAGCATTAGTATTCTTACCCAAGGGAGAAACTCTGCGAGAAGGAAAAGCTGAATGAAAAACTCATACTCATGCTCTTCATACTCGTCTGACTTCCATCAAGATGCATGTCTCCAAAAGCGTTCAAAGTCAACATAGAGCCCAAGATGAATGAAAATGTCTTCATATTTGATGGTTTATAACTGGGAAAGACTGAGTTCTACTTTGAGACTGCGATGCAGCTGGTCGCTTTATGTCACGAGACGTCACCACAAGTTTCCCTATCGTGCATAGGTGACGTCGTGACGTCCCGGTGCGTTCTCCAGCACGATAGAAGTCAGAGGTCTAATTGAAGATTCTGAAGCTCGAGGAGTAAATTGGCTTAATTCAAGAGCCCTCTGTACACTTCCTATCTGCGATTTTTGACTAGTAGTGCGCAACGCACGCGCTTACAATCCTGCTCTCAGAATTGGATCCTGTGTCATCTGAATTTATAATCACCCGAGTTCGATTTCTCTGGTTTGTAACACTATGATCTCAAATCACAGTAGATCTAGCCACGGTTAAAGAAAGCGTAGTGAGATATGTTCGATAAAGATATACGTCAAGTACTGAAAATGCTCAAATTTTACTGAAATAGTAGGCTTGATTATTATATTTAAAAGAATAATTAAGGGTTTGATATGGTATTTATGGTCTTCATAGTATCAAACCATTGAAGCAGATTAGATTATATTATCTCAGAGGTGTCTGATCAAGTCGGCGGGGTTGAGTGCCCATTGTGTTACAAGTCCCATGTCTGTATTCGAGGAAATTATCCGGGCTTTTTTTGACCCAGCGGGGCTCCGGGCGCCGGCTCGGCGGGCGCCAGCCGCTCACAGCATCGCCTGTCCTCTTTCTTCTCGCTGCGCAAGTAGGGCCAACGTCGCTGTATGGTGCGGCTTAATGCCGTCTACCACAAGTGATTGTTTCTCCAGCCCTGTGCAATGTCGCCGGCCAATTATATCTATCTGTGGCATCGTAACTGGCCGGCGATATGCATCAGTACTTCAAGAACAGGTCTTTCGAAGAGTCGATTGTGTTCAGGCTCAGACTCGCATGTTACCGAGTTTGGTGGAGGGGTTTCACGCTTATCCTATGCTGGCTTCCTCTCTGCTTCAAGTCCACGGTCTGCCCAATCTAAGCAATGGAGCGCGCCTTAAACCAACGATGCGAGCCCCAGGCTCGTAGGGCACACAATCTTGGAAGCAAGCTACAATCAGGGGAAATCGGAAGGAAACTTTCTTCGCAAACTGTGCATATGTTCAATGGCTACTTACGCAGGTGCCAGGAAACTCACCAATTGCACCCCACGAGCCAGCTGGGGAAGTTGAGCGACGGAAGGTGTGTGCATGGCCATGATTATTGCTTCAAGCCATCGAAGTTACTTTTTGTGCTCGGTGTGGGTGATTTTCTTTTCCTTCTTTCCTTCGATAACACTTACTTGTGGATGTCCGTCATGATACTTCAGTACAGGTGCTCCGTACTATTACACCCATTTTTTCGCTCTGTCCCGAAGTATCTGTGTTGGAAATTCACGAAAGCCACTCAGGGTATCTTGAAATCCATTGGTTATTAGAACTCCATCATCAAAGCGCGGTCCAGGGAACTGGACTGTACACAGGGCCTAACTCAAGAGGCCCCACGGAGCAGACGAGAACACAACACCCGTGAAGGACTTCGGAGTAAGCCACAGAGACGAAGAATGGCGCACAATAGCAGAGGACAGGGCTCATGAAAACAAGATGGGGGGGGCGCATCTATGCTGAGTTTTTCTATTTGTATCTATTTGGATTGGGGAGTCCAATGCAATGAAATGAACCACACGCAACCGCCCGGTGGCTTTTGGCGATTGTCCAATCGATCATTTTTGCTCTCCACGAATCATTAATCAGGCATTCAATGGAAAGTCGCGTGGCGAAAAACGCTGCTTCGGAGTAAGGGAAAGTACCTAAAACTGAAAAGCGGCTCTTTCTAGCTGGGACGTGCGGAATGGGACCGCCTCAAAAGTTTGGGCCCCTCTATCGCCCGAAAAACTGACGGCCACCTGCATCGAAAAGGGCCTCTGTTTGATTCTGATGATGCTGTGAACTGCTCTAATAGCCGGCTTACAAGCGAAGACGGTTAAGCTCACATTTTGGTGAGGCAAAAAGCGTCTTGACGAGAGTTGAAATGCAATTGTAATGACTAGTCCCTTTAGATTGATACGCGTGCTAACAACTTGTTGAATGCCGGTTTAGCTTTCTTCCATGAATGGTTCTTTCGAAGAGCTTCCGGAGTATGAATGGCGTCAAGCAGAAGGGTCGCCACGGCTTTAACCACGGGGGGGCAAACCGCGTTACCCGCCTTGACATGTAGGCGGGGGGGGGAGCGTAACAGAAAAAGCAGAGACAATACATAGAAACACACTGAGGAGTATGAAGTGGTTACCAACATAATGTTTAAGTTTCACTTTTGTTAGCATTCGGCGCAAGCAAAAGTGAATGCTACCTTCTTTGGTTCACTCGTTACCTGTTTGTAAAAGCGCCCTCGCCCCTCTGCAGTGTAAGCATTTGGCCAATGAAAATAGTCAGGGAAACCCATCACGCGAGCGCACTAGACATCGGCGATTTCAGAAAGACGAAGAAGAAATGCATAAGAAGAGAGATAAATCGAAATATGAAAAAACTAAGGTATCACACATACAAACCCAATTACCAAGTCTAAACACCAAAGACATGTATGTATAATGCATGTCAAATTTAAAGAATAACAAGAAAGTAGAAAATCGTGCATGAATGAATCACCTCCCGCGGTGTCAAAAAACGAGGCAGAGGGCGCCCCTCTAAGCCATCGCGAGGTAATCCATCATGATCATGAAACAAGTACCGCGTACTCAAGTTGCCTCCTCTAGAGCGCATAGAAAGCGTAAAGAGGGTGAATGAGGTATGATTTGAGGCGAAAAAGATCAATAAATAGCACCCAGAAGAAAAAGAAAACTCCTTCTATTCATTCCTGTTTATCTTTCGTATACTCCTCGTAACTATCAAGCATATTGACTCTCAAGTGCTGTAAGTACAGCACCCAATGCACGAATGTACGAACATACCCATGGTAGCCCGAAGTCAAAGTAGCTGCTTTTCCATCGAGTTCCAAAGATCGGGTGCGGCTGCACTCCAACCACAAGGCCGCTGTGTCTGCTGCTGCTGCTGACGTTGCTGTCGCTGCAGCAGTACCAGCGCCACTTCCCTGAGCTCTACTTTCATCTGCAGTCACACGTTCATCATCTTTTCCACCATCTTCCTTTTCCACTCTTTGTTTCTTATTGTGTTGGCCCAACAGTACAGCTTGCTTTTCTCGCTCCTTGGCGCGCGCTACTCGGCGATCACGGTTCGAGAGTTTCTGCTCTAGTGCATTCGCGGACGCTTGTGAGGAGAGGCCGTGCACGTCAGTGACGCGGCTGAAAGCGCCAGCGTTATTCGGTGGCCGCGCTTTGCTCGTCGATAGAGGAAGAGCAGAAAAAGAAGTTGGTGTAGGAAGAGCCCCATCGTTTGCAGCACTGACAACAGTAGTATCAGCAGCAGCAGCACAAGCAGTAACAGAAGAAACAGAAGCAGTGCCACCAGCATTGGCACTCGTTTCTCCTCGAGCCACTTGTTCTTTCAATTGTTCCTTTTTCTTAGCATCTGCTATCTTCTTGGCGTGGACTTGACTGCGCACCTAAAGCGAAAATTGACGAATAAAAATGACGATTGAAATCAGAGAAATGATTAAAGATCTCTTTCAACCATAATCTAGGCATTGATTTTAATGTTAATTTCTTCAATTTCCAAAATTCTTCACTTCATAGTTATTGTCAACTATATTTATCTGATGTAATAGTACCGTGGCCCATTGTGCTGACGTCATCGTGGCCTCCTGTACTTCCGCAGAATCGGAGGGCTCTAATATAGTCCGAACCTGGTGCGTAAAATACTGATTTCAAACGGTATTGAAAAAAGATTCATGATATAAAACACCTCTCAACTCAATACTTGGCCCTTAAAATTGGCACATTCTTAGTCCTCTCTACCGTTGCAGTTTCATCTCCGAGCTCAAGTTTTTTCCAATCCACAGGCGACGCGCCCAGGTCTACATGCAAGTGTAATATATTCGTGCACGATATGAAGAGACACGAGGGACTGTGAAACAAGAAAAGTGTGCGTTGTAAGGACTACAAAATTAATACGGAAGCGCGCTGCATGAATATGCAAATTTACATCACTCAGGTTTGATTACAAATACGCAGGCTTCTTTCAAGCAAACTCATGAAATTGCATCATTGTGAGTTTACCGGAGCGAATGCCGGTAATGAAGACGCGTTCTCGGTTTTGTGGCAACCAATGGCGCGCGCTCACCACCTGTTAATACATAAAAAAATAAAACAAATAAATAAAATGAGTAAGTCCACATATTTTCGTTGAGAAAAAGTTGGGAACAAAGAAACAAATGAAGAATGTGGAAGGGTTTACATAGCACCAAATATGATTGAAAAAAGAAGAAGAGAGAACAACAGCAACAATAGAAAGAAATTTTGACGACAAGTGCAGCACTACCACATTCTTGCAGTGGTAACGCCACGTCTTAAGCTACACTAAGTCCTCACTTAAATTCATGTAGTTTGTATAGTAAAGTCGCATCGCTCAGAAAAACCCTCCATTACCTGCCAAGACACGTCGTAGCCTTCGGCGGCAAATGAGTCCAAAATGTGTTGAAACGTGCGGCCAGCTTCGAAGATTGTCTTTTGCCCAGCTCCTGGCCACCGCCTCTTTTGCTGGGGTGGCTGCTGCTGTGGCTGCTGCTCTTGATTCGTACTGGCTGATTCAGTCTCGTTGCTATTGCTGTTGCTCCTGTGGGTAGCACTACTAACTGCTGTGCTGCTACCGGCGCTACCGCTGCTGTGATTAGTACCTCCATTATCGTTATCAATCTCAATATCTGCAGCACGATTGTCCAAAGTACTTTCATGACCAACATCTCCACCATCAACACCATCAGGAGAAACAGCTCTCCTAGACCCGCCATCGCCGGTGACTAGCCCCGCGACATTCTCAAACAAAAAGGCTCTTGGGGGCGATGCATAGATACAACACCCAAGCAGGCACGCAGGTGGCCATGGAAAAAAAGAGAAAAAAAAGAAAAAAAAAGAGTGCATTAGACGAATAATTCCAGTTGACTGCCGGAATGCAGAAAGTCGTCGAGCGAAATTAAGTGGAAGAACTTCAAAAGAAACAGAATATTTTGTATTCTAATTTGATTGACTTACTTCGGTCTTTTCTTGCGCAAAAGACGGACGAGTTCACGAAAGAGCTGTCAAAAAATAAAAACAGTATAGAAGCAGAGCAAAATCAGAATAAAGCGTAAATGAATTGACATGATACTACCAAGACAATAGGTCAATTCAGCAATGAAAAAAAAAAGCCAAACTTGAATAAAAGCCTTCGTCAACTTGAAAGAAACGTTGCGTTTATACGCTCTCTCTTGTCGCTCTGCATGCCTCTCTAGTGTCTTTATTAAAAATAGAGTACAATCTATTTTGTTCCTCGTACTTGTCCTTTTGGATCTTGCAGCCCAGGCCCTGTTCCACGCACACTGAACGGCTGGCACGGAAAGCCCGCTGTTAAGACGTCAAACGAGGGCAACGCCTCATCCGGGTACCTGCAGTGTGTATGTTGATGTACATAAACTATATTGGTTGAATGTAGTAGACAAGGCGCGCGGTTGATAACATTTTAATGAGACAACAACAGTCATGGAACTCATGCACGTGTCATTAGATGCAAGAAAAGAGAGAACCCTATGACAAACAATCTCTCTTACTCTGAAATGTCGCCCACAATGAGTTCGCTGTTCTCAACGCCACTGGCAGCATCTCCCTTCATCGTCGTTGTCGTCGTTTTGCTGTCGGCAGTATCCATGGCAGTGATGTTGGCAGTGGAATTATTGGTAGCAGCAGCAGCAGCAGTTGTGGCAGCATCAGCAGCAGCAGCAGAGGTGGCAGCACCATTCTTAGTTCCTCGAGGCACCTTTCTGGCAGCGGCAATGGCCTTCACAGGATCGCAGACGCCGCCAAAATTTAAGACATAAGTGTCAACCGCGCCACGGTCGACGTCTGACATCAGGACGCAACTGCGCGCCGTGCACAGAGCAATATGACGAAAAAGAGGAAGGAAGAAGTGAGAGGGTAAGAGGAAACAGAGAAATGGTTAAATAGATTGACAAAAATTAAAAAATGATTAAAAAAAACTTAGAAAAATAGAAGAAGTACATTAAAAGCTGCTTTTGGCCCCTTATCCAGAAGGAAGAAAACGATAGCTTTTATTCATCATTTGTCTAATACAGTACCGTCCACCGAGGGGTTCCAGTCCAAGCCGAAAACCACCGATGCCTGCAAAGATCTCTGCAAAGGTGAACGATGCTGCCGGTGGCGGCGGCAGTGGTGGGTGGGCAGAGTTGGAAGAGGTAGTGCTGGTAGTTGCAGTGGAACGAAGCGAATTGGAGCTAGACATATGAGCTGCTGTGGATATGTTGACCGACGAAGCTATCTTGCGATCTTCGCCTACCTCTGCCAATGCATCACTTTTGCTGCTCTCGTTGCCACCTTTTTCTTCGTCTTCTAAACCATCGCACAGCCCCTGGAACAAATTGTCCATTGGCCGGACACCTGCATATGCAAGCGATGCGCGAGAAAGAGTGATGTAAAAGTTATAAAAGAAAACTACGAAGGCAGAAGGCCTGTCTACTGTAGCTGCCATGTTAAATGGTGCTAAAAGCGACCACATGCATTGACATCTTTATACATAACCTGCCCCCCATTTAGCCCATCTAACCTGGGTAGTAGGTAGCCCCATGAGTAGCCAAAAGTGTGTCCAAGCCACCTGACTCAATCAACGCCGCAGCTTCCGGAGGAAGGTGCGCACACACCGCCATCAATTGACGAGGAGGAGCTTGAGGAACTGGAGCAGAAATAGCTTCAGCTGAAGGAGAAGGCCTTGCATCGGCATCAGCGACAAGTGATATAGAAGGCGAAGCTTGTAATTGGAAAGGCAATGGCTCAACGCCTCTTAAGCGAAGAGCACAGCCAGTGCAGCTCTCGATAGCCAGTCGAATTTCTGCTAGGCTAGCTGCGGGCGTCAACAACTAGTAGGATTCACATGCATAATCAGGAGAAAGAGGCAGGAAAAAATCAACGAGAGTGAAAAACACCTGCGAGTGCATAGCCTATGAAAGGCTTAGAATGGGTGCAATCCGTAAAAACACTAAACTGCTGCTACTGCAGCACCCACAGGAAAAAAAAACGATTGATTAGGTACTCGCTGGCGCGAACTCATGGAATAGACCATTAGAAACTCACTGCGCCAACAGGTACACCGCCGTGCGTCGTGTCCTTTTTTGTTTCTAGCAATGCTAGTGCACGTCCTCGGGCGATCTCAGCTTTCGATGGTGTTAAAGGGCGCCATTGTGTAGGATGCCCACACCACCACCGTCTCGTTGCTTTACCCATTCTAGGACTATCTGTTTACTAAGCTAATCCTGGAAATAGTCACGCTAAGATTGCTGCTTAAGTAATGGTCTTAAATAGTAAGCTACGCTGGTAGATTTGTAATCTCATGGGCAAATTGGCAGCTGCCTAGCTTTTTAGGTGGACCAACAATGTTATGCAGAGCGAGAGCGACATGCTTGCAGCGAGCAGTGAGTGAGAGCAGTGTGAGCAGCGAATTAATCCGAACAGCAAAACATGCACCAATCAGGAATCCCCAAGGATTCATTCATTTTCTAAAACTATCTAGGCCCCTAACGGGGTGGCTACGCCAAATTCTGAGAATTCCTTACCGGATCAAATGCGTGCTCAGTCCTATCTGATCTATCACGGGTAGACTACTATCGTCTGCAAATAGTTTGCCTGAATGAACGAATGCTACTGAAGTGAGTGTAATCCTATAAAATACATAAGTATTGAAAGTGCGTCCAAATGAGTGCTAGCAAGAATCGAGCCTCCGTACCTTGTTCCGTACGTACTAAATTCATACGCAGAGAGCTCATTCACACTGCGGCTGTCGCAACAAACCGTACTCATGCAACGTGGATAGCTAGAAGACGTGTTTGACAAACGCATTCTTTTTCATTGAACGCACTGGTGTCGTATTTCGTGGTTGCCTCAAGAAGTGTCAAGATAGGAGTTGGCGCAGATCAAATAAAAGACTTTCTTGGTAATTGTTACGCAGAGAATCGACGATAAATGGCATCAGAAGGAAACAAGATCCAAAGAAAAGAAATTTTGAATCGCCACATTCCTTATCATAATATCGACAGTGTAGCATGGCATTTTCTATAGTGACAGAAGTATCTTCGAAGTCCCTTAACGGTAGATGTATATACACGCATACATCAAGCTACGAGGAAAGGAACAGTACAGTAACTGCCTTGCGGTACATCACTCGTAAGTCATGCACCAAGAATACATCAATTGTGCCGTTTCCCAATTTAGCCTCCATGCTCTTGTCGGTTCAAATAGCGAAAAGTAATCGAGGTATTCCCAGCGTCGCATGGATAAACGAGGACAAATAGTCCAGCTTTTCGAAAGTTGTTGCTGCTTCATTCATCAATCAATTGTTTCGCACCGGAAGATCGAGGACACTCCATGTTCAAATCTAAAGGCCTGTTTTTTGTTCAAAGCACTTTCATAAACGGAGTACTTCCACGATGCACAAATGAATACTTCTTGACGGTTGAAGTGACATTCAATTTGAGGTTCTCTCTCTCTTTCGTCAGGTCTATCGTCCGTACAACCAAAGTACTGTATATACTGCTCGCTAATCGCAAAATGGTGCCTGGAGATTCAAATAATATTGGTATATTGCAATTAAAAGTGATAGAGGTGTGCAAAGGACTGAGCGGTGCTTCGGTACTTCGAGTGCTATGGCGGTAAAATTGATCTTAAGTAAAAAATCGCACGCTACTCGCAACAGTACTCAGTACTCTATTGAAGTCCGTGAGTCCGTTGACTGATCATTTGTTTCAAGACCACAATCTTCTGCCAATTACAGCATTGTCGCAATAGTCCCAAAACGATGATCTACTACGACGCCAATTAAGTACGCGTGTCTAGAGTTTGGCTTGTTTCTAAGTGCCCCAGGAAGCTACCACCACACCAAGGCTCGTAGTGGAGGCACGATAGATGATATCCAAAGAAAAATCGACAGGTCACAAGCTTCTGTACATCCTAGGATCGAATAAAGCGGCATTTCTAGGTAATTGTGCCCCTCCGGAGACGCTGAGCTATCTTTTATGGCTATTTGCGCGTGTCTTTGCTTTTGAAATGTTTACACACGCGTACTTAATTGGCGTCGTAGTATTGCATGTAAGCCTGCAAACGAACCCGCTATCATCGTTCCAATGAATAAATAATGGTGTCGAGTGCATTAGGAGGTGTAAACGGCAGGAGTAGAGCCATCATGCTCCACTTAGACGTCGATCAGTACCGATAGGCATCGCTTCTTGATTAACTTGACGATGCACAAGGATCTTGCAATCGTTGCGCTTGGTTTCTCACCAAACCAACGATTTAGGTTGTTCAAATCAAGAAATTGACAAGACCTCTTTCCAGGGACAGAATCCCTCCATGCTTGATCGAGGACTTCTTGACTTTTTGAGCATGATTGATGCCTTGTAACGTTGACATCGGTGGTTGACATGAGATCTGGAGATACCATGGGTTTGAACTCAGACCATCACAATCTGACTCAAAGTTCAGTCACGAGGGTTAACAAGAGAATGTCTGTTATATTTTGTGCCACATTCATCTCGTAAATGCAGTTCGTCTTCTCAGTAATTGTTGCGCTTGGTTTCTCACCGAACCAACGTCGCTTTCGGAGCATGATCGATACCTTGTAACGTTGACATCGATGGCTCAAATGTGATGCGTATACTCGTGCGCACATGTGCAATCAATCAATACCAGAAGACAAAAATTCGTTAACTCTTGTAGATGTCGGTCGTGTCAGCGATAAATGCCACATCCTACAGTAGGTAATTTTGTCAATAAAGAAAAGTGTGCTCCTCTAGGTTCCTTCGGAATATGGGCTTCGCCCTATGCCTTATCGTGACAACCTCTTATCGCCCGAAACTACCTATTAAACTTCCGATGTGCATTTTGCCTTATCCTCTATATTAAATGGAATTTGGTGGTTCGTGGTCGTCGTTTTTTATGTACCTACAGTACTGTACTACAGATTTGCTGTACATGTGCAGTAAACAAAAACACATGGCGGACCACGGGCACAAGAAGGGACGAAGGGACACGCACCACGGGCACATGAAGGGCACTCGCCCACGGGCATCTCAAGACCGCGCACTGAGGTTCTAAGAGCAAGCGCCTACTTCTCCGCAGCAAACACATTGCTCCGAAGCCGCGCATCGCGCGGGCACTTGAACTTGTGTATTACAGGGGTCAGTTTCAGTTGCCGAACACCTACACTTTTTTGTGCACACTGTCGTCAAGTTCTGAGCTAGCGCAAGGTACGAAGAACCTGTTGCTGAATGTTATGAATATGAATCAAGATGGAGATAGATATTGTAATGAACATGGACTTGTGAAAATCTGAGACAAATCTACCGACGAATAATCGAGATAGCGCCGATGTGCGTAGCGACACAAATGAGAGAAAATCCGCGTGTCTCATGAGTCACTACCGTCGACCT
>Ga0307930_1002720_pt1 | contig 13354 bp, 10 predicted proteins | sample OrgLakmetageno46_FD_203161 | JGI IMG/M metagenome (GOLD analysis project Ga0307930, IMG submission 203161) | Saline water microbial communities from Organic Lake, Antarctica - #46 | ecosystem: Environmental > Aquatic > Non-marine Saline and Alkaline > Saline | place: Antarctica: Organic Lake... | reverse complement strand
AGTCCGTGGTTTGGGTTTATGATACAGTGCGCAGTGATGAGTGATGGAGTTCGTGATTAGTGCTCGCGTGCTCGCCGAACACTGAACACCAACGCCTACGCAGTAACGAACACAAGCCCGAAGTGGAGAACGTTTTGTTCGATTCGGGTGGATTAATTGTTTGTATGTTTGTCTTCTTTGGCTTAATGGAAAGCGAACTTTGGTTTGGGTTCTCGCTAAGTACTAATTTTGTATAGGTAATAACCGAAATTCTACTGTTCTACTTCTTTTCCAGTTCGAATTCGAATCGATAACTATAAACTAGCGAATTCCGGGCGCTGCCCTATGTTCCTTTTTGTCCTCAAAATTTCGGGAAAGAAGCCACCATTATTAATCTTGCATGACCTCCCGGGTGTTGTTGATAGCTTCAAAGCGAAATCTTTTACTAACGATGTGCAACTCCGTTTGTGAAAATAGCATTTGCCCTTGGCCCCTCTCCTAGTATAAGCTCCTTCGCTTTTTTTTACTGCCTGTTAGCTGTATAATTCTGACCCCTTGGGGTTTGTGTCTAAAGACTCGTTCCCTTCAAATTCTTGTTCTCACAACTCGCCAAGTGCTGCCTGTAGCGCTTATGTGTCTCTTAAGCCCGTGTCCTCGTCCCGAAGTTCTTTGATAAACTGAGAGAGCACCTCGAGCTGCGACTCAGTCTCTGGCGTTTCACCAGGCAAGCCGCGAGTCAAGAAAGCAGACCGAAGCCGCGCCAAAATTTCAGCTTCCGAAGCGTCCGAGTATAACATGGCCAGCAATGCAGCACCCACTGTACCGCTTCGACCCTTGCCACCCCAGCAGTGCAAGTAAACTGCCCCGCTGCCCGGATCCTGGCGGTAACGCTCCACTTCCTTCCACAAAACGCGAACTATCGCTCGCAAATGTGGCAATGTCGGTGCGGTCAAATCCATTATTGGAAAATGCAAAAAGCGCGGAGCTGGCTTGCCCAGAGCCGCAGCAATCCGAGTGACTGTAGGCGCGTAGGCACCAAAGTCCCCACTCCGGCCGCCCTCGAGAAACGCATTTGGCTCGCCAGGCTTCCACTCTTCGGCGGATGGTTTTGTCCACGGTGCTGGAGAGTCAAAAAGAGGGTCGAGGGCAGACTCTGTGCTTGTTTCACCTGCCACGCTTGTCGCGTCTGCTTCTACATCAACCAGTGTAGCTACCTGCATGGTCGAACTTTCTCGTGTGCTACGGTGCTCGGCAGGTAACGCAGACTCCTGACTGGGGATTTCCGCCTGAAAGCACACCCAGGTAACTACGTTGGCCTCAGCGATGAGCTCAGTTAAATGTGCTTTTGCGCGGGAAGCATTCGAACAGCGCGAAGGCTCCACGCCAGGGTAGCGGCCCACTAAGAGACCGCGGTCGATCCAGTTTGCATAGCTCGAAAACCGGTAATTTGCTTCACACCACGGCGGCAGTGATTGACTAGATTCTAGGCTGAACTCATCACTACAATAATTCCTATCTTTGGGGAGACCACTGTCGTAATTCACGTTTTCATCGTCTCCATGCAATGCATTTATCCTTGACGATGCATCATCCGGCTGTGGTCTAGCACGAGTCCCTAAACCCACCGCGTGTAAGCCTTCAGAGTTTGTCTTGAATGAAACAACTGGCCAGGTGGAAAGTAGACAATATAGAAAACGCGGCAACGGCATTTCAATTGAACAGCACTCTTAGCAATCATATTAGAATGCGGTCATGAGTAACGCTTGCATATATATCCATTTTTCACGCATAACTCTTATGTTGTCCGTCGAAGAAAGATACACACACATGAGAAGAAGTCGTATTCAATTATTTTTTTTTTCTCGAAAAATAGTTTGTATTTTCAAGTAGTATATTAGTATTTCAGTCCTCAGAAGGGGGAGTTGTGTATCTTTTCGGAACCCACTCGCGACATAGCGCCACCGCCACCGTCCTCCGTCCTCACAATGCCTCCGAAGCCGAAGGTGCAGGCAGTTGCCATCGATATTAACCCCCCTAAATTGCCCCTGATACCAATTTCGTTCAAATGTTCAGTACTTAACGCCGGGCCCTGGCACCTACGACGTGAATGCAGCCTCGCAAGTAAGTTGAGCCAATTTCGCGCAAAAAAGACGAAGTGCATTTAAAGCCCGTACTTGATTGTAGCATCGGATTTGGCTTTCCTAATTCGCTCCATTTTGAATTGCTAGATCAAATACTTCAAGCCTCGCATGTCGAGTTTTAGCAACACCATGTGCCGGTGAGTTGGCATCAAGGTTCATTAAGCACCAACGTGAAGCTTCTCCTTGAATGACGCGCGGCCTTTTTGCTACAAACCTCCATCTGCCACTACCAAAAGAAGTCTACTTTCACGAATGAAATTTCAGCTATTATCCATTCCGCATGTAGGTATGACCGTGAAAAGACAGGCCCCTTGGCGCCGAAAACGAAAACTCCTACACCAAGCCCCGATCAGGTTTTAAAAAAATAAGAAATGAGAACGGCACAACTTTGATTGAAGATTGCAATGCTTCATTGCCGCGTGAATTGGCTTACGTTGCTCTATGGCCTCTGTGAATGCATTTTCATAAGAGGCTTACCCTTTTAGCTCATGCCCAGGCAGCGATCTTGTAGCAACTACTCGCACTGCTAGTTTCTAGAAACTCTTGGAGGTCTATTGTTTGTTAGCATTGCATGTCCTTGGATTCCTCTCTATACAACGACCCCATTAAACAATTTCTATGATTCATTCTTTGACTAACCTATGCGTGGTTTTGGCTGTTTTGCTCTGATATAGTATGGCGTGCAAGCGGCGTCGCAGGCATTGAGCGTTAAGCTCTCGCCTGGAAAGTGAGTCGTTCTTGGAAAAATGACCCACGCTTAGTCCCAGGCTTAGTTTCTTTTTCAAAAACGACAACACATTTACAAAAGTACAACTACGCATAGTACTCGACTATCTTACGAGATTGAGCTCGCGTGGCAACTCGTATCTTTTCCCGTTTTATTCGATCACCTTGCTTTCATTGCTCTCGCCCTTCTTAGCTTCATGATTTTTACTTCTTGATTTGCGCCTATCAGAACTCGTTTTGGCTCAGAAGAGCGCAAAGGGCCAGTGGAGTTCATAAACAAAGGGCCAGGCCCTGGCCAATACAACTCGTCTGACTACGACAAGGTAGTATCTTTTAACACCTATCGCGCACACGCACGCACACACGCCCGCACTCTCACTCTCTTCGATAAATTACACCCTCAATTGTTTGTCCATCGCAGGTGTGCTCAACCAACCGCGTACGAGCGGCGCCCAAGTTTTCCTTCGGGGGCATGAACGTGCGGCACAAAAGTGGGGGGTTGTCTGGTAGCTGCCCGCCTGGTGTCAGCCCCAACTCCTACAACATCGGCAGCGGCATTGGGAAACAAACCGTGTCAATTCGCCCGTCTAGGTATTCTGATAACTTGATGCATCACAAAATGATCTAAAGACGAAAAGAATTCGATTGCATACCCTAGTTATTATCAAGGCATTTTTATTCTCGTTGTTGTGCTTCTCTGACCAAACATGGGTTTAAAAACGAACCTCTTTATTTCCAGACATTCCTGTTCTCTATTTACTATTTTCGTCCTTTTTGCCTGCTTGTGCATCTTTTTCTTTAATCATCCCCCTGTAGCCCGACCTGGGGCTTAGGCTCGGCTTCGCGCGACCAAGTCAACCGTGTAGTGTCCCCGGGCTTCCAACCCACCCAGATCGACAATTACCCGGGCCCCGGCAATTACGTGATTGGCTCCACCACCGGCCGCCAGGTCCGTGGGCAAGAATAGAGTGTGAACAACAGAGAGACTGGGGTGAATTATAAGGTCCTAGTACCAAGAAAAATATGTTTGGGGTTTGCAAGCCTGAAATGATCAAGTACTTCGCTTTATTTGTGGTTGATACTACTTGTCTGTTGTTTCTCATTCTAACGCCCTTGCTATCAAATCACCTGTTTTCTTCTTCTTCTTCCTTTCTCTCCCGCTTCTTCGGACACACATACGCCACAGTTCCTCTCTACTGCGCCTTCGTCTCCCTCCTATGGGCAAGGCACGTCGGGGCGCCCTAATTTAAACCCCAAGTCGTCCACCCCGGGTCCTGGCAATTACCGCATTCCCGCGTCAGTGAGCACGCAAGCGGAATCCCGGCGCCCTACCACTCCCTCTTGGAGCTTCGGCACGTCGCAGCGGCCTGCCCTCAACGATGGGTACGACTATAGATTGGGCTGTTTTAACTACTGAAATGCATGCTTATGCCTTGTGTGGTATGTATGCTTTTGATTTCCGTTTGGCGAATTTCTTCCTGAAATGCAATGTATTCCGCACTCCTTCGTACGTGCCGTTATAGGTTGGTGGGTTAGAGCTGCGTGGAATGTGCCACTCAAATGCACGCAATCAAGGTTCAAGAGCAACTCATTGAGTTGCGTTAGCGGTCGCTACGGCAGACATACTCAGAGGAGAGAAGAAATTATAGACACGAGAGCGCAGAGACTCAGAGGGATAAACATGGCAAACAAAAACGGCAACTGGATTGAAAAACGAAGGTTGGCATGCGGTGATAGAATGGACCCGCACAGACTTGATTTGTTCCGGGCTAACCGAAGTCGCATTCGCATGTCCTTGTGAGTTCGAAATGCATTTCGCACTTCACTTCAAACCACCTTAAAACTGTATTGCTTCTTAGCTTCATAATGATTATATTTCGGGGCCAATATTAATATTGTTTAAAAAAAGCTTTTGATCTGATTTATATTCCGAGCGAGGGATTCATAGGCACCGCACCTACGTAGCTGAGTATAGGGCCACTTCTCGCTGCGAGTGATATTTTGAGTTATTACATCCAGGCGTCGGCCTAGCTGAGTCCATTTCCCTTTCTTCTCACTACGGGTGATGATTTGGTGAGGCAATTCATGGGTTACGCCTTTATCCTGAATATTTTTGAAGGGCAAGATGCGCACTCGTAGACAATAACACTAATGGGCTTTGCTACGCAAAGTTTTGGTGTGGCGCATTGCATCTTTGAGCGCCTTTGCTTGCCAGCCGCAGTAGTAGCTTGCCAAGACCGAGGCGAACCCTACTCCACACACTAAGAGCCCAACTTCGGACCCTAACCGCCACGCATTTGGAGGGTCCATCTCAGGCATTGCTCCATTCGCCCCCAGCGCCGACCCTAGTGTCCCAAAATACGTCTGCCAGTGGCTCTCTCTGAGCACAGTGACCCCTCGCGCGAGGTAGCCCGCCCCGAGAAAGAGCAAAAGCACTCGCGCTACTTGCAGACGCTGGCCAACGTGCCGCGGTGGGTAGGTGTTGGCTTTCGGGTAAGTACACCAGAGGACTACAGCGAGGCCGAAAAACAGCACCGTGCCTACCGCAAGTGACTTAATGACCGAGGCTGCTAGCGAAGTGCCTAAAGCGTTGCGGCCTTCTGTGGAGGAGTTGTACACCTTTACGCATGCCAAACACAGGCCTGTGGCAGTTAAGAAGGGCGCAACCGCAGCTCGCCGTAATGATACATTGATCGTTACCCAAGCCTGCTGAACTTCCTCAGAAGTTGACGCAACTTTTCTAGACGCAAACGGTGAGTATTCCGTGTCTAGGTCGCGCTTTGCCGCCCCATTACCTGAGGAATACATGGATGAATGTGGTTAGCTCCATAAACTTTACCGCCTCGAGTAAAAGCGATGATTAATCTCTACCTGCATGGGCCGAGTCGCTAGGCAGGCTCACGATTTTATTCACTGCCATTCTATGGTTGATCGCCTAGACTATGTTTTATTGGATCAAACACGCAAGGCAAATAACTTTGAGCTCAACCATCAAGAGCTACGACCCAGCACGACAGCGCGACAGCGCGACTCAGCACGATTCAGCACGACCGCTCTCGAGCATTCGCGAATAATTTGCGCTTCGCAAGCTGACGAAGAAGAAAAGGGCCGAAAAAGGGCCATAACTCACCAATATAATATGGTTTCAGTAAATATCGCAAGTGGTTGTTGTGTTGTTGTTTCGCGTTCCCAACTTCCAAACATCGGAGCATCAGAGGGATCAGGGCCTTCGACGGTTGAAGAGCCACACGAAATAAGGCGCCTCTTCCATATGCTTCGGAGGGACTAAGTGACCGCCGTCGACTATGGAGGATAATTCCTTAGCAGAGGTCAATCTGCACCCCATATCTTGGCTATGCTGTTATGCGTAATTCGAATGTGTCTCTCAAAAATCAACCGTCAAACCACAACGCCCAGATGTAGTGTTGTTGTCAATAACAATCAGAGGCCTCGTGCTGTTTGATAACTTTTCATCTATTTATTCTTCAGATAAGGGATCTGGTCAACTCCACGGCGGCTGAGTCTGAAGAGGGCGGTTTGGCTCTTGTGCTGCTCGCAAGACTCGAGGAAGTTGAGCGAGAACGGCAGGTGGGACAGTGTTGACAGTTGCGTTGGTTTTCATGAAAATACAGCTACATTTACATGGAATAGCGCAAGGAATATACTGCCTGGTTCATGAACACTTCTGATACACAGTAGGAGAAAAAATGCAGGTTTAGGATCGTCAGGATTGAACCTAGAATTGGGATCCTCAATGTTGCGCTCGTTTGAAGTATTTCATAACTCGTACTCTCAATGCACTGGAGCCAATACATACCACTGATTCTACAAGAAATAGCACACATTGATAACCAAAGCCAAAACTAGAATTGTTCCGCTAGATCATTCTAATACGCAAACTACACCCTTGCCCATGGATGCCCCCCACAGGCCTTGCTCCGCGCGGGCTCCGGCTCCTCCATTGAAGCCAGGCTGGAGTCCAGATGCGCCGCACTGGACGCTGCACTGGAAGCAGCGCAAGAAGAGCTCAGCGCGCAGCAGCGTGAAATCACCGAGCTGTCTGCGTGCCTCGACGACGCCCGCAGCCTCGCTTCTCAGAGCGTTGTAGCAGACCATTACGACGACATTCATGACGACGGAAGAAGCGTTGGTCATTCCTTTGAAAGTCGCAACAACCTACCGAATAGGTCGCTTCCTCCAGCTCAGCCTCTTGCGAATGCGGGAACAGACTTCGTTGGCACGGATAGAGAACGGGGAAGCGGCGAAGGTGGCGATGGCAACGATGACGAAGACCACGTGCGCTTCGGAGACGGCTCAGTGGACTTCAGCTGCCTGAACGGGAGCTTAGATGGACCGATGGGTGCAACCATTCTAGGAGCGCGTAGCAGCAATGGCGATATCAGCCCCAGAGGAGACGCATCCTCACGCCACCCACTCCAGGATGGTGCCACCTTAGAGCCGTTGCAAAGTTGCGACCTAGAGCCACGGCGCTACAGCGATGACGATGACGACGAGCAAGGCTACACCGTCGAATCAAAAGAAGTTGAGTCTGAACGAACACCTCAAACGTCACTGCCCAACAACGAGGCCACTGGTGCTGAAGAACAAGATACTTCGTTGCCCCAGAAGACTGAAGCAGATAGTCTGGACACCAATGTCGCTAGAGAAGAGGCAGCTGTCGGAGGAGCGAAAATGATCGATGGTGAAGCGAAAGAGGAAATGGACATTACTTCGCTATCGGACGACTCGCTGTCACCCGTTGGCCAAAACTTACATGTTTCAGAATGGTTCAATGCAGGAACAGGCCATGCTATGGATGGAGCGGTGTCTCCTGTAACTTCACCCACCACCGGGAATGGACGAGCGTCTCACCCAAGTGAAGGGACTGCGCCCAGTAGCGACGTTCACAAAGGAAATCATACCAGCGCTATAGAAGTGCCCACCAACATTTTGGAGGTCGCTGCGCCAGTGGCTACGTCGTCGCTTCAGCGTGAAGCTGGCGTTACAGATGCCTTACCGCCTGTAAGCGATCATACGATTATTTCTGAGAGTAAGAATGATGCAGGCTCAAGAGTGACACCACCACCCAACACTAGCAACACGGCTGTAGCAGCTGCTACTGATATTGGTGAAGCTGCAGCCAACAGTTCAGATAATGCTTGGGTGCAATATTGGGATGTGAATGGGCAACCTTACTGGTACTGTGAAACAACGGGGGAATGGTGGTATGAGAACCAGGATGAAGATGAGACTCCTGCTGCTGCTGCGAATCATCGGGAAGGTTGGACCAACGACGAGGGTTGGAAGAGTGGCATTAAAGAACAGCGGGCAAGTGCCCAAGATTACGATGTGGCCATATCTGACGGCACACAAAAAGCCCCAAGCACTGATTTTCCAGAGCCTGCAGCCGCTCAAGAGACTACCACCACTCAAGACAGCGCAGGCGTAGCACCAGACGCAGCAACAGCACAGGAGGTAGAAGCGGCAAAGAGTTCTGCCAATAAGGAGGTTCTTGAAGCTACTGAGCATTCGAAATCTCATCACGAGGTGCCCTCGGTGCCTTCGTCAAAGTCAAACTTAGCCAATCATGCTGCTGCAGCAGCGGCACCTTCGACAGAACAGATTGAGCCAACGGAGCAACCAACGCCTCCATTACCCGTCCACAGATGTGCAGAGATCGATTCAACGGAGGCAGTACCAGCAGCGACTACGGAAGCAGCAGCAGCGCGCTTGGCGTCCCTAGAGGCACGCAACCGCGAGCTCGAAGCTGCACTAGCGACCTTGGTCTGCAACAACAACAACAACAATCGCAACACTGCCACAATCACGGAGCATGCTGTGGGCATTCCTTCTGTGTCGCTTGATTCGGTTCCGTCAGAGGCTGCAAAGCCCATAACTTCCGAAGCTGTGTCTGCATTGTCAGGAGCAGCAGAACTGCCGTCAGCAGCAGCAGCAGCAGCAGACTCCTCTTTTTACCCACAGACGCCGCTGCCGCCTGCCTCAGGTCACGCTCCTGCTCATGTAGCTCCAACTGCATCGGTGTCATCACTGGAACCGTCATCATCGTCATCCCCTTCCTCTGTGCACTATTCGCACGATCCAGATACCTTTCCTCGCGCTGGTGAATCATACTTGTCATCAGGCCTGGCGTTAGCAGAACCAGAAAGAAAATTTCCATGCAACAATGTATGTTATGGTAGTAGATGTGTTCATGGTGGTGGTGACGGTATGGGACGGCCTGATACGGTAGTTGCGCCTGTGGCAGCGCCAGGGGTGGCATCGACCGACGTGGCAAGTACAACTGCACTACTGCCATCACCTCCCCAACAGCAACAGCTGCAGCAGTACCTTAGCAGCGATGCTGCCAGAGAATCTTCCAGCAGCAGCAGCGCTATAGATGGCAACCATGGCATGGTAGGAGCATCTGCAGCGCTCGCACTGCGACGAAGGGCCGCTGCAGCAGAGGAGCGGGCAGCACTGGCGGAAGCGGCGGCAGCCGACGCGAAAGAGCTGCTGGCTTCAATGGAACACGAGGCGTTGCGTGCGCAGCGAGCGAGTGCTGCCCGCGAGAGAGAGCTGGAAAGTCGACTGAAGCGCGCAGAAAGTAAGCTGGCTGCTCTGGGAGAAGACGATGACGCTGCTGGTGGGGATGAAGATGATACCACGCTTGATGGCCATAGTGATCGACGAGAAGGACAGATGAAGCAGCATCAGGCTGCTCGCGTGCCACGAAAAATGTTGATGCAGCAGGTGGCCGACCTTCGCACTCAAGCGATGACGACGGAAAACGCCCTCAACCAACTTCGCGTCGCGTTTGCGAAAGCCGAAAGCGAAGTGTCCCGGCTGCGAGAAGACCGCAACCGGGCTCAGGGCGAGTGCGCGGCCGCGGACGAACGCGCTGCTAATCATGCAATGGCGAGCGGCCAAGAGCGAGCCCGGGCAGAAGCCGCGGTAAATGAGAGGGATGCTGCCTTGGCGTCTGCGGCGAATGCCAGTGCAGCCCTCGCGAGCGAACAGAGGCGGGTAGCGCGGCGAGACGCCAAAATCGCCGAGGTGGAAGCGGCACGAGTGACTGCGACACGGCGGCTAGAAGCAGAGCGAGCTGCGCGCGAAGAAGTAAGTTTTATTTGATGTCGTCTGTTTCTTTCCATTCTTTTCTCTTTCGTTGTGATTGTTGAGTGTTTGCCCATTTCATTCCTACGTGTCTGATTTCCTCCCCAACGCCTCCACTTTCTATGCATCTGTACTACCGAGATAGACTTGGCACATACCTTTTCATGTTCTTGTGTGCCTTTAATTTACCTAATCCTCTTCCTCTTCCTCTTCCTCTCGTCAGGTGCAAGGCCATTGCACCGAACTTTTGTCGCTCATTGACGCCCAGCGCGCCGCCACCGAAACGGCTAGGCAAACGGCGACCTCAGCCACTGCAGAAGCCCGTAAACTTGCGGCAAGAGACGAAGCCTGGACCCAACAACAGCGCAACTGGCAGCGCGAGCGAGCGGACTTGTTGGCACGTCTAGACGGCTTAGGAGACAGAGACCGAGGGGGCAGTCATCCAGCGCCTTTCTTGAATGCTTCTTCTTCAGGAAGCTTAGCGTACTTCCAGCACCAGCACAACCAACAACGTGCCAGCATCAGCAGTGGTGGTGGTATTGGGGCGTATCCTGCTCCTAGTAGAGCTTCGTACCAAGAGCATACAACGACTAGGGCAAGACCACCTCTGGCAGCAGCAGCTCCTTATCCTGCAGCTGCACCCCAGGCAGAGGTAAGACGAGGTGGTGAAGCACCCACCACAAGAAAGAGCGCACAATATGACGGCGGCGGCTACGGCAGTGATAGAGCCCTCCCTGGCATTGGAGGTGGAGCTGCAGAGGCACTTCACCCCGTGAGTGGGAATGGAAAGGAGAATTAGTTTAGAGCTTAGAGTTCGGAGTTGTTGCCTAAAGTTTGCCACGATTAATTGAAACCATTTGATTTAAAAAATGGACATCGCCATTCTTACGTCCGGACGCTCGGTGCTCATCAATAATTAATAACTAGTGCTTTACTTATAAACCTTACTTAAATACCCAAGTGCCACATGTGGGCGAGGCACGCATGAGTCTTATAGAGAGCGGGGAATACCCCCTGAAGAATAATGAATTAAATCCGAAGGCGCAACTGGCCAAGGCCAATGCCACTGTCGTCTATAGGTATGATGGAATGCCTTGTTACCTCGAATCGTGCTTCACTAGAGTCACTTTACTTCAAACTGAAAAATATGAGTAGACACAAAAGAATAAGGCAACATCACCACTGCCATTATTTTTTCTATATAGCTGAGGCTTAATCATCTCTAAAGTTCTTGCCCGCCGCACAGAGCTTCTGCGATGGACGCAAACTCACTGTTGCAGAGGCAAGCCACCAGGTCAAGCCTGAGCATGGGGGGCAGTGACGCACTGTTGTGCAGGTCGGACTCATCCAGATCGCCCAAGTCTTGCGGAGACTCCACGCCTAATTCGTCGACCAGTGCTTCAAAGGCTCCGGATTCGGCCAATTCGCACCTATGTTAACAGGTGGGATGTATAGTAGGAAAGAAGGCATTGACAAAAGAAAAACTCAATGAAGAGCTTTAAGAGCGTTGGCAGGAATAAATATACAGATTAAGGCAGTGAATCACCACAAATACCCGTCTAGAACATCATAGAGCGCCGCCTTGGCCTCCGCAGCCGCGGCTGCCTTCTTCTCGTTGGCTTCGTCCCTGGATTGGCTGCTGCTCGAGGAGCGAGTCAAAGCTCCGTGCATCAGGGCGCGGTCTCTGGCGGCGACGTGCTCTCTCGCGCTCATGTCGCTGTGCAAAGTTTCGCGAATGCGGTCCATGATGGTGCCACTGACCATGTTGTCGTAAAGCACCAGCTGATGGACCTGAATGGGTGTGGGTGTATAAGACGCAAATAGAGAAGAAGGATAGTAAAAGAGGAAGAGAAAAGAAGGGGTCGGAGAGAAGCAGGGAATGAAGAGGTCAGTAGAAGTGTAATGAATATGAATATATAAAATAATCCAGGCAAAATCACTTGGTTCCAGGGCAATATTTCGGCAATTCATTTACTCTATGAATCTACTGTACATGCCCATATGTTCATGAAAAGAACACCTGAGGATTCTTGCGCAGCGCGGCGTACAACCGGCTTGCTCCTTCGTCGTGAATGTTGTTGGACCGCAAATGCAGCTCTTCCAAAATGCCGTGCCCCTGTGAGGAATGATTGTTGGTTCATGGGTTTAGAGAGCACATGGAGGGAGAGATTAAAGAACGAGCATGTGCGTATAATACTTGACAAGTGTGGCGGTGTCATAGGCACTAAAGCAAATGAAATCGACAATAAAGGCTACCGTAGACAAAAAAGTGTGCCTATGAAAACATTCGTGAACGTATACATATGTGGTGTGCACGTAATATCATTACATTGATATGTACATTACCTCCAGCCCCAGCGCTAGGTCCAGAGCGCCGGCGTCACCAATCAAGTTTTCCTGCAACTTCAGCACCTGCAGCGTTTGGTCTTTTAAAAGGGTGATGCCTAGCGCTTTTGCGGCGTCGTCGCCTAACACGCCTCGGCTCAAGTCGAGCACTCGCAGCCTACGATGAACCAGAGAAGTGGATTGTAGGAGGAATGAAAAGACCGCTCAAGAAAAATAATAACTAAACATTCAATAGAAGAGTCTTGAGCTTAAAACTTCACCAAGGGAAAAAGCGAATGTGCACCTACTTGGACTGTGCATTTTCTTGTAAGGCATTTGCAATGGCTTCCGCGCCCGTGTTTCCCATCGGCAGTCCATCGTGGTCCAAGTCTGATCCTCGCAGGGAGGCAGGTTGGCCCGTCAACAGTAGCGTGTCGAGGCGGGTGTTGACGCGTAAACCTACGGCCAATCCCACGCCGCCTTCGTCGCCGATGCCGTTCATTGCCAGGTCCAAAGACTCGAGCGCGCAGTCGGGGCTCACCTGTGAAAAAAAAAAAAGAGGAAGCACGTCGATTGTAACAGAGAGAGAGAGAGAAACGACAGGAAAAAAAAGAGCGTGAGAGAACATGAAAAGGATGCACATTTTGCATTAAGGTATGTTACAATCGAACGATTTCAAGGGCTAAGGTCCAAGCATAAACCAGCAATAAAAGACAGGTGTATTATTTTCTTGGTCGATAAATTTTATTTATATATCAACTCACCAGCGCGCCTCCGAGAGCAATCGCGCCTCCATCCTGAATGCGGCAACTCGTGAGCCTCAAATCCCGTAAATTTGACCCGCTGCCTTTTGCTGAGCCGCTCCGAGCAGTGGCCGCTAAAGCCTGGGCTCCTTCTGGACCAATGGCGTTGTACGACAATACCAGCACCTGGAGGAAAAGATGAAGCAAACAACCATAATTCATGCATTAGAGAAGTTCTTTATACGCAGACATTTGTAGACACAAACATATCCACTTCTTGTATGTGTTTTTTAAGTAACAAAAAATATACTTCTAAGCCCCCCGAAC
>Ga0307930_1002717_pt1 | contig 13366 bp, 13 predicted proteins | sample OrgLakmetageno46_FD_203161 | JGI IMG/M metagenome (GOLD analysis project Ga0307930, IMG submission 203161) | Saline water microbial communities from Organic Lake, Antarctica - #46 | ecosystem: Environmental > Aquatic > Non-marine Saline and Alkaline > Saline | place: Antarctica: Organic Lake... | reverse complement strand
CATAAAACGGTCTTTGTGATTTTTGGAATCTGGTTTAAAATATTCTCCTGTAAACTCTAACTCTTCAATGCGATCTAAACCAAAGGTTTTAACTTTAGTATTGGTTTCTCCAACTACATACCATCTGCTTTGGTATTGTTTAATGAGGTAGGGTTTTAGCGTGTATGTTATTGCGTTGGGGGTTTCAAAACGGCGGTGCTTTAGTTTGATAATTTGATGCTGTTTTGTTGCTAGAAAAAGGCTTTCTAGGTATTCTATACCATTCAACTGATTTTCATTTTCAAATTCTATAAAATCCAAAGAAGTATTGCGGTCAAACCTAGGCTGATTTAGCGCAGCAGAAAGTTGATGTATTTGTAAAAATTGAATGGCTTGAGCAAGCTGTCCTTTATCCAATTCTTGTAAGGTATAGTTTCTTTCGGTTTTGTTATAGTGCAGCACAATTCCAAAATCGTCTTTTAGTGTTTTTTTATCCCTTTCAAAAGTAGCAGTTTCAACAGGCATGTTTGCTTCTGTAAGGAATTGCATGAGTTCCTCTTTAGAAGCTTCTGAACTCCTTAACTTATTTAGTATAAAGTAAAGTCTACTTAGTTTATTGTATATTTTATCTGCCATCTTGTTTATTTTATACAAGTCTATCATTATTTGATAGATTTAGCAAATTATATTTTGAGTTTAATGGATTTCTGTGAAGGTTTAAAATAAAGATTTAATTTCATCGTGCTTTAAAAATTATTTATCATTTAGAATTTCTTCAATTTGTTCTTTCAATTTTGGTAAATGATTCAAAATAATACCCCAAATAATAATTTCATCTACAGCATCATAAGCATGTATTACCCAATTCCTAGTGTCAACAATTTTTTTTGCATTTTCTATTTCTAAATTAGGGTCTTTTTTTAGAGCAAGATTCATTGCCTCTCCAATGATTTCAATCTCACGCTCAATCGCTCTTCTTAGTATCTTATTATTTTGATAGGTTAAAAAATCTCTTTTACCCTCTAAATATTCAACTATCGATTCTATAGAAACTTTAATATCAAAGAGGTGTTTTTTATTTCAAGCTTCATAAATAAGCTGTTTTGATTTATTAACCTGATCTACAAAATATGGGTTTTTTAAGGTACGCTCTGTTAAAATATCAATTTCTCGAAAGAATAATTTACGAAGACGATAGTGTAACTCAATATAATTATCTGTGTATTGCTCTGGTGTTAAGTTATCAAAAAATGATAGTAAAAAATCAATATCGCTATTATCTGTAAAATCATCCCCTACCACAGAGCCAAATACATACAAGCGTTTTATTTTGAATTCTTTACAAATTTCAATAAGTTTATTTTTATTAATTTCAATAATGGCTTGCATTCTAAATTTTTATCAAATATACTTATTTTTTGTTTTAAAGTGAATTGGAATTGTTTTCAATACAACCCAACAAACCTTCAAAAACAGTACAGTCAATTAAATTTCACTTCTATTATCATCTAAAACTATGGAAGTATGGCAATAATTATTTCAATAGGAATATCACCCGTGATGGTATATAAAACCCTGTTGTAATTTCCTTTCCCTTGCCGTAGGTATTTTCCATCCCACGTATACAGTACGGTATTGTAATCTCCTTGTCCTTGTCTAATGTATTCTCCATCCCAAGTATATATAACCGTGTTATATTCTCCATTTCCCTGTCTGAGGTATTTTCCGTTCCAGTTGTACATTACCTTGTTGTAATCTCCTTTTCCTTGTCGAATGTAGTTTTCAGCTAAGGTAAATAAAACTGGATTGTATATTCCGTTTCCTTGTCTAAGGTATTTTCCGTCCCAAGTGTAGATGATGGTGTTGTAATCTCCATTTCCTTCTCGAATATGAGATTGAGCGAATACTATGGTTGAAATAAAAAGGAAAATCGAAATCAAAACGGTTTTCATGCTAAAGAATTTGATTAATTTTTCGTCTCTAATTTACAGCTTTTAGATTAAAGAATTAATTTAAAGTTTGATTTTGCTTAGTGAATATTATAAATCAGACTTATTTCAAGTTAAGATGCTTGCAAACTTCTGAACAAAGAAGATAAATGGTAAGCTTCTTGCACAAATTGTCCTTTTATTTTTTAGCAAACAAAAAATTCCATAAAAAAAGAAAGAGATGGAATTACTCCACTAGGAAATGTTTTTTAAAAGAGACCGCATATAATTTGAAAGCGACTTATATATTTCAAAATAGCTATGAAATTATTCATTAGCATCCGAAACTTTTTCAGATTAGCACAGAAATGCCTTACCATCCCAATAAATACATTGAAAAACACATTTTATCCTGAAAATAAGTCTACTCTATGGCTTAGCTTCATTTGGGAATTTGATGAAATTTTCTTAACACCTTCTTTTACTTGATTGCACACATAGTCCAAAGTAAGATAGTGATATATGCAGAACCTTATATTCTCAGCTAAGTTAGAGAATGCTTTATTTGTTTTATCTACTGTTCTTCTTATGAGTTCGATAAGTAGGTAGTTTATCAAAGCGATATATATCTGAGACTTTACGGCATTTTCACTTGTTCCCCAAAAGGTTTTGACTTGCAAGTTTTGCTTGAGTGATTTGAAAAACAATTCGATATCCCAACGTTTTTTATATAACTCTGCAATCGTATTATATTCCCAGTCAAGCTGATTGGTAATAACTTCTATTACTTTATTCTCATCTTCTTTAAATACATGGACTAATCTTAACTCATGCTTGTTAATGCCTGTTTTAACTGCTTTTTTTGAGTTTAAGCGTATGATTTCATCTTTGAGGATATGTCCATCTTTATTTTCAGGTAGTTCTAATTCTCTAATGGTTTCATAACAGGTATTGATTTTTATTCTGGTTACAAAAACATTACTGGCTGCTATTCTGTTTAGCATTAAATTGAAGTCAAAATATGCTCTATCCTCCACAATCACTGTGTCTTTTGGGAAGACTAACTGTTCAAACCCATAACGGTCATGAACTTTTGCTTCTGTAATATTTACTACATCAGGAAGCATTGTGCTTATATCAATACTAGTATGTAGTTTAATGCCTCCTTTAGCTGTCTGAAACTCTGCCCAGTCAAACATAGTCAAACATAGCGATATTGTTGTGCTATCTATTAGTTTGACTACTTTGTCCTTAACCTCTTTGATGATGTGAGTTTTGTGGTGCTTCTTTAGTACTAATTCATAGTGGCTCAGAAGACGATTGTATAAATGCTCAAACACACGCCAGTCTCGCTTTTTGTTGCCATCACTCATTGTAGAACGAGCTGGACTTTGAAGCAATTTGAGGTCTTCTATAAACTTCTCGTTTACACCAATACCACTTGAAATACCGCTTAAACTCTCACATTTATTAAGCTGTCCGAAACTTAAAGCAACCAATTGATCGTAGGTCTTGTATTTATGAGTGTATTTGTCAGTTTGATACTTTCGGATGCTAGTGTTCTTATCTTTAGAATTCAATTTATAGATATTGAATTCTATTTTTTTGGAGTGCTTAAAATTGTCGAAACGAAGTCATAAATTTCAATTTTTTGACATAGAATAATAATAAAGCACACAGACTTTTCATTCAATTAAATCTGTAGAATAAAACCTTTAAAAATTCATTTCAGTTCTATAATCATTAAACTTGAATATTAGCAACAATAAATTTACTTATGGTTTTAATTATAAATATCCATTGAATAATAATCTATAAACATTCGTCTACGACTCTCAATCTAAAAGTTCCATCTGTAATCTCAATAGGATCACCGTTTGTACTGTAAAGCATGCAATTGAAAGTGCCAGTTAAAATTTGTCTGTAGTACGTTTCTCCGGACTGGTTATAATTGTCTGAGACAGATTCTGTAATTGTAAAAACTGTATTTGTTTGATCTCCACCTGTTGTAGCGTAGTAAACACCTGAAGATGAACCTACACCTTTAGTATAAAATTCTAACCTCATACCTCTATCTGTGTTTAGAAACTCCTCAGTATGACTATAGTTACCTACTGGAAATGAAGAATTAAATGCAGGATCAAAAGTTCCTTGAAATGGAGGAACATAAGGTCCTTCGTAGAATCTATCGAATGACATATCTCCTGCGGGGTTTTCGTTGAAGGGAATGGATGAAGCTAATAGTGCACCATACCCTCTTTTGATAATATCACCAGGATCACCGGAAACACCTAAACCGCCTCCACACCCTAGAAGATAATTTGCAGACGTTCCTGTTTGCATTATAATAGGTTCACCATTAAATAAACCTGTTATATAAAATTCAGCATTAGACACAGGTGGCTCAACTACAAGAGAACAGTCTCCCAAATCGTCAATTATGGTTTGTAGAACTCCTTCTTCATCACCACACTCCAGTATTTGAAGATTTAAAGCATCTTTGTATGCAGAACATAAATTTTCATATTCACTATTAGAGGCATTTTGAAAGTCGTTTTGAGCTTGACTAGTAGCTGTCTGCGAATTCTGACATTCTATATTATCATCAGGATTATCTACATTATCATCATTACTATCTTCACATGATATTGTAAATATTGAAATTAGAAGTAAAACGAGTAAGTTATTAAAAGTAGTTGATATTAAGGTTGGCTTTTGTAGTTTCATTTTATAAAAAGTTGTATGAGTTTAATTTAGCTAATTTTTGCAAGTATAAAATAAATATATCGAATTATTATTCTACTTATTTAATTTTATTGAAGATTTCAATACATTATTGTTTTTGTTAGAAGTGGAATGTCTTATCTCTTTCCGAAAGTGTTGATAGTATTGACTAATTGAAAATCCGAAGTGATTACATTATAATAGACAAAATCAAACTACTAATCTGCAAACATCGACTTTTACAATTGCCTAGAAAAGGCTGGCAGCAACTATAGCTATAAGCAATAGCTCGGGTTTGGAATATAAAAACGAGGTTCGGGATTTATTTGCTAAATTAGCTGAATAAAATGAAAATTATGGCTGGTTTTTGGCTAAATCGAAAAGTCCGTTTTTTTTTGCTGATTTACGATTGAATAAGAAGAGGCAGTGCATTTTTAGTCGCCACTAATCATACGCAGACCGGTAGGCAGTAATTTAAAAATACCTACTATTGGGTATTTTAGCGACTAAATTCAACCTGTATCTTTGAAATAATTACTGACAAAAAAATAATAAATCATGGATAACAATGAAAACTCTAAACGGATTGATTTACTTAAATGGTTCATCAACACAGTAGTGATTGGATTATTAACTTTCTTTTTTACTTGGGTACTAAATGAACGTAAACAAGGTGTAGAAGAGATAAAAGTCTATAATACATATGTTGAGTTGGTAACTAAAGTTGACGGATTGGCGGAAAGAAGACTTTTAGCAGAATTTTTCTCTAACGTAACCGTAAGTAATAAATTAAAAGAAGGTTGGGAAAATTATTATGATATTCTAGATGAACAATATAAAATTGAATTAGCGAAACAAGATTCAATTATAAATAAAATTGATTCTTCCACAATAAAAGGAAAAGTAGAATTAGAAAATGCACTACTCGTAAAAAATAAAATTAAGAATACAGGATTAACGTCACCAATAATACCCACTAAAAATATTAGTAGCAATAATTATGAACTTGCCCTAAAAAATGAATTAGAGGGGTTTAATTATTTACTAGAGAAAAATATTGAAGATGCAATTTCAGCATTTTCACGTTCAGAGAATGCTTATAATTCATTCCATCAAGTTTACGAAATAGCAAAATATTTAAAGGATAAAAAGGATCTCATAAGAGATGATAAATTTTGGCAAAGAACTTATAGGGATTTGATAGAAAATTATAGTTGGAAAATGCCAGATTCAATCAAATCAGAATTTGAAAAAAGAACTAAAAATTAATAAAATATGAAGCAGCTAATTATACAAACCAAAAACGTTGCATTAATTTTTGTCTCCTTTCTAGCTTTAAATTCTTGTAAAGTAACATTCGTTCCTAGTTATGATTCTAAAATTTCTGAACAAATAGATGAAACAAGTAAAAGTGTTGACCTTTTCTATTTGAATATGTTGGAAACAACTAGCGATAAAGACACAAGTAGAGAATTTGACAAATTTTCAGAAAAATATGTTGAATTAGAAGTCGAACTAAATTCACTTTTAAACAAAAACAAGGTAAGACCTTTAAACAAAAGTTCGACTAGAATTTGCGAAATAACATTGCAACTTTGGCAAAAATATAAGGGTATTCACAAAAAAGATGACAAACTCACAAACGGAGAAATAATATATAATCGAAAGATATTCAATGACTTATTTTATGCTATGCAAGTAGCTGAAATAGGAAAAAAGCTAGCTGAAAATCCACCACAATAAACTTACATTATGAAACTAGATATCGATGAAATTTTGGCAGATATGCTTTCTGCAATTAAAGGAACTGTTGCGGAAAATTGGAAAGAAGTACAAAGTATAGCTAATCAATTTTTACAAAACAAAAAAGAAAGACTAGACTTATTAGCAGAATTAAGAATAAATGGAGATTTAAACCAAGAAAAATTTGAATCCTATTTAGAGGATGAAAAATTAGTCCTTGAGGCCGAACTGCACGCAATCGCAATAATATCTAAAGCAATTGCACAAAAAGCTACAAACGCTGCAATATCTGTTCTTGAAAAAGCTGTTAAGGCGATAATATCAAGTGTCGTCTGAAAAAAACTACTGGCAAAAAAATGTATCTTCAACGGCGAGGTTTGGGCTAAATCGATAAGTCTATTTTTCTTGCTAATTTTACGATTGAAAACCTAAGGACAGTGCATTTTTAGTCGCCACTAACCATGCACAGACCGTTTTGCAACATAAAGGAAATGTAATTTCTTTAAAAAAGTTACCTTACTTAGAAATCAAAATTGAAAGAACAAGTAAAAAGGTTCAAATTATAACTTTTCAGAACCTAAGTTCTTTACTCCGTTTAGTAAGGTCTTAAACATTATTAAAGAACATTTTAGTTAAGTACAACTTATCAGATTACATTTTAGCTATATTTGTTTCAAATACAAAAAACAATGATTGGAATTTTAATATTAATAGGAGTAATTGTCATATTGGTGTTCTGGGTAATTGCCATATACAATAATTTAGTAGGTCTTAAAAACCGAAGAGAAAATGCATTTGCAGATATCGATGTGCAATTGAAACAACGTCACGACCTCATTCCGCAGTTGGTAAATGCTGTAAAAGGATATATGACTCACGAGCGGGAAACTTTAGAATCGGTTACCAATGCAAGACGTCAAGCTATAAATGCCAGCACAGTAAACGAAAAAATCGCTGCTGAAAAAGAATTAGGATCTGCTTTGCAAGGCTTGAGTATTCAGGTTGAAGCTTATCCCGATTTAAAAGCGAATCAAAATTTTATGCAATTACAAACTGAAATTTCTGACGTAGAAAACAAATTGGCTGCCGTTAGAAGATTCTTTAATGCTGCTACCCGAGAATTGAATACAGCTGTTGAAAAATTCCCAAATATCATTTTTGCAGGTATGTTTGGTTTTAGCCGTGAACCTATGTTCGATTTAGGTGAAGCTAGAGCAGATTTAGACAAAGCACCTGATGTAAGCTTCTAAATTTTATTTAGTATGGCAAAATTCGTGGGTATACAAACCCAAATTAAACGGAATAATTTTCGTTCAACACTTATTTTAGTTGCTTTCCCTGTTTTGTTGCTGCTTGCTGTTTTTGCTGGAGTATACTTTTTAACTTATGATGAATATGGTAATGCTCAACCTCAAGTAGCTTTAGATATATTTTTAGGAGCTATTCCCACCACTGTTATTATTGTCGGGGTTTGGTTTCTAATTGCTTATTTCTTTAATACAAAAATGATTTCCATGGCAACGGGATCTAAGACCTTAAGCCGAAAAGAAAATATGCGGGTCTATAATTTGGTGGAAAATCTATGCATGAGTGTAGGTATGCAAATGCCAAAAGTAAATATAATTGAAAGTACAGCTTTAAATGCTTTCGCCAGTGGTATTCGCAAAAAGGACTATTCCGTTACCTTAACGCGAGGCTTAGTGGATACTTTAGATGATGATGAATTGGAAGGAGTCATCGCTCATGAATTGATGCACATTCGCAACAAAGATGTTCGGTTGTTGGTGGTCAGTATTATTTTTGTTGGTATTTTTTCTTTTGTAGTTCAAATCGCCTTCAGAAGTTTCCTATACGGCGGTTTATCTTCTAGACGAAACAATAAAGACAGCGGAAAAGCCATGATTGTTATTTTGCTTATTGCCGCTATAGCTTATTTTGTTTCCTTATTATTCAAATTTGCCTTAAGTAGAAAACGAGAATACATGGCAGATTCTGGAGCAGCAGATATGACTAGAAAGCCTTGGGCTTTGGCTTCAGCTTTAAAAAAAATTGCTCCTAATCACCATGTAAATGACATAAAAAGCGAAGATGTACAAGAACTTTTTATTGAAAATACACCAAAAGATGGCAAAGTTGGTTTTATGGGTGGAATAGGTAAACTATTCTCAACCCATCCGCCTATCGAAAAACGCATTGAATTTTTAGAACAATTTTAGTTTATTATAAATTTTAAAACTTGAAAATTACAAATAGTTGATCAGGTGTTGTTTTTTTACTAAATCCTTGTAAAAATCACAAAATGTAAATGAGAACAAAATAGGGAATGCAAAAGCTTATGAAAAAGATTGTCAGAATAGTTTTTACAGTTTTATTTTTATGCATTTTCTCGAACATCTTCGCTCAAAAAATTGGTGACAAAAAAATTGAAGAAATACAGGAATTTTTGATAGATTTTAGAGAAGCAGTTAGAAATCAGGATAGAATTGTGCTAAAAAATTACATCTATCCACTAAAGATAACTGATCAGGATTACCAAGAAAATGCTGTAAATCGGATTCTAAATGAGCAAGATACTTTTGGTACAGATTTTGAATATTCAGACAAAGCTTTTTCTATCGTCATTGATTCTTTGTTCAATCAATTTATTCCTATCAATAGTGAGGTAAGAAATATTTTTAATAATCCTGTAGAAGCTAAAAATGCGCTTGAAAAGTATGAGGATAATCAAATCGCAGTTTATGTATCTGAAAATAAAATAATTATAGTCTTAATTTTAGCAGAAAAGCAAATAAAACTGTTTTTTACGGAGGGAATGAACTATTTAAATATGAACTAGATGATTAAATTTATAGGTATATTTTTCATTTATCTGCTTTCCCTATCGGTTTATGCAGATTCTTTCTGTGGAGTTGTTTTAGCCGAAAATGGACTTAATATTAGAACACAGCCTTCAAGTTTAACTGGTAACATTTTATATAAACTCAACAAAGGAGAAACTTTTAGATTTTATTCAGATGGGTATACTGGTGTTTTTCAAACCATAATAGATGGTAATGAAACAGTTGAGGGGCAATGGATAAAAATAAACCTAAAGACGCTTAATGAAAAAGGAAATCCAGAGCATGCCTATCTCTTTCTAAGCCCAAAATACGCAACTGAAATGTATGATTGTAGAGCATTTAAACATCCCATACTAGAGGAAGAACTTTATAACTCGGGTGATACTGAATATGCTTTAAAAAGAAAAGACACCTTAAAAACTTTAGTAGAATTAACATACCTCACGCATACAAGTGAACAAAATCCATTGCCTAAAAGCACCTTGATTACTAATGAAATGCATTACGATGTCAAAAAAGACACTTTATTATTAAAATTAGATAACGGGAACACTAAAAAAATAATCAGCTATCCTTTTGGCAAATTGGAGAGCGATGAGTCAAGAGAAGAATATACCTATGTTGGATATGTAGAACAGCTAAATAGCTATTTAATAAGCGGCTCTTATTATGAAAGTGGAGATTATTTTTTTGTGAGTAAAAACAATGGTATTATTTCTAACCACTTTTATGGTTTACCAAATATGTCGCCGAATGCTAAATTGATGCTTGTGATTGAAGAAGATATGTATGAAGAGGGAACAAATGTATCCATCTATGAAATTGACAAAACAGATGTAAAACTAAAAATAAATTATAATTTTACTGATTGGTATATCGACGGAAAGACCTTTTGGATTTCAAACCAAGAGGCATTAATTCCCGCAAGATCTGTAAAAGATCATCACAATTGGACTGACCCAGATTATGACAATTATGCCGAAGCTCAAAATACGTGGAAAGAAGTAGGTAAACACTATGTAAAAATGAAAATCCTTTAACCTATTCCAATTTAAGTTTTTCCCTGATTTACTTTAATTTCTATACTAATTTGAAATCCTTAAACCGCGTTATCTTCATTAAAATCTTTTAGTCTGTGATGTATACTTGGGCTAAAATTACATTCAAAAAATAGTGTTCATTGTCTATTTTTAGTATTTTTAGATTTTGTTGTAATAAATGAAATGAAAAATACAGTATTTACCTTAAACTTACTAGAATTGAACAAGCATCTTATCTTGCTCATTTCTTTTTTTAGTTTGGTAGTTACTTCTATTTCAGCTCAAGTCCAATTTACTGAAGACCCTTCAAATCAAGCTATTATTCAGAGTTTTCAAGGTGAGAACTTGATCATAACCAACGCCAATCTACTTTCTGGAAACCGAAATACTCAAATTGCCCTTTTTCAAAATGGTATCAATGGAGCAAATTTGCAGATAGATGAAGGCATCTATTTTTCTACGGGCAATGTTACAGAGGAGTTGACACAAACCAATACAGATAATAATTCGAGCATCAATAATGATTTCACTTTCGAGGATGATGATTTATTACTGATTGAAGAAAACGCAATTTACGATGTAGTCCTTTTTGAATTTGATATTCAGCTTTCCAATTTTAGTGATGGTTTGTTGTTTACTTATCAGTTTGCTTCAGAAGAATATCCTGACTATGTAGGCAGCGTCTATAATGATTTGTTTGCTATATTTATAGATGGGCCGGGATTTAGTAGTCCTCAGAATATTGCAGAAATTCCTACTAGTGGAAATCCTACAGCAGTTAATTTTGTAAATGGTGGAATCTTGGGTTCGGCAAGTTCCATGGGAGTAGATGTAGATTTAACGCAAACTCAACTTTACATCAACAACGGCCACTTAAATACGGGAGAAACCAACCCAAACAATCAGCCAGGCCCTTTTGTAGTGGATGTTGAATTCAACGGAATTACAACTGAAATTACTTCTGCAATTCAAAACTTAATTCCAGGCGAAACCTACCGTATTAAAATTGCCTTAGCAGACACAGCCGATCCAATTTATGACTCCGGTGTTTTTTTTAGTGCAATTACTGCAAATGCTTTAGAACCTGAAATTAGTTTTTTGAAAGAGGGTTTTTATTTGGGAGATTCAGAACGTGCCGAACCAGGAGATGAAGTCTTGTATGTTTTTGATATTATTAACGAAGGGGAAATTGCTGTTTCAAACCTTAATTTTGAAGATGATTTTTTTGGAAATATCGAAATTGATGGATTAGCAGATGTTACACTTGAACCCGGAGATAGTTTCAGTTTCGAATTGAGTTATTTCATAAATCAACAAGAAATTAACGAAGGGGCTTTGTATAATTTAGCAAGTCTATCGTACCAAGCTGGACAAGAGATATTTTCCATATTTTCTAAAGACCCTACACCCTTGCCTCAAGAAGACCCTTTTTTTGACCCCTCTTGTCTAGATTGTACTGTGGTTTTGCTACCTCAGTTCCCTCAAATTTCATTGATAAAAATTGCTGAGTTTGCTCAGAACACGCTAAATATTAGCGTTGGAGACCAAGTAAATTATACGTTTACAGTAATCAATACCGGAAATGTAGATTTGTTCGATATTCAAATATTTGATGATTTACCTGGATTTCAACTTTTTGGTGACCCAATCGATTTATTGGTCGGGGAAGAAAATCAGAATAATTTTACAGGGATTTATTTTGTCATGGCTTCAGATTTTGCACAAGGTAAAGTTGAAAACCAAGCCGAAGCAATTGGCTATACTTTACTAGATCAAGAAGTTAGTGATTTATCAGATTTTGAATTTTTTACTGAAGACCGACCTACTATTCTAGAAATCCCTCCTTGTGAATTGAAAATCTACAACACCATTACTCCTAATGGAGACGATGTAAACGAAGTGTTTTTTATTGAAGGAATTGAATGCTTCCCAGACAACGAAGTTCAGATTTTTAACCGTTGGGGAGTAGCTGTTTACCAAGAAAAGTCATATGATAATACTACGGTTTCCTTTGATGGAACATCCAATGCTAGAGCTACACTTAACAAAGAAGAAGGCTTGCCAACGGGCGTTTATTTTTATGTTTTTCAATTTGTAAATTCCGATGGTGAAAGTGAAGTGAGAAAAGGAACATTGTATATAAAACAAGAAGATTAATGAAGCGGATTATAAAAACATATAGCTTCAATTTAGGTGTGTTTGCGCTCTTTTTTTGTATTCTATTTAGCAGTAGATTAAAAGCTCAACAAGCCACACAGTTTTCTCAGTATATGTACAATAATCTTGGCATAAATCCAGCGTATGCTGGAAATCGTGGTGCCTTAAGCGTATTTGGTATGCATCGATCCCAATGGGTAGGTTTTGAAGATGCACCAGTGAGTTATCTGTTTTCTGCACATACTCCTATACAAAATTCCAGATTGGGATTTGGACTTAGCTTTTCAACAGAAAGTATAGGTCCTTTAGATGATACCAATGCAAGTGCAGATGTATCCTATTGGATTCCCTTAAATGAAAGGTTCAGGTTGTCTTTTGGACTTCGCTTTAATGCTAATTTCTTTAATTTAAGCAACAACAGACTTAATCCACAGCAAAGCCTGGACCCTTTGCTATCCAATGTAGGAAGTGAATTTAACCCCAATGTTGGTGTAGGAATGTTTTTGCATTCACAAAAAACCTTTATTGGTTTATCTGTTCCAACTATATTAAGGCGCAGCAGCATAGATAGCGATTCCTTTTTGGCGATTAATACGTATAGGCCAACAGCATATTTATATGGAGGTTATGTGTTTGAGGTATTTCCATTTATTAAATTTAAGCCAGCAACTTTTTTGAAGTTTCAAGAAGGAGCACCACTTCAAGTTGACATTACTTCCAATGTTTTGTTTTATGATAAATTCACGTTGGGAGCTGCATATCGTTGGGATGCCGCTGTTAGTTTCCTAGCTGGTTTTCAAATTAACCAACGTCTTTTTATTGGCTATACTTATGACGTAGAAACCACTGCCTTACAAAAATACAATTCTGGCAGTCACGAAATTTTTATTCGTTTTGAATTTTTTAATCGAAAAGATAAACTCATTTCACCGCGATTTTTTTAGTAAGATGAACT
>Ga0307930_1002714_pt1 | contig 13374 bp, 15 predicted proteins | sample OrgLakmetageno46_FD_203161 | JGI IMG/M metagenome (GOLD analysis project Ga0307930, IMG submission 203161) | Saline water microbial communities from Organic Lake, Antarctica - #46 | ecosystem: Environmental > Aquatic > Non-marine Saline and Alkaline > Saline | place: Antarctica: Organic Lake... | reverse complement strand
CTTTCGTAACGAGCTTTAGCCAGCCAGCGCGGTCCTGCGCCAGGGTTGCCCATTCCGAAAAGGTGATCGCTTTACCGCCGTCGTCCACGAGGCCGAAGTACTTCAGATGCCGTTCTAGAGATCTGCCTTGGTTAGTGTTAGCGGCAATATAATATGCGATTAATAAAATACGAATTTTATCGATATAATATGATATAATATGATTCTGAATATTTTTTCTCTTGCTCTATCCTTGTTGGCAATATAATATTCAATTAATATAATACGAATTTTATCGATTTAATATGATATAATATGATTCTGAATAATATTATGTCGTATTTAATTAACAACACCCTTGGTGCAAGAATGAACAAAATCACCCTGTAAGAAAGGTTTTAAAATTTTGGATCGAATACGTATCCAACAGTCCAACAGCCTAGAGCTAGCTAGAGCCAGCAGCCACGAAGTACTAGTACTATTGAGCACGTGGACGGTTTGTGCAACTTGCCCGCTTCTCCTCGTTCGCATCGCCAGTATTTTTCAATGTTTAGACTGAGGTTCTCACACTTGATGATCTTTTTCACGTATTGCGTTTGTTTCTGCTTGGTTACACAAATTAAACGTGCTCCTAAGGGTTCATCACATGCAATCGCATCTTCTGGATTGTCGCCGCCCCAGGTCTTTGCTTCAGTGCCTAAATCCAGACGGCGAAATTGACGGCTTTGAATTCCTCGCCTACCATCGATATCACCGCGAAAGGAGGGCTTTTTTGACGTCCTATATGATAGAACCCAGTGACCTTGACGGTGCTCCACCAGGCCACAAGCGGCCCCGCTCACCGGTGGAACAACCTGAGCTCTACGAAGGTGCCTCGCTTGCACCCCCACCGGCCCGTAAGAGTACCACTAGTACTTCGAGGAGCGAACCACCACTAGTTGAGGCTCGCGAAGTTGCCAGCACTACTCCCAGCCAGCCGCTACCAGTTGAGACCCGCGAAGTAGGCACCGCAGCCAGCGAACCACCGGTTGAGGTCACTGCTCGCGAACCACCAGTTGAAGTCTGCGAAGTTGCGACGAGTAACCATCCATCATCACCTGATACCGGCGAAGTTACTCCTACAACCCAACCACAACCGCCACTAGTCGAGGTCCGCGAAGATGCCACTGCTACTAGCCACCCACTCCCACCACCTGAAGCTGGCGAGGTTGCTGCGATTCAATTCGCCGATGGGTTCGCGCCTACAGACTGCGTGTGGTTTAAGATGTACGTCTCAGGGAGTCCTGCTGGGACCAGTGGGATGAAAACATTTCAGCGGCGCTTCGGCCTGCCGTTTGTGGACTACAAGCAGCTTGCCGAGGATGCCTGCCGAGAAGGGTGGTTTTGGGGCGAAGACATGCCTTGTGCTGCAGAAGACAACGCTACCATGCCTCTTGAGCTCTTCATTCTCGGGGCGCTGCGGTCCCTCCAGCGCGGTTGGGGCTTCGACGACAGCGAAGAAACGACCAACATACCAGAGGCGAAGCACCGTGCTTTCTTTCACAACTTCGTGGAGTTTGGCGCTACTGTTCTTGCAAACAAGTACGAGGCGACTCGGGAAATGAAGAAGCTGGTCAGGGCTTGCGAAAAGGCACATTTCCACCCGGATACAGTCGCAGCACTTGAGCCAGATGATTTTTTCTAAAGCAATAAGTGCGGCCCAATGAAGTGTTGCCGTTCTGATTTCAGAACCTGTCATGTGGGGCATGCGAGATGGCTATGATGCCTGAAATGCGCAGTGCGCAGTCACAGTCGTAGCATGCGTGGTTTTGCGCAGGTTTCGCGTTTTTTCTTAATATTTGCGTCCCATTATAGCAATCAGCTGGTACTGATACCGACACCTCGAAAATTTATCGCGGAAATCACGTTTGATTGGTAAAAATTTCCCTATTCCGCGGAATTTCCCGCGGGAAACCGAATCTAAACCCCCCCCCCCCCGCGCTTAAAAATAAAAAATTTATATAATATAGTGTAGTCCTTCACTTCTTTATCTCCGCGTTTTATGCGTTAATGCGTTATTGTTTTAGTTTTTCCAACGCCAAGCATGTTGCGCGCAAAAAAAATCATGGCATATGGAAGGAAGAGGTCCGGGGCGATATGAGAATTTGCGGTCGAAACAGCAACAGTAACCAGCAAAAGCCCTAAAGATCCACAAGATCACGCTTCACGATTTAAGCCAAACGGTGGGCGCATACCGATGGGGCTACTACATCCCCAGGTCTTTGGCGTTTCATCGAAGCTACAATTCCGATTTTAGAACGGGTTCAAAAACGGGACAATCGGCTCCATCCCTTACTCCTTGTAATTGAAGCCAATGCTGTCCAGCTTTGCTTTGCGATCCTGAGACAAATGGAAACGGCAAATTTGGGCGAAGAAAGAGAGGTTAAGTAAATACTGCCATTCACTTCAGGTGTGACACGAAGTCACAAACATGTTTCCATTCGCGCAATACCAGTCGCTTTGCATCTTCTTCTACCGTATATGCACTAGGACCCTAAAATTTTTTTTCCATTTTTAAATCTGCAGAATACCTCAGAGAGCTTGCCGAAGCCTTTGCGTTCGCCCGGGGTAATGAAGGTGTTTTTGTGGAGCTGCCGCTGCCTTTGAGCCCATTTCCCCAGATCCGTTCCCGCTTCTGATTGGTTTAAAAAGGGGGGGAGAAGGTTAAGGATAAAAGGAGACGGAGAAAAGGATGTGCAGGTGTGTGAGTGTACAGTACGAGCATGTGAAGAGACCTACTTGATTTTTAAGCGAGAAAGACAGTACTAAAACTCTTCTGGGACTACGAATGAAAGTGTGTAAAGAATGCGGACGAAGAAGGCGGATTGAGAAGTAATTACAAGAAAGCAGCTATCGTGAGAACGTTTCACGCCCTTTTAAGAAGCGGGAAAAATGTAAACACGCACCGCCGTACGGAGTCTTTTCTGGAACGTTAGTGTGGCCGTGTTTGTTCTTGAACTCTACTAGCGCCTGAAATGGTATATTCCAATCCACCTGCAGAGCAAAGAAAGAAGAAAGAAAGACAAAAGATATTACCCCATATAGGAAAATGGCCATGATGAAAAAGCCCGTTAGATTAAAACAGATATATTTATGCACAAAGCACGCGAGTTAACTTTCAAGGCTAGTAGCACGACTAGGAAGGGAACCAAGGAAGAGGAAAGCACTACTCGAGGACACATGTAAGTGCTCGTACTGGGGCAGGCAGCGGCGTGGGGTCAAATTTGAACTGAAGCGTCGCGAGCATCGCCTTTTGGCCATCCGTCATTTGCCCGAAATCTTTGCGTTGCCCGGGGGTCACGTACGTGTTTTTGTACAACTGCCGCTGCCGCTGTACCCTGGGTAAAAATTTGTATCACGAAGTGCGCGCAGGAAATCAAAGTCAGTATTCATGCGCATCCACAACATCTAAGACACCAACTGATGAAAAAGTAACTTGCTTACCATTTCCCCAATTTGAACGGTGCGCCATCTTTTAAGGTCACCTGAGGTGCACAGTACATTACAAGACAACATCAAATGGCGAGTACGAACAAATTAAGATATGCATCTCGCTGACTAGTATGCGATACAGATTTAGACATTGACATGAGCGTTAAGTAATCTATCCTTGCACTCACCACAACAGCCTGAGGCACGATGCTGTGTTTGTTCTCGTCGTAGTATTTCTTGAGCAATTCGAATGCTTCCTCAAACTCGACAACTCGATCGCCGCCTTCACCGCCAGAAGAAAGTGGCGGAGGTGCTTTTGAACCCTCTGTAGACTTGGACTTATGTGGGTCTTTGCCGTGCGCTGCCATATGCGACAAGCCTGAAAGAGCGCGCCCGTTACGAGCAATGCTCATCATGTCTAGATCATGAGCACTGCTCTCTGAAACACTGTCACTGCCCGTATAAATGTTGCTGGTACTGCTGCTAGTGTGGCTGCCTCTCAATATCTGTCCGCGGGCGCCTGGTTTGGCCCATAGTACTACGCAAGATACGGCCAACAGCCAAGCACGGATGAGCAGCCTCATAATTAGGTGAAGCACGATGACAGACTGCAATCAGGTATTCCTGTCGCTAGAGCTCCTAAAATGAAGAATTTGAGTAAGTAAAGCTCACTCCTGAACAATGGGCTTGTTGGGAGGCTTAACAACGCTCTTTTTATCCTGCCCTCCCCAACCTAAACGCCTAAAAGCCTACAAGCCGTCTCAATGTCTCACCAGTACAGTAGTCTCTTCAGTCAGTAGTCGTTCTCATCAGCTTGTCGTCGTCATCTCTCCGTCGTCATACAGTGCTTCTGTGCCTGAAAAAAATCTGACGGGTAGAAATTCTCCCCTGTAATAATGTTCCGTCGGGGTTCCGGTGTTCGCTCATCACCAAGAAGCGAAATCTTTCACTGCGTTCATTCGCACCATCGAAAGTCAGTCGACAATCGACAACATCCGAGCCAGGACAAACAAAGCCTTTGGTGCTGCAGTCAACGCCCTTGGTGTACACATTACAAAGGGCACATGTTTCTCACCAGGCATGTGCCGTTCGCCATTATAGCCTTCGGAATAGCTTCGGTGCGAGCCGACGATGATGACGATGATGAAGTGCCTCTATGGGTTAACAACGGCGGCTGGATCATCCTCCTGCTTGCCACTCTGGCCATGTTTTACGGCCTAGCTACCGTAGTCGAAGAGTTTTTCGTGCCTGCTCTTAACACGGTAAATGCACACATTTTCGCCTTGTCGCAATGCTTTTGCTTTGAAATAAGTGAATCATGTAGTAAATTCAACTCTTCATTCAAGAGTCCTCAATCGCGGGTTATGCGTTTACATAATATGAGCTTGTGCACATCGCTTAAATTTAAAAAAAAACTCGATTGTACAGTTTTGCGTCAAGTACAAGATTCCGGATGACGTGGCGGGCGCAACATTCATGGCAGCCGCTGCGTCGTCGCCCGAAATGTTTGCGGCGTTTATCTCCCTGTACTTCACGCACTCGGCCCTTGGAGTCGGCACGATATTGGGCAGCGAACTCTTCAACCACCTCATCATTTCTGCGGGCTCGATTTACTACTCCAACGGTGGCACCATCAAATGCGACTGGCGGCTTGTGGGAAGAGAAGCGTTCTTTTACTTCCTCTCGATGCTCGTGTTGGTGCGTACTCGTAAAGCCAAGGGTGCTTAAGATCTGCTGTGCCGTAGGTAAAAGTATCTGTTCTGATCAACCCTTGTTAAAGTTCTCGTTTGCCTGCTATGGGCAGCTTGGATTTGTTTTGTGCTTTTGTGAATCAATTGTCCAGTCTCTGATTTGAACATGAGGGGCCAGCTTTGCTTTCATTTTCTTCATCCCAGCACTGTGACCTCTCTTTCCCCTTCTTTCCTCCTTCTCTTTCCCGCTTAGTTGTGGTGTTTGATGGAGACTTCAGAGGGCAGTTCGTCGTGCAAAGCCACTTTGGACTCCGCGCCAGCTGAGAGCCCAGCTAACGACCCGCTCTACACGAGCAAGCTAGAAGGCCTTCAAGACACCGGATGCATTTGCGTGCACTGGTAAGTTGACTTTCTTTGAACGGGCTGATCGTTCAAGGAATGCGCTTATTGTGTGATGAAGTATAGAGCCACCCAAGAGCTTGATTGTGGGCTTTCCTCTGAATGTGTGTCCTAATTCTTGCCTCTTGGTGTATGCAGGTAGTGATGCTTGTGGATATTCCTCTTCTTTTCATTCGCTGTCTACTTTTTGCCTCTTTTATCCCTCGTATCTCTGTCTGCTCATTCGTCGCATTCACTTCTCTCTCCCTGTTTTACCTTTTGCTGCATTTAAGGTACCATGCAGTCGCGCTTCTCGCCGTTTACATGTTGTACGCGCTAGTGTGCGGCTACTACCAACAACTGATGGCCCTGTACTGCGCGTCTGATACCGCAATTGCGGCTTTCGAAGAGGTTTATAAGGAGGTATTAGAGAGATGAGCACAAGGGCGATCGCAGACTTGTTTCTAGAGGATTTGATGAGTGAATTCGTATCATCACTGTGTGAAGGGCCATCATCTTCTTCTACCCTTGTTGAAGTTTCTTTTCTCATGTTCGCTTTGCTTTTAGCACTGATTTTTTTTTTCGTTTTCATCCTCCGTTGAAATTTGCGCTGTTGTACGTGCACTAATGTATAGCAATTTGACGAAGACGACCACCTCGACGAGAGCCGTCGTTCGTCGTACACGGTGTTTTCGGAGCCGGCAGAAAATTTCGGCGAGGTGCGTAACATATTGGAGCGAATAGAAGCATTACTTTTTTGCACACGCGCAGTGCAGTCTGCGGCGAATAGAACTGAGAAAACTATCTTGTTGTACTTCTAGGTGGCTCGAACCTTTCTTTTATCTATCACACCGTCCTCATATAACTGTACCTATACGCATGTACGCACATGTACCACCATTTCTCCTCCTCGCCAGCCCAAGGCCACTGAGATTTCCAACTTCGCGTACGAAACACAGGGCTCGTCATCGTCGTCGTCTTCTGCGACCACTATGAACCCAGTGGTGGATGCTGCCTCGAAACACATGGAAAATAGAGCCTTGAGTCGTGAGAACGTCGCTGAGAACGACCACCACCATCAGAACAACAACGATCTGCGAGCGTCGCTTTTGAGCGCTTCTACAAATCGCACTGCTAACACGGCCAAGACTGGCGTCAGCCGTCCTTCAACTATCGGGCGCGCGTCGACCATCAGTAAGGACCCGGGGTTCTTGGTTTGTTTGGTTGGAAATCGTGACCATCTGTAAGCTGTGTGCCTATTGTTTCCTTACGTTTTCGTTTTTTTTCCGTCACTCATTGGAAAGTATTTCCGTCAGTATGTGCGCCGAATGATAGCATTTATTGGCGTCTTTCTTCAGTGCTGTCTTGATTCAAGTTGCTTTTTTTTTGTATCTTTCTTTCAGGTGCTCGGCTTCTTCAGACCTTTGCCCCGGCCTACATCGCGGAGGGCGCCACCGCGAACCTTCACCAGGTGATTCATTTTCCGTGTATAGTTTGCAGTAGCGCTGTAGAAAACTCCGAATTCAAAAAAAAAAAAAAGCATGCACACACGCCGTGTGAACTTTCACGTAGGCAAATAGTTCATTGCATAGCGCGCGTTTTTATTTTGCAAATGCTTGGGCAAATCAGTCAGGATCAGTTTTTGATAACGTTTGTTTTTTCTCTCTCTCTCTCTCTCGTACCTTTTTCAATCTTTTCAAAATCCTTCTCATTTCTCCAAGGTGGTGATTGAGGAGGACTCGTTCTCATGCTACGTGTGGAAGAAATCCCAGTACTACTCCAAGATTCCAAGGCACCCCAAAGCATGGCAGCTGCGGTGGTGCACAGTGGATGCAAACGGGTTTCGGTCGGCGCGCTCGCGGGGACTGAAAGAAGGCACCAAAGCCATGGACATTTTCAACGCGTATGCGGCAAGTGCCTACTTGTGTACTAATGTACTAGCCCCTTAAGTATTGCGTCTTTGGTGGTATCGGGAAGGGTTCAGACAAAAAAACATTTTTTTTTATTTTTTTATTTTTTTTAATCATTTGTCCAACATTAATAGCACAAACTTCTAACCGGCGTGCTCTTCATGCGTGTGTGCGTGTTTTACGTTTCATTCCTCGTGTTGCCTCGGCCTGTGTACCCTCCTATTTTGTTTGTCTGTGCGACCTCCCCCCCCGTAAAGGTGGAAGTGGTCGACGAAGCCCGCTTCTTGCTCGAGCTCAAAGCGCCACGCCACCCCACTCTGCTGCAATGCCCCTCGAGAGGCATCCTCGAGCAGTTGCACGGCCACTTGAAAAAGAAAATGGTACATGTGGGGAGTTTGTGTGGGTTTGTTCTTTCATGTTCTTTCATCCTAGATAGATGTTTTGAATATCTTCCCAGGGTTGTTGAGATGTTACTATTCCCCTGTGTCTACATGTTTACTTTTGTCTCTGTCTCTTCTACCTTTACTCTCCCTGTCACTTCCTAATAATAAAACCTTCCCCCATGTGCCGACAGGAGGAGTACCAAACGCTCCCGACCAGCACCCGCGCCAACTTGCGACGCATGTCGGTGAAAGATCCGTTTTACGTCAGCATATCGGAGGCCGAAGCCGCCGCAGCGGACGCAGCGCTGCCCGGCAGTGGGGGCATGAGTGGAGGCGGCGACCGTCACGAGAGCGTGTTCCAGCACGACGAGGTTTGGTTTTACGATTCATGTTGAGAGTACGCAAGGATAGAACTGCAAGTAGAAGAGGATGATTTTTTTCTTATGGCGAAATTTAGATTATGCGCATTTGCTTGCTTGTTCGATCGCTTGTGTGAGTCCTGTGGCAAGCACCAAGGGGCTGCTGTGGCACGAGCATGCCTTGGGTTTGGGCGTCAGGGCTCAATATTCTTCGCGTTTCTTTTTTTGCTTCTACTCCAATTCATTCTATCACATTAGGACCACGAACACCTGCTGGCGTGGCCGACATCTTCATATTGGGTGCCGTGGCACTTGCTGGTGCTGCCGATTAAAGTGCTCTTGTTCCTCACGGTAATAGTCTTGGTTCATGGAAAGATGAAGTCAAAAGCGTTTTGCTTCTCATGTTGTTGCTTTTCTAGGTTGTTTACGCCTATACATTTTTTACCCTTCTAACTGATGTAGAATGTTAAGCCCCTTGCGCACTATCTTACCTTTCATCTATCACATACATGTGTATGTTTGTATTTGTGTGTGTGTGTGTGTGTGCGTCATTAGGTTGCGGATGTGCGCAAGCAAGGAGACGAACACAAGTGCGTATGCATCTTTACTTCTAACGCATTTCGCCAATTTCATGTTTTTTTTCTACTTTCTGCCCTTTCCAACTCGTTTGTGTTTCGTATTGTTCTTTACTTTTACTTCATGCTTTCAAACCTTGATTCTGCGCGTGCACTCCGCTTTTTGTCTTCTTTCCTTCATCTTCCTTCTAACTTTTGTTGTGTTTTCTGCTGTTTGCCCCGCAGGTACTTCCAAACTATGCTCATGTCGGTGTTTTACTTGGCGGTGTTTGCGTTCGTAATGACGTCTTGCATGGATTTGCTCGGAAATATGGTGCATTTGGACCCATTCCTCGTAGGGATTGTGTTTGCAGCGGCGGGGACTTCGTTTCCCAACGTCTTTGCGTCCATGGTCGTGGCGCGGCAAGGTAACAATGTGAGATGGCGGATATGGTAAATGATACCACATATTATACCATATCTTAGTACCATAGATTTATTGGGGTTATGATGGGATTTAAGTAGTGGAGTGGTAGTTGGTATGGGTTGGTCTCATCTATCAGTACCGCCATATCACAATGGCCGTGTGCAATAAACCTCCACAAGACGAGAGAAGAGAAGGAGCAACTGTAGCATGGGACGTGGCTTTCTTCGTTTGAAGTGCACAATGGTTCCGCTGAAATGTCATATTTACGTGTTTTTTTTTGGTCGCGACGAATCCCTCATTTCCTTTTCGTGCATTGCTTCTAATTTCCTGTATTTCCCACAACATTAGGGCTGGGCAACGCGGCCATCTCGAATGCTTTGGGTGGGAACGTCTTCAACATTTGCATCGGCCTTGGCCTGCCCTGGATCTGCTACATTTTTTCCTCTGGTATTTTTCAATGCAATCGTGTAAACTCGCGCACACTCCCAAGTATGCACGCATGCGGAGACAGCCACAACAGTGCTGTGTGTATGTGCGGGTGTATTCGCGGGTGTGTTCTTCCTCTAACTCCATTTCTCAACTGGCGCTCACGTGTGTGTACTTTGCAACTTTGGACAGGGTCCGAGTACGTTGATTACGACAATTACGTTTTTTACGGCCTCGCAAAAGGCGGCATTTTGTTTCCCCTTCTTCTCCTCGCGATCTTGCTCGTAGCCTTCATTTTGCTCCTCGTCGTCACCAACTGGCGCCTTTACATGTTCGTAATAGGGCTTCCGTCGCTTTCACTTGCCACCATTGCCGTCATCGCCACCACTGCAGCTCTTTGTGCTACTCTGTGCATATGTCCATGCAAATATTATCAACACTTTTCTCTCTCCCACGACCACAATTATCCTTGGCTTTTCTTTTTGCCAATTTGTTTGTTTTCTTGTGACAGATCATTCCACCTGTTCTTTCGAGCTACTCAACCCTGTTCTCTTCCTCGTCTTCCTTGAGTTTAACCCGTTATACTCTTGTTGTCATGTGCGGCATCGTACGAACAACAGGTCGCATGCCCATTTGGCGCTAGTGCTTTATGCCGGGTTCTTGGTATGGGTGTTTTTGACCAAAATGCAATACCCCGATCTCGGGTGAGGTGCCTCGATGCCCGATTTGCCGCATAGCTATTTCTTGAATTGTATCTTCATTTTCCGTATCGGGTGGCTCTTGTTGCTGGCCCCTTGCCTCTTTGTATCGCCCATGCCCATGGTCGTTGCAAGTGGGGAGTATTATCTAATCCAATCAGAAAGCAGGCACATGGGTATATCGAACAGAAAAGCAAAACAGCAGGTCGCTATAAAACATAAAACAATATTGGGATGGTACTGTGCTTCGGGCCGTACCCGGAATTTTTATTGAGATCTAGGATGCTGGATGCTAGTAAGTCTTGCTTCTTTCTCCCGCCCTAACCGCTAACCGACCTACCACCTAGCAGTCCAACAGGGGGAATTCAAGAGGAGTGGAAATGCAAATGCCAAATGCCACTACGGCTACCACGGGGAGGTGCGCGATCCAGCCAAGAATTGGATCTTTTGAGTCATAACTCTGCCCCATTCAGGCCGTTCTAGATCATTTTTTTAACTAGTGGTTAGTAAATGGTAAACTTAGCTGCGATGAAGGAAATATTATCGATTTTTTTGCAGTTTGAGTGAGATATTGTATGTAAATCATGACTTTTCTTGCTGAATTTCGAATTTCAATTTTACTCGACCTCGAGGTGCAGTAAATGCCACGTTCTCGATCCCATTGTGTCCATTGGCCCAAATAATCATATCAATGAATAGGCATTACAGAGTTTCACCTGAAAATGAGCAAAAAATGCACACTTAGGCAGATCAACGGAGTAATTGAGCTGAACTCAAACTCGAACTAATTCAAACCCAAATGGCACAGAAGCCAATGCTGCGGGCACAAGTGGGAATGCGCGTGCGTTGCGCGAACAATGCAAGTGCGGAATGATCAGGAAGGAGAGGGGCATTGGCCGAATTCCTCGATAATTTTGCAAAAGCGAGGTATTTGTGGGTGTTGCGCACTCCACAGAACAATAAAGAGGAAGGCGCGCGAGCAAAGAAACTCGTGACATGCGGAACACGAGGTTCACTAGACAGAGGTCAAAGTGTGCCTTTTAGCGCATAAGGTGCCCATTGATCTGCCCCTGAGCCCCCCCCTCAAAAATACAAACAACAACAATCAAGCGGGCCGCTTGTGGCCTAGCGGTCCCTCCCTATCATAGAGCTAAACCCGTGAATCTTCCATCAAAGGCCACGGACGCAAGTCGTGGTCGTCCTCCAGCGTTTTTCGAAACCCTCGCAAGGCCCTCCACCTTGAGGGCATGCAGTCTGCGTATACCCCGAAGAGGAAAGGTCCTTGTTAGAGTTAGAGTTGACCTTGACAGTATCCCCCTGTATACTTCCGTTGGTGGGTTTGGCGTGTTAACCCCAACGCCGCCCTTCTCCTCCTCTCCCCGCTACTTGTTTGTCTTGTGCTACCTGTTCCCCGTGCTCGACTCCGGGAGTCGGGCACACCACCGCCTTAACTCGAACGCACTCCGTACTAGGAGTGTGCTTACCACGCAGTAGTAGACTCTTTAAGTCATCCCCGAACTGCGGCAACCTCTGACCAGAGCAGAAATGTACTTTTTTTTCCATATAAAGGCGGTTGTTCTGCTATAGGTTCCCTTCTACCGGCTTCGCCGGTATAGGCTGTTCTACCGGCTTCGCCGGTTTAGGTTATACATACCTCACTGACAGTACTGTACTGTACTTACTACTGTACTGTACTTACTATTGCACTTACTACTGTACTGAACACTGAACTGTATTTGCGATACTGTACTGCACTACTGTATACTGTTCTGTAAAAATATTCCGCACTGTCCTGTGTATGTTCCGTTCTGTTCTGTGTTCTGAAGAACAGATGTCACCGGGCGGGTGAACATATAAAGCGGGTAGAGTTCTAATACGCACTATGTACCTATAGTAGATAATTTCCCTGTTCTCATTATCTCTCTCTACAACATTGAAGAAGCCAGTCAACCATTTAGATCATTTTACCTCACTGGTGCTATTACGTAGGTGTCTATGTGTTTATGAATACGGAAAATCGCCCTTTTTTTTTTTCGAGCTCGAGGTACGGCAATCCACACCTTCTCGATCCCATTGTGTCCAAGGGCCCAAAAATGCGTCAGTAGATAAGCGAGTTAAGTTAGATTTAGGGAGGCCGATATACATTTCCTTGTTTTGTAATAAATGAATGTACAAGTATTTGGAAAAGGAGGCAGCATTTCAGTGCGCATTGCGTATTGCAATCGCGTATTTGCCAAGTCATATGGACCAAACGCACGATTCATATTTTTAGGAAGGCCAATTTTCTAGGGCATTATTTCGAAACGTAATTTTGGACTTGAAACTTGAACCCTCCATGTAATTGTGATATACTAACGGAACATAAAAGGGGTTTCGTACAGGAAAATATGGCGCCTTGGCGCTTATCACTGCCTGTGAAACCGCAATGGTTTGGTTTGAAGCGCATTGAGCTCGGTATATCAATCAGTTCTTTCTTTGCAACCACAACCACAAGCCATAGCCTACCACAAGGCGATGGCATCCGCTGGTGGCACCTTCCGTGAACGACGTACAGTTTAGAGTAAAGAAAAGTTATGTCGCTCGCACCTTGCCTAGCACACACGTAAGCGATACAATAGACCAATTTAGTGCAGCTTCACATTTTCGCGTGCATAAGGTTGCTCCTTTAGCATTCGTAGATGCACTTCATGTAGTTCGCGCACCTTAGGGTATGGCAAATAATTAGTATTTATCGCCTGGATCTCCCACCAACGATGATAGATGAATGCACGAAGCGCTCAACAACCCAGTGGAACATACTTTTTGAATTCCGTCGTGTCTAGAAGTAAATCATAGATATGCTGGTTAAGCCGTCCACATCTCCATTAACCGCGGCTACGTCAAGTAGTTTCTCAAAACAACTCACCAGAGTTTGGAGAATGGCCTGCCTTTCATTTCGGCCGACACCTGCTAAGCTGTCCACCTTGTTGCAGGAGACGTCACAAAAAATAGTGGTCAATATATTGAAAACATCGTTGAATAGTTACTTTGCAACACACCTCCTTCTCATGTTCGGCGATGGTAGCATGAAGGTCCGCAACTTCGGCCTCGTATCCTTC
>Ga0307930_1002709_pt1 | contig 13383 bp, 10 predicted proteins | sample OrgLakmetageno46_FD_203161 | JGI IMG/M metagenome (GOLD analysis project Ga0307930, IMG submission 203161) | Saline water microbial communities from Organic Lake, Antarctica - #46 | ecosystem: Environmental > Aquatic > Non-marine Saline and Alkaline > Saline | place: Antarctica: Organic Lake... | reverse complement strand
GCGCTTGGGATACCCTGCAATAGTAAATACATGGCCATGATCAGCGGTGACTAGAATAAGAGTTTCGTCACTGTTAGTCATTTCATAAGCTTTCTTCACTGCATTTGATAATTCAATTGCATCCGTCAGAGCGTTATACGCACTGCCCGCATGGTGACCGTGGTCAATACGACCAGACTCGACCATCAAGAAAAAACCTTTTTCTTGCTGGTCTAAAATATCGACTGCTTTTTCAGTCATTTGCGTCAAGCTAGGTTCACCAGCAATATCATTTGCGCGGTCTGCTTCGTACTGCATATGTGACTCACTGAATAAGCCAAAAACTTTTTTTGTCGATGCTGTATCAATCGCATCAAATCCTGTTTGGTCAAAAACATAACTTCCTTGAGGATATTTCGCTTTCCATTCCGCAGTAAGATCGCGTCCGTCCGTACGATCACCTTCAACAGCGCTCGATGCATCAGGGCTATTGAAGGTCTCATCCTTAGGTAAAAAGTGACGGCGACCGCCTCCAAAAGCCACATCAATTCCGTCTACATCGACGCCAACGTAGCGAGATTCCAAATAGTTTTCAAAATTCACGAATTGGTCTGCAATGTCTTTGCAGCCTCCAGATATGGCGGCTTCAGGCATGTCAGATATATCTTCCCAGTTTCTATCCGCAGATTTAGCATAAGTCGCAGCCGGTGTCGCGTGAGTGACGCGCGCGGTAGAAATGATGCCTGTTGCTAAGCCTTTGATTTCGGCCAGTTCGAGTGCCGTAATAACTTCGTTACCCGCCACCGTAGAGCAGTCACCGCGACTAATATCTTCATCAACGCCAATAACACCTACATCAGTTTTTAATCCTGACATCATCGCTGTCATTGTGCCGGCAGAGTCGGGTGTTTGAGCATCAACGTTATAAGTTTTAACCAGCGCTGTGTGTGGAAATGATTCGAAGCTGAGGTAGCCTTCTTCACCCAGTTGCCCATTTAGCTGACCTTGCAATATGCGCGCGGATGTCAGCGTGGAAATACCCATACCATCACCGATGAATACAATTACATTTTTTGCCTTAAAGCGATTGTTAGTTTCTAGTTTATCCATCAATTTACTTTGTGAATCAGCAAACCAGGCATTTGATGTTTGATGTTCAGGCAACGATGCAGCTACAGTAAAAGCACTCAAGCTTGCTGTCAGTGAACAAAAAACTATTTTCCTTATTGAATTCATAATTTCTCCTAGACAATCCAAGTCAAGCTAAACGATTTAGCGCGAACTGATGAAAATAATTTTTCACCGAATTACCGTAGAATAGAAATTAGATATGACAGTTACACGACAGAATTATGAACAATTAGCGTACAAAATGTGACAGTGTTATTACACTTATGCGAATCCCGCCTATTAGCCTAGATGTCCAGTTGACGATTTCGCCTGAATCCAGATCAGATTGAGCGGTGTGAGAACAGTCAGGCCACGTTATTCCGAGGAACGTAAAGCGGCCGTGTTGAAGAAGTTGTTACCTCCGCAGAACCGCAGTGTGGTGCAGGTGGCCGCAGAGAAAGGCATATCGGATGTGACCCTATATAGTTGATTAAAACAGAGCGGTCGACAACAAGTGGTGCTTGTGCCGGGTTATCGTCGAGTGATCATTAACGAGTGATCATGGATAGGTACTATTGATCCGTAATTATCATAGACAGGCACGACACAGCCTCCGGCCTCATGGCAAACGCCACCAGTTTATCCGTAAAGATTTCCTCTCGGGTCTGGGCATTAATAATGAGAGACTCGGTACCAAGATTGATCTCACAGTGATTTCGAAGAGTCCTTGGTGTCACTTGGCAACTGGTTACAGCTTGGTTTCATAGAATAAGTGCAGCACTTTGACTCACGGGTGGAGCAAAGAGGGCCAGTGCCGGTATCCTGTTTAGCTTTACCGACCAAAGTGAAGCAGAGATGGAATACCGACAGCTGACCCAGACACAACGATACCAGATTTTAGCGCTGCGCAGCATCGGGCTGAGCATGCGGGAAATAGGCAAGATTGTAGGCTGCCACCTTGGTTTCAAGCAATAAGTGCAGCACTGCTCGTTTCTAACGCTCCAGAATACTCCCCAAGAAATATCTCCGCTGGCGTGCGGAATCCGAGCCGCACCCTGGGTCGATTGTTCAACGCATTCTCAACCTTTCTAATGTCTGATTTCCGGAGCTCCCACCATGTCACCGTAGTTGTCCAGTTGGCGATTTCGCCTAATTCATCACCTGGTGGGTGGTATGAGAAACGCAATGGCTCGTTATTCCGAAGAGCACAAGGCCGCCGTCCTGAAGAAGCTACTGCCGCCCCAGAATCACACGGTTGCCGCTATCTCCGCAGAGGAAGGCATCTCCGATGTGACTCTGTACAATTGGCTGAAACAATGTCGGCAACGAGGAGTGCCTGTGCCAGGTCATAGCAAAACCGCGGACCATTGGTCCGGCGAAGCCAAGCTGGCTGTGGTCATTGAAACCGCATCGCTTTCCGAAGAAGAGCTCAGTGCCTACTGCCGCAAAAAGGGCCTATACGTTGAGCAGGTCCGGCGCTGGAAGGACGCCTGCATCCAGGGCACCGGTCAGCAGGAAGATCAGCACAAAGAGAGCCAGAAAGCGCACAAGCTTAGCCGGAAACGGATCAAACAACTGAAAGCGGAAGTGCGTCGCAAGGACAAGGTCCTGGCCGAGACCACGTCGCTCCTGGTGCTATCAAAAAAGCTGGAAGCCTTGTATGGGACCGATCAGGACAACGAGGACGATTGACCTCCCTGGATGACCGTACAAGGCTGTTGCAGTACTTTGATGAGGCGGTGACCACCGGGGCTTCGCGCTATCAAGCGGCCAACCTGATGGGGCTGAGTGAGCGCACCCTGAAACGCTGGCGCACGGCATCCGGCCATGTGGCCGAGGACCGGCGCCCAGAGGCTCCCCGTTCACCCCAGCACCACCAACTGACTGAGGTCGAGGAAGTGGCCATTATGGCGGCGTGTAATCAACCGGTATATCGCAGCTTGCCGCCCTCTCAAATCGTGCCGTTGCTGGCCGACAAGGACCTCTATATCGCCTCGGTGTCTTCTTTCTATCGGGTACTGACAAAGCACGACCAGCTCCAGCACCGGGGACGTGCTCGGCCCGCCAAGCCGCACCCCTTACCCACCAGCTTCACGGCCACTGGCCCGAACCAGCTGTGGAGCTGGGACATTAGCAGCTGCCCATCACAGGTACGTGGCGAGCACTGGTATCTGTATCTGATTATGGACGTGTTCAGCCGCAAAATCGTGGCCTGGGAAGTTCATCAAGCGGAGCTTGGCGAACACGCCAAAGAGCTGGTCCAGAGAGCGCTGTTGCGCGAAGGCTGCTGGCACAAGCCACCGGTGCTGCACTCTGACAACGGCGCGCCCATGACGTCGCATACGCTCAAAGCGCGCCTGGCGGATCTAGGCATGCTGATGTCCTATAGCCGGCCCCGCGTGAGCAATGACAACCCGTACTCGGAAGCCTTGTTCAAAACCACCAAATACTGCCCGGCGTGGCCGTCAAAAGGCTTTGTATCGCTGCAGGCGGTCCGTCAGTGGATGATGCAGTTCGAGCATGCCTACAATGAAAAACACTTACACAGCGGCATCAACTTTGTCACCCCCGGCAGCCGTCATCGGGGTGAAGATCGCGCCATCCTGAGTCAGCGGGAGGCGGTCTTTAAAGCCGCTAAAGCGAAGAACCCAAGGCGCTGGACGGGCGCAACACGAGACTGGAGCCCGGTGTTGGAGGTCTCCCTAAACCCGGGACGGGCCAGTGAAATAGAGCTTAATAAGTGTGCCGCATGAACCTTGATACTTGGACAATTCGGTTGACAATCACCGGTTGGTTTGAACTATAAGTTCTAGTCAGGCTGACTTGTAGAATACCGTCCCCTCGGCAGTTCATTGGCGCCGTGCCTTTAAAGTATTGAAAAATTTGATTATATTTAAAGAATGCTTCTGGCATACACGCCATTGAAACAAAACTGTCATGATCATGACCTATGCTCAGCGTGAACGTTTCGAGAGGTAGTTCACGTTATGCGTCTTACGGTCCGTCAGCGCTTAGTAGTGTTTTCTGGGTTTTGTTTAATCGCTCTTGCCGGTCTGACATGGCTTTCTATGTCAGTGGTGCGGGAGGCTGAGGGGGCGACAGATCGACTCGTGCGAGAGCAGATGTCGGATGTCTGGTTGCTAACGGATTTAGATCGCAGCCATCGCCAACTCAAGGATCTTTCTTACAAAATTAGAGCTCAACTGCTGCTGTGGGATGAGATCAACGCACAGTTCGAAGAAACCTCGGCAGCGATAAGTACGCAATGGCAGTCAGCTCTTGAGAATCCGCGCCTGCAAGGTTGGGCTGAGAAGAACACAGAGGCCCACCAGGCCGTTTTGAACCTGCTTGTGGCTCTGAAAGAACCTATCGATGAAGCCAGTTATTATTCGGCCGGTAAAGTGGTGGACTTTCAGCTTTATCAGGCCCTTGATCCCATGCTTGAAGATATTGATGCCCGGCGCTCGGTTGGCCGCCAACAGTCGGAGGCAGGGTCTGCGGCGCTGGTTGAATTCCTCGAACAGCAGCAACACTTGCTGGTTGGAGGATCTCTTGTTGTCTTGCTTGGTATCTTGCTATTAACGTACTGGCTCCGCCGCACGGTGACCACCAGGCTTCAGTTGATCGCGGAACGCCTCCGATCCATGGAAGCCGCTTCAGATCTTTCCACCCCGCTGCCGATTTCAGGGGGTGATGAAGTAACGGCGGTGGCGTTAGCAATCAACGGTCTGATCGAAAAATTCAAACTGTTCGTGGGGGACGTCACAGACGCTGCGGCCGCCTTACAACAGCGTTCAGCCAATCTGGATGAGCAGGCGGACGCCGTGCAGGCCTCGTCGCTACAGAATACTCGCCAGATTCACGATGTGGTTTCATCAATGAACGCCATTACCAAGAGCGCAAGCCAAATTGAGCAATCAGCACAGCATTCCCGAGCGCAGGTTACTGGCGCGGTGGAAGGCAACGATGATGTTCAGAACCAATTGCGCGAGAGTGAGCATGCCGCTGAACATGCGATTGAAGTTATCAATCGCGTGGCAAGCGCGATTGAGGCGCTTCTGGGTTCCAGCAAAAAGATCGAACAGGTCATTGACGTGATAGCAGATATCGCTGAGCAAACCAACCTGCTGGCCCTGAACGCAGCCATTGAGGCCGCTCGCGCCGGAGAGCAGGGTCGAGGTTTCGCCGTTGTGGCCGATGAAGTACGAAGCCTGTCCCGCCGCACGGGTGAATCCACCACTCAGGTGCGCCAGTGGGTTAGCGAGCTTGTAACCCAGGTTAATAGCGCTAACGGCTTACTGGATGAGACCCGGGCAGCCGGTGGCACTAACCGGGAGACGTTGGGTACACTCAAGACCCACCTGGTGGCACTTAAACAAACCTTTGATGACCTCAGCCATTTTAGCAATGAGGTAGACGAGGCAGTCCACGTTCAACGGGATGAGATTAGCCGTGTGGGTCGGCGCGCGGATGCGCTGGGAGAAAGCTCACAGGGCCTGGAGCAGCATATCGGTCACACTAAAACGGTGAGCGATCAGTTGCGTGGGCAGTCAGAATCGCTGCGAACCCTGATTTCTCGTTTCCAGATTCAGGGGATATAAGACAGAATGACAGCCGGTGACCAAGCGAGAGAGCTACAGCGCATTATTGATCGGCAGCTTATTTCAACAATGTTTCAACCCATTGTTGACTGCCAGAAAGGAACTGTTCTTGGCTATGAGGTACTTAGCCGGGGACCTTCAGACAGCCCGCTTCATGGGGCCCCCGCGTTATTTCAGGCAGGAGAGCAATGCGGGCAGGTAGTCAGCCTGGAGCAGGCGTGTCTGCTGGAAGCCGGGCAAAGCTGCATTCGTCACGGAGTCAGTCACTTGATTTTCGTGAATGTTTCACCTGGTCTGCTGCTACCGACAGAGCTTGCAGAGGATCGCTTACAGTCTTTGTTGACGACGAACGGCCTCAAGCCGGAAAATGTGGTTATTGAATTATCCGAACGTTATCCGGCGGATAACCCGGAAGCGTTAAAGGCTCGATTGATTGCATTGAAAAAACGTGGTTTCCGGGTTGCAATAGACGATCTGGGCACGGGTTACTCCGGGTTAAAACTCTGGTCTGAAATCCAGCCGGATTTTGTCAAAATTGATCGGCATTTTATACGCGATGTTGATCGAGACCTGGTGAAAAAAGAGTTCGTTCGATCCGTTATCAACTTCTGTGAGCGGCTTGGGTGCCGGCTGATTGCAGAAGGCGTAGAGACGGTTGCTGAGCTGACGCTGCTGCGCTCAATGGGAATTCATTTGATTCAGGGCTTCCTGTTGGGGCGCCCCAATCCTTTTCCTACTGCCGAATTATCAGCACTGGACAATCCGTTGCCCGTCGGCGGGGCCCGGGCGACCTCCGATGCGGGATACCTCGGGCGCTACATCGTGCCACTTGCTCCAACGGCGTCACTGGGCGATGCCTGGCAAGTCCTGCAATCTTCGCCCTCCATATTTGCGTTGCCTGTGGTGGACAATGATCGACCGCTCGGTTTGCTGCATAAATGGCGTGTGATGGAAGTGTTCAGCTCTACCTATGGCCGTGCACTCAATGAGACAAAGCCGGTGTCGAGTTCGACCGCCTACGATGCGCTTGTTGTGGAGCATGACGAATCTTTGGAAGCCGTCAGTCAGTCGCTTTTAGAGGACGACCTTCATTATCTCAAGCAGCATTTCATCGTGACCAGAAATGGCCTTTACATAGGGCTGGGTTCAACCCGGTCTCTGTTGCGCTTGATGACCCGAAGCCGGGTGGAGCAGGCAAGGCATGCCAATCCTCTTACTCAGTTGCCGGGGAATGTTCTGATTCAGCAGGAAGCCATTTGTCGGCTTCAGCAAAACAACCCGTTCACCTGCATTTACTTCGATATTGACCATTTTAAGCCTTTTAACGACTTGCTGGGCTATAGCAAAGGAGATGAGGTGATCTTGTCGTTGGCACGACAACTGTGTGCGGTTTTCAATGGAGATAATGAGTGGGTCGGCCATATTGGCGGAGATGATTTTGTGGTGTTCAGCGACCGACTTGAAATCCGAAAGCGCTGCGAAGAAGTGCAACAGCTTTTCGCCTTAGAGGCAGCGACGCGTTATCCGGAAGCGATACGTCAAGCGGGGTTCATAACCGGTGAAGATCGTGATGGCCAGCCAAGGCAGTTCCCCCTTGTAGCTCTCTCAGCAGGAATCGTTGTTGCAGATAGCCGGGCATTTGGGTCTGCGGCAGATCTGGCAGCGACCGCAGCGGTTGCCAAGTCCAAGGCCAAGAAAGCAATAAGCGGGATTCAGATTGTAAGTAACATTTCGGCTTTAAACGAGATGTCTGGTGAGCATAAAACGGCTCTTTTGGTCTGATATTTTTTAAGCGGCCCGACTGACTTTAATGCGACCGCCGGACGTCTCTACAAGGTGTTACCGGCTGCTAATAATCTGATCGGCGAGGTCGGTCAGTTCAGCGGCAATCAGGCTGGGAAGCAATGTCATCAACTTAAGCCCTAAAAGTCCATCATGACCCTTTGAGTCATCAAGATTACCAATCGTGAGACAGCCTGTTATTGAATCGACAGGCGATTAAAATCAGAGTCTAACCCGAAATCAGCTCCAAATACCGTCAATGGTGCATTTGCAGGTGTGTCAGAGCGATTTAAGCACTATTCAGGGCGAGCGTCATCCGACCGGTGGCCAGCACAATCTGTCAGGAAATATTGTTAAACGCCGTCGTGGGCTGCTCCGCCTGGGACGCACCGCACTCAGGCTGTTACCCATCAGGCGCCACAGGTTATCCAAGGCCTCACAGCTGGGCCGCACCAGAAGGGCAACGAGGGTATGCTTCAGGCGGGACACGCCCTGGATGAAGTTAGCTTTCCAGGCCAGTTTCCGGTGTGCGGTTTTGCGCTCAATGTCGGGCTGCTGTAGAACCTGCATCAGCAGGGCCAGGTTCTTGAGCAGTTGGCAGGCGTGGATGTCCTGCTGTACGGCACAGACCGTCCGGCCACTGACGTTTTCCAGGCTCAGGGTCTGCTTAAGCCGGCAGTAGTCGGTCTCGATGCCCCAGCGCCGGTGGTACAGGTCGGCAAAGAGCTCGGCGGGGAAGGCCTCGATGTCTAGGAGCGAGGTGGCCAGCACTTCCGTTTCCCCGGTGGGCAGCGTCACCCGAATCAGCCGGATCTGGAGGGCCGTGTCCGGATCAACGCCGGACTGCTTACAGACCTGTCGGGATAACCAGTGCCGGCACGTCATGGAGACGGTGTCGTCGTCTTTTCCGGAGGCGACAAAGGCGCGGACTTCCCGGGAGTGAGTGTCAGGCGCATCAGGAATTGCTGTTGACAGCGCTGTAGCTCAACAAAGAGCCAGTGGGCGGGATAGCCCCGGTCAAACAGAATCAGGCTGTGGTCAGGTACATGCCGGCCCAGCCCCGCTCATCCACATCCGGCGTGATCAGGAGGGTGTGCAGAGCCTGATCGGACAGCAGGTCTTGCAGGACTGACACCCGGGCCACCGGCAACTCGTTGTGGGTTCCGAAATGCCGGGCCAGTGGGTCTTACAGCGGCAAGTGCATGCTGGAGCCGTCCATGGCCAGCTGGCGCAGGCCGTGCCAGGTCTTGTGCAGCCCCAGCTCATCCATTTGGGCCTGCAGGGCGCTGTTGAGAGCCTCAAAGACTGACGCGCTGAGTTTCTGGCGGGCTTTGCTAAAGGCTTGGGCGGTGACCACTTGGGTTTCAAAGGCGGAATCATTGAGGGTCTGAAAGAAGGCATCCAGCTCGGTTTGCAGGGCGCTGTTGGGTTGATCGAGCAGAAACAGGATCAGATTGCGGAAGGTCAGATGGCGTTGGCGGGTAAATTGTTTTGGATGGGTTCGATGCTGGGCAATAAACTCGGAGCAGCTCAGTAAACTGGTTATTTTGTGTACAATTTTCGGGAAGAATGTCGGTTGGGTTGTCAATCGTTGTTTTTTTATTGTGCTCCATAGGTATTTCCTCGGTGGTGGTCGGGCTCTAATCTTGGTTTCAAGCAATAAGTGCAGCACCGCTCGTTTCTAACGCTCTAGAATACTCCCCAAGAAATATCTCCGCGGGTGTGCGGAATCCGAGCCGCACCTTGGGACGATTGTTCAACGCATTCGCAACCTTTCTGATGTCAGATTTCCAGAGCTGAGCGAAGTCGGTGCCCTTCGGAAAATACTGCCGGATCAGGCCATTTGTATTCTCGTTGGTGCCACGTTGACACGACATGTAAGGGTCATAGAAGAACGCTTTCGCTGTCAGTGCTTTGCTCACCACTTCATGAGCAGCAGATTCAGATCCATCATCAAAAGTGATCGTCTTGACTGCACCTCTGATCGGCGCAAGCAGCCTGACAATGGCCTTAGCCGTATTGCCCGCACTCACGGCCTCCAGTATCGCCATCTTCAAGTATCCGCTGCGGCGCTCGAACAGTGTCACCAGCGCCGAGTCCTTGTGTCCCTTCAATACCGTGTCTCCTTCCCAGTGACCGATGGTCAAGCAGTGGTCGACAGCCTCGTCTCTTGCGGCAATGCTCACGCGGTTCGGGATCTTGCCCAGGCCAGCTGCCGCCGATTTCGAGAGCTTGCGCGCATTGAAGCGGAGAAACGATGCCCTACCTAATGGACAGAAGTTGGTAAGCGCTTAGCTATCGCATCTTGAGCTGCTGGCTGCACGGCGCGTCGAGTGACCAACTGATCTGGCTTGCGCCCCATGCACAACGAGGCCAGAAGGCGATGGATGCGGCATCCTGCCGCGCTTCAACGGTGTGCTCTGTCATGATCACTGGAAGCCGTATTACCGTTATTCATGCATGCACTCTCTGTGCAATGCGCACCACCTGCGAGAACTTCAGCGCGCCTGGGAGCAGGATAAACAGGTGTGGACTCAACGGATGCAAACTCTACTGAACATCATGACCGACAGCGTCGACGACGCCGGCGGCTGCCTGCCACCGGACAAAGCGCAGCGGTGGCGCAAGGTGTACCGACGCTGCCTGGCAAAAGCGCAAAAAGAGTGCCCGCCACCGGATGAAAGCCTGCGCCAAGGCAAACGCGGGCGGCTCAAACGCACGCGGGCACGCAACCTGCTGGAGCGGCTGATCGCCTACGAATCGGATGTGCTGCGCTTCCTCGACAATCCAGAGGTACCGTTTACCAACAACCAAGGTGAGCGAGACATCCGTATGTTCAAAGTGCAGCAGAAAATATCGGGTTGTTTTCGATCCTTTGAAGGAGCCGAGATCTTCTGTCGCGTGCGCAGTTATTTGTCGACGGCGCGTAAGCAAAACCTGTGTGCCTCCGAAGCCTTGATGCACCTGTTTGAGGGGAGTGTGCCGCCGTTCATGGCGGTGGGTGCGGGTAATGATACAACCGTTTTAAATCAAACCAGCTGAATAGTTACATTCTTGTTACTGTGCGTTCAGGAAATCCTGCACATCGAGCAGTATCATCTCGTTATCATCAGCGCGACCCTGCTGACGGCCAATCGAGAAAGGGTAGTTGTTGTCGTTGGCCACCACGATGGTTCTCTCATCGACAAGATCCACGTTTTCTATGGTCACAAATGGAAAGTTAAAAGTGCCGCTGATGGTGCCGCGTGGTGCTATGCCGTTTGGATCTTGAATATCCATAAGGTTTATGTAGGCGATTTTCCCAAGTACACCATTTTCGTTCGTGCGATTGAGGTCGATGAGGTAGATGCGTTTGAACTTGGCGGGGTTGTTTGCCCACTCTCCGCGCGGGTCTCCTTGGCGGCTATCACGCTCGATGATCAGTCCGCGAGTACCCCCAATAAGATTGAAATCGCCAATGGCATGATCCGCTGAGGCCAGTGGGTAATAGCGGGTTGTATCGCCCCACTCACCGGTTTCAGCATTGAGTTCGAACATTCTTAGCACTGGGGTGCCGTCAATTGTTTCTGATGCGTTAGCTTTACTGTCCCATATAGGCTTTTCCAATAAGGGATAGAGGGTTTTTTGGTCTGCGGAGAGTGCCATGCCTTCAAAGCCGCCGGAGCGGAAAACCACCACATCGTGCGAAAGAGACGCACCAGGATTTGGAGGGAGGGCAAAGGCATTATCGGGTGAGCGCATCAGCCTGCCATCTGGTTGTGTGGCTAGCACCTGCAACACTTTGCCCTCATCATTCACCTGAATCAGCCAGGGGCCGAATTCATCTCCCATCCAGTAAGTGTCGCCCACTGGTTGTATTGATTCAATGTCGAAATCGGCGCCGGTTAAGAAACGGCCGGGGGTGGCTTCATTCATGATAGGGAATGGCACCTGACGGTTTGGATCCGACAGTTGAACGGTCTTCTCAATAACAACACGCCCCGTGTTCCAATTGGGCTGTACGATATTAAACATCAGTATGACGTCTGAGGAGTTCGCCTTAGAGCCAAAACCGTTATCTGTCAGCATCAGGAAGCGGCCATCACCAAGCGAGCGTATCCCTGAAAAGCCCTGCAGCGGCTGGCTGGGGAACGGCAAGGCCAAGCCAGTGGTTTGCATATTCGTGTACAGTTGCTCAGTGCGACCTTCTTCGGCGGTGAAACGGCCTGAGATATTGTAATGCTCGGCAGCGCCGGCAGGGGCCGCTACAAAGGTACTACCGGGTAATTGGGCATGGCCGGTCAACGTGGCGGGAAAACTCTGCTGGGCTTGCGATGTACCCGTGGATGCAAAGACTATCAGCGCAGTGGCTAGTATCGGCTTTATCATAATTATTTCACTATGTTAAAGGAGGGAAGTAAGATCAGCGCAGCGCTGGCTTTTTCCATATTCGCCTGTAACGGTGACAGTTAGATGACAAAAAGCAGACGTTTTAGAGATACAAAGCTTCAGATGAAGCCTAAGGCCTGTTGACAATTGCTCGTAAGTCTTTGAAAGGTAATAGCAGGCTCGTATAGTGAAGCTCCACAATAACAATCATACGAGCCCGCAATGCCCAGATACAGGCTCACAGAGGAGCTGTGGTCCAAGCTAAGAGAAATATTGCTTCAATTCAGTCTGTATAACAAGGCAGGTCAGCGCAAAACAGTCGAAGGCATTCTGTTCAGAATGCGGACTGTTGGGCCGTGGAGAGATCTGCCAGACCCTTTCGACAAATGGAATTCTGTCTACAAATTTTTCAATTACTGGTTGAAAAAAGGCATCTGGGAAAAGCTCTTCAACGTGCTTAAAACAGACTCCGATCTGGAGCGAATCGCTGAAGCTGACACGCTGGAAAAACTGGAAGCACCGTTGCCATGGAACGTGGATCTAGAGTGGACTTAATAAAAAGTGTCGCAGCACGACTGAGGACAAGTGGGTCGATTTGAGGGCGCCCACCCTTCAACGGTGAAAGTTACCAACTCTAATCCTTTACGATTTTGGGTGCTGTGTCACCGGAGTTGCCATGCGGCGCAGTTAGTTGACCACTACACATCCAACAGGCTGTTATTAGGCTTAGCATTGCTCATTCGATCCATTAGACGATTTGGCAACGACCCTTTTTCGTCCACATAGCGTTTTGCTGAGCGAAGGTCCGACCATCCTACCCAATCCATTAGCTCATTCAGACTGGCTCCGCTGTCAACAACCCAGTTGGCTATCCCACGGCGCAATGAGTGACTGCTATAATCCTCTACACCGACGTTTGATTCTTCTAGCAACCGCTTGAGCAGCTTGTTCGTCGAATTTGCATGCAATGGCTCTGACCAGATCGCGCCCCACCTATCCACCTTGCTGAACAGGTAGTCTTCATTTTCCTGACTGGATTTGACGTCCACGCCATCGCTGCGATCTTCAAGCCATTGGCGTATCGCGTGCATCGGGCAAAGATTCCGGAGTTCTTCCATGCCCACGCTTCTGCCCCGTGCTTGCCGGTCTCCCTTGGACTTTGGAAGATAGAGATCCAGCCTGGGTGGGCGGGCGTCCCAGTTCATAGTGACATCGCTAACTCGGATGCTGACCAACTCGGATGAACGAAGACCAAACCAGAAAGCCGTCAGCACCATGGCCATGTCTCTGGAATATCGAACCCACCGCTTATCTCCTTCTTCCCGAAGGCTCTGTCGCTTGGCATCCAAGGCACTCACCAGGCGGTTCAGGATCGTCACGGGCATCGCCTTAGCTTGTTTCCGGGCGCTGTTGTGCGTCGCCCTGATACCCCGCATGGTTTGTGAAACCAGATCCGAATTATTAGGGTTGAAACCGTATTCACGCTCATGCCATTTCCCGATCAAACTTCGACGTTGCTCCAGCGTCGAGATTTTCAACTCAC
>Ga0307930_1002707_pt1 | contig 13384 bp, 3 predicted proteins | sample OrgLakmetageno46_FD_203161 | JGI IMG/M metagenome (GOLD analysis project Ga0307930, IMG submission 203161) | Saline water microbial communities from Organic Lake, Antarctica - #46 | ecosystem: Environmental > Aquatic > Non-marine Saline and Alkaline > Saline | place: Antarctica: Organic Lake... | reverse complement strand
CGTCAACAAAATAGCTTATGCTAAAAACGATACATCTGTAGAGTATATCATCATCATCATATCATTGCACTTCCTCAATGAATGCTTCGGCCCCGAAATCGTGCATGGCACGGGCACCTGAACTTGTTCTAAGTAGAGTAGAGAACCTCACATGATGGGGGGTGTTGTTGTGTTGTTGTTACTTGTTGGTTGTTGGTTGTTGGTGCTGGCTCACCTTTGTTATTTTCTTATTGCGTTAAAAGCATTAGGGCCCACCCCGGTGGTCCGGGCGCTGGGGGTGAAGATGGATACGGCTTCTAAAATTGAGCAGCTGAAGACATCAATGTCGTTCAGGCGTAGCTTGACGTACGTTCCATCTCGATTTATTGTCAATCCGGACCTTTGACATTCCACGACTAAAATTATGTTTCCCTTGCTTCACGAGATCAGCGCTTTTATTGATCATCTTCTAAATGTTTTCTTCTCGCCAAATGGCTTGCCAGTTTGCAGACTATGGATTCAGAGAGTGAATCCGCATTGGCAGCGCTGGCCTCGCCGGACAGTGGCATTACCGCTCGAAAACTAATATCTTCGGGAAGGTTCGACGGCTCGGCGTCGCCTTTGTCACGCTCTCTGACGATGATGCCCTCGCCCAGCTACGTGGCAAGCGCCCCGAACGGGCCGAAGGTAGGCTTGTCTCCTCTTCTTAAATCCAGTGAAGTGTTATGATATAATTTGATTAGAGAGGGCGGAAGAGGGGTAAGCAAAAGCCTTTGCGGCATTTTTACAAATGATGTACTAATACGTCGTTCCACAGATGCTAGCGGCCGCTGGCAGTGCCGACTACACGACCATCAGCGATCGAATCGCGTCAGCGTACACGCCCACGGCTGCTGGGCTGCACAAGCAAAGAGCTGCTCGCCTGGCTGCTGCCCTCGGCCACAATGGGGCAAAGCCAGGGAAGTCCTCGCGGGAGCTGCAGAAGCGCGCCTCGTCGCAGAAGCTCTTTAATGCTACCGAGACCACGCGCTCGTGGGAGGTCAAGAACAAAGCGTTGACGGGGCTCTCGCCGGGGGGCTCCAATCAGTTCGACAATTGGGACCCTATGGTTCGCTCGCGCTCGAGTCCGCAAGGACCGCCGCAAGCGCCGTCGCCTCTCGACAATCCCTTCAAACAGAGCAACGAAGGCAGTGGTGCTTCCCCAATGGCAGGAGCACCTTCTTCTGCACCGCGCCGGAGCTCCCAAGCCTTTGCGCCGTCGCGTGTGGCTGAGATTCGCGTGAAAGGTGTGGACTCTGCTGCGGGTGCTGGCGCCACGAGGCCAGTGCCATCTTTGCCCACCGAGCGGCTAGGAGGCATTCAGTGGCGGGCACCCTGCCCCCCTGGGTTGAATGCCATGGGCGCTGGCATTTTGAATGAAGTCGCAGAGCTTTACCTGAATGCCGCGGCTACTGGCTCCGCGACCTACGAAGCGCGCGCATTAGAGGCTGGCATTCCAGGCCAAGCGGACAAGCAAGCGCTCGCTCGAGCGGGTGCGGGGCAAAGCGACGAGTTCACTGTGGGAGGCGCTGAAGGGGGCCGGCAGCAGGGTTCGTTCTCGGGTAGCTTCGATGCTCCTGAGGTGTGGACCAATCAAGAGTACCAATTGGCCGAGTGGCGCGTGTGCCGGCAGACGGGCGTGGAGCACGGTGCGGTGCAGAGCGCAGAGAAGGAGCTTCGCGCCATCGGTCACGGCGTCGCCACCAGCTACCCTCAGGCCCTCGAACAGCTGTGGGCGGATGAGCGGAGGAAGCGCTCCAAGGAAGAGTTGGCCGGTGGCGTGTTTGGAGAGAATGGCGGCAATGGGTTGGTCGACGAGGACGACGAAGACGACGAAGAAGAGGGCAATGGTGGCGAAGGCGACCATGAAGTGGACCATTCGGCCGCAGCCCTCGGTGGCATGGGCCGAAGCAAGTCGCGTGTGATTCGAGTGGAGCCGCCACCGCCGGTGCCTGGTGACGTGGTGAGCTTGCGGCTGCTCCCCATCGACGACCCCGTGTTCCGCGCAGCCTTGCCGATGCCGGTGGAAGAGTTCACGCGGTCCTTGCGCCGTGGCCTTCGCGCCAGCTTGAGCCTCCTCGAGAAGCACTGGCTGCCTGCGGCCACCGAATTGGTGCACGCGCATGTGGAGCAGTTCCCCAAGGGAGAGCTCTTGACCGGTCGTTGTGCGAAGCGCCTGCGCCCAGCCCCGCCTTCGTTGGCCTCTGCTAAGGCCCTTGCGGCACCGTCGTCAGTGCGCTTCGACCTTCCGTTGCCGCCCATGGGCCCTGCGCCAAAGCCAACCGCAGTGGAAGGCGGGAGCGCAATCATGGCTCGGCAACTGCGAGGCTCGACGAGTGTGGCTCTCACCGCTCTCGTGGACTTTTTCGACCGCTTTCAAGACCCGACTGTGGCAGGGAAGGCAGCCAAGGATGACCAAGCAGAAGGTGAGGGCGAAGAAGAAGATGCAGCTCCAGGACGCGCACCTGACACGGCGCTACTGGTGGAGATGCACACGAACAGTGAGGATGAAGCAAAGGATGGAAGCGTTGTGCGTGTGATGCCCACCTTGGAAATGCTTCAGGATGAGTTGACGAGTTGCATGGTGTACGTGATTGAGAGGGCGCAAGACTTTCCGTGCATCGAGCCAGCTCCCGGCACCGAGTCCTACGCTTCAGCCTTGGCCGACTACGAAGGCAAGCTGGCGTCTCACGAGAACAAGATGCGCATCATGGCCGCTGCCAACGAGGAGGACGGCGACATGGTTGAATACGAGGAAACAAAATCTCCAGCAGCTGCCGCGCCACCTCGGAGTGTGTCCCGCTTCGACCGCCGAGACACCATTTTACCGGGAGCGATCGAGTCGAGTGGGCCCTCGGCTGCCGCTGGTGAGGCGCCTTTCTCGCCCAACTCGCCCAGTGCGGTGCGCAGTTTTAATGGTCAGCAGCCACCGAAAGCGCCTCGTTTCGACGTCTTGCAGCCAGGCGCGATGACTTCAGAGGACGAGGAAGCTCAGGCAGCCATGGCCGCGGTAAGGAAAGCGCTAGAAATTCATTTCGCGAAGCCAGCAGCGCTAGTGGCCGCCTTTGAGCCCTTTCGGGACCTGTTGAACGGCGAACGGCGAGCAGCGGTGGAGAGTGACATTGCGAAGCGAGGTCGAGGTGAGGACACCGACGCAGGGCTCCGCGCCTTGGAGGAAGTGTTGCAGGAATTGGAAGAAACCAAGCGGGCCGTGGATGCCGTCGGAACCCGTGAAAATGCCGAAGGATTGGGTGCGGTGCGTGCCATGGCGAAGGAAGCGGCTGCGGTGGCGGCGAGGCAGGCTGCTGAGGCTGCGGGCGAGGAAGGAAGCACTGGGGGTGGCGAGGATGCGGAAGCCGAGGTGGATGACTCCCTCGTGAATGTATTGTCCGAGCGGCTGGTGCACTACCCGCTCTTCACCGTGAACCTCGAGCCTGCTAAAGCTGAACTCCATCGGCGCATTGGAGAGCTGCGGGAATTGGTCACCACCGCTGCGGTCAGCGACCAGCGCGAAGAGATGGCCGAGCAAACGGCACGGTACGAAGCCATCGCGCAGCGGCTGGCCCTCGAGCCCATCAACTCCGAGGAGCTGCGGGACTTGGCCAAGTACCACGCGGAATGCCCGGGTCTGCAAGATGGCTTAATGGACGAGTACCTGGCGCAGGTCGTCGAGCGCCACAAGTTCCTCTTGACCTCTGCCCAGTACGTGTACCCCCGGCGGGACGTTGCGGCTGCGGCGGAGCTGTGGTGCTGGCCGGCGCGCGCGGACGCCAACCTCACCACTTCCCTGGAGATGTACCAGCGGCGCAAGGAAGACTTGCTCACGCTGGCCAAAGGAGAGCAGCAGCGGCTGGATGAGCTGGTGGAGAGCATGCAGGCCAAGCTGGTGAAGCTGGCCGAGATCCATTCTTTGGCCCCTACTGAGGTGGGGCGCGCGTACAAGCTTGCGGAGGTGGTGGGGTCCTCGTTTGATGAAGCAGACCACATCTGTGACGTGGTGCAAACCGAGGAGCAACTGCTGGGCTTGCCAGAGACGGACAACCGGTCGATCCTCAAAGACCTCGCTGAAGATCTAGAGCCCTTGCGGAAGTTGTGGACGGCGGCCAAGCAACATGTGCAGAACGGCGTGGCGTGGCTCAAGACGCCTCTGGGAGAGGTCAACCCCGAACAGGCCGAGCGTGACGCTGGAGAGTTGCTAGCTCAGAGCTTGAAGATCAGCAAATCGCTGGTGAAACAGGGCCCAGCACGGGCGGCGTCAGCACGAGTAGCGAACCAAATGTTGACGGAAGTAAAAGAGCTTCTCGACTCCACGATTCCCCTCATGCAGCTGGTGTGCACCCAAGGCCTGCAGGACCGGCACTGGGAGGCGATGGAAACCACCACAGGCTTACAGCTGCCTCACAACAAGTCTACCACGGTGCAGGACATGCTGGAGTGTGGCTTGCACAATTACACGGCGCAGATCGAAGACACTTGCGTGTCGGCCCAGAAGGAGGCGGCCCTGGTGAAGGTGTTGGACAAGATGGAGAGCGACTGGGACGGGATGGTGTTTGGCACCAAGGACTGGCGCTCGGGGCAAATCTTGGCAGGCATCGACGAGATTCAACAAGCGCTCGACGACCAGATCGTCAAGACTCAGGCGATGAAAGGGTCGCGCTTCGTGAAGCCTTACCTGGCACGGGTGGAAAGCTGGGAGCACGATCTGGTCACCATGCAAGAAATCCTCGACAATTCCCTGAAAGTACAGTCGACGTGGCTGTACCTTGAGCCCATCTTCTCGTCGGACGACATCATGCGGCAAATGCCGGAGGAAGGCAAGCTCTTCCGCCAGGTGGATGCGGTGTGGCGGGCCTCGATGGACGAGACCAAGGCCAACGGCGCCTGCCTCACCGTGGCGAGGCGCCCGGGTTTGCTCCACGAAATGGTCTCCGCCAACTCGAAGCTCGACGTGATCTCGAAAGGCCTCAACGATTACCTCCGGACCAAGATGCTTGCCTTCCCGCGCTTCTTTTTCTTGTCCAACGACGAGCTGCTCGAAATTTTGGCGGAAACCAAAGACCCCACCAAGGTGCAAGTGCACTTGAAGAAGTGCTTCGAGGGCATGGCCGCTCTGCAGTTCGAGAAAAACCTCGACATCACCTGCTGCTTTGATGCGATGAAGGAAAAGATCCCGTTCGAGTACGAAGAAGTGGGCCACATCACGGCGCAAGGCAAGACCATCATCAACCCCAAGGACAGCGGCGGCAACGTCGAGCAGTGGTTGGTCGAAGTCGAGGTCATGATGCGCAAGTCCCTCGCCAACATCATCGACAAGGCCATGGTCGATTACGCCGCTGAGCCGCGCCTCTCGTGGATCTGCAAGTGGCAGGGCCAGGTGGTGCTAGCGGGCAATCAGACCATGTGGACCGCTCAGGTGGAGAAGGCCATCGATGGGGGCGGCCAGTTGCAGGCTCTCGCGGATTTGCTGCAAACGGCACTGCTCGAGACGGTGGTGCTCGTGCGGGGCGACTTGAACAAGGCTCAGCGCACCTCAATTGGCGCTCTCATCGTGCTAGACGTGCACAACCGTGACGCTACCAAGGAGCTCGCGGTGCTGGGCATCGAGCGCACTACGGACTTCGACTGGCAGTCGCAAATGCGCTACTATTGGATCGAAGGCCGCGAGTCAGCAATATCGGGCTTGCCTGCTTCGCTGCAGTGCCGCATGATCAACGCCAACGTGCTTTACGCTTACGAGTATCTCGGCAACAACGGTCGTCTCGTCATTACGCCGCTTACTGACCGTTGCTACCGTACTTTGCTTGGTGCCATTCAATTGAACCTCGGAGGCGCCCCGGAGGGCCCGGCAGGCACCGGCAAGACGGAAACCACGAAAGATTTGGCGAAGGCGATTGCGATTCAGTGTGTGGTGTTCAACTGCAGTGACAGTTTGGACTACAAGTCGATGGGCAAGTTTCTGATGGGCTTGGCCTCCTCGGGCGCCTGGGCTTGCTTCGACGAATTCAACCGCATTACATTAGAGGTGCTCAGCGTGGTGGCCCAACAAGTGCTCTGCATTCAACGCGCAAAGGCGCTCAACAAGTCGCGGTTCCTGTTTGAAGGCACGGAGCTCGGCCTCAAGACCACTTGCTGCCCTTTCATCACCATGAACCCGGGCTACGCTGGGTAAGCGTTATCTTTGTTTCGTGGGAATGGAATTTGTGTGCTGGACGTGCTTGTTTTAATGTCGTTTTCTTGCGCTATGACGCTTGCTGCTTACCTCACATTATAACCTTTCTTTCTCAACTCGAGTCTGTCGAATCTTTTGCTCTTAGGCGCGCTGAGCTCCCAGACAACTTGAAAGTGCTTTTCCGCACCGTGGCGATGATGGTTCCGGACTACGCGATGATCGGGGAGATCAGCCTGTACTCGTTCGGCTACGAAGACGCCAAGTCCATGGCCGTGAAAATCGTCACCACTTACAAGCTGTGCTCCGAGCAGCTCTCAAGCCAGTCGCACTACGATTACGGGATGCGCGCCGTGATTGCCGTGCTGCGAGCAGCGGGGAACTTGAAGCGAAGCGATGGGCACTTGTCCGAAGATACTTTGGTGCTGCGGTCGATCATTGACGTGAACTTGTGCAAGTTTTTGGCGCCCGACGTGCCCCTTTTCCACGGCATCACCTCCGACCTTTTCCCGGGGGTCACGGTGCCGCCGCCGGACCGGTCGCAATTCAAGCAAGCTTTCGAAGACGTGTGCCGTGTGCGGAACATCGTCCCCAACGAGTACCTTTACGGGAAAGTGGTGCAAACCTACGACATGATGGTGGTGCGGCACGGCTTCATGATCGTCGGAAGCCCTTTCGCCGGTAAAACCACGAATTGGTCGGGCCTAGCCGCTGCGCTCGCACTCCTCCATCAGCGGGACGAGAAAGATTCTCGGTGGACGAAGGTGGTGCCCCTGGTGATGAACCCGAAATCAGTGACCATGGGCCAGCTTTACGGCTGTTTCGACCCTGTAAGCCACGAGTGGACGGACGGGGTGCTCGCGATCTTGTACCGCAACGCTGCGACCAGCCGAGTAGGGCGCGTCGAGGACCGCAAGTGGGTGCTCTTTGATGGGCCCGTGGATGCGATTTGGATTGAGAACATGAACACGGTGCTCGACGACAACAAGAAACTGTGCCTCATGTCGGGGGAAATCATTGCCATGTCCGACGTGATGTCGATGATGTTTGAGCCCATGGATCTGCTTGTGGCGTCCCCCGCTACTGTAAGCCGCTGTGGCATGGTGTACATGGAACCAGAGCAAATGGGCTGGGAGGTTCTGATGGAAGCCTGGGTGCAGCAGTACAGCGGAGGGGCTTATGCGGCGGCTTGTACCGTCGAGGAGCGCGCGGAGGTTGATCCCGTGAACTTTGGTAAGAACGCCACCGAACCTGAGCCGGGGGAGCTTCGCACCGCCTTTGTGTTGACCGAAGGAGAGGCCAAGTACGTGCGCGCCCTCTTTCATTGGCTGGTGGAGCCGTGCTTGTGCTTCGTGCGGCGCGAGTTGAGTGAGATGGCCCCCACGGGCGATGGGCAGCTGGTGGTGGGGATGCTGAGAATCATGGCCTGCGTGCTGGAAGATGCCATCAAGGGACAAGACCCAGCCAAACCTGAAGTGGGCGATGATGACAAGGCCATGAAAATGCGCAAGCAGCAAATCGAGTGCGCGTTCTTGTTTGGGCTCATTTGGTCGGTGGGGTGCTCCTCGGACCAGCAGCACAAATTCAGCGACTTTCTGAACGAGATCGTGGGCGACATTACAGCGGTGGAGAAGAACCACAAAGGGGTGTACGTGGCGACGCAGCTCAAGAAATGGGTGAAGCCAGAGTTTGGAGACACGGAAATATTGGACGGGACCTTCCTGAAAGCATGCCCCTCTGATGAGGGTGCTTACGTGCACGATTACGTGTACTTGCCGGCGCAGGGGAAATGGGTAATGTGGACTGACGTGCTGGACAAGCATGAGATTCCTGCGGGGACGCCTTTTGCCGGCATTACCGTGCCTACCGCGACCACCGCCAAGGTAGAGCACTTGTTGACGCTTACGTTGACGCGTCAAATCAAGACCTTGGTGTGTGGCCCTACGGGCACCGGGAAGAGCTCCTATGTGTTTGACACCATCACGGGCAAGTTGAACCAAGACGAGTACAAGCCAGTGATGTTGGGCTTCAGCGCCAAGACCTCGGCGCACATGACGCAGGACATCATCGATGGGAAGCTGATGAAGCGCCGGAAAGGGGTGTTTGGGCCTCCTATGGGCTCCACCGCCCTCATCTTCGTCGATGATCTGAACATGCCTGAGGTTGAGACCTACGGCGCGCAGCCTCCTATTGAGCTACTGCGCCAAATGGTGGACAACGGTGGGTACTACGACCTGAAGGAGAAAGACTGGCGCAGCATTGTGGACTGCGTCCTGGTGTCGGCCATGGGGCCCCCAGGAGGGGGGCGCAACCAAATCACGCCTCGGCTCATGCGGCACTTCAACTTGTTTTGCTTGGAAGACTTCAACGACGCCACTCTCGAGCTCATCTTCGACACCATTGCCGTGTGGTACTTTCAGTCCAACAAGTTCCCCGCCGACATCAGCCGGATGGCGTCTACCCTCGTGGAGGCCACGCTAGAGACCTACCGCACCGCCATGAAGGACCTGTTGCCGACCCCCTCCAAGAGCCATTACGTGTTCAATTTGCGGGACTTTTCGCGGGTGATGCAAGGGGTGCTGATGGTGAAGCCTTCGGAGACTTTCGGGAAGGAGGAGCTGGTCCGGCTGTGGGTGCACGAATCTTTGCGGGTGTTTGGCGACCGGCTGACCGAGGACACCGACCGCGACTGGTTCCTGGCCCACCTCAAGACCTGCGTGAGCTCCCACTTCGACATGGACTTCAATGACTTGTTCGGCCATTTGGCAGATGATCCCGCAGCTCCCAACATCGATTACGTCGCCATTCGCCGGCTCTTCTACGGCGAATACATGTCCGACGAAGACGAGAACCGCCCGTACGAAGAAGTCAAGGATTTGGGTGCCTTGACGCAGCGCATGTCCGATTGTTTGACCGATTTCAATGCCAACAGCCGGAAGCCCATGAGCCTCGTCATGTTTGTCTTCGCCATCGAACACGTGAGCCGCATCTGCCGGGTGCTGAAAATGCCCGGCGGAAATGCTCTTCTTGTGGGAGTGGGCGGCAGCGGCCGGCAGTCGAACGCTATTCTCGCGACGCACATTGCGGGCTATTCGCTGTTTCAAATTGTGATTGCCAAGAACTATGGCAAGCTCGAGTGGTACGAAGATTTGAAAACGGTGCTGCGGGCGGCGGGCACCGGCACAGTAGACATGGTGTTCCTCTTCAGCGACAGCCAAATCAAAGACCAGGCGATGGTGGAGGACATCAACAACATGCTTAATGCGGGCGAGGTGAATGAGATACATCCTTTTTGTCTTCTTCTGTTTTCTTGTGACTGCATAAACTAACAAATACAGCTTTCGTTGTGCCAGTCTTCTCACTTTTGCATCTTCTGTGTGTGGCACACAATCTATATTTTAGGTGCCAAACATTTTCCCCGCTGACGAGCGCGCCGGCATATGTGACGCAGTGCGGTCATTCGCGAAGGCGGACTATGGCAAAGCAGCCAATGACATGACTCCCACTGAGATGTACGCGTACTTCATTCGTCGCATCAAGGCCCACCTGCACATTGTCCTGGCATTTTCGCCCATTGGGGACGCGTTTCGGGAGCGGCTGCGGCTCTTTCCGTCGCTCATCAACTGCTGCGCCATCGATTGGTTCACAGCGTGGCCCGCGGATGCACTGCAGGCGGTGGCCACCAAATTTCTGGCAGATATTAAATTAGACGACGAAGCAACGCGGGGCAAATTGGCGCTGGCCTGCCAGCAATTTCACATGGATGCACGGACTTTGGGCGACCAATTTGCGAAAGAGCTGGGGCGAATCACCTATGTAACCCCCACGTCTTACCTCGAGCTGATTTTGGTGTTCAAGGACTGTTTGGCGGCACAGCGGGAGAAGGTAAGCCTAGCCATGAAGCGCTACAACAGCGGCCTCGAGCAGATTGCGATGGCCACCAAATCGGTGAACGAAATGCAAGAGGAGTTGACCGCGAAGCAGCCGGTGCTGGAGAAAGCTCAGGTTGAGACAGCGGCACTCATGGAGCAAGTGCAGGCGAAGCTTCCTGGGGTGCAGGAAATGCAACAAAAAGTGGGGGGCGAGGCCGCTATTGCGCAGAAGGAAGCCGATGCTGTCGGGTTAGTGGCCTCCGACGTCAAGAAAGATTTGGATGAAGCAATTCCAGCGCTGAACGCAGCGGTAGCGGCGCTCGACACCATCAAGCCGAACGACATTGCGGAGATCAAAAAGCTGGGCAAGCCTCCTTATGGGGTGAAATTGGTGTGCGAGGCGGTGTGCGTCATGTTTGGCCTCAAGGCTGAAAAAGTGAAGGACCCAGATGACCCGACCAAAAAAATCATGGACTTTTGGCCGACATCTCAGAAGATGATGAGCGAAGCGAGCTTCATCGACTCCCTCAAGTCATTCGACAAGGACAATATGAACGAAGCCTGCATCAAAGAGATCCGCAAGACCTACATGACCAACGATAAGTTCACCCCCGAAGCAGCCAAGAAGGCCTCCTCTGCAGCCGCTGGCATGTGCCAATGGGTTTACGCGATGGAAACCTATGAGCGCATCGCCAAGGTAGTAGCACCGAAGCGAGCGGCCCTGGCAGAGGCTGAAGCATCGCTGGCGGTGACCATGGGGGAGTTGAATGCCAAAAAGGCCGAGCTGAAGGGTGTCGAGGACTCGTTGGCGGAGCTGCAGGCGAAATTCGACGAAGGTTTACGGTACTCCAAGGAGCTCGAGGATGACGTCACCCTGTGCGGCCTCAAACTGGAGCGAGCCACGCAGCTCATTGAGGGGCTAGGAGGCGAGAAAGCGCGCTGGGAGACGTTCGTGCAAGATTTAGGGGTCACCTACATGAATTTGACGGGCGATGTGATGGTGTCGGCGGGGGTGATGGCGTATTTGGGGCCTTTCACTTCCAAGTTCCGAGGCCAACAGCTTGAGAACTGGGTGAGCCTCTGCAAGACCACAGGGATCCCCGCCTCGGATCAGCCTACTCTGAGCAACACTTTGGGGGAGCCTGTGCGCATTCAGCAGTGGAATGTCGATGGTCTGCCCGTGGATGGCTTCTCCGTGGACAATGGTATCATCGTGTTCAATTCGCGGCGCTGGCCTCTGCTGATCGATCCTCAGATTCAGGCCAACGCATGGATTCGAAGCATGGAGACGCCTCGGGGCCTGAAAGTGATCAAACTCACGGACGACAGCTACTTGCGAGTGCTTGAAAACTGCATTCAATTCGGTCAGCCGGTGCTGCTCGAGAATGTGATGGAAGAACTTGACCCAAGTCTAGAGCCCTTGCTGTTGAAACAGCTCTTCAAACAGGGGGGCGCCATGTGCATCAAGATCGGAGATTCGGTCGTGGAGTACAACCCTGAGTTCCGTTTTTACATCACTACCAAGATGCGCAACCCACACTACTTGCCCGAAGTCTCGGTGAAAATCACCTTGCTGAACTTCATGATTACCCCTGAGGGGCTCGAGGACCAGCTCTTGGGAGTGGTGGTGGCGACCGAACGACCTGACTTGCAGGCGAAGAAAGATCAGCTGGTGGTGGAAGGAGCCGCGAATGCTAAGGCCTTGAAGGACATCGAAGACAACATTCTCACGATCTTGTCGGGTGACGGCAACATTTTGGAAGACCAGTCGGCGATTGCAGCGCTGAAAGAGTCGAGCATCAAGTCGGATGAGATCAAGGTGAAGCAGAAAGCAGCGCGGGAGACCGAGCATGAAATCGACGAAGTGCGACAAGGCTACCAACCGGTGGCGTTCTCGACTCAGGTGCTCTTCTTTTGCATCAGCGAACTTAACGCCATTGAGCCGACTTACCAGTACAGCCTCAAGTGGTTCGTGAACTTATTCGTGAAAAGCATTCAAACTTCCGAGAAGAACTCCGACTTGACGCAGCGAATGTCGAATCTCGACGAGCACTTCATGCTCAGCTTGTATCGCAACATTTGCCGCTCACTTTTGGAAAAGGACAAGCTCGTGTTCTCGTTCCTACTCACCATCAAAGTGATGGGCGGGAAAGGCCTCATCGACGCTGCGGAATGGCTCTTCTTGCTCACTGGCGGCGTCGCCCTCGAGAACACCCACCCCAACCCAGCTCCTGAGTGGCTCGCTGACAAGCAGTGGGGCGAAGTGTGCCGCTTGGGGGACCTCCCTAGCATGGAGGGCTTCCGGGCTGACTTTGCGCAGAACGCGCGTCGTTGGCGTGCCATTTACGATGCGGTGGAGCCTCACGAAGCGCCTCTGCCGGGGCTGTGGGAGGGAAGGGTCACCGCCCTGCAGCGGCTGTGCTGCATCCGTGTGGTGCGGCCCGATAAGGTGGTGCTCGCAGTGCAAAACTTCGTCGTGAAGCAAATGGGGGTGGTGTTCGTGCAGCCACCGGTGTTTGACCTGAGCTTGTGCTTCCAAGAGTCCAAGAACACGGTGCCGCTGGTGTTCGTGCTCTCCAAAGGCAGTGACCCCATGGGCGCCCTCCTCAAGTTGGCCGATGAGCTCCGCAAAGAAACCAACCCGGTCAGCCTTGGCCAGGGACAGGGGCCCATCGCAGAGCGGCTCCTAGATCAAGGGCGAGCGGAGGGCTCGTGGGTCGTGCTGCAAAACTGCCACTTGGCGCCGAGCTGGATGAGCCGCATGGAAAAGATCATCGAAGACTTGAGCGACGATACTTGTCACAAGGACTTCCGCGTGTGGTGCACCACCTACCCCTCCGACATTTTCCCATCCTCTGTTCTGCAGAACGGCGTGAAGATGACCATGGAGCCCCCGAAAGGTTTGAAGGCCAATCTCGCGGGTTCCTTTTCGCTCGACCCCATCGCGGACCCTGCTTTCTACAGCTCGTGTGACGATGCCGGCGGGGAAGAGGCCACCTACGACAAGGGCCTCACGTTTCGACGGCTGGCGTATGGTTTGGCGTTCTTTCATGCAGTGCTGCAAGAGAGGAGGCTGTACGGGCCACTCGGATGGAACATTCCTTACGAGTTCAACGAGTCGGACCTTCGGATCAGCTTGCAGCAACTGTCCATGTTCCTCCTCGAAAACGACAAAGTGCCGTTCAAGGCGCTGTGCTACACGGTGGGGGAGTGCAACTACGGCGGCCGCGTGACCGACGACAAGGACCGTATTTGCCTCAACACCATTTTGGACTTATTCTACGGGGACGCCTTCTTGCAGGAGGGCAGCAACATTACGCCCTCCGGC
>Ga0307930_1002706_pt1 | contig 13386 bp, 11 predicted proteins | sample OrgLakmetageno46_FD_203161 | JGI IMG/M metagenome (GOLD analysis project Ga0307930, IMG submission 203161) | Saline water microbial communities from Organic Lake, Antarctica - #46 | ecosystem: Environmental > Aquatic > Non-marine Saline and Alkaline > Saline | place: Antarctica: Organic Lake... | reverse complement strand
CGACCCCGAGGCGACTGTCTGGGTACGCGGCCGCGTGGCCACCGTGCGCGCGAAAGGCTCGTCGTGCTTCATGGTGCTGCGGCAAGGCACTTTCGAAACGGTGCAAGTGGTGCTGTTCAAGGAAAAGGGCAGCGAGTCGTCGAAGCGCATGCTGAAGTGGCTCGGCAGCCTCTCGCCCGAATCCGTGGTGGACATCGAAGCGGTGCGTGGAAATGACGACAGAGGCATTTTTTTAATCGCCGGTCATGATTTCTTGATGCTATCATTGTATTGGTTGTGTACCAACTAGTATTCTGTATGAATGTGCTTTTGGTGTGGCATTCAGCATTGCAGAGGAGTATGTTCAATGCTTTCAACTTTTCTTTCCTCGAGCCTCTTGTTCCTTTAGCAAGTTCTCTTTTTAGAAGACACGGCAATAGAAAATCTGCCTCATCGATAAGCATTCGACCTTGTTTCGTTCATCTAGGCCCCTTTGGAAGCAGAGCAGGAAGTGAAAGCATGCTCGGTTAGCAACATTGAACTGAGCTTGAAGCGCATCTACGTGGTATGCATTCTGAACATATAAAGGATTGCATCGATCTTTTAGAACTCCTAATCATGTTTCATGACTGCAGTAAGGTGTTCAGCGCGTTTGCATTCCTGTACTGTGTGCCCCCAGAATTTTCATCTCACTTTTTTTTCTCTCTTTTTTTTCTCTTTTTTTTTGTCTCCCTGAACTCCATGTGCAAGGTGAGCCGCGCGGACGTGCTGCCGTTCAGCATCGAAGACGCGTCGCGGACCGAAGAAGAAGTGGAAGCATCGCAGGCCACCGAGCGGCCGTTTCCTCGGCTGGGCCAAGAGCTCCGCTTGAACAACCGATGGGTCGACCTTCGGGTGCCCGCCAACCACGCCATCATGAAAATCCAGTCCGCGGTGTGCCAGCTGTTCCGCGAGGCGCTCTACAAGGAAGGGTTCACGGAAATTCACTCCCCGAAGCTCATTGCGGGCGAGTGTGAAGGTGGGTCCGGAGTGTTTCGCACCGATTACTTCGGGTCTCCTGCGTGCCTCGCGCAGTCGCCGCAGCTCTACAAGCAAATGGCGGTGTCGGCGGACCTGGAGAAAGTCTTCGAAGTGGGGCCCGTGTTCCGGGCCGAAAACTCCAACACCCGGCGCCACTTGTGCGAGTTCACGGGCCTGGACGTGGAAATGGCGATCCACGAGCACTACGACGAAGTGCTGGCAGTGTGCCACCGCACGTTCAAGCACATGTTCGAAGGGCTGGAGCAGCGGTGGCCCCAGGAGCTGGCGGCGGTGCGGGAGCAGTTTGCGTCGGCGCCCGTGCGCTTCACCGAGGAGCCCTGCATCGTGCACTGGCCCGACGGGATTGCGATGCTGCGGGAAGCGGGCGTGACGGAAGACGAATTGGGCGACTTTGACGACCTCAGCGGCGCGCAGGTGCGTTGTAAACAGAAAGAATAGCTGTATACATTGTCCTCTAGGTTGCGCTTTTTCCCATATTTTGCCCCCCCTTGTTTTCTCATTTCGTTTCGAATTTTTTTTTTTTTACTTCGAGACTTGCGTTCTGCTTTACCTATTTATGTCGTAATTTGCATTATTCTTTCAATAATTTTCCCCTTACTTTCCTAAATTGATCAGGAGCTGCTTTTGGGAGAGTTGGTGGCAAAGAAGTTTGGCGCTGACTTTTTCATCATGGACCAGTACCCCGCCAACATTCGCCCTTTTTACACCATGCCCTTTGCCGACGACCCACGGTATGAACAGTGGACCGTATTAGAGCGTAGGGTCGTTTGATGTATTTGCATCTCGCATTGAAGTATTGTTTTTGAAGGTAATTTGACTTCTTTCCTTCTTCTTTTTAATCATTGGTTCTCAGGTACAGCAACTCGTACGACATGTTCATCCGGGGCCAAGAAATTTGCAGCGGGGCGCAGCGGGTGCACGACCCTCACCTGCTCAAGGAGCAGCTAGAGCTGAAAGGGGTGGACCCGGAGCCGTTGGCCGCGTACATCGACAGCTTCGGCCACGGGTGTAGTCCGCACGCGGGCGCGGGCATTGGCCTGGAGCGGGTGGTGTTCTTGTACCTCGGCCTCGACAACGTGCGGAAAGCGTCGATGTTTCCTCGGGACCCCGGCCGTTGCTCGCCTTAAGGACGGAGAATGAGAAGGAGATGGCGGTTTCATTTTTATAATGATCGTCGTTGGATTTCAGCTAGTGAACTGCAGATGAGACGCCTGAGAATCGTAAGATTGGGCGCATGTGCTTGATTTGGATGGACAGGGGCAGGGGCAGGTGGGCTAGGTCCCGAGGCCCCGGAAATGGTGCAAATTTATAAGTTATAATCACTCAAGAGACGAAGACGAAGAGACCTGTGACCTGAAAATTTTCCTTTTCACGTCCCTTTTGTACTTATCTTGACCACTTGTTGCTATTGCTTTTTCCTTTGGCCATGTAATTACTTTGATGCAATACCATAACGAAAAAGATAAGTCATGAAAGCCACAAAGTTGTCATAACTTCAATAGATTTGTGGTGGTCAAGGTCAAGATAATACGCCGCTGATAACAGAAGCTTTTCCACTCCACCAATTTGATGGCATAGTTTCACTCAGGCTTTCTCAGTTGGGTGTCTAGTCGAGCAACCGTGCTGCAGCTTAATCGCTCATAGAACTGGCACCTTCCTTGGCCACGTTTACTAAACTTTTCTTGGGCTGGATGCGCAACTTCTTCTTGCTGATCTTCACAACTCGAACAGGTTTGTTTCGCTTTTGTTTGAGCTTGATGCCTCCTTCCATCCTCTTGACCTCATTCTTGGCAGCTTTAGCTTCTTTCTTTTGGCGGTCTTCGGATTCTTTCGCGATCAAGCGTTTATGTAATTCTGGAGTGCGCAAGAAACACGTCGCGAGTCTTGTGATAAAAATTGAAGTCATTAGCTCAAAAAAAGTTTCAAATTTTCTGAAAGATAAGCCAATGCAGTAGAAGCTCCGAAAGCTAGGCCTAGCTCAAGTTTTATTCCACAATCGTGTCAACTCTTTCGCTAGGAACGGTCGGCCATGTACTCCTACGACACTCGAAATGCAACCGCGCTCGATGTGTTCAAGAGTAACATTCAATTTGGCCCAACAAACGTACCGAAAATCTTATCAAAATGTTATGTATTCAGCATACCTCTCTTGTGTTCTCTATTATTCTTCTTGGCCATGCTGCGAAGAAGCTGCGATGCGAGGGAGAAGTTGCTTCTCGAAATTACTTCAAGCTTCAGGCTAGGCTTCCATCAATCCAACAACGACAACGAAAACAACAACTTCTTTCTTCGTCGAGCGATCACCTTTAATGCTCTAATATGACAAGCTCACAGGCTCAGAAGACGCCCAAACTCCACGTGAAAATGAATTCGTGCTTCGTGCAAGGTAGGGTATCTACAAAACCTTGCTTCGTGCTTCGTGCTGTACAGGATACGGACGAGCACACGTAGGGCATCACTTCAACTCGCGTTCACAATGAAGCTTTGCCTGCTGAGTACCCTACTTGCTGTGCCAGTGGCAGCATTTATTCCCAGTTTCACTCGCATGGCTCCAACACGCGCTTCTCCACTTTCAGCCGGCGAGGTTCGTAACCTAGCATTATTTTGATAGTAATCACCACTCAATTTTTTGTTGGAGATTTTTTATTTATTAAAAAGAGTGAACTTGCTAGGTAACGAAATCTAGTAACGAAATCTACATCAGCTTGCTACTATATGACCACACGTATTCCTCTTTTTAATTGCTCGAATCACAGGGCACGCCGACTGTTGGGATCCAATTTTATGATGGTCGATTTGAGTCTACAGTGCCGAACATTCGGGTAAGATACCAGTCTTTTTTCTCTTTGCTAGGCTACCCACCTGAGCTAACATACACAAATCCTTTTCTTGCGTGCTATGCTATGCAGCTAACGCGGGCTCGCGATGGCACCAACGGAATTGCGTACTTCAACTTCGACCGGCCGTCCATGTTTGACCCCAAGGAAACGGTGGAAGAAACGATTCAGGACGCCATCACGTCGATGCGGCTCGTCGACGAGGAAGGTGAAATCAGAACCACCGACGTGTCGGCGTCTTTTGTAAACGGCCAACCTGTTAGCCTGCAAGTGACGCATGTAATGCCAACCGCCGAATCGTGGGAACGGTTCATTCGGTTCATGGACCGGTACGCAGCAGCTTCGGAGCTGGGCTTCGACGGCGGTGCCACGCCTGCCCAGAAAAGCAGCGACCCGAACCCTCCCAGATCGCAAGCTGTATAAGAAATATCGTTGGGTGAAGGGGATATTCAAATTGCATGCTCGTATTCAGAGTCGTGTCTTGTTCTGCTTGAGGCATGTGTTTCAGCGTCAGGCACGTGGAAAAGATGCAGCGAAGTGAGGCACCTAGCAGCATGTAGTACGGCACAACGGCACCTCGTCATCAAACGAGTTTCCACTGAGGTTACGCACATTGTGATTATTTTACGATTTGAATTCAAATGGAAGTAGGTGCCTTTCTCTGTCTTGCGCGAGAACGATTTAGGCGTGCTGAATGTAGCAATCCATCATTTGATATCTATCATTACAGATTACAGCAATTGGAATAGTAATTTCCGTATTATAAAAATTGGCGATATCTGCTATAATAGCCCAGTAGTAGCCCCGCTTACGCCCATCCCACCACCTACTACGGCTGCCAGGAGGGAGAGGGCTTAGAACTATCCATGATGACATAATTTTTAACCTTGTGCTGCCCGGGTTCATACCTTAGCGCTTTGTGACTTTGAGTGCTTTTGCTTTGTAACCGTAACCCTTTAGCCGCAACCCCACTCCACAGTTTTCAGATGAAATCCCATTTAGGTATAGTCAGTAATCGATTCTCTTAATTAAATCGGTATATCTCTTTATGGGCCTTTTATTGAGACCCCCCATTTGGCATAGCGGTATACGGTATATGCCCAAGCCCAAGTCGTTATTTTAGCCACAATTCGTGATGTGTCATCACATAATGATATGATGTTCTTGCCACTTGCCAAACCGATTAAAATGTAGATTTGCCAGCAGATTTGTGAGAGTTTTTTATTGCTCAATTGATACTGCAGTTCAAATATATCCAATTCTATCAAGTTGACAAAAGACAAAATTATCAGGAGTGCTACGCCTAATTTGAATACTTTAAGCTTGATTCTTTATCTCTAAAACATATCGTTCCCACTAAGGGCTATCCGCTGATATATTTGTTGTCGCCTGTGGCAGTGCCGGCACGAGCAAAAACTTCTTGTCTGCAACTGAACGATGCAGCCGAATCCGTGCAATGGCCCCAAGTTCTTTTACCGGAGATGCCTGCTTCTTGGAACCTTGCTTTGTAGCTTGGAATTGGCCACAAGTGCCTTCAGATCGATTTCTGTAGATATGCCTTTGATTTGAATCTAGTCGTTTCAACATATTTGTCGTATCGGCAATTGAAGTTCGTCCTCTGATATCCCAACCTCCAGTTGATCCTAGATTAGAGATCGGGTACCTTCGAACAGAACTTTGTCCCGAGGTAGATGGAGCTGGCACTGCCTTTTCAGAAGATCTTTGGTATGGTGATTGTAACTCTGCGTTATCTGCCTGAAATAATGACCTCAAGGCATTTGCATCCTGCTTTTTTCTCGATTCGTGCTGTTGCAATTGCCAACTTCGCTGTTTTTTAAAGTCTTGTCTTCTTCTTTGATCTTGCACTGCCAACATATCTTGCAGTAATAGAAATGTCTTCTGCCCATGACTCCCCGAGCAATTGCGGACGACTTCGTCAAGAGCAATGCGATAACATTTCACAAGCGAGGCAGCCGTCACCTCCCACTTGGAGGAAGTATCAACCAAGGCACTACTTTTCTTTCCTGCCAATCGACGAAGCAAAACTTCGCTGCCAATCATGCCACCGTATTCAAGCGAAGCTAATGCAATCTTCCCTTTCGGGTGCATAACTATGGCTCTTCCTTGCCTGATTATCAACAGTTCACTAATCGGCTCCCCTGGTGCAGTGATTGCTTCGCCTCGAATGAAGTCAACTTCAGACATTTTATACTGGCAGAATGAGAATAATATGTGAGTAACACTATCATAAAATGATAAGCTCTACTGACAAACGCACCGCAAGATTGGTGATAGTGGACGAAATCCAGTTTTTAAAAACACAAGCAGAAGACAAAACTTCGATTTTGTCACGAATATTGAGCACACGAAGATGCTCCTTCCGCAGGAAGTCGCGATATTGAGTAGGATTAACGACAAGCATAGATGTCTTCTCTACAGCAACAGCAGCGCAAGCACGGTGAACATTTCCGATACCAAGTAAACTTAGCTCGCCAAGACCAATGCCACTTTTCAAGGTTGCTACTTCATCACCAAGAGTACCTGGAGTGAGTAGCTCACGCGTTTCAACAATTGTTTCCGTAGACATGAGTCTATATTTCTTATGCACTTCTTTAGATTCAGCCTTGTCCTGGAATTGATATAGTGCGAGCGATCCACTTAGAACGCAGTAGTATGCATCTGGTAAGTCTCCTTGAAAGAAAAGTGGTTCGCCCACATTTAATTCTTTGAGTGCAACGTATTGAAGCATCCCCGTGACTGCGGATGTGTTTATCTGAACCAGAACGATGATATTTTAAACGCACAATCTTGAAGTTAAGCGCATATTATTAGCATCTAGCAAGGACTCACCGATCGGAAGGCAATCGTCAATTTGGCCCACTTCTGAAGCACTTCTATGCTTTCAAGCGGTCGTTTCCCTGGCTCATGTTTACGTAGAACATTTTCTGCATCAATGGTGCGACGGCCAAAAGCTGATATACGCCTCCGATCTGCCTCAAAATTGTCCCACTTCCTCCAATGTTCCCATGAGCTCCTCACGCATAATTTTAAATATGAAATCCAACGCATCACCATGCGAGAGAATACAGATCTTTCTTCATTCGTCATGTGTAGCAGGGTCATCTTCATCTTCAGGCATCAACGGAAGTCGAAATAAGCTGCAACGAAAAAGAACGCCGCAAAACTGATAACTTTAATTAGTTTCTTAGGTTTGTTTTCGATAGCACTTTCTAGTGGAGACTACTCAGTGCTAACAACAACAAAAGTGTATGTGTGTACGTACGTACTAAAAAGCAGGCGATGACAGTGAATCGGGTGGTGCTGGACATTCACAGTGCATACTACAACAAAGTCCATGATTCGCACGGAGAACCTTTCGGAAACATGTGTGTGCTTCTACAGCTACTAGACATTTCGAGCATATAGTTGTTTTTTTTGCAATGATACATTCCTTGATTCAGTCAGCTCTTTTAAGGCCATGTAGAGCGACAGTTGACATTTATTATAAGTTTCATGTTAAGCAAGCACCAAAATGTAAATTTGAGATGGCGGGTACTAGTATGGTAAATGATATCACATATAATACCATATCCAGTACCATAGGTTTATTGGGGTTTGATGGGATTTAATTAGTGGTGTGTTAGTTGGTATGGGTTGATAAGCCGCCACCACAAAATTTGGCTCAAGAAATATTCTACGAAGGTCTCTTTGGGAAAAAAACTTACAAATGGTCGCGCTCTTTTGGAATAGTCGAGGCAAATATGGTGAAAGGGAGCATCCCGAGCTCAGTGTAAAAAAACTTGTTGTCAATTTGAACGTTTATGTAATATTCCAGTACTAACTAGTTGAGATCGTTTCAAAATACATTTTGATGATGAGGGCATTATGAATGAGAATTGTTATAGAAGCTTGTTAAGGAGAGTAAATTACATTGGCTCGTTCAGTAGTTAGTGCGTCCTGTTTTTCTAAACGGGTTGTCGGTTGTCGGTTGTCAATCTGTCTACTTGCAGCTCTGTTTTCGTGTTGCCCAATCTTGCCAGAGAGCCAGAGAGTAGTTGTCAACGAAAAGCACGAAGCACGAAGCTATATATATTTAGCATCTTGCTCCGTATTGTCATCGCATCAAGCATCCAGCTGCTCAGCGCAGATTCCCTACTGCCGACACTTTATACAACTATCCTACTAACTATGATGCTGCGCCTTACTTCGTTCGCGAAGGTTGTTGGTGTAGCTAAAATGCTTGTGTCCTACGAAGTTATAATAATAAAACTAAAAAATCTTGTGCATGCTTCTCTCTCCTTAGCAGGCACGGAAGCAGCTCCTGATGTCAAGACTAGGTGTGTTCGCACGTGCATGCGAAATTGTTAGTTTCCTGTTGTCCTTAGCATTCTTGCACGCCTTTTTTTTTCAGGCTTCAGCACTACTGGCGGCGGACGCACGCCATCAATTCACTTTCTTGGGAAATCTGGCTGGGCAGCACAACGCGCTGGAGGTGTAGCGGCTACGCAGCCTGCGGCAGTGTTGAACAATTTTGCTAATGAATCTTCAGCAGCCTCGAATGCAATTGTCAATCGAGCTCCCATTGTGGCCCACTCGCCTAACGCCATTGAATCGTGGGAAGTGCCGGCTCGCTTTCGACGCATGGAGGTTACAGTGGACGAGATCGACGCGGTGGTCTTGGGCGGAGCAGATCATATGTGGGCATAGAGATCAAGCCTGTAGGTAGGCAGCAAGGTGTTCCAAAGATAAGGGAGCAATAGCTGCTTTGGCTGAGAAAGTGTTCTGGTGCTGCGGTGTTCAATCAGCCTTAGCGACACAGCGCTCCTTGTGGTTGGCCTTCCAATGATTCCGCTGGCACTCTCTGTTGCGGTACATACCACGGGGAAGCAGCGAGAGCAGGCAAAAGCTAAATCGCATTGCCGGCGCCTTCGAGAATGGGGCAAATATAAAACACTCCCTCTTAAGGGTCCTCTTTGCCATACTCATCAGCAATTGGCTAATAGCTGGGCCCTTCTCTCTGTTATAGTCTACAGTAAATGATTGCAATTGCATTATGCAAAAAGACACCCAGCCCAGTCAGACCTGTTCTGAAGGTTACATTTTTCTGTTGCTATTTGCCACAGTGGTGTTTCTTTGTATTTTTGGGGAGTATTAACTCTAGACTAGACTAGACTAGTCTACTTTGCACCTCTCCTCACCAATTTCAATAGACATGACGAAAATAGAGGTATTGGAAATCGTCTGAATCACTGGTTTTTAAAGAAGAAAAGGCAGGCTTTCAGGAGCTTCTTCCCGGGCCCAGTGGCTTGTTGATGTCTGATCTCTGATTTCTTCTGGGCTGTGGGCTGAATTCGAGATCCGAACCGGAGATTCCAACATTACCACTTGTACTTCTACATTTACGAATTACGCATTGCGTTTCATTACCCATGCTACACATGGCGATATTCGCAACTCACAATTGCACGTAAGCCCGTATTGCCACTAGCTGTGTTCTCTTTTTTTCTTTGGCTACCACAATTGCTCTCAATGCTGCCAAAATAGTACCACCTGCCAACTATACCGCACACGCACAGCAGTATAAGTTCACATAATGGCAAGCCACTTGGACCACTAGCATTATTGGCATGGTATTCTGGTTTGCTATTTTTATATATAAGCTGCGTTGCTTTATACTTCTGCTATTAGTTAATCTAATTCCGGCCTGTGTCAAAAGTAGTCGCCAATTCCTACCATTCGCAAACCAGCAAAGTACGTGCAGTGTTCCTTTAATCGGATTATCTGGGTTTTCTGCTTTGGGCCAATCAGGCAATAATCCAAGCTAGCCTCAAATACACCTTTCTGACCCCCTCGAGGGGAACGGGATTTAGTAACTAACTAGTTGGCGTCTACAGAGTCTCCCGGGCCAGACCTTGGATAAAATATCGTCGCGCGGTTTCGTGTTGAGGGAATCCCTCTGCTAATGTAGAACCCGAATTCGGATGGTTCTATCAAACCATTATTAATAGACAAAGAGAAAATCATAAAGCCAGGAGCCCAGGTCTTCCCAAATGGCTTGCTTAATGAGGTAATGAGGAAGAAGAAATAAGAGCATCTGCGCCTGATTAGCTTTTTAGTTCGAGCTGCTTTGCTTTTTATCTCTGCCTGTTTGTTTTCTTATTACGGCCCCTTGGGGCCTGTGTCAGAAATAATAAAGAAAAGGGGGCTTGGCATCTGCTGGTGGCCGGTGGAGTGCACACTTTCGAAGTGTTGTATGAATGCGCCGATTGAGCTACCCACCGCAGGTGTGGCTCACAGCAAGCGCTGTTATTGACGACGCGGGCTGATCAAAAACCCAGCAGCTTCGTGTTTTTTTTAGACAGGCCCCGAAGGGCCGGAATTCGAAGGCAAACAGGCAGAGATGAAAAGCAAAGCAGTGCAAACTTAACCTACGAAGCTTCTTGGTTCCTGATTCTAACTGCACTCGTATCTGTTGTAAGCTTACTTCACAGTTCACAGTTCACAGTGCACTCAATCATTATTAAATATTTAACAGATATATTCAGAACGAAAGGATACTCTTCTTCTAGATCGCCTGGGAGACTTCTTTGTAATCCCCTCCTCCTCTGCGGGTGGAAATTCTTCTTTTGCGCAGCACTCTCAGAGCTTGGGGAAGCGTGCCATTTTGGACCTCTATCATCACTTACATTGCTACTCGGGCACATGCGACTGATTGGCTTCTTAATTGGGTTTAATTTGCGCTGCTTTGCTTTTGATCTCTTCCTGTTATATATTAGCAAGGGTAAAGATACCCTTGATATTAGCCTTCTAATTCCAGCCCCTCGGGGCCTGTCTCAAAAGATTCGGGGCCTGCGTCATAAGATTCACATTTTTACGACGTACAGTACACGGTAAGTTATAATTAAGTTACTGAAGTATTTAGGAGTAGTTCAGTTCCAGATATCATTCAGACCACGCCCTTTCGCACACTATGCTTTCAAAAGAAGTTGAACAAGGCACGCTCTAATTTTGAAGGGATCCTGATATTTTTGAAACATTCACAAGTTCGGCGCGTCGTGGTAGTAGCAGTTGTGAACACACACAATTTTTTGTAGCAAATCTTTCGGACTATTTCATACAGCTTCGAGGTATACATTTAGCTACTACAGAGGCAGCTACAGTAGCTCCAGTGTAGATAAGCTTCGCATATTGTCTACGATTTGTGTAATTCTCCAACAACAAAGAAAGACGAGGCCGCAATCTTCATTAAATTGAAAGAAAATAAGTAGCAATTGAGGAAGTCCTCTATGATATCGAAAACTTCTGAGCGAAGAATAAATTTATATGCAAAAGAAAGTATTTGACAGGGGAAGTACTCCCAAAACAGAAGCTTTGAAGAATGATAAAAGGCCAGAAATTGAATTCAAGCGGTGATAGGGGTCAACGATGGTCAACTACTCGACTGCATTGGGCATGAAGAAGAGTAGATCCGATACTGGAAACCGAGATCGAGCCGCCAAAGAATTCGTCTGATATATTGTCGAACGAGTTCGCGTCAATTCAATGGGAAACGGCCACATTCTATACTTACGACGCAGAAGTGGATGGGAAGCCGGTGCCGTCCGGCGAGCCTCTCCCTGCGGTAAGCTACGCCTCTAGGCGCAGCGCTATCTCCATGCAACTACTTGTGAATTTCTGCTATGCATAACAGTGCACTCTACAACGGCTATTGTTTTGCAGTCAACGCAAATGTCGCTCGGTATTACTCGGCTCGGTTCATCAAAAGGCACTGCACGCTTGCGATGGCACACTTTTGACATGTCAGCCAAGGCTGGCAAGCATTACAGAGAGGTGCTGGGTATGACCGTTGACATTCACCGCAAGCATGAATCAATGCTCTAAATGAAAACTTGACGCTCAATATGAAAAAAAAAAAATACACAAGAAATACGATGTCTCCTTGTCTTGAAATTCCATTGTTTACTGCTGGTTCGCAATGCCTTTGAGCCTTTGTGCCTCCATTTCTTATTCTATATCTTACTTCCCTTCTTTATCCCTTCCCCCTTCTTTATCCCTTCCACCTCAAAGTCCATTCTAATGTCCACTATACGCTTTGGTCTTATCCTAGGTAAAGCCCACATGGCTTACATTCGAGGATGGAGAAACGATAAAAGATGTTAATGTTGAGGTTTTCCCGTCACCTTCGTTCGATGGTACTGTAGAGCTTGGCCTGCATATTTTGCAAGATTCAGCAGTGGGCGCGCAGGTATTTAGTTTTTTTTGAAGTAAATTTGCTGTATGATAAATTATGCCTGTGTGATTTATGAATGTGAATTATTCCTTCTACTTTCTATCATAAAACCTTGTCTTGATGCTCGTCACCTTAAAAATGATTAAAGTCGATGTCTATCTGCAGACCCGTTAGCTTGCATACTGTGTGCACTAATCCTATGAAATATAGAAAGTATAACCCTGATGTACTTTCGAATTATACCTCATATGATGTATGCATTAAAATGAAAGGTTGGCAAATACTTGCACACAGCTACGCTGAATATTATCGACACATCCTGTTTCCCCAACGATGCACTTCAAGACACGTGTCATGAAGGTGACGCCACGAAAGTTATGACTGTCGAGCCTGCCACTTTAGTGTGGTATTTCCTCAAATGTGCCTGGTCAATTGACGCAGTTAGGATCGGTTCCAAAAAGACAATTTTGGCATTGCAATTTGGTTCTGTGGTTGCCGTGCTCAATATCTTTGTGATGCTTCGCACAGTGGACACTCTGACTGAAACTACAACGGCCTCAGACACAAAGAAAGGGTTGCTTTTTGTATATATGCTTTTGTGGATTGTTCCATTCGCAGGTACGCATTACCTTGCGTACCGCCAGCAGTTTTGGAAAGTCGGTGGATCCCTGAAGAAACACTTGCAAGTATTGCTTCTCAAAAAGTAAGCTGGAGTTTTTTTTTAATCTTATGCCTTGTATACTAAATGCATTATTTATATGAATGATTGATGGTGCCTGTGCAGATTCTTAAATTACACAGACGATTCTCGCAGCCAGGTTTCAATAGACGAGCTCATCATGACACTGGTAAGAGACATCTCAGCTGCAGTGTCAGATGGTTATCAAGCTGCAATTACGCTGGTGTTTGGCGTCTCTTTCAAAATTGTGTACTTGCTTTCAACTATGGTGGCAATCGAACTTCTGAAAGGAGGCGATATCATTCCGTCGCCATTAATTGCTGTGATGTCGCTGCCCTTCTTTATTGTCATGTTTCTGCGGCGTCGCCAAAAGAAAAGTTTTAAACTTCGTGACACGCAGTTTGAGACAGAAAACTTGTGCATCAACCAGGTCCTCAATTCGGTTATTAATTATCAGCTCGTAGCGGACTATAACCGCCGCACGTTCACGCTACAAACTTTCGAGTCAAGAATTCATGATAACAATATTGCCACAGCAGCATACAACGCCAACAGCATAAATTCCTTGTACTTTGCACCGCGGCTCACTACGTTGCTCGTAGGTGCTTATTTGCTTTACG
>Ga0307930_1002705_pt1 | contig 13386 bp, 13 predicted proteins | sample OrgLakmetageno46_FD_203161 | JGI IMG/M metagenome (GOLD analysis project Ga0307930, IMG submission 203161) | Saline water microbial communities from Organic Lake, Antarctica - #46 | ecosystem: Environmental > Aquatic > Non-marine Saline and Alkaline > Saline | place: Antarctica: Organic Lake... | reverse complement strand
TCTCGGCCACAAGATCATTCCACAATAAGTCGTCGTAGACGATCGCAATGCACTGCCTTCTCTTTTCCACGGTAGAAACTGAACCCCGACCGGGCATGCTGTTGAAGAAGAGGTAAACGAAGATATGGCGGTAATGTGGGCATTAGAGTGGGAAAAATGGTAGCCGTAGGCCATTTGGTACATAAGTATGATGAAATTATATGCTCTATTCATCAGGGAGGCCACCCTGCGAGTCACCATGACCCTCCGGTCGGAGGGCCATGGTGGGGATCCTTCGCCAAAACTACAGGGCCGTCTGTCTCAAAATGCAATATACAATGTCCTCGCATCCTCTAGTACTCCAACAATACAAGGCGCCTTGCAATAAACACAAACACCCCCACGGTGACTTGAGCCACCATTTACCCGCTACTAAATACAACGAAGAAGCGGCAGTCGTTTTTTTTTTTTTTTTCCCTGATCAGCGCTTTATCTTTATCCACCAGGAGTATCTCTCTTGGCGTGCTCATCCACGATTTTTGACCTCCATCATGCACTGTCGTTATGCATGATTCCCCTGTATGGTTCGTAATTGATTTGCTTATGCTTAATGCTCACATGGGAACTCTATTCTCTAGCGGGCTATCATTCGGAACTCGAAACTTTCGCGTTAATTACAATTTACAAGCAGGCCAACAGCCGCCAGTAGGCCAGCAAAAAAGGGGGGTAATTCACAGCGGGTTGATCATGGCAGCAAAAGTGCTAAACCCCAAACCCAATCCAACACCGGCCTCTATTGGTTTGCTCGCGCTACATACTCATATTCAAACATCCACCACTGCACCACTTCGTGCTTCCCTGTTTTCATTGGCCTTCGGTTTCCTGCTGCAGCTGCGCCTGCTTCAAGTATTCGGCAAGGGAAATGCCCTTGCGTTTGCGCGGGGGCAAGTCTGGGTGGCGGCGGCGCAAGCCAGTGCTCGACTTCGTGGCTTCCTGCAGGGCTTTCAGCGCCGCTACCGCTGCCGCGTCGTCGTCCACCGCTTCCTTGGGCCCCCCGAAGAGCTTGCTGAAAATGTCGGCGTGCATTTTGCCTTCCTTGGCGTCGTCGACGCGCTCCGACGTCGTACTCCACAGATCCTACATTAGAGGAAAAAGCACAAGCATTAGAAGGACAATGCAGCCTCGAAAACGAAATGACGTCCAAACGAAACGGGCTTTGAAAAACAAAAACACGCAAAAAAAAAAACAACAACTACGATGAATAGTATACTAGCTACACACACCTGCATTTTGGTGCGTGTACGGCGGAACGGATCGGCTGCTGCGTCATGGGAACCGCTAAACTCTTCGGCCAAAATCGCGCGGCTGTTGGTTGGCACGCGCAAAAGGGGTCGCAGGCAAAGAATAAGAACAGACAAAAGAGTACATGAAAAATCAAATGTAAAACAAACCGACTCGGCAAGCCTTTGCAAGAAGAAGCTAGTCTGAAAATTCCACGTACTAAAGTCAGCAGTGATCTTACGAAAGCACACACGGCAATTCCCACAAACCACGGGCCATGCTTCTCCTCATTTGCTTTACCTGTCGACGCCGTCGATAACGGTGTTGGCGGTTTTGTTGCGCTCGTTCACTTGTCCTAACTTGTCAGCCGCGCTGTAGACGGCTACCTTGGTCGTGTGGTGGTTTCTCACTGCGTCCAAGTCGGCTCGGAGCTCGGCCAGGGTTGCTTCTGCCGCCTTTTTATTGGATAACGGAATAGGAAAAAGGGCAGGAAAGGGCAAGAAATATGGAGAACGGAAGATCAAAAGTCTACAAATTAAAAATTAAAAGACTGAGTGCCGTCAGTCTTGATGCATCTGACACTCTAATACAACGAAACCGTTCCCTCTTCCGTAGTCCTGTGCTAATTGCTACCTTGAGCTCGTCTTCAAAACTGTCCATTTGGTCGTCGAGTCCTTTCTTGGCGGCGCGCTCCATCCGCTCCGCTATGTTCGTCACATTGGACTCCTGTACCATGATTTCGTTGGTCAGTTTGATCTGCGCCGAGGCCAAGTTTTGCCCCCCACTCGCGATGGCGGCTTTGGCACGGCGCTTGACCATCGCTTGCACCTGATACGCGATGTAAAGAGAGTGAATTCAATTAGAGAGATAAGAGGAGAGAGAGACTCAAAAGACCAAGAGATAAGACAAATGAAAAGCGAGAGGGCTCGAATGAAAACGACGAACATAAAATCAAACCCAAGCAGAGCTACGCCAAGCTTTTTACGTTCGTCGAAAACCCAACGCTCAACTCCAACTCCCTCTCAGTCTCGTCACACCTCATTGGTGGTGTACACATGGTTGCTGGACACTTCCACGATCTTGTCGTGCCGGCGCTGGCACTCGTCCGGGGTCAAGGTAGGGAGCCGGGTGTCGCGCATCGCGGTGCGCCACTTGTTGACTTCGTTGGCCGTGAAGCGGTGGTTCGAGACCTTGTCCACGCGCACCACGTTCTCGTGAGACCCGTGCCGCACCTGGTTTTTGGTTGGTTAGTTAGTTAGTTGGTTGGTTAGTTGGTTGTTGTGGGCAGACAAGACATACACAAGTTTGCATACACACCGTTTGAAAAAAAACAAAGGAAAATAATAAGAAGAAGTGCCTACACATGAGAACGCGCGCGTTTTGAGGGCAAGCACAATTATACCCTTCACCAATTTCGTTCACCCGGCATCTTGTGAAATATGCACACTATTTACCTTCAACATGACGAGCGTTGAACTCTTGTCGGCGCCCGGCAAACGATAAGGCTTGGCAGCTGACACCACTTCCCGCACTTCGCAGACCCGGTAAATGGCTTCCCCTTGGTAGGCCCCAATCAAATACCTATGGCAATATTTCAAAAAAAGTTGAAGCCGTCAAAAGGTTTACAATAATGTTCAGGCCATCGGCATCAACACGAAGCGAAGGGAAAGCGGCGGTTCATGATAAGGACTTCTGAAAGAGCGATGAACAGGTTCGCAGGAATATTGGCGTCTCCGCCTTTTGAGAAGGCATAAGAACCTGCTATTAAGCAAGTGTTTCCATAAAATAGTGCATGCAATGCCCGCCCATTCGAATTGTCTTACCGCACAAAACAACCTTTGATGGCCTTTTCCAGGTAAGGCTCTTCCAGCTTTTCTTCCAGAAAACGCCGAAGCACTCGGATTTTGTTCATGTCATCGACCTGATGAAAATGAAAAAGAAAGAACAAGAACAAGTTTGAGATGTACGCTCATCCCATTCATCTCTCTTCTTCGTCATTTACTCGTCAGTGCGATATGCTGCACTCTCGGCTTCATTTGGCAACGTAAATGTTCTAATATAGCACCGTAATGCCTCCGTGCTCCTCGTCAGGCCATTCCTCGCGCGCATCTTCAGCTGCTGCTGCTGCCATCGCCCGAGCTGCCTTCTCTTTAGCTGCTGTGGTTGCTGCTGCCGCGGAGGAACGAGCCGCTTGAGCCTACAGTGACCACGTGTTTCACAATAGCAAACACATGCGATGTCAACAGCAGAACAGAAATACAAGAGGAACTATGCCAAGTGATAATACTTTGAGACTTTATAAAATGAGTTAACTTTCATTTCATTTTCCCTCGTCAGCAAGCGAGAAACGAAGACTTTAGCGGAGAACTGAGCCATGGCTCATTCGAATTTTCTTGGCATCGCATCAACTCACGTCGTCGCTGTCGCTGTCACTGCCACCGCGCTCGGCTTCTGCCGCGGCTCGGGCTTTCCTCGACGGCTGCGCCCGGACCGCTGCTTCGTCGTCGTCGCTGTCGCTCATCCCGGACGCTTCGCTTTGGTCCGTGTCGGCGCCGCTCTCGTCGCTGTCGGCTCGCTGGGTTTTGGCTTTCTTGCGCCGCATGTCTTCGAGCGACGACCGCTGCCGCGCTGACTTCGCGTCTTCTTTGCCTGCAACAGCGGCCTGTCGAGAAAAAAAAGAGAAAGGAGGAATGAAGACGGCGATGCACACATCTGAGCAGTACACGAAACAACAACAAGAGCGAGCACACGAACAACAGCTGCAACAACAAGGAAATCATTTTGATTGAATGCATTAGGTATATTCCACATCACTTAAAAAGTTCTGAGTTCTCATCGCCATCCAATTACTTTTCAAAATTCATTATCCTAAATGAGCGCCTAATTTCAGTGGAGGTTATCTCAGCACCTTGCCGCGTTTGAGAGTCGTTGGCTTTTTGGTAGCACTGAGCGCCAATTGTTTCTTGCGCCGGAGTTCTTTGATGTTCTTGCGCTTGCGAATCTCCCGGAGTCGTGCCTAGTCAACAGAAGCATTCATTCCACGCCATAGAGAGAGTGGAAGCCAACCATAAGGAATTACGAACTTATCAAATCTATACCGATCACACAGGAATTCATTGTGGGTGCCCATAATTTGGCCACTTGCAGTCCTCATGACTTGACTATCCCCATACTATATCAAATAGAGTGCACAGGCCTACCTCGTGGCGGTCTGCGAGCATTTCTTCGCGCTCGAACTCGTTCATGGCCAGAAGTTCGGCACGGTCTGCGGCGGAAGTGTACAGCTTTTCCGGGTCAAACCTGATGTAGAAGAACAAGAGGGCGATTGAGAAGAAGAGGAAGATTACGAGATTAGTGAAGACTATAGGCCTGGTGAAAGTGTGAAAGTGTGAAAGGAAACGAATAGCACCCCACACCAAGGTCACAGAACCTTGAAATTACTTGGAAGCCATCCCGACAATGTCCTAGCGGGCAAGCGTAGTTTACAATATACACATATCTAAAATATGAAGCCATAGAATGTATTAGCACTTACACAGCTTCCTCGTCTTCGTCATCGTCGTCGTCATCGTTGCCAGACGCAGCTCCTTCGTCCTCGTCTTCCTCACTCTCCGACATTGCAGCTTTCTTCTTCTTGCCTCTGCCCTTCTTTGACGTCGCTGCAGCTTTAGCTTTTGTATTGCTTTTCGTTTTCTTTGAAGCACCGCCCCAGTCGCCCTCGCTGTCTTCGTCGCTTTGCTGTCCATTGAAAACGTCTTCGTCGTCATCGTCGCTCTCTTCCTGCCGCCGAGGCTGCTTGCCACCATAGCGGGGTGCTTTACCACCGCCTCGATTCATAATTGCTTAGCTACTTGCGCAAGCGCGTAAATGTATTAGGCAGCGGGACTTATATTCCTTGTACTGCGCGTAGCTTCTAATCTGCCAGTAGAGCTCGGCCTGTGTTGGCTTGTTGGCTTCTTGTCTGTCTGTCGTCTGAAACTAAACTCTGAACTACTCTGAAACACAGAACGTACAGTACAAATATACCATACTTCTGCCCGCGAACTGAGGTCCTCGTTGGACTGCGGACCTGGACCCCGTCCGTTCACGAACGGATAACTATAAGAAGTCCAGGAAGCCCTCAACAAATCCCCCCCTTGAGCTTGAGTTACGAAGACGCTCGTTAAAAATGTCTATGGGTTTGTTGACCCCTTTCTTAGACTAAGCAAGTACAGTCATTCTGTATCATCTGATATCTGTACTTCATCCGGGCAGTCCGAACAGCGAACAGGGAAAGGGCGTACCGCGCTACTCATAACAACACCGCCCGTGCAGTGAATGCTGCGCCATGAATCCTGATGATCAAGAGTGTAATATAAAGAAAACAAAAGAGGTGGTCTCTCTTGCCCAAAAACAACCCGGATTCCTACTTCTTGCTCTTCCCGAAGAGGCCCTTGTAAGTGCGCTTGTCTTTTTTCTCCACTGCCCCAGGTTTTGGATCGCTGTCCTCACGAGGTGACTGACGGCCATCAGATGCAGCAGCAGGCACTCCGCTATTGGCGCGGGGGCTGCTACCTTTCTTCTTGCTACCCAGTTTAGACAAATACCCAACAACCGAACTTTTCTTCGTTGTTTTGCTGCTAGTAGGGCTGCTGCTATTGCCACCGTCCACAGCGCCATCGCCTCCTGAAGAGGTATTCGTCACCACCGATGGGCTGTCTGGCCCTTTCATCGACGACTCTGGCGCGCTACCACCAACACTGCTGCCGCCGCCACTCGCTGCAGCATCCGAGGTCACAGAAGTAGAAGAGGAGTCACCTTCGTTAGCGGCAGGTATTGGCGGGCTGCTGCTTTCACTACTGTGTTGCCGCGGTGGGGTGGGGGTGTCTGCTGCCCTTGCTCTGTCCGCCAACGAGACAGGACCACCACTGCGGCCACGGCTGTTGTCGTCGTCGTCGTCGCCGTCGTCGTCGTTGCTCCTGCCGCGGCTTGCGCTCTGGCTGTTGCCTCGGCGGCCGGTGCTGAGAGGGTCCCGGCTCTCGGAGCGCGTGTCGGGTCTGGACTCGGGCAAGGAGCGGTTCGGCAAGCCAGTTGGCGCCCCGTCTTTGAACGGGCCTCGGTACACCTGGGGATAAGCGCACACGAATATGGCAAGGCGACAATTAGTAGAAAGAAAGGTAAAGAAACAGAAGAGGAGGAATGGATTGTGCAGATAACAAAATATGAGATAAGAATGAAGGCTACGAAATGAAAGCAGTCTGGTACTGGAGAGCGCTACGCTGCTTCGCAAAATCCTAGCTAATGAAAGATTTGTCGAGCACATGCTTCGAAGAAGTACGCAAAACTTCACCCTTAACACTTTCACTCAGGTGTATACATGTACTTAATTATGCTTACCTCTCGTTCTTCGAAGCCGCTGTCGAGCTTGGTCATGCGCCCAATCCCGTGGGGTTTGCCTTCCTTGTAGCCGCCGGTGTACTTCCGCCCGTCGGCCCAGGTAAAGCGCCCCACGCCTTCAAGGCCATAGAACAACAAGGAGCACGAAGAAAAAGTAAAATGATATAATGATAAACCATCCAGCTCTTCAGAAATTAAAAAATAGCTCGAGTTATCATGAGATTAATACAGGATTTCTTTTTTGCAACGGGGCGATTATTTGGACAACGGCAAAAACTTACACCCCTCGAAATCCACACGGAATCACATACAACTAATAAAGTATACGAATATCGGGCACTTTCGTGTTTGTGTTATTGTAGCTTACCGTGGAAAGCGTCGTACGCGTAGTCGCCCTCGTACATGTCTCCGTTCACAAACAGGTACACCCCGCGGCCGTGCATCGAGTTGTCCTTGTACGCGCCCCGGAATTCTTCGCCGTCGGGAAACGCGAACACCCCTACGCCGTGTTTGTTGCCCGCCCGCCATTCCCCCGCGTAGCGGTTGCCGTCCGCGAAGGACATCATGCCTGAAGAGAGTGGGTGCCATACGGTGCACACCAAAACACACATGATGAAAAGGAGAGAAATAAGGGCGGGTATGTAAAAATATGGAAGTATGTCTTAGAATGAAGATACGCTTGCAGTAGCCAGCAGGTAATGTACATCAAAACCGTTATATCATATCCTTTCGAGATGGTGTTCAACACTTGAAAAAGCTGGGGGAGAACAGACCAAGCCAGTCATGATGGTCAAATTTAAAGTTCGAACGCGATCTGATCGTTTCTATACTTAAACAATATTAACTTACCAAGGCCGTGAAATTCCACGTCCCCGCGGGCGTTCCGGCGGGTTTGGCCGACATACACCGACCCGTCGGGCAGCTCCACCGTGTCTTCCTTGTGGGCGCACGCTTCCGTTGCCACTTCGGCGGCATAGTCCGCGGTGCTGCTCGCGCCCACTACTGCGGGGGGTCCTTCGGCCGAGAACGAGGGGTCTGCAAGATCGTTTGCTTCCTCTTCTTCTTCTTCTTCTCCTTCAAAACTGCCCCGGCAATTTTGGCTGCTCCGCTCAGACGAGCCCCGCCCTTCTCCTCCTCTGCCCTTGCCAACACCGCCACCTTCAGAGGCGGCAGTGAGGTCTGAAGCAACGTCGTCGTCGTCGTCGTTATCTCGGGGCTGAGACGTCGACACTCGATCATCTGCACTGGAGTTCGCATCGGCGCCTGTTGCACTCGCAACGGTACCATTCGCTCGCTCTTCTTTCGCAATGGCTTCTTGGCGCTTCCGCACGTTTTCGACACTCCCGTGCCGCCGCGGCGTGATGGAGCGCCGCGCCGGCGACTGCGACGACGACGACGAAGCTGCAGCGGGCCCCTGTAGAGCGGCTGCCAGGTGGTTGCGGTCCCTCGAGTGGTTGGGGGAGTCCGGGGTGGAGCCGCGGGCATCCCGGTCCCGATCCAGCGAATGCCCGCGGGAAGGGGACTGCGACCCCGCCACCGAGTCGACGTACCTGTGGTTTTTGTATGTGGAGTGTAAAGGAAGGCGAGTGATCCAGAGAGGAAGGATGCTATAACGCACAACCAATTCAATAGCAGTTCACGGTAAAAACTTACTCCCGAGCTTCGCTGTAAGTGTCTTCCCTGCCCAGGGACGAGAATTCCGAGATGGTAACGAGCTCGCCTCGGAAAGTGTCCTCTTCAAGGAGGCCGCGTCGCCGCAGGTACACGAGAGGCACCTAATCATAAACGAAATTAACGGCATATTTCGCACAAATGAACATATGGCACGAAAGTGCAGAGAAAGTACTTTCGGTCGCAACTTCATCGCAAGAGTCCTTGTTAAATTCTTGTTCTGCTCCCTGTTTCCTTCTGCTGCCATTTAAATTATTTGCACGTACCTGTTGCAATTCTTCGCCCTCGCTTCCATCGCCCCTTTCACTGCAGGCTACGGACACCGTTACTGAGCCTAGAGGCTGTGGCAACCGCCGCCGCTGCCGCCGCAATCGCCGCGCAGTGGCCGCGGCAGCGTCCTGGGCGGGGGTCGAATGCTGTCCTGCTTCTCGAGCGAGTCTTAGCTCGGTAGCTCGTGCAATCTCCGCAGCGCCCGCGGCCACCTTGATTGGCGAGACAAAGAATAATACAAGATAAAAGATGAGGTATAAGGCTGATGTCACCAACGCTAGGAAGGCACAAGAGAAGAGAGAATATAACATTTGAGACATCCAACGCCGACAAAGAGTGCATCGCGGTGCAAAGCTGAGAAACGACAAAAGAATCAAGACGAAGGCATGCCATCAAAACAGGTCCTCGTATATGATTTGACATAAAATAAGAAGACAAGTAAGAGCAAATAATCAGCACACCTTGTCAGCGGCCGACTTCACGTGCACGTCGGTCACCAACGCGCGGACGTGGCGGTTCAGCGCGGGCATCCAGGCAGTGCACACCAAGCCCGCCACCACCTCCTGGGGGGAGAAGGGCGAGCCGTACTCGAACCCGTAGGCGGCGGGGCTCGTGGGTGGAGGCTGCACTGCGCGCACGTCTTCGAGGGACACCACTACCGCGCTATTCGCGTCCGCTGCCAAGGATTGGGCTTGCGAAGACGACGATGCAGCGGCGGCTGTGGCAGCTCTCTCCACGTCCGACCCCGAGTCGTCCGAGTCGGAGTCTCTCGTCGCTTTACGCGACCCCGCGCGGGGTGACGCAGACCCCGTGGAGCCGGCGTCGTTGTCCTGGGTGAAGGTGTCTTCGGAATCCAACATGCGCACGGCATAGCCAATCACCTGTTGGTGTTCATGCGATCAATTTGAATCCCCCCAAAACAGCAGCCCCACAAAACACAAGGTACAGATTATGTAAAGCGAAAAAATTGATGAGCAATTCATGAGGTGTACCTGGCCAGCAGCGCCAGGATTTTCGCTCGTGCCATCAGCTTCTGCGTGACGCGTAACAACTGCAGGGAGCCAAAAGAGCAAGTCGCCGTCCTCGACGTCGCAAGCCACCTTGATAGATAACCAAGAGAGCATTTGAAGAGTACAGCGAATGAATTTGATAATCAAGAAAGGCAAAATGCACGAAATGAAAAGAAGTACGTAGTGTGGTCAGTCAAGAGGAATGGTCGACATTGGAGAACCTAATCATCTTTGCTTACACTTCAGCATGAAAGATATTGGCAGATTTCATTTCCCCTCAAAACGAATGCATTTTAATTTGATGCGTACCTCAACGAGGTCTCCCGGCACAAAAATAGCGCTGTCCAGAGATTCGCCCGCGTCCGAGGCGCCCGCATCCGACGCAGCCGCCGACGACACTTCGTCGTTCGAGAGTTGCCGTTCGTGCAAGCTGCGGTGCGTTTCCGAAGCCAGCAGCGCTGCTTCCGCCAGGGGCTCGGACGACGACGAGGCATTCACACCGAAAGCATCCTCCGGAAGACTCGTATTGGTAGTAGCAGGAGGAGCTGAGGCGACTTCAACTTGCGTCACTCGTGGTCGCGACACTGCGCATTTTCCGAGGCCCTCGGTTTGCGACAAGCGCTTTGCGAGGACGGTGGCCACGTCCAGGGCAAGGGCGTTGGCCGCCGAGGAGCTGGCGAGGCCACTAACCGCTAGACCTGCTAAAACACTCCCTGCCTTCAAGGAAGCCACGCGCACGCGAGAGCTGTCGGGTAGTTTCAACGCGGTGGCAGTGGCTGAGCACAAGCGCGCTTGAAGAGGGGTTGTAAACGACGCAAGGGAATGCTCCGCGAGGGTTACGTTGAATGTGCACTCGAAACTAGGGGCGTCTGCTTCTTGATTGGTATCCGCCGCTTCATCAGCTGGCGGTGCTTTGGTCGCCCCATCATCATCTCCTGCTGCTGATTCTTCTTCTTCTGGTGCTTCTACGGACGTCACTTCCACCTCATCCAGGGAAGATTTGGGCTCCAGCATGGAATCCGTCGCAGCTCGCATTGCTCGCAGCGTCGAATCAGTTTCTTGCTCCGCCATCAAGCTTTCATCTGCCTCTTCATCCTCCCCGTCTCCGTCTTCGTCGTCGTCGTCGTCTTTGCTGTTGTTGTCGCTGCCCATCGCTGCCATCATGAGCTCCAGCGCAGCCTCAGCATCCTCTGTACCCGAAGTCTCTGCTAAATCCTCGACCTCAGAACCCTCGTCAGGTTGATCGGCAGTCTCTCTCTTATCCTCATCGTCGCCTTCTTGTTTTTCCTCGTTTTCTTCTGCGCCCTCTTCTTCGTCAATGTCACTGATGCCTGAGGCATCGATGTCTTGAGAAAGGGAACTGCCAGCCAAATCGTCGATCGAGAAAGGAGCTTGCGTGTCGAGGCTGCTTTCTTGCGCGATCGGTGACTCGCCAGTCATGGGGGACTCCCCGGTCATCGGTGACTCTGCCTCCTCCTCTTCTGCCACAGTTGCTGCTTCTGCAGCTGCTGCTTTCGCGGCCTTCTCTTTTGCTTTGCGCTCTTTCAAAGTCAGCACTGGCTTCGCTGCTGCTGCTCCTGTCATGTCATGTTTTGCTTTCGGAAATCCGCACTTGCATTGTCCAAACGCAGCAGCTAACATGTCTACTCGATAATCATCACAGGCAACATTGCCAATACTCTCGTTGTCATCATCCTTGACATCGATGGCTGCTTCTTCCTGCTTTTTCGCCTTCTCCTTGTGCACAGAGGTACTAGTGAATGCCGTCGCTGTCATATCATGTTTGGCTTTTGGAAATCCGCACTTGCACTGTCCGAACGCAGCGGCTAACATATCCACTTGGTAATTATCGCAGGCGACATCACCACCACCGCTGTTCTTCCCAACCTCGCTTTCAGTTGCTTCCTGCGGATCCGAGATCGGTAATTTCTCGTCGCTTGGCTCTGATTGGCTGGCTGACGCAGCGGCCAGTTTGGCCGCGAGGACTGGGTTGGTGGCAGCAAGTTTTGCGTTGGCTGCAGCAGCGCTAGCTTTGGACCCGCTGGACAGAGCACGCCGGTCGGCTGCGGAGACCGCACTCGCACGTGCCGCCTTGCGAGCTTGAGACGCTGCCTTCTCTTCTGCTGCTGCCTTCTCAGCTACAGCATTCTCTTCAGCTGCCATTGCCTCAGCAGCAGCCTTCTCTTCAGCTGCCTTTGCCTCAGCAGCAGCCTTCTCTTCAGCTGCCATTGCCTCAGCTGCAGTCTTCTCTTCTGCAGCCTTTGCCTCGGCCGCAGCCTTCTCTTCAGCTGCCTTTTCCTCAGCAGCAGCCTTCTCTTCAGCTGCCTTTGCCTCAGCAGCAACCTTCTCTTCTGCAGCTATTGCCTCAGCAGCTGCCTTCTCTTCTGCAGCTATTGCCTCAGCCGCAGCCTTCTCTTCAGCAGCCTTTGCCTCAGCCGCAGCTTTTGCCTCGGCCGCAGCCTTCTCTTCAGCAGCCTTTGCCTCAGCAGCTGCCTTCTCTTCAGCTGCCTTTGCCTCAGCAGCAGCCTTCTCTTCAGCTGCCTTTGCCTCAGCCGCAGCTTTTGCCTCGGCCGCAGCCTTCTCTTCTGCTGCCTTTGCCTCAGCAGCAGCCTTCTCTTCAGCTGCCTTTGCCTCAGCAGCAGCCTTCTCTTCAGCTGCCTTTGCCTCAGCAGCTGCCTTCTCTTCTGCAGCTATTGCCTCAGCCGCAGCCTTCTCTTCAGCTGCCTTTGCCTCAGCAGCTGCCTTCACTTCTGATGCTGTTGCCTCGGCCACAGCCTTCTCTTCAGCTGCCTTTGCCTCAGCAGCAGCCTTCTCTTCAGCTGCCATTGCCTCAGCAGCAGCCTTCTCTTCAGCTGTCTTTTTTTCTACCGCAGCCATCGCAGCACCTACTTCCTCTGCTGCAGCTTTCTCAGCCGCTGCCTTTGCCTCTTCAGCTACAGCTTTATCTTCAAGTGCATTATCTGCAGTCACCTGCACACCGGGAGATGCGGAGTTCCTCCTAACCGACTGCCGAGTTGCCTCAACCATGGCTTCTTCTTCGGCCCGTTTCGCCACGTCTCCCTGAGCTCTCTGTTCGTACCTCTGCGCCATCTCCCTGGTTTTGCTCAGAGGCTTTCCACCAAGCGTCGTGTTGGGTGACGCCGACGGCGACTTCGTGGCTGGCTTCGAACTTGTAGCTTTGTTTCTATTAGCAGCAGCACTTGCAGCGTCGTGGTCGAGGGTGGGCGACGAATGCCGCTTGTAAGCCTGCGCTATCGGCGCCTGTGCCAGGTTGGTAATGCCACGAGTGCCACCGAATTTCGGAGGGGAACTCGGCACTGGGGCCATGAACAAACTCAATTCACCGTGGCTTGTGCGGCGCTTGGCTTTAGGCTCAGTCTCGCCAGGTGATGGGACCACGGATTCGTCAGTCGCTTGGGCCTCGTCGTTGTCAATGTCTTCCGAAGCCGCTGACATCAGCGCTTCGTCCTCCAATATGGCTGCTCGTGCGACCTCGAGGTCCTCATCAGACGGCTGAATCTTAGGTGCAGTAGCTAGCTTCAAGTTGAACTTGGTGCCTGCCGCGTCCTGAGCCTCGAGCGCACTTATCTCCGCCTCGCGCTGCGCCGCGGCTTGCTCTTCGCTCATGCCTTGCTTCGAGACCGAGCTCAAGTTCAGGCTGTACTTGGTGCCAGCCGCGTCCTGAGCCTCGAGCGCACTTATCTCCGCCTCGCGCTGCGCCGCGGCTTGCTCTTCGCTCATGCCTTGCTTCGAGACCGAGCTCAAGTTCAGGCTGTACTTGGTGCCAGCCGCGTCCTGA
>Ga0307930_1002703_pt1 | contig 13392 bp, 20 predicted proteins | sample OrgLakmetageno46_FD_203161 | JGI IMG/M metagenome (GOLD analysis project Ga0307930, IMG submission 203161) | Saline water microbial communities from Organic Lake, Antarctica - #46 | ecosystem: Environmental > Aquatic > Non-marine Saline and Alkaline > Saline | place: Antarctica: Organic Lake... | reverse complement strand
ACATGCAAGCGGGCCGCTTGTGGCCTAGCGGTCCCTCCCTATCAAAGAGCTAAACCCATATATCTTCCATCAAACGCCACGGACGCTAGTCGTGGTCGTCCTCCAGCGTTTTTCGAAACCCTCGCTTTTTAGGAAGATACCCTTAGTTCTTGTATTTTCCAAGGTTCTACCCCGATTCATCCGTGAAGAAATGAAGAATGCCAAACCAGCCGGAAACGTTTCCAGCCCCACGATGAATCCGATAATGAAAGTAGCTGCTGTCGATGTCAAGAGTGCTGCGCAACGTGTCTATCCCAGTGAAGGTTTATTGAGCACTACGTCAAAAATTTCGATATTTAACTCGAATCCGGAGGGGCCAAAGGGTGGGGCTTCTAGGAAGATAGGAAGTACAGTGCGAAGTCAGCATTAAGCAGCCTTCGGACTCAGGCGTACATGCCCGAGATGTTTGAGCCTGTCGCCATGCCGGATGATCAAAATTTTGGCAGATACCCCGTAATACCCCGTAGGGGCTTCAAATGGATGAGAAAAAAGACAACGAAGAAATGGGAAAAGAAGTAGAGAGGAAAGGCTGCCTACTGCAGCCTATTGCTTGCGTACGTATTGCCGAAGTATCCTACCATCCATCCTACCTAGCTTAGCTCTAAGCTAGGAGAGAAGCGAGTAAAGAAGAAGAGCTCATGGCGTCACGCGGTCAAAACTATTTAGTATGAAGAAAAAACTGCATTGATATCGCTAGTCCATGAATTCACCCGAAAGAAAGCATCGACGTCTGAACGAGACCCTTCTCTTCCCTTCTCTTGGAAGCACGGACTTTCAGATACCAGCTGCCATAGCGGCAGGTGCTTTACGGACCTCTCTTTCCAAGCTAGATGCTGCCTACCCTCTCGGTTTAACTTTTTGTGATGACTCGGCAGACGCCTCTGTTTCGATCCTTCACCAGCCTGAATTTGCTTCGAATGTCGATAGTGTTTTGAATGTTCATGAGGTTTCGACGCTAGGCGACCTTGGTCTTGTCCTAGCGCCGAGGCCTAGCATTCTCGTAGTCGAGTGTAACTGGCGCTTTGCTCCGAACGCCAATCGGCTAAGCGCTGCGCTACACCGCCTTCTCGGCAACGGCTCCGATGCCCCAACAGCTCTTCTTGCTGGCACTCTTGCTGGCAGTGCTCAGCTAGGAGCTCAAGTGGGCCTGGCATATCCTGTAGCGGTGCCTTCTACCTGTATCCTTGCCACTGAATACGGCCTGCGGCACATTATCTACTCTAGACCACCTAATCTAAACCCCACGCGGCCGGACTGCATTTCAGGTTTGGGCTCTATTGTAATTGGCGTTCGATATCAATAATATATATATGTGTGTCAGCCGGACTGCATTTCAGGTTTGGGCTCTATTGAAATTGTTGTTTGATATCAATAATATATATATGTGTGTCAGCGTCAATAACTTTGACCGGCTTCAACACTTCGTTGCCTCGCTTGCTCTTGACGCAGACTCTGGCAGCATTTCTGCCCACGCCTTGGCCAAAGCAGAGCTTGAGCGTTTATACGATAACATATTCGCGTGCGGAGCTAGCTTGAGCCTTGACGTTTTACCAGCATCAGATCATGCTTCCTCGGCGAACCTTCCTCCAAGTCCAACTCACGATGCCTCGTCCGCTAGTACCACAACAGGAGCTGCTGGCTCATTCATTTCAGGTATATCCTCAACAACGGCAGCGGCATCCGACAATGCTGACGTTGCCACAAACCGATTTGAAACATCTTCGGCGAGCTTTGGTGCTTACGTGCATCCAGGCAAAGCCAACGTGAGTCAAAGCTCTCCAGGCTCGTGGCGCTTCCCACTCCACAACATGCTGGCACGACCGCAAGACTTCAAGCCGCAAATCTACTACGAGGTAAAAAAAGGAGTCAAGGGTGGCAATTCTTGGTAATTTGTGCGAGCAGTTGATTATCATCTGAGCGAGCTTCGTAATTGGACAAGAATATTTGGGATGTTTTCGATACCATCACCAGGCAGAACTGCCTTTAGTTTGAAATCGGATGGCTTTCGAAACCACTTACCCAGCCTTGCATATACATGAATTTTGCTTGCCGTGTGCTGTTCTAAATTAAGTTCTATGTTTCTTCATGACAGGATGATGAAGTATTAGTTGCGTACGATGGATTTCCAAAAGCGCGAGTGCACCTGCTTCTCATGCCGAAGGTAACGCTTTTGTAGTAAATGCATTGAAGCTGTAGCTGCTCGATCGAAGAGGAACACTCTTCAAACCATCTGCAAGCTCTTAACTCTCGCATTTCCTACTATAAAAGTCTAATGAGTAAACAAAATGCATGATCTTGATTCAAGCTAAACCTATGGTAATCTTGTTATTTTAAATGGCGTTCGCAGCCGAATTTCTTGCAGGCTGTTACGCCATCGCACTTGACGTCGTCGCACGTGCCTGCTCTTCAACGTGTCCTCGCGACAGCTCAGCGCATTGCAGCCCACTTGTCCCCTGTTGCAAAGCCTGCACCCATTTCTTTGGGCTTTCATGCCATCCCTTCGCTCGAGCCACTGCACTTGCACATCATTTCTCAGGTGTGCACATATGTCTCACTCCGCTAATATTTCATCCACTTTTAAAAAATTGAGGCGGATTGGGCATTTAATTGAAGTAATAACAAAACTAACAACATCTTATTTGTTCAAAACACTCATTGTTACATGTTTGTCATTTCTTTTTCAATCAACTTTAGGACTTCGTATCTCCGTGTTTGAAGCACAAAAAGCATTGGAACAGTTTCATGGCTCCTTTCTCCGTGGACCCTGCTCTGCTGGTAGCTCAACTAGACCAAGGAAGAACAGATGGTGGCGCACAAGCAAGCAGGAGTAAAGATGGGCACCGACATGAGCCTCTTGGTCTCGTGCCAGTGCTTGGGGGGCCCACAGAGCTCTGGCATGCTATGATTGAAGCGCCGCTGCGCTGTGTGCCTGGCAGCTGTCTCTGCGGGTGCGGGACACTGTTTTCAACCATGCCTGCGCTCAAGGCACACCTCGCAGCAGCCCTTGAGAAAAAGTGATGGCAATTGAGAAGATAAAATTGCCTCATGGAGTCAGTACTGCTGGTCTTGACTCACTTGGCGTGTGATTTTACGAGCTATTCAGATTCAATTCCCCTTCAATGGAGCAGCTACAGTTGCTTGAGTTCGACATGCATGCAGCTGTAGGAGCTTACAAGTTCAAGATTTCCCCTTTCATGAACCCGCCCCCTCCAGAGGACGTGTGCAGAAAGCTAAGACTATTTAAACCAATATAACGCGTAAATGGCATTGATATATCTATTAACGTATTTGGGTCATAGTCATAGGCATAGGCTGGTAGGCTGGCGTATCTTTGTAGAGCCTAGCTAGCTATAACAGAACCACTTATCTTCCCTATTAAGAATTATCCTCTCTATCAATCGTTGATTCGTTCGTACGTTCGTTCGTTGTTTCGTAATTCGTGTCCGACGTATATATTTGGACGGACCCGCATACATGGGGAAGTGTTTTCTGCTCTGTTCGTGCTGTCGCACACCAACGGGGCGAGGAGGACCGCGGGCACCAAAAATGGGCGCGCATTAAGGCACGGAGAACAAATACCTACTGTGCTCTGCAGCGTACTCACTGCGCCCCTGAACAGCGCATCGCGCGGGCACCTGAACTTGTTAATTCTTAATTGTCGTTTGGTCGTTCGTGGTTCGTGTCCGCCTTTTTTTTATTATATCTACGTACTGCACTACGGGACCACGGGGACAAGAACAGACACGCACCACGGGCACTAAACGGACCGCCCATCCACGGGCACCTCAAGGTTGCGAGCAAAGGTGCTACAAAAATAGACCTACCTACAGTACTGTCCTCAGCAGCAAGTCAACAAGTCAACTGCTCCTGAACCGCGCATCGCGCGGGCACTTGAACTTGTTATCCCAACCCCAACGGAGTCAACGGAGCTAATGCTTACAGTACAGTACTTTACAGATCTGTAGCTAGCATCCTAGCTAGCTAGCCAGCATTCCCAGCTCCCAATCTTCCTCTAGTCTTCAACGCGGCAAACTAACGACTTATTCGCGCCTCCAGAGTCAATTTCCTTTGCTTTAGAGCGATTTTGAGCAGATTTGCGCGAAGTTAATTAGCAAGACTCATTGGACCGCTGCGACTAATTGCTGAGTTACACTGGGCACAGCTACTCCCGTTGCCTTCATTATAATAAAGCGCACGCGTAAAAGACGTTACTAGCTTGGCACTAGGTCGCATGGTTGATAAGTTATCGAAAAAAGACATTGATGCAGCATTTGCAAAATGGTACGCTAGAGACCTTGAAGACGACGGCATTCCAAAATGGGCGCCACGTATGCTGCGTCTCACCAAGGATCAAGCCAAACTCAAACCTAACTTTACGATCGCCGACAGCCGCGACATTGAATACTTTGCACACTATGTGCAAATGGGGTTCTTAATTGTAAGTTCTCTCCCTTCTAGGCAGTGAGCTTAATCTGAACATGTCTTTCTACCTAGCATGATTCATTTTTAATTGTTTCCACGGACAGATTGGGGTTATTTGGGCGCTCTCAATGTGTTGCTACTGGCAAATTTCGGACTACCGGCGAGAAAGAAAGCGCAGAGCGATGATGCAAGAAGCACTGAAAGGGCTCTGACGCTTGGTAAGTAGTACAACGGAGTCAAGATTGATAGCATGCCTAGAGCTGTGCATCACGTTTGAGTGCATTTGCATTAGGCCTAATCATTGGAGGCATATTTCTTTAAACAAAGAACCCTGTGCGCACTACTTACTTGTGCTGCTTTTTAGCTTAAGTATATCGAGAAACTTAATCAAGCTTCTCGTCTTCCTTTCAATGTCTCGGAAATCTATCTTAGTCAATGGCCGTTATTACATCCAAGGCCATTTCTCGTTAAATGTTCAATTTTGACAGTTAAGTGCAATATAATTCAGAACTTAATGAGGTTTCGAGGTCGTTGCGTATGGGATATAATTAAAAAGAGCGTCTCAAGGAAGTCCAACTCCAACTCCAAGCGCTCCTCAAACCCCTTAATGTCGAAACAGAAAACCGCACTGCGCACTGGCCTAAGAGCTAGAAGAGAAGAGAGAGAAGAGAAAGAAATAAGTTAGAGAACGAAGAAGCTAAGAAGAGAAGTTATCTATATTTTTTTAGAGACAAGAGACAGGCCCCGAAGGGCCGGAATTAGAAGGCTAACAGGCAGGGAAGAAAAACAGAGCATCGGGAACTGGAGCTAAGAAGCTCATCAGGCGCACATGCCCGAGTGACCATTGAAGTGATATGCGCGGTCTAAAGTCTAAAAAGTGGCACGCTTCTTTTTTTGTAAAATTTCAATTCCGATGTGCGTTCGCGAGAGCACCCTAACCGGATATCGCTGAGCTATCCTCTCGTGCTAATAAGGAGTTAATTAAGTGGATATCGGCTTATGTATGTAAATCAAACAAGGCTATAGCGCATGGATTTCGGTAGCAGGAGCAGCGGGCTGCGCCGGTGCTTGTGCCAGCTCCATATTTTGACCTGCCTCCGGTGCTGCCTTGGCTGGTGTTCCCATCAGCATGTGGATTTCAGCAATGAGCTTGTCGTAGGTGATGAAATACCACGGCACATGCGGATGAATTGGTGGAGAAAGAATGAGAAAGCGACAAACAACACAAGAATAATTGCATAGACAGGTCGTTGAGTAGAAGCAGGGAGAACGACAAGGCATGCACTTGCTCAAAAGAAGAATCGCTCAAAACACCAAGAATCGTATCAGGCTAAACGAAAGCTATTACTCTCCTGAGAATTCAAAGTAGAGATATGCCACATGAAGTGCCCAAGAAGGCACCAAAAGTGCTTCATGAATTTGCGTGCACGATCCTACCTGCTCCTTTCGGCGCAAGAGCAGCGCGTGCATCGAAGGGTCCACTGCCGCGGGACACGCCGCCAACTTCTCGGCTGCGTGTTCGAGGCTAACCATCTTCGCGTTCACTAATTGGTCTTTCTCCGCTTCGGCCGCGAGCTCGGCGCGGCGGCGGCGGGCTGCCATTTCAGCGCGCTCGTCTGCGTCCACCGACGCCGAAGAAGACGAAGAAGCACCGTTGTGGCCGCCAAACGCGTCAGCGCTGCTCCGCTTCACGCTTTTGCTGCCACCAGCAGAGCCGTGCGCTGACGCGTCGTCGCTGGAAACGCGCGGGAAGTTGACCGCCGTGCCGTCGTCGTCGTTGGCTGCGAGCCATTCGACGATTTTGGTAACGGGCCAGTTTTTGCACTTGAGACCGGGGAGCCGGCGCTGTGCTTCGGCCACTAGCTGCGCGAATTGCGGCTTGTGCTTGTGAGGGTTCCAGTCCTTCAGCGGGAAAGCTGCCCAGCCTGGCCTGATTGTTCGTGCAGCTAGTAAGCGCGGGTCATTAGGGTCTACTTTGAAGGGATCGTCGTTGTCGTCATTGGGAGGCTTCGGCTTCGACGTCTCCGTGGACAAGGCCTCCGCGACGTTGACTGAAACGTTGCCATCGACTGCCGTGGGAAGCGGCGCGTGTGCAGAATCCATGTGTCTGCAGGAACGAGCACGCAAGTGAGTGTGCGGTCGGAATGGAGAACGTGTTGAATAGGGAAGATGTCGAGAAGAGGCAAAAAGGAGAGGGGCGTGCATTCCATAAAAATAGACCTCTATGATGAGAAAAAATTCTGCAACGCATCTAAGGGCTCAAGGGAGTTTTCTCAAGCTTAACACACCATTATATCCCCAACGACAACACCGGAACACCCGGATATAAGACAAAGCCTTAAGAAGACTCTGTTTTGGAAGCCTCCAAAAAGTTTTCTGCAAGTCCCATTTTACAAAACACGGCTTGCCATTTTGCGGTGAATTTAGCCATTTTCAATGCCTACACGCTAACTCTCAGGATAGGACATAACGACTGCCCTAAAAATTAAGGAGTATATTTCAGGCATGTACCTTAAAGCAGCACCAGGTGTACTTAGCCCGCGAGAGCTCGGCCGCCGTGCGTGGAAGCTTGACTGTTCTGCGCAAAAAGTCAAGATTTCACCGTAGGATTTTTATGAAAATACGACGGTCGTTTTTTGATTTTTGTGTCTCCCTAATATATCTTCTCGAATCGAAATAATCTCAACTGCCAAAGTTCCACAATGGAGGTTAGACAGCGACGGGGTCGACAACCCGATCTCCCAAGAGTCGCAATGATGCTGACCTGGGATGATGCGATAGTATTTTTGACTTATTGTCATCTTCTCTCCTCGTGTTAATGGAGTCGCTCATTTGCAACTGCGCGGCTTTTTCTTTTTTCCTTCTAACACTAACAGCAAGGTTACGGTGACCAAGGCAAGTTCACGCACGCGGACTTCGTGCAGTACTTGCAGAATCTCGACGATGCAGCATCGCCACAGGTATAAATAAATTTCACTCAGCAGCATGGCTGTCGGCCATCTATATTTACGCGCATATTTTTGGAGTGCTTCGCTCCCAAATGTTCATTCCTTTTTTCCGTCGAGTTCCCGAGTATATCCTAAAGGCTCCTTCATCTCCATTTTGCACTGTAGCAGCAAAAGCCACCGCAAAGCGTAGGCAAAGCTCGCACGCCAACTTCACCTGAGTATGGCGCTTTCGGAGGCAGCCCGGGATCAAGCGCCCAATCCCCGATCGTGCCCATGAGCCACGGAGGCCACGACAAAGCAGCAGGGGTGCAGCGCACACTCAAGAGCCAGCTCGCGGACCTGCAAATGGAAAACAAAAGCCTCTCAGAAGAGCTGCGGTGAGTAAATGAAGACTAATGAAGTGACGGTGGAGGAGGTTTCAAAGCCTTCGTGGTCGACTTTTAGGGGAAGCACACTGTTGTACTACAGTACATGAAGTTCAAAACATAGGCACGTGTTTTTATTCTCTGTTATATGCTGCCGCAGCATCAGCGCTAGTAGTTCAGTACTACTGCACTTTACCTTGCCCCTTGGCATGCCCCTATACTGCTTCGTCATCTCTGTGATATCCTCTCTTTCTGTTCTCTTCGTTTTCTTACTGTCTTCTGCTCAGCCGCACGAAGAAAGAGCTGGACCGAAAAGGCGGCGGCGCAGGCGAAGGCGTGCAATGGTTCTCCGCGTCCACCATGAAAACAAAGCTAGCGCAAATGGTACGAAACACATGCACGCACATTGGTGCAGCAGCAGCAGCAGCAGCACAGTAATGTTCGCAAGAGATGTTCACACTTATCTGTGGTCTAGCTATGGCCAGTGATCTCTTTGGTTTCACTCCTTCTTCGTGCCCGTTTGGAAGGTCTCTGTTTATTTCCTCTCCTTCACGCTCCCACTTTGTCCATGCAAACAGGAATCGAGCTGGCAGCGCGACATGGAACGGCGACTGGCCCAATCAGAGCGCGAAGCGGCCGACTTTTTGGCGAGCCGTCTTGCAGAGCAGGTGCGCTTGGACTGTGCACGTGGCTTCAACAACTTTCGTGTGATCGATTCTTTGCTGCTTCTTCGTTGCCTTTCCTAGCAGCACCGAATATTGTGCTGCTTGAATCTAAGCGCGTTGCCAGTGGGCTCCCCTTTCCTGCTACGTATGCACGTGTGCCCGCCCTCTAGTCTCGTCTCATATGAAAGCACCTCAAGAATACACTCTCACCCACACCTGTGCTGCTGCTACTTACTTTCCCCTAGGCGGCCCAAGCAGACGCGCACTGGGGCAAAGAAGTGGAAGGGGCTCTGTTCCGGCAGTCGGAAGACTTAACCAAGCGGTTCAACGACGAAGCCGCCGCCACCAAGCGCGACTTCGAGCAGCGCTTCGAGCAGGTGAGACTGTGCGATCAGTTGATTTGGTTTGAAAATGTGGAGGAGTTGGTTGCTTGAAAGGAATTGAACCGAAAGGAGCATTTGAGAGAGGGAGTTGAGGTTTTTCATCGATGCTTGCCTTCATGTTTGCCTTCACCCCCCCCCCCCCCCCCCCCCCTCTCACGTACTAATCTTCCGCATGATGCAGGTGTTAAGTGACGTGGAGGCGCACAAGCGCACGGTGGGAGAGACTTCGGAAGTGAAGGACCAGGAGCACGCAAGGAAAGTGGAAGCGCTGAACAAGAAAGTCCGCGACCTCGAGGGCGAACTCCGCGCCAGCCGAGAGGTGACAAGCGAAGATGACGAGGGTGGAAATGTTTTTCTTTGGGATTCACTCCTTGGGAACTTGCTCTTATCCTCATCGCTGCCTCGTTCTATCTCTTGTCTGTTTCTTGTCTTTCTCTCCTTCTCTCTCGCTTCCTTTCTATCTATTTTCTAGTACCTTCCCTCGTTCCTCAAGTCTTGTATTTCTATTTCTACATCCAGGTCGACGCCATTGGCCGTCGCACCGACGCCGAGGCGGCCCAAAGCCGCTACGAGAAAGAAATCGCCTCTTTGAAAGCCGAAGCTCAGGCTCAGCTGGAAGCCGCAGTCCATGACGCGGTCTCCGCCAAGCACGCGGCCATGGAGGGCTTGATTGCGGAGCGCGAAGCTGCCATGGACGCGGCGTATGCCAAGCACTTGAACGACACGATCGCCCAACAGAACCAAGCGCAGGTAACCGTGAGAGAGTGAGAAGTAAAGACAAACATGCATTCAACAAAACAATTCGAAAACCACCCGAGTTTGTACGAGAAGCGTGGCCACTGAACCCTGACTTAATGCTTGAATAATTAGTAAGCATCCGTGAGAATCGCTTATTCCCCTGCAGTACCTGCTAACCTCCTACTGCAATGCCTTCCTCCTATGCCTTGTAAACATAGGCCGAAAAGTTGGACCAAACTCTGGGTTCTGCGGAAGCCGCTGCCGCCGAGCGCATCACCGACCTCAGCGAGCGGCTCCGATTGGCCGAAGCCCAGGCCGCGCAAGCCGAGCAGCGCTTGGTCCGGGAAAACACCGAGCACCAGGCGGCGCTGGCCCGCATTTCGGGGCTCAAGTCGTCGGCCAACGAAGCGCAACAGAAGCGCATGGCCGATGCGCACGCCCAAGCCATGGAGAAGGCCTTAGCGGAGGCAGCAGCCAAACACGCTGAGGAGTTGGCGACCACCAGAGCATCGGATGCAGCAGCAGCACAAGAAGCAACTCAAAAAGCGGTATGCTAGTGCAAGATAGAGAAGGCCTAGAGAGGAAAATTAAAACTCTGAATTCCTCCCTCCTCCCCCCCCCCCCCCATTCTCTTTTCCTTCTCTATATGTCGCGGCCTTTTTTGTTGCCTGCGTCATGAGTCTCACGCATGCACATACACAGGTCGCCGCTGCCCTGGAGGTGGCGCGCGAGCAAGCCGCCAAGGACCAAGTTTTGGCAGTGAGCCAGGTACAGCGAGGAGTGGAAGCAGAGGCGTCTCGATCTACGGTGGAGTTGCGAGCGGCCCATGGGGAAGCAATGAGCGAGCTGGAGGGAAAACTGGCCGAGGCCGACGAGGAAATCGCCAAGTTGCGAGAAGAACTGAAGCAGCAAGTTGCAGAAACGCTCCAGGAGGTAGGCACTAGACATAATTACGGCAGTTGCTTGCAGCACCAGTACCTATGACAGAAAGTACCCCCAAAAGTATTGACTGACTGACTGACTGACTGACGCTGTGCAGTGTGTGTGCAAAAATTTGGCATATTTTAAGCTTGCTGATGGTCCTTCTCCTTTCTCCCCTGCCCCTCCTGTGCTGCTATGCACCCAGGTTGAGGTGGCGCGTGAGCAGGCGCGATTCGAGCACGTGCCGCGCGATGACGTGGAGGCTGAAGTCAGAGGCTTGCAGGAACAGTTGGAGCTGCTGCAAGCCGAGCACAGCGCTCAGCTAAAAGAAGCTTACCGGGTGAGTGAATGCGCGAGTGTAGAGTTAGAGCTCGCCAAACAAAGCCCATTAATTTGTGCATAAACTCCAATGCCTCTTTTCTTTTGCCTCGCGCCTTTACCTAACGTGAATGCCCTTTGTCCTCTTCCTTGTCCTTCCTGTTCCCCTGACCGCTCCAGCTCCGTTGCGCTCAGGCAACCAGCGACAAATCAGAGGAAGCAGCCGCTCAAATGCAGGCAGCAGCGCTGGAGTTGCCGGCCAGCGCGTGGCTTGGCTCTGCGCTGACTACTGGACTGGTAGTGGTGGTGCTGTTGCTGGTGGCAGGAAGTTTCCTCGTTGAAGTGGAGCCCTTCGTGGAGAGCCCTGTCTTTTGAGGGCTAATTGGGCTGTTTGGTAGAGGGCGATAGGCATGAGAGACGCCGAGGGATATTTATATACGTACATAACACGAGCAATAGCATTTACGACCACGACCTAGCGAAATGAATAATGAATGCCTTGATTTAGCCCCAAATGGCGAAACGAAATTCTTTTCGTGAATTATAATTTATTACTTGCCCTTTTAAGAGAATCTCGGCACCCGGCGGGGTAGACAGCATGCAGGCAAGCAGGATCAGGCGGTGTACGGTGGTACTGGTACTGAACACCGCACTGCACTGGTACTGTGCACTGTGTACAGAGTACAGTGCACAGTCCTCAGTCCTCCGGTGATTTTTGCTGTCGTCCCTGTGTTTGTCGTCGTCGTCCCTTTTTCCTTCAGGGTTCTCACAGATGTTTAGCGCTGCATAGACCTAGCTGAGTAGCTCGTAGCTCGTCTATCTTAGTATCTTCGTCTACATCTCCAGATCATCTCCTCGCATTACATCCTTTTGATACAGATAGAACAGGAAATTAGGAACCCAAGAAGCTTCACTTATTGAGTACCATCGAAAGCCGCCTCTCAATCTTCTTTGAGTAATCTTTACGCATTTTACTTCTCAAGATATTGGCGTGGGTTCTCACGGTTAAATAAATCCGTACGCAATCCTCACATGGCAGCGTGTTTCATTGGTGCTGCTTCACCAACGTTATGCTCGTACTGCACTCGCCACAAATTAAAGCCTGACACCCGTTCGGTTGGGTTCGGCAAAGGGAAATGCTCGTCTTGTGGAGAACGCCTCAACGGAGCTCCAACCAAGGCAATCACCAACCAAGGCAATTACGGGCGCGCTGAGATGATTGACCAAACAAAGCCTCAAATTCCACCCGTGCTAAAGGAGTTGTTGCCGACTATATCCAAGGTTGTATTCAAACAGGCGGCCCAGCGTGGGGTGATCCTGGGGGGCATGAGCAGCGAACGTACCGAGGAGATAGCTGCGTTCTGGCTCAAGTTTTACGGCCATCCGCCAGATGGAAAGAATGGTTGGTACGTTCAACCATTTCGGCTCCTCGCTTATGACCAAGAATCGCATTCTGTGGTGGGAGGCATCCACTGGCAGAATCCAAAAGCAGCCAAAGTTGAGGGTTCAAAAGGGGGCTACATTTCAGCGTTGGCGGTGGATGACGAAATGCGAGGACGGGGCATCGGAAAGCTTTTGATGGTTGCTGCGATACAGCGTATATGTCACGATGGCTCGAATACTGCTTCGCTTGTTACAACACAGTTTGGTCACTTGCAAACTCCTGGCCTCGACGAGTTCTATTTCAAACTTGGATTCAAGCACAAAGCATCAAACGGTCTTCCACTGCGCCCACCACCTTTACCCGGGCAACCTCCACTACCACCTCGGGCTGGTTTGTTTATTCTTGAAAATATTGATGACGACTATGACGAGAAAATTTTCGGTGCATGAGCTAGCGGTAGTTGTCGCATATGGAGAATCATTGAACGTTTCTTGATGGATACCTCTTTCATTGGAAGTTTCCTTGTATGAGACGCCGTCTCGTTCGTACGAAGAGTAAGACAAACTTCATTATATACTTTTACTTTGGAAATCTTCTCAGTCGAAGCATGTGGGCTCTAAGCACTCCCACGGAGATGATGTCGTAATAGAGACTGTGCCAATTCACCCTATTTTTGTCTCACGCTCTCACGCTCAACCTTTCAAACTTACAGCTATCGAAACAGCGATAGCACTGAAGTCTCTATTGATATCCGTGGTTTAAAACCCTGCATCTTCGATCCTATCAGCCGTGTCAGGACGAATTTCATGTGTGCATTTGGTGTTCAAGCAAAGTCGAGGACATTCATAGAGAATTGGTTTCGCGCTGATGCTTTCGTACTTGATTTTGGACAACGAGGTGCAGATTCTAGAGGTGGCAGTGCAGCTGGTTATAAATATGCTATGTGAATCGAACAGTATGCCGAGACCTTACGTGGCCTTCTTGAAAAGCATGTCTGAGCACTAAATAATTGCGCAGAATTTCTATCCGATAGTTAACATGCTCAATGATTACGGCCAAAATACGTGCGTTCGTGTTGCAGTTATGGGCTGCTACTCAGGACCTCCGACAGGGCCGGGCGTGCCCGGGCGCCCACCCACGCCCACCCGGTTTTCGACAACAAAGTCCCGACGCCCACCCGCCCGGCCCGAGCAAAAAAACGAAATGGAC
>Ga0307930_1002702_pt1 | contig 13393 bp, 15 predicted proteins | sample OrgLakmetageno46_FD_203161 | JGI IMG/M metagenome (GOLD analysis project Ga0307930, IMG submission 203161) | Saline water microbial communities from Organic Lake, Antarctica - #46 | ecosystem: Environmental > Aquatic > Non-marine Saline and Alkaline > Saline | place: Antarctica: Organic Lake... | reverse complement strand
CGAGCACACGATTCCTTCACAAGGAGAAAGGCTTACAAATGTTCAAGCTTTGAGAAGGCGAGAGAGTGGCTTAAGAGAGGAAACTGCACTGTATAGTTTCGTTCACTCACCGGTTTTCTAATTCCCTGGCCACGATTTCAGCGGCCTTTTGCTCTTCCGAAGTTGGGCCGTCAGCCGCTGGTGACGAGGACGCGGCTGGCCCGGAGTCTGCGGTGGCAGCCGCCGCTGCTGCGGCTGCTGGCGCTGCCGCAGTTGAAGGAGCAGCCGCGGCAGCCGTAGCGTACGCCGGAATGGCGGAAGTGGCAGCAGGCCGAGCAGAGGCTGGCTTAGCACCAGCGCCGCGCCCGCCGCCTCGCCCGCCCCCGCGACCTCCTGCCGCGCCGCGCCCACCGCGGCCCCCGCCTCCGAGCATCGCTGCTTTGGCCCCGCCACCGCCGCCGAGTGCGCCTGCTTTGAGCAAATGCTCTCGCTTCTTCATCGCGTCCTGGACTACCTCTTTTTCTTCGTTGAACCTGGAGATGGGAGGAGAAAGCATGTATACATTTGTATTAGCGCATTGGGAGACTAGAGGAAAAAGACAGAAGACGATGTTGACAAGCCAACACAATAACGGATTTGTCGAAAACTCTCACCCAAGAACTACTGTGACATCCGGAAGTTATCCACCACTCTTACCGGAAGTTGTCGACCACCGGCTGCGCTGCGCCGGGGTCGCTGCACTTGGGCGCAAGCAGGCCCACCATGGCCAGCTGCGTTTTCACCGAAGGCGTCGTTGAGAGCACGCTCAAAATTTGTTTCACGGTCAAGGTCTTGGCGTTGCACCCCTCCTTGAGCACTGCTAGCCGGGCCTCGTTGTCGGCAGCGGCGCCCAAGTTTTTCACCAGCGTTGCGCTGTCGGCCTCCGAGAGGGGCCGCGCAGCAGCTGTAGTGCCGCTGCTGCCACTGCCAGCGGAGGCAACTGCTGCGGCGGCGGTAGGCCTGTTCAATGGAAAGCGAGCGCACAACCAAGAAGAACGAATAAGAGGGACCCCAGGTATTGAACAACACGTGATTGCCTGCAGAGAAGCTAATAATTTTCTGATTTGAGCATACTATCGCACACCTAAGAGCTCCATTAGGCAAGCAGGAGCTACTCAATGCTTCTAGCCTCGACTTTCAAGGCATTAGTTTCACACAGAGGATCGTCACGCACAAAAATCTAGTGCGCCTAACAAACACCACCTTAGCCTTCATACCTGGCAGCAGGCGCAGCACCGGACCCCGCTGGAAGTCAAAATGAAATTGCCACAATAAAATTGAGTTAGTTAGTATGAGTTCTTTAAAGGGTATGCAATCGAGAACCAACATTGTGTTGCGCGGATACCACTCTCCTAATGAGTTGAGCATCAGCTAAGGGTGGGTGGAGATACTGTATGAGAAATCTTAGAAAAGTGGTACTCACATAAAGGGTTCGCAGAGCCCGTGTTGATAGACATACGGCGAGGAGGCATCCTTGTCAGATGCTGTTTCCGCAAGCGCCTCCTCTCACGGGGCACTTGTAGCCCACGCTTCGACGCAATCTACGAATATACCTTGTACGCATGTACAAAACAACATTACTCCAGCACCTCCAGAAAGGAGGTTTGGTAGGTCACCCACCTGTTGTCGTTCGTCGTACAGTAATTCTTTTTGCTTCGGGCAAACGATGGGACGGAGCGGAGACGACAGGAAAGAGGCTGCAAGAGTCGTTGGATGCTAGACCTGTATACAAAAGCTACGAGCTTTGTACAAAGGACTTGAGGCCCTCACGGTGATAAGTGCGTACTAGCTCCCTCCTAGAATAGACTCGTTAGCCATGCAGTTTGTTCTTGACGGGCAGGAAAAAGAGGACCAACGACAAGCAGCATTAACAGAGCAGTTTGCTGCGTTGCACGCGTCGGGCACTCGCGCTAGCTTCACGGTCGGGCAACCGTTGCTCGCAGCGTTGCCCCCGGGTGGACCAGTAGCGCCCGTCACTTTTCACGGCGTGGTTCGAGTCGCGGGGCGCCACCGCTCAAAAGTGCGCCGCGAAGATCTCCCTGGAGGGCGCGTTGAGACGTTTGTTGTCGAACACATCAACGTGCACCACCTACGGTATGTGACTTGGTGTTATCATCTGATTTTCACGGGGAAAAAGTTTATGCTTTTTATTCACCAACATTATGACGTTCACATTGTCTAGGCCCATTGTTGAGGGCGGGCTCCCCCTCGCTCGAGCTGCCCGCCAAGGTGACGTAGACGGCGTAAAAGCAGCTCTAGAAGTGCTTCAACGAAAAGCCGCTCGGGTAGTAGCTCAACGAGCAGAAAATTTAAAATCAAAAGAAATCCGAGCAGACCTTTTACGAACTGGCAATGCTGCAAAAGACACAGGCGATGCCCCCAGTAGGAGCAGCGGCATTGCTACTACTGATGTAGGGGCCAAGGAAGAGGTGCCCGCTGCTACAGCTCCCGCAGCTACTGCTGTCAACGCGCATGGGGCTAGTAAACCTGCTAGCAAAGCCACTAGCAAAAGTGCCCGAAAAGCCGCTAGGAGAGCTGCTGCTGTCACCGCTGCCGAAGCCGCAGCTTCGTTGTTGTTCGTGGACTCGGACCAAAACAGCCACTGGTCGGCGCTGCATTGGGCGTGCTACAACGGCCACGCCGCGGTGGTGGTGAGCTTGGTGCAAGCGGGAGCCAATCCCTCGGCCAAAGCCGACGGCACCTGTGGCGATGGGAGGTTGCCTTTACATGTGGCGAGCGGCCGAGGTCACGTTGAAGTGGTTCGCACGCTCTTGTTGGGCCAGCAGCAAGAAGAGCAGCAGCAGCAGCAGCAAAAGCAAAAGCAAAAGCAGCAAAGCTCCAGCGGCAATAATGGTCCTTCCAAGGACAGGCAGGATTTGCTGCCGTCGTTGTCATCGCTGCCGCGACAAAAAAATCTGGGGAGGGGCAGCAGCAGCAGCAGCAGCAAGCAAATAGTCGTGGATGCCACCGACGACTTTGGTGAGACAGCCTTGCACAAAGCTTCTGAAGCTGGCCACATAGCCGTGGTGAAATTGCTGTTGGCGCACGGTTCAGATCCGAGGTGCACGAATGCCAGGTGAGTGAGTGGTACAGCTGCAATGTTTTTTGTTGTTGTTGTGATCCTGCGTTGCTCAGTTGTCTTTTTTTTGCGATGCTCTATTTTTTACTTTTTTAATAAATGGTACTCTGTTCACTTTTTCTATCGATACTTTTCGCTCACTCTCTTTGTTTTCTTCGACAGGAACCAAACTCCGCTGCAGCTTGCCGTTGAAAATGGCCACGAACGCGCGCGGTTGCAATTGATTAACTGGCGGCCGCCGCTGTTTTGGCAACAAACACGACATCCAAGCAAGGTTGAGTTCATATGATCCGAAGATATAATTGCTTTACTGATTCTCGCGTTGGATGTAAAATTCAGCGCCAATAGTCTGAAAACTTTTAAATAGGTATGGTTCAAACAAAAAAGCAAGAATTATGCGCTTTCCCAAGGCGCAAAGCGCAAGGGGTTTGGGCCACCTTGTTACTAACGAGCACCAGGAATTAGGTAGATATGCTTATATCTATACTATTAATTAGCAGGGCATAGGGGGGGATTTGGAAGTATTAAGATGACCAAGACTAAGTGGGAATATAACCCAAGAAGGGATATTATTCGCTTTTGTATGCCACCACAAATGTAAATAAGGTCCAGTAACTGCAAGTATATTAAAATTTAAAAAACCTTGCTTGTTTCTTTTTGTATTAGAAGACGGCAGAATAATTTGCCTTGCATGTAATAAAGTTGCAGCTAAAGAGGGCACTCTTGCACATGTTTTGAAGGCCTTCTTTCGCTCTTTGAGCCCCGGCCTTCATTGAAATTCTCAAGAACTGCGCCAACCCCTCGGCAAGCTGCCACGAAGGCTGGTGAAGGCAAAGGGTTGCTCGGGTAAGATTCGCACTGGTGGAACCCCAGCGGCAGCGCTAAGAGTGGCACTTCATCGTTCCTACTTCTGCTACCAGTGCTTTCAATACTAGCACCACTTCCACTGCCTTTGCCATTGTCAATACTACGCCAAGCTCCGTGGCTATTTTTTCCTGGCCCTGCTCTCAGGGCAAACGCCAAAGCTACATGTAGCGGGGGCACGCGCGTCGCTATGAAGGGTAAAGGCTCCAGCCGTTTCCCTAATGGATACCTGCGGAGCGCAGTTGCCCACCCCTGCGAAGACGGCAGGGGAGACCACAAGGCATTGCCTTCATTTTCTTCCATGATGCTTTGCCGATGTATATAATTTTTAGGTGTCGTAATATCTGCTCCAGCTGCCGCTGTTTCAGCTATTGCTGCTGCTACTGCTGTTGCAGACGGAACAGAGCTACTGCTGCTGCCAGTGCTGTTGTAGGGTCCCATAAGAGGCTTGCCAAGGGCATTCATTTGTAAAAGCAAGGAAAGACTAAAGTTTGCACGAAATTCTTGAATAACAGCCTCTGTGCCACTACTGCTGCTGCTCTTGCTGGTGGTGCTGCTGGTGGTGCTGCTGCTGGGAAGGGAAGACGAGGTCAACAATGCTTGGTGTGTTGGAGCATACTGTCGCGATGCCGTATCTAATACGGTTTCCTCCGCTGGCACTGCATTTAAGAGCTGCACGGCCCGCGAAAAGAATACGTCTTCGGCGTGGTACCCGGGAGGTGGCGCGAACCTAAAAGAAGAAAATGACAACAACAACAACAACAACAGCAGCAGCAGCAGCAGCAGCAGCAGCATCGTAAACAAACGGTGAGTATTTAAGTTTCTAGACGCACACAGCAATGGGAATAAGAATGCTGTGCTAATTTTCTCCGTGAAGGAGATATGGTGTCGAGGTAAACGGCATACTTCACGCGTCGTTATCATCATCAACACCACCTCATGTGTGTACACACATTCAAGCAGACTTACCTTTTCAAAGCTTCCAGCATTTTGAGGCGATGACGTAAGCTTAGACCTCCGTTCCAATGGTGCGGTGAGTCAGGGGCACCCACAAAATCGTAGCGTTGCGCTAGGGCGGTGAGCTGTTGATAAATCCCACCGCCACCTCTACTACTGTTGCTATCATTATTGCTGTTGCTGCTGCTGCTGCTACTGACGCTGCGACTTCTGCTGCTGCTTCCATTGATAGTTGTACTTGAAGCGTCTGCACTGCCAATACCAATCCCACTAATAAGGCCGCCGCCAACGCAGAGCCACGTGTCCGTTTGCATTACTAATACATGCGTTGCCGGCGTAAGTTTGGCCCAAAGATATGGTTGAAAGAGCACATGCGAGTAAGCGGCACCTCCTCCACTCTGCCATTTTACTGATGGCATCAAGTTGCCAGCTGATAATACTGGTGATGTTTTGCCTGTTCGAGTACTGTCGTTGCTGCTGCTAGTACTACTGTCGCCAGAGCAAGCACCCAAAAGGCACCATGTACGCAGTCTACCCGACGAAAGGAGGGCAACAATTGGTGGGAGGCTATGCACGTACTTTGAATTAGCCTGCGGAATGTAATGCGCATGTTAGAAGGCTTGTTTGAAGGGAAAGGTAACATTAAGACAATGGAGTTAGAGACAGAGAAAGTGGACACAACTGCACTGGTGTATTCTGCTTAAAACAACGAGAATTATGTTGTCGAGCGGTTGTGTTGCATCCCACAAAGACATTACCTGATCGTGCACGAGCACAAATGGTACACTCCTAGCGTCCCTTGATCCATCGGCCCAAAATACCGCTGCTGCATGGCGCAGCACTACTCCAATCTGTAAAGCAAAGAGCATATACGCATATGAAAACTACCTTACTTTGTATGGATCAATGAGCTAACTTCATCTCTAATTTTATAGATATCTAAAGTCATGTATTCGCTTTCGCAACTTGAATTCGGTCCTTACCCTTTGGTCGCAGCGAGATTCTACCATGAGAACTGCTACTTTGACAGCTTTTTCGCCACTAGCAGTGAAACGTCTAGTTTTATTGCGTGCCAAGTCCGCTCTATTAAGTGGAATCGAGTTGCCATTAGAAGGAAATTGAGACCGCAGCGGCGGTGGAAACAACGATGAGGAGTTTGATTCGCTTCCCAAAAAGATCTCATGAAAGTAATCTTGTGGAGCGACAACATGTGATCGCAACGGCCGTGGTATTTGGAATATTTTTGGCTGCTGCGGCACAATCGTTGCTGATGTGGTAGAGTTCCATCGAAGAGGATGAAGGCGCCGGTACACGAACCACGGAGCGAGACTCGAAAGAGCTAGAAGGAAAGCCACCTAGAGAATGGCAAAGACGCACAATGACAAAACATCGAGAGAGAAAAGTCGCAATAGCCAACACTTACTGAGCTTGCTGTGCACTGGCGGTGAGGGTACAGCCCGTTGTACCATCGTCTAGGCATCAAGACACTTGGCTAGTCGAGCGCCAAAAATGCATCTATAGTTGGACATTTCCGCAGGAATCAATCGGCTAGTGTGAACTAAATTAAGTGCTGCGGCTAGCTTCAAAATTCCTCCTTTTCTAGCTACTAGCACACCTCAAAGAACTGTTGCTACATCTGTAGTATGCTGTAGCAACGGTAGCTAGCCCGGGCCATTTTTCAAAACGGTTTTGAGTGAGTTGAGATTGGTGGGAGCTGCACCAATCAACGATCCTTCGTTCTTCGGTGCTTGCCTGAGGTTGGAGTTCTGGGGTGATATGGACCGCGGATTGGCCTCCTAGCTCATTTAGTTTATGGCCATACCTGTAATGCCCGCCCCGCTTAGATACGTGGACATGTCGCTATTTTAAGCTAAAGGATTGATTGGCACATTTTCATGAGTTGCGATTGGAGGAAGCAAACCAGTATCTTTACGAAGACCCAGGTCACATCCAAGAGACCTCCCGTTCGCCAACATTAGTAAAACCATTCATCCCGACACACAACTTTTTTTGGGCTCATGGATATTTCATTGCCGACTACCCAAAGAGCTCCTTGCGTCGTCTTGCTTCTTCCAGGAGGCGTTCCTTTCGTGCCGCCTGTTAAATGTTCAAAGCATAAATCACAAACAGCCACTTCAACCCACAAAAAAAAAGTGGCATCAACCGGAATATATTGATGGCAGGAGCTGAGGGATATTTCGATACGAGAGAAGATACACTCACATATTTAAAGATGCTTCGGATCTTAGCATTCTTTTCAGAATACATGTACGAGTATGTCCTGTGGCAAAATATAGAATTCAAGAACAGCAAGGTATCGAACCTGAGCGTCCACGAGCTGTTGCATGATGCGGGGACCGGAAGTGTTGGCGTCTCGGATTTCCTGTCAACGAGGAAGGTGTACATACACGCGCGCACAGAGTGATCATGACAAGCAATAAGTTCTTGCATCTGTAGGAAGGCAAGAATACAGGATTGTTATATTCAAACGGTGTATAAGTTTCACCAAAAATACCCCTCCTCGTCCTCTTCCTTTGCATGAAGCCTTCGTTCGGCGGTGTTTATGTTCTCACAAATAAACTTCACTTCCTTCGAATTTCAATTCAAACAGTGACCCCCTATACCTTTCTTCGCTGCGCTTTCTGTACTTCTTGCACTTGCGCTTTCGCCAATCGCGCTTCTTTCAACTTCAAGCGCTGCGCCGTAGCCCATTGCCGAGCTTCGAGTTCAGCCTGGCTCGCCACCTTTTTGGGATTGGAGGTAGAAAGAGAAAGAGAGAGAGTTTGTGTGTGACAAGGTTAGAAGTAGTAGAAGGGTAGAAGTAGCAGGAGCAGCAAAAGCAAGAAGAAAATAAGGTTCGAAAATTGAATTACCAACGAACAAATAAGTACATTGTGAAGGTGCATTGTCACTTTTCTATAGAGTAAAACTAGTCTAGGCAAGTAGGCAATTAAATATAAAACATTGTAGAAGAAAGAGGAAGAAACGGCTTCTCTTCTTCGTCGACAAAATCCCACGTCATTCACTTATTCAGGCATTACTGGTCTTATAAATCCCTTATTTCCCTGCCCTCGCCTGCTGTGCTGCCGCGGCCTCGTGCAATTGGTGCATTCGGCTTTGCATGTCGCGCCAGTTTTTGTCGCCTTCTGCGACTTTGATCGCCTCTTCGCCGCTGTGTAATTGTGGTGTGTGTGTGCAGTTTGATCACAGAATACAATCAATCAAACAACCAGAAAAAGAGAAAGGAAGGAAAAGAGACAAGGAAATTTAGAGAGATAAAAGCAAGCTGAGACATCGTGGAAGTGCTTCAAAGGAAAAAAAAGAAGATAAACAGGAGTTTGGTGAGTGAACATTCGTGGCATTCACTCGAGGCGCATCATTCATGCACTTTGGACAGAACAAGATAACGCATAAATAAGCATCGTATCAATCATAAGCACCTGCGGTAGAGTTCACCAGCGGTGGCCTTGCTGTAATAATCCCGAGGCAGCGCCGTAACGCTTTTCATGCCTCTGCCAGGGCCACTCCCGAGACTGTTGCTGCTGCTAGTGACACTCCCACCACCACCACTAGCGCTGCGGGCGCCTGACGGCAACGGTTGAGACGCACTGATAGGCGCGCCGATGCTCAAGAGCAACGAGGACACGTCTGCGTTAGTAGTAGGCTGAGGCAAATCGTGGTGCTCTAAGCCAAGCACAGAGACTTCGTAGGCCGGGTCCTGGATGAATGGAGAATACGAGCAAAAAAATACATGAGCCCAGGAGGTATAAGAAAACAAGAGCATACGAAAGAGAACACGAAGGTGCCTCGAAATCGCACGATCAATACACGGGCGTGTGCGGGAATAGCATGAGAAACCTTGCGACAGCATGTGCTTTAATGCGAAGAAAATATAATAGCCATACAGAAAAGACTAAATGTGTTTTTCATCGCCGCACTCCTCGTACTAGTCCTTGCATGTAACCAAATGTAGACACTTCATTTTACCGGGTGAAAGACGTTCCCAAACAGGCCCAGGACTTTGAGGCTGCCTCGCAAGCGGCTGAATCCCCCGCCTGAAGGGGGTGCTTTTCGACGCATGCGCGCATGCTTGGCTGCTTCGCCTGATTGGGTATGTATTGGTGAGAATATCAGTGGTGGTGGTGTTGGAGAGAAGAAAGGAGTACATAGGGATGATAACAAGAAGAAGAGAAAAAAAACAGAAGGAGAGAACGTACCGAAAGATAATCAAGGAGACAGAATAGTAGATTATGTCATAAGATATGAAAATGAAAGATGGTGTTGATGAGAATGATATATAATTGAAAATAGAGAACGAAGAGAAACTAGGAAATTCTGAACTGTTCTCTCACCCGCCGTGGAAAACGAAAAGCCATGACTGATGAAACTGCCATCGTGACCGCGGCTCTGACTGCTACTGCTCCCATTTTGACTACTGCTGCTGCTGCTGCTATGAGTACTTCCACTGCTGCTGCCGCCAGTGTAAGTACTTATCTTGCCTCCAACACTAGTAGAATTGGCGGTGGATACGAAGTCATCGATCGAGTCACTCGTGGGCATACCGTAATCCAATTCGTCTTCTTCTTCCTCCTCTTCTGAATCAGAGTCATCTCCCATATGCACCGGAAGCACCTTGATAGTTGGAAACATGAGAATAGAGGCGTGTTCATATGAGTTACAAGACAAAAAAATCATATGAGTATGAAGACAAAGGCAAGGCAAAAAACAGACTCGGTGTGCGAAGTGACAAAGGAATGGATCAAATTTCGTGTGCAGGTGCCCTTCAAATGTAGCCCCCCTTTACACACATGTACACTAAAATCTACAGAGTTGCGCATTTCAAGTAGACAAAGCTCCATAGGCTCTCGAGCGACATGTGTGCGACGGTGAAGCCCTCTCGGTTCGCCCTTACCCCACTCAGCGCGTTGTGGCTGAGCCATAAGTCGTGCAATTGCGTCAAAAGGCCGATGGTAGGCGGCACCGGCCCTGTCAACTGGTTGTCGGACAGGCTAAGCACTTTCAAGGAAGTCATCTGCATCAAGGTCTCGGTTAAAGGCCCTGCGAGTCAGTGCACGGATACACAAGATTGTAAGCTTGAGTTATTTTTTTTAAAGAGAAAGGATGGCAAGGGGTCATACTTTTCTTTTCTCAATATTACTATATCTGACTTCCAAACAATTGAATACTAGGAGAATGGAAAAGCCACAATAAATATCTCGCATTGAGCAACAGAAGTTGAGCTTGAAAAATAATTAGGAAGAGTGAGACTTTCTCAATTACCCGTAAATTTGTTATGGTCCAAAAACAAGTACTCGAGCCGCTCGCAGCCCTGAAAGGCGCATTTGCCTAATATAATATCATGAGGACAACAGGGACAAAAGTAATTGTAGAAGCTTCAATGGCAAGGGCATGGGCCCGAATGTAGGAGAAAATAAAAATCGCCACTTCCCTCTTTGTCTCACATGTTTTTTTCCTTAGCAAATGTCAACAACTTTCTTCGATACCTCACTTCACGACCTCGCACCCGCATATCCATCCTTACCGTTTTTCGCATCTTGTGCTGCAAAGCAGCCCTGCAGGCCGTTGTTCGGCATGCTTAGGCTAATCAAGCACGGCCAGGACGCACACAATAGCGCACTGCAGTCGCCTTTGAAGTGGTTTTGCCCCAAGGAGAGCTCTTCTAAGCATGGCCAAGGCGAGTCCGACTTGCGAGCCCACGCGCCCAAGGATTCGGCATTCTCGCGCTTCAAAATCTGCATAGCAAGAGAGAAGAATGAGGACAAGAATGCACTTCGCATCTTTGAGAAGAAAGCTAGTGCAGACGCAGAGCTAAGCATTAAATTTGAAGGTATCTCCGAAAATTAAATGAATCAGATAGTGTGCGCAAGGGTTTGATTTAAAAGGCCCATTTCTACTCAAACGCCCATACACAATGCGTATACATACATGTGTGTATATACATATTTTTGTCATTAGGGCCAACACGGAAAACCAAACCAATCACCTTGCCGTTCACCACTACTTCTTCGGGTGCCGGCGGTTCTTTCGCCATGTTGGTAATGGCATCCAGCGAGCCGCTGAGCTTGTTGTTGCACAAATTCAACACTCGTAAGCAGTGCCGAGATCGATCCCACGCCGGTAGGGGGCCTAGCCGTAGTGCATCGAAGATTCGAAAGAAAAGACGAGGTTAATGTCAATGAAGAATGTGCAGCTGTGTTTTAAAAAAAACGCGCACGTACTTCTTGGCAAAATAAGCAGGAGATTTGAGTAGCGATAGAGCCATTAACAATTGTGACGCAACGCAAAGATTCAAATAAGCGCAAAGGGAAATGATGCAAGGAGGGCAATAACTGTGGGCATCACGGTGCTCAAAGGAAACGAAATATCGAGCAGCAGCAAAGAAAAAAGAGCCTCGCACCTGTCAAAGCGTTGTTCATGAGCCGCAGCACTTGCAGCGCCGGTAAATCGTCGAAGGTTACCGGTAAAGGGCCGGTAAATCGGTTGGTAGATAAGTCTAACTCTTCGAGGGCCATGCAATACTTGCCAATCTTGAGTATATACAAAAGGGGATTCATAAGGCAGTATGATTGGACAGCGCGCATACATGGAAAATAAGTACGTGAGAGACAAATATAAAAGACAGGTTTAAAAAAAAATAGACAGGAAAACTGGCTATGCGAAATTATTCCATGCACACCGCAAACGGCCAAAAACTCTACAGTAATTAATCTCGAATATATATATATAAACATATATCGCATTATGAAGAAGAAGCATGCCCACGCACCGACGCCGGAATGTTGCCCTTGAACCGATTGCCTTGCAACCTCAGCACTCTCAAATGTTCCATGTGCACGAAGAAAGGAGCATCTAGTAAGCCTGGCACGTCGTTTTTCGGGAGCTCCAAAGCCTGTTTGAGATGACGATGATAATACGGTGATGGTTATTGATATTGACCGATGGTGACATGCGTGATCACGCACTTTTAGATTTGGTACAAGGGCACACATGCCAAAAAAAAAAAAACAGAAACAACAAAAAGAATAAAAGTTACAGGAAACTGGAATCGAAAAATTGTAAAATCCTAAGCCTGCAATTCTCAATTCCTCCCCCGCCTCGAATTCTCCACGTATTTATACATCATACTTGTTCATCAATTTGCAGTACCTCCACATGCGTAGCATCGGGGGCCATAGACACGCCGCCCAAGGTACCGGGGCTAACCGAGGAACATCCCACGGACCGCCGGGTCGTTAAACCTTCCGCCCAGCCGTGGTGCCAAGTCCAGTTGTCCCCACTGTGCGACTCGTAAAAGTCGAGCAACACCTCTGCTTGTTCTTGACGCTCGATCTGTAGGTATATACAAGGGGATAGGAATAGCAGAACGAGATGAAAATGAGGCGACCAAGGGTTGGGAAGACGATAAAGTTCGAGAGTGGGCTGACCAGAATGAAAGAAAAAAAAAATAGAAGATTATAAGACAAGAAGAGACTCAGACATTAGCGTAAAGTAGGTGATAACAACGCAGTGGGTGTCAAAACTAGAAAGCAGCCTGGTGGTTCACAGTACGAACCTTGTCGTAAATTGCGTAATCTCCCGTGGCCACAATTTCGCCCAGGCCAAACTGCTTCGAAACACCTTCAGACCAAGGCCGAATTCCCATGGTCTTCGTCTTCGGCTCGCCATTGAGCGCCACCTGCAGTGTGAGTTAGCCAATACCAACAACGGCGTTAAACTACGAAACTATTATGCCAACAGGCAACTACGCATCACTCTAGCTATAGGCTAATACGCTCAATCACTCAATACGCTCGCATAGCGAGTGGTCTTAATCGTTATATGTGAGCTCAATTGGCCGTGTTATAATGCTGTCGGACCTGGATTGCTGTAGTGGGCTTTGCTGCTTGCCCCTTTCGATGGCTCATCCTACAGTAGGGTAGAGATCCTCGGTGCTACTTTCAAAAGGTGTCTAGTCAAAGAGCCTGTATCACAGCTTCTAATCTGCTCAAAATCAAGGCTCCAATACCAATTATTGAAGCATCATGCGCATCGGTGAGCCTTTTGGGGCACGAGACTACGTAGTCGCTTTACCAGAAAGTGAGCTACACTGTGGCTATAGTTCTGTGTTCTGTGTTCCCTCTCATCTTGACTTGTGTGATCAAGGGATATTATTACTAACTTACAAGTAATCCTCCTTGGTGTGATGGCAGAGAGCAGAAAAAGACGTGACAGATTCTGAACTGCTTTGGCAACCTAAAAGCACGGTGTGAAAAAAAACCTGCTCTCATTGAGAATTCACGTTTTTATGACACAGGTCCCGAAGGGCCGGAATTAGAAGGCTAGCGCAAAGGAACTCGAACTCGAACTCGAACTAATACAAACCCAAATGGCACAGAAGCCAATGCTGCGGGCAGAAGTGGGAATGCGCGTGCGTTGCGCAAACAAAGCAAGTGCGGAATGATTCAGGAGGGAGAG
>Ga0307930_1002699_pt1 | contig 13397 bp, 8 predicted proteins | sample OrgLakmetageno46_FD_203161 | JGI IMG/M metagenome (GOLD analysis project Ga0307930, IMG submission 203161) | Saline water microbial communities from Organic Lake, Antarctica - #46 | ecosystem: Environmental > Aquatic > Non-marine Saline and Alkaline > Saline | place: Antarctica: Organic Lake... | reverse complement strand
TGGTGCTTGCCGTCGGCTGCACTGGCCTGAGAACGGAAGAGTTGCAGTTGTGCCACGGCTAAATCCAGATTCATGTGCCCTGCAGTGATCCCAGGCAAGGCTCTCAACACATTGTCGTATTTGCTGTTGCTGCTGCTGCTACGACTGCTACTGTAGGCCTGTAGAGGTGCCAAAGTATTGGCCTCATCACGTTGATAGACAGTAAGCTCGAGATCTGCAAGTGCTACAGCCGCCTGTGTTAGTGCGGCTGCGGCAGCCACCGCAGAGAGTTCTGTGCTGTCTGCCCCTTCTAGTGCGCCAGTTGCAAGATCACCAAATGGTTCCGCCCACGAATATTCCTCAGGCTTTTCAGGTACTTGCCCGGACTTGTGATGAGACAAGCTACTAGTATGGTTGCTATTGCTGCTGGTGTTGGAGCTACTGGCGGTGCTGCTGTAAGGTGGCGAGTAGCGAGGTGATTTAGGGTCGACCGGCACTTTGATGGTCCAATCTTCCAACAGAACTAATGTGCATTGCTTGACTTTCACTTGTGCCGTCATAATTCGCAGCCCGTGCACAGCAGCAGTGGCTGCCGGCAACAACGAAGTGGCTTGAACTTGGGTTTCAGCTGCACCAGCCCCTGCAGAAGATGGTTCCAGGTTTGCGAAAGTGGGCAAGAGGTTGCCAGAGTCGTCGAGTTTGTCAGGAGTACCCCGCGGCCGGAAATCTAAGTCTGCCCACCGTGCAAGCTCAAGCCACGCGTCGGCGCAGGCCCAGAACTGCAGAGCTTCGACGTGTGCGGTGAGGGAGCGGTCGAATTGGCCCGCAGTAGGCGGTGTACCGTCCTTATTGTGCACTTGTAAGTTCGTTGCAGGAGCGATTTTGGAATACATGGCAACACGTAAAAGAGGCAACCGTGCTGGAGGCTCCGAAAAATCGTTCACTTTCTCTGTGTTATAACTGTTGTTGGTGCCGTTGCCGTCTCTATCCTTGCTGCCATCACTGTCTTGGGTACCTCCCCATGGAAACGGTTGCACCAATTGACGAAAAGGTCGGTATTCGCGCCATCTTGGCACATTGTTCGTTGACGCGTGAAAACTCTCCTTTCGCAGCTGCTGCGTGTCTTGCTGCTGCCCTCGCTGAGAGTTACTACGAGAGGATGTCTTAGGAGCTTTAGATGTCGCAGACGTAGGAGGCGTTGAAGCTTTCACGCTTTGATCAGATGTGGTGGTAGTGCAAGAAGGCCGGCCATCAACCACGCTCAAAGCTTCGAGTTGGGCGGCCAGGACCGTCGTCTTGTCCATGTGAAATTCGTTCTCTAGCAAAACCTTGTACGCCGAAACCGTCGCAATAGCGCGGATGGGTTTTTCTGCTTTAGGTGCGGCTTCATCTTGTCCAACTGTTCTGTCATTAATTGTCGCTTCGAGGCAACGTAAATTGATCTCGGGTAAATGGCAGTGCGCCATCATGGTGAAGCGACGATTTGAAGGAAGGCCACGAGGTGGGGCCCCAAAAACCAGTAAGTTTCCTGTCAAGCAATCGTGGATGAGTTGGAGCTGAGGGTGGCTCAACGCAGCATGCAGTGGTTCGGCCACAGACATTTCAGCACTCATGTGCGTGCGCAGCACCATTGTTACCGGCCCCGTTACTGGTCTCCTCAAGTCTTCACCGTTGTCTGTGGCTTCTTTACCGTCCTCAGCACCACGATTACCAGTGTTTTTATGAATGTCAGTTGTTTCCAAAATCTCCGCTGAAAGGCGGGTTTGATCGTACTTGGCACTTGCAGCAATCGGCCAATCAAAAACATTCACATACTCGTCTTCAACTTCAACTTCGTCGTCGACTTCGTTGCTACCTTGCGCTCCCAAATCTTCTGTGGACTCGTTCAAGTTTGGAGTTTTGTTGTGCCGCATAAGTTCCACGCGATGCCGCAAGCGCAATGCGCGAGTGCAAGTGGCCACCTGAACTCCTGAAGCCGTCAATTCACCTTCAAACAGCATAGTTCCTTGCATCAAGCGATGGTTTATCTGAAGCAGAATTCAAAAAAAGATAAGTGAGACGGAATGGAAGTGTCACGATATGGTATTGGATGTTTAAGCACCTCCACAGACTTGCAGTCTACGACAATAGCCACTCGTCTCCACAGGCTCAAAGGCAACAACATGCGCGCGCCCTGTAACACACACTGCATTTGCAACGACACTCCCGCTTTTTCCAGCAAGGCCTGTGCGGCCGATGCAGCTCTGCGAAAGAGAGCCCCCATGACGCCTGGAAAGAAAAACGAAGCAATAATACAAAACATACACATGTGTGTATAAGCATACACCCGTGCAGACGAACGAAAGCAAATAAATATTTTTAAGAAAATTGCATCCGCACCATCATTGACGTAGTAGAGAGCTTGTAGAGCTTGGCAGTGGACCATCACAACTTCAATGGGTTGTGCTTCTATCACCACTGTTGCGGTAGTGATAGCTGAAATGCTTCCATCGTCATCCTCATCATTGTCTTCTTGATCATATGGTCGAAAATACCGTAATTTTAGCCAATCGCCTCCGTGTTTGTGGTAATTACCACTTCCTGCTGTCTCTCCTGAGTCAGCAACACTGCTCTTACGTGATGCACTGTGACTTGGACTGCTCCTCGCCGTTTCCCCTTCGCCATCACTTGATGAAGAGGCTGCACCATCATTCGTAGTGCCGGTGGCATCACTTGGTAGCATGCGCAAAAGGCGCTTGTTGCGGCCTTCGTCAGCCCAAATTTCAAGGTGTTGCAAGAAACCAGCAACCATCGTACCGTCAGGGCCAACTCCAGCTGTATCCGATGGTGAACTTGTGAAAAGACTTGCAGCACCTGCTAAATTTGATGCGTTGGCATTAGAAGCAGCAGACTCTGGCTGCACAGCAGCATGGTGATGATTGGTAGATCTGTCGTTGCTGTGCACCATAGTAGAGTCTTCGAGTAATGGCAGCTGCCGTCCCATCACAATCTCAGACCTTGCGCCAGCCATTTCAATCAGAAACAAGCGCCGTAGAGCCACTAAAGCCTCATCTGGGGTCTCTGTAGGAACATATCCGTTGGGTAAATTGTCGGCCGAAGTACTCTTAGGGTCGTCATTAAGTGACACGGTGAAGTATTGCATTGAAGCAGAAAGCTTAAAACGATTGGCTGAGGCGCTTTCGACTGTCGTTTGCACATTGGCGTTACTAGTAGTGGAGTCCTTTCTCGTACTCATGCTGCTCCTGGTGCCGATATTATCGTCGATAACTCCTGATTGAGCAGGAGAAATAGTCGAAGGCCTCTGGACAGCTTCAGAAGATAATGCAACCCCAGAAGTTTGATCAGATTGTGGCGTAGAAGACGCGAGTTGCGGTAACAAATCCATCAAGGCTGCTATTGTCCTGGGGTTCCAGTTCACGTGCACGCCTGTAAACAAGCACCCCATGTCGACAGTGGCTACTTCAACTTCTTCTCCTGTTTCATTCCACTCTTTGCTCCAAGTTTGTGACGCACGTAAACCAATCAATCGTTCGCCTTCGTTTGTACCAGTCTGCAAGGAAGAACGCGACGTGACGAGCATCGAAGGCGTAAAGCGTTGAAGATTATGTATAGAGCTCTTCGACGCACTGTAACTGTCGACGCCACCGGAGTCAGGTGTCGAAAGTGCATTTACGGTAACGAATGTCGGCGCCGTCATATAGTCCTCCACCTCTACAGACCGCAGAGCACCCTCCAGGTAAGGGACTCCGGACAAAGAACCATTGGACAAGCCTCGGTGGGTGCGCCGACTGCTACTGCCGCGCGACAGGGGTGTTGTGGCAAGCGCTTCGCATCCGCTGACTCGGAAAGTAGCAAGTGCTTTGAAATCAGCAGATCTTACTTTCACTTCAACTTGTCCGAGAGCGAAGAATCCACTTGCGCTGTAGACTGTGGCTACAGGTAACCACCCTACTTTACCTGCAGCCTTTTGCGCTCCACTGTCGCGAAGTCCTTTGTTAAACCCTCCACTGTTCGGCATACCAAATTCGTCGTAACTATGTGTACTGTTGCGGCGCCGCCCACCTCCGCGTTCACCCGTAACGCTATGACTGCGGCTGCTCCGCAAATTTCGTTGACCTACTTCCGAAAGGTTCTCCTCTGAGGTCTTCCGCGACGCGCGAGCATCCTTGTCTTCTGATTTGTCCGTTTTAGGAGCATCAAGAGGTTCAGAAGCAGCTGAAGGATTGGCAGTATTACTTATAGCGGCAGTGTGGGCCTTTCGCACGCGACGGAGGCGTTTGAGGTGGCTTGGGTCAATGTGAGCCACAAGTGCTACAGGTAAGGTAACACAGTACACGTCACGTCTCAATACGCATCGAGTAAGTCTTGTTGTCATAGAAGAGGCCTCGTCGAAACTTGTCTCAGTACCACCATTGATCACTGCGCGGTCAAAATCAGCGCTGTTTCGGTCACTATTTGGAGCTGTTGCCTCTAGAGGAACAAGATGAGCCTTATCAGGAAGTGACACTGCGTGACCCGATTGTACGTCTACGGAAAATTCCTCTAATAGCACGTGGGTCGAGTCAAACGAAGTCTTCGAGGTATCAGGAGTCGACGATGAAGTAGCACTACCCTGCGATAAAGGTCGCCAAAAACCAATAGAATTGCCGGTTAGGAGCCGCACTGACGTCAATTGCATTCGCCAACAACGCAATTGCCAACTTCGCTCGTCGCTAGAAAGAGCTGCCGAGGACATCATCGAGGCCTTGCTTTCATCATTCAAATGAGTCGAGCGGCCGACAGAACCGACAGCTCCGAAGTTTGCAGCAGCGGCACGTGAGGGCGGTTGCGCCATTACGGCACGCAACAAACCGTCACTGGGTTGGGGTTCTGCACTGACTTGAAGATGGCCGAGATCTAAGACCAGGACCGCAGCATTTGAATCTCGCAAATCTGACGGCAACACGATGAGAGGTGCTTCAACGGAACAGCGTAATGCTAGCAGAGGTGCTACCTCGCTGCTAACACCGTCACTACCATCTTTCCTAAGAACAGCTGGCGAAAAGCCTTCACTTTGCAGGTTTCGAAGGTTGGCCTGCCGGCGGCGACGGCGTTGGGAAAAGCTCAGTTCGTCTAAGAGCCTCTTGGTTGAGAGGGCGGACTGCATTGCGAGGAGGGCCTGCCGGCTATCCGTTGACGATGAAAGTTCCGTCGGGGCCGTAGGCATAGAAGAAGATTCGCGGCCTGAGGCATAAGCAGCTAGAAATTCTGCATCCGACGCACAATTTACAGGGCTGAAGTGCATAAGGCGAGGTAAACAGCCTTGAAACTCAGTGAGTGGTGGCACCACACACTCAAAGGCTCGGCTTTCCAGCGATGCTTGCCATCGGCTCCTATCTGCATTAGTACTCTTCACTGCAGATGCAGCACCGCTTTCTCTTTGCGTCGCTGCACTAACCTTTTGGTCATTACTATTGGAGGTCTTGCTAGAAGATGGTTGAAAGTCTACATCAAAAGCCAGCACAGGCGAATCTTCCGCTATAGCAGTGGTGTCAGAAACTGCGCTGCCACCTGGTGCTTCAACCAAGAAGCGGCGCTGGCGCAGAGCGCGAAAGAGGTGCTCGTAGCACAAGGGGCGAGGTGTCCTCGATGAAGAGGACTTCGACGAGGTTGCGCTCCCGGTCATGTCCGTGCAGAGGTTCAACACACTCAAGTCTCCTAGTTTGAGAGAGGCTGATAGAGCACCAGTGCCCTGCCCACCCTGCGACCGGGGCACACCACACACCGTGCACTCCACAGACAAAGCTTTCAATTCACCGCACAGCACAGGCCCCAAGCCATCGGACACGAGCACTGATAAGCCGCCAATGTTGAGTCGAATCTAGGGAGATTGCATATGACGATTGATGTCATGATGAATCACGTGGAAATCAAACAAAATGATACAACGTGAAGTATATTTTGTTGTTATGTACCATGCCTGAAAGTTAGCATGGTCATACATATATGTGTGGGCTATAGCTTGTAAAAAGGCGCACCTGAAGCCACACGTCGGTTTCGCTCAACAGAGTAAGCTCTCGCTGCGTTGCCATAACGGACGCGTAAAGCGCACCCCGCTCGGCTGCGGTCAAGTCGCTCCCCCCTGACGACAACAAGTCATTGTCACTTGGAGGCGACGGAAGCGCAACTGCGCTGTGCGCTCCTCCTACTGCTTGAATTGGAGTAGCATTATTCCCTTCACCGTCTTCGTCGTCATCTCCATCGTCGTCATCTTCTTCTTCTTCCAGCACCGCAAGCTCCGCCAGTACTAGGGCTCCATCCCCGTCGGTATCTAAATCGTCAAATAAAGCGCGGGCTTCCTCGCTGCTTAAACCGAGGGTGTAGGCGCCCGCTAATACTTCGTCTCGGCTCAAGGTGCCGTCCCGGTTTGTGTCCAAAATTGTAAAGAGCTCAGCGGCCGAGTACTTGTGGTTATGGTTTGTGTTGCTATCGGTAGCATCCTGCTGAGCGGCAAGGATAGCGGCATTGGTAGCAGCCGCCATTGCTGCCGAAGCGGAACCTTCTGAAGGCTTCTTCTTGCCCATGAGGTTTGAGACTTTCGACCACACCTGTGCCAAAGTTCGGAAAATTACGGAGCAGATGTATGTGAGGCCTCACATTTGCATTTTTCACATCATGCATTTCCAAACAAATCACTACCAAAGCATACCTTGGTTGGACGGAACTTTTTCGCTTTTCCCGTCTTGGTCACCATGAGGCTTGAAAGGCCTTTGCGCAAGGGTGCTCGTGGGTTGTGCCCACTGCTGCTACCACTGTCAAAGGAGGACATGCTGCTGCCCTCTGCTTGACCGTTTCGTCGTTTGCTGCGCAGCGCGTTTGCTTCTGCTTCAGCGGTGGCTCGCCACAGGACGAGAGCGTCAAGAACCACCTGGAGAACATCAGAATATCGAGCATTAGAAAACACATCCACAGGTAAACGGATTTCTCATAGATATATCAACGGATATTATATTCAGATATCCTTCAAATTTTATGTATGAAACGAACCGCTCGGTCGCCCAGTGACTCTCCAGGCCGGTCGCGATGGCAAGCTTCCAGCCATGCTTCTTCCTCCACTGACAAGGGCACCACATCATCGCTTCCTCCTCCTGATGCTGCCCCACCGTCTAATTTGCCAACACTGCCCCTACTAGTACTATTGTTAATGTTGCCAGTGCTGTGGTTCGCCCCAGCGCTGCTACTGCTGCTTTTGTCTGCTTTCGAGGAGGCATTTTTATCATCATGTACATCTTCTAGGAGGAGCTGGCGGGTGCGCAGCGCAATGTACTTCTTTCGGCGTTTGAACCCGTACCAAAAGGAGCACCAGCCTCGCCCTCCCGGGCGCTTCAGAAACCCTAAAGCACGCACCGCGAATTGCCACCATTCTTTCGGGGGAACTGCGGCAGTTCCAGACACTGGTACCGCTTCTCCTCCAGCAGCCGACTGTTGGCGGTTTATCATCGTCAGTTGAGAACACGGACGGCCACGAGGCCTCATGAGCAGCCGTGTGCGCTGGTCCGCTGCTGCAATAAACCGCAGGCTTACGCGCAGTGCGACGGCCCACTGGGCTCGAGTGACTGCGCACGCAATGGGCTCAATTGTGTCCATGGCCACCGTCCATCGGGGAGGCGGATCATTGGTGGAGAAGCTCGCACTGCTGCTGCTGCTGCTGCTGCTGCTGCTGCTGCTGCTGCTGCTGCTGCTGGCGGCACCAGAAGAAGTGGGCGGTGGCAGCGGCGGTGTAGGAGTAGACAGGAAAGGGTTGAGAGTACCAGTACTCGCGGATGCTGCAGCACTCTCTGTTGTTGGCTGATCTTCCAACAAAGCAGCTGCTGGCTCGTCGCTTGTTCCTGCTGCTGCTTCTGCCGTGCCCAAGACTCCGAGGGCTGCAGCTCTTTCCGCTCGTGCTTGCTTGGCGATTGTGGACTCTTGCGACTCAACCGTGGCGGACAATGAGAAAGGTTGCACCACAACTCCTGCTACCGCGCCGCCGCCTCCATCTGCTCCATTTGAGGCGATACGGCGTTTAGCAGGTGCCACGGTTGCTTTGCTCCGATTGGCTGCTGAAGGGTCTAGAATCTCCACGGCGAGCCCGGAGAGGTGCAACACTTTGCTTACTTTCGACCAACCCGCTTTACTGCCACTGTTTGCTTTTCCTGCTGAAGCAGCCTTGTTGTCTGCCGTGCGTAGCGTCAAACTTTGCAGTGAAAGTTTTACTTCAAACAAATCCGCGAACCAGATCTCGACGTCTCCTACTTCCACCTGAGATTTTAAAGAAAGTGTGTCAGAATGTAATCAGACCCACAAGACTTGCTGAGCAAGAAAATGTGACAGTTTGAATGGTACTACTGCAGCAGTATAAATCTACTAAAGATTTGTAACCTGCAAGTTTTCCATGACGCGAAGGCCGAGGGCCTCCCAGTAGGAAGCTTGACCCTCGATTGCTGATGCCTTCGCTGCGCCCAGTAACTCCTTGTGCAAGAACTCTCGAAGGCCTATTTCGGCACGCCTCAACTCTGTTTCCACCTGAAATTTCAAAGATTTAAGACATATAAGTGTCTTTCCTTATATTCATTAATTGCAACGCGACTTAAGCTGCGCAATCTTCGCAACGTAGGATAGAGAGATGTGACAAGACATCTACAGTGCCCCCCTAGCCCCCTAGCTCATTGGCATAGAGTCAACAGCAGTTGGACATTCAAGCTGACACAGCTGTAACTAAGATGCGAGTTTATCAGATAAGACAATTTTTATCATACCCGCAACAGCTCTTCCGGGTCGCTGAAGTCTGCTCTCAAGGCACATCTCAACCGCACGCCCGTGACTTTCACACGCACGGGCTTGGTGCTTAATTGCCGCCATGGCACGTCTACACGCACGTGTGCTACGGCGGACCCAGCTTCCACCACAAGTGGCAAGCCCAACGAGTCCACGACGTCCTGATGCGTGCGTTTATTTCAGTCAGGCAGTCAGCATCCAGAAATAAATATCAAAACTTCAAAGTCAAAATGAAGAGAGCTACTGTAGTATCTAACACCAGCTTTTGTGTGGTGAATCAATTAGACAGACGTGAGGGGATACAAGGACAGCACTTACGCCGCTTGTACCTTTCGAATTCTTAGATCTTTCAAGTCGATCTTGCCTTGCCAAAACGCGACGTTTAGGGCAGCTACATCTGTCTCAACATACCTACCAATGGTGCGTTCTAGCAATGACCGAATAAAGGCCTTGGCCATTATCCTTGCAGAGGCAATAGCCTAGTAAACACGAAAAGCTTAAGGACTGTCTTTGGGCTCAATTCATACGATATTATTCTCGGCAGACTGCTATCCGTAGCTTTGCGCCATGTCCACAAGCTGTTTGTAGAAGCTCAAGAAAAGCCTATCTTTTTCTATCACGACGCTTTTTGCTCCTCCGCTTGGTCCGCCTATATGAGTACTCAGAAAGCCCCCTTCTATGGGGAGCTGGTTGTACTGTACCAATATTATATTATTATTGGCCTCCCCTATTTCTGGTGCTCGCAAGGGGGGGGGGGGCTGGATTTAGCAACTAACGGAATGGGTGCCATTTAGTCGGGGTCTGCGGAATCTTCACGATACGGGCTCCGAGGGGCCGGAATTCGAGAGGAACGTGCCACTTCGGACCGCTATCATCACTTCCATGGCCATTCGAGCATGCGTGCCTGATTCGCTTCCTTTCGTATATTGGCTCCAATATAAGCTTCCTTGCCTTGTTTGTCTACCTGCGAGCTTCCTTATTCCGGCCCCTTGGAGCCTGTGTCAAGTAAAGAAGCAAATACTGAACGAGGTGCCAATATTAGAAGATAAGCAAACCAGCAGTCTTAACCACTTCACTGGGCCATTGACTGGTCCCACAGACACGAAATATTCTCACATCGACCACCACTCATTTTCTCAGGCCCTCTGTAAAAGGGCTGGAATTACGAACTCTCAAGGCGGTGTTCTCACTTGGAATAAGTTACAATCCAATTCGGTTTGGGGTTCTTACATCCATACTTATGCAATTCAAAAGTATTCAAACCCGCCGAGAAATCCGGCCTCTTTTTCATGTGGGCTCGCAGTGCCCTAGCAAAGGGTGGTCTCGGGAGGGAGGTGCGCTGGCACGTGGCTTCTTTGTTTGAAAATAAATTCCAGAGCGCTTTCCATTTTTTTTCGTTCCCCCTGCCCTTTAACATGGGCATATAGAGGGGAATTAAAGGGGCGAATTGGCATAACGGGGGAATCCCTATATAATGGGAAACTACCTTGTGATATGTGATAACCAATTACAACAGACCAATACAGCACGGCTTGTTTTATTCGTTAGGACGTTTGGCCCGATGATTCCAGCAACCACTAAATTCATTGCGTAGTATAAACGATAAATTTTTTAATGCAGGTCGCGATCATCGGAAACCCGAAGACAGCCACAATAATCTACACATGCGCCTGTTTTCAAGGTTTCGTCATCTGCGGCCAAGTCAGTTGACTGCACGCAAATCCTGCAATAGATCTCGAAGAGTTTTCTTGCGGCAGAATAGTTTGGGCTAAAGTTGACTCTAAGAGCAAGATGTTCTCTTAGCCTCAGCCGCCACCCCTAGTGCCGCTTACGACTCGCTTGGTAGGTCTATAAGAGCTGCCGCCGCCACCACCGCCATCCAGGGGGTTACTGATGTGGTTCCTCGCATCTCTCAAGGCCTCTTCTCGTAAGAGTCGGTCAGCCTTTTCATGTTTCGCTTTTTCACTAGAGTAAACGTACAAATGAGAAGATATTATTGTTATTTAGCTATTTAGATGTTAATTTGACAGAATTTTATTGATATGTGTTCTGAAGCTTAATATTCACCGTGCCACTGCAGCTTCGGCTGCTGCCTTTGCTTGTTGCTTCTCACGAGTCACTTTAAGGTGACCCTCGAGCGCTGATACTCGAGTTGGATCTCGAGCCCGGCGAAGAGCCGCCTCTTTCTCCTTTCTTGCAAGGTAGCCGTAGACTTCGTCTTTAATCATGTACCACGCAAATGCGAGGCCGACAAGCTTCCAGCCATGCGCCTCAAAGAAGCCAGTAACTAGCGACGATACTCCTTTGACTGCGTCCATGTCGAGTTAAGACTAACTTAGTAGCGCTTGATGAGCCACCGCGTGCACGCGATTGCCGCCAGTGGAGGCTACCTGCTTCTAAATGAAGAACTCAGGTTCAGGTATCGATGCATCGATCTTCAGAGAAAGGACCGAAGGACGAAAAAAATGAGTGATGGTGATAGCGTGATAGCACTACATTAGTTCAACGAGTGTCAATATTTATAAGTTTTGGTCATCATGAGAGACCGGAATAGCTTTTTGGTCCGGTGAGTATACTCCGAAGGAGTTGGCCCGGGTTCGATGCCGGATGCCGGACGAGTACTGCATCTTTTTTCTTTCTTTTTCGACACGGGCCTCAAAGAATCGGATTTTTAAAGGGCTTACATACAGAGAGGAAGTGCAACGGAGCTTTTATCAGAGGAGGTACTAATTAGGCGCATATGCCCGAGTGGCCTCCTTTCTTCGGTTTCTATTTTTATGCCTCGGTGATGTGCGTGGTCATGGTGTTGCGGGATCCAGACACACGATTCCTTATGACAGGACATCATTGGGACATCAGGTTTAGTCAAGCTAGTCTAAATTAGATAACTCGATTAACATACTCAATCCCCCTGAACTGCAAAAAAAAACATCAACAAACAGCACGAAACAATATTTTGATGAATTCTTCAGTAAATGCCGCAAGGTACTGTAAAAGTCTAACTAACCAGTCCGTTTGTTCTTGTGCGTAAAGCAATTGTATCAACTATCGATTTGCCTGTCAGTCACTGAGCTTCAGGTCTTCCGGAGTACACTCAAAGTAAAATAAAATTGTCGTAGCACGCATCTGGATGCGTATGATTGTGTCAATGTTTCAATGGTACTAAAATACACCACAGTGAGGGGGCACCTCGCATAATGTATTTGTTATGTTGGCCGATCACACCTGTGCAAGCCACGTAATCTGGTAAAACTTGGTAAATATTTCTTGAATTGGAATTGCACAGAAGGCAGGAGATTTAAAAACCGTTTCACCGTTACACGATCGTTGACTGTGATGTCGGTCATGATTTAGGTGTGAAATAAGTCTAATTCTGTGTGTACTCAGCGCTGTGCAGTCGGTTTGCATGGGCTGAAATTAAATCTGAAATTAAATCTGTTTGCCCTTGAATGACCTAGCTTCTTTTATTCGTTAAATATAGCGCGTGAGTCGCGAATGTTCACTTGGAGATGACTACGAAACCGTCGCGTAGACGTCCAGGGGGGGGCTCTGACTTCAAAGATGTAAAATTATTCAAATATCGCAAGTGCTATAGAGGCCAGCGCTACGGGCAGAAATAGCACTGCGGCACCTCCAACTGCAAAATTGGAAAAGCAGCGCGGATCGCGTTCGGTGAAAGTGAGCCAGGCACAAAGCCAAAAGAACACCAGCAATTTCTAGTCCCAGCTGTAACGGAAGAGGAACTTCGGAAGTTACTTAGAAGGACCAGAAATTGAAGATGACACCAAAAGCCACCGAATGACCTCGGAACGACAGAAATTCAATACCGTAGTCTTGAAGCTCTTTTCCCGAGAAAGCTGAACTGCTTCTTCGATTGCACTTGCTGGACCACTTCATCTCAAATCAAGAATAGCACCGATTCGACTGTTTGGTCATGGGTAATGGCCAAAGGGGACTAAATCTCCGGTATATGAGCGAGGGACTAATAGCGCTCAGAAGCCGCCAAAATGTTATCGCAAAGTATCACAGACGGCATTCGATCAGCAGAAGTAAAAGGAGGATCCATCTTCCTAGCCACAGAGACCCCCCCAAAAAAAAAAAAATGGTGCGCTCCTCTACAGGCGCGCTAAGAAGGGCGTTTCGCGCCCGGTTGTTCAATAGCGCCGAGGTATTTAGCCTTCAACGGGGCCATGAAAAGAACAAACAAACCATAACTGACATTTCTCGATATCCTACGACAACGACATGTAGATGCGCAAATAAAACGGGCGAAGTCCTACTATTTAAATATTTATCGTAAAGGAGATATTAATTTGTAAAGCCAGCGCCGAGCAGATCTTTGCCCTAAATCCCTACACGCCCCGGCCGTTCGGAGGCGCTCTCCCATATCGCCCCTCACCCCTCCTCAATTAACCGAATAATTTAATTTAATTGTAGTGCCGTGACTCTAAACAACACCTGTCTTAATGCGCATTATTGCTAGCTCTATATGCCATTCGAACTCGAACTAATACAAACCCAAATGACACAGAAGCCAATGCTGCGGGCAGAAGTGTACGCGCGTGCGTTGCGCGCAAGTCAAAATCGTAAAGAGGATAGTGTGTAGAGGGCAGGAAGCATAA
>Ga0307930_1002696_pt1 | contig 13413 bp, 13 predicted proteins | sample OrgLakmetageno46_FD_203161 | JGI IMG/M metagenome (GOLD analysis project Ga0307930, IMG submission 203161) | Saline water microbial communities from Organic Lake, Antarctica - #46 | ecosystem: Environmental > Aquatic > Non-marine Saline and Alkaline > Saline | place: Antarctica: Organic Lake... | reverse complement strand
CCCTCTCCCTCCTGAATCATCCCGCACTTGCTTTGTTTGCGCAACGCACGCGCATTCCCACTTCTGCCCGCAGCATTGGCTTCTGTGTCATTTGGGTTTGTATTAGTTCGAGTTCGAGTTTGATGAATTTCTGCCCGAAACACTGGGCTCTGTTTCATTTGGGTTTGTATCAGTTCGAGTTCGAGTTACACGGGCTGTTACACGCCACCCGCTTTCGCTCGGGAATTCACGAGTTATGCTATGCTAGCGCAGAATTACAAATAGCTTTCACGAGTAGCAGAGAACATTTGCATCAAACAGGAAACTTGGTGCACTGCGGGGAGTGAGTTTCTGTAGGTATTAAAAATGCAACAGGGGGTTAAGGTGTAAAGGTGTCAAGGTCAAGTCCCCAACCGTCATCGTCAAGTCGTCAAGACGTCAAAACCGGACCGCAACAAACAACAAAGTTACAGTACACATCTGCACTGTACGCCGTGCGTCCTTTGATTGGTGCAAATTCTAGCAAGCAAGCATGTTTTCAGATGTTCAGATGCCGCCATGCCACAACAATGATGATGGTGAAGATATACTCGGGAGGTAACCAGTCATTAAGAATCTGAAGAAGGCCTACTGCTTGAAGGGCATCGCAATTTCAAGCTTCGAGCCATGGCTTCGTCGAAGCACCACATTCCGCTTTTTGAAACCGGGTTCTTTGCAGCTCTCCTCGATTTGGAGCACCGGCCCGCGCCACGCTCTCCACCGGTGGTCGTGCGCTCCGACTCAGAGCGGGTTCTCTTGCGACAGGTACAATCAATAGCACTATGTTTTACCAAGTTCATCAAGGGCAGCACATCGATTTTCAATCTATTAAGATTCGCTACTAGGCGCGAACGCTTCCCGACCTTTACATTGTTGCCGTTGAAAGATAGCCTTTGTTTATCAGGAAGCCCCAAGGCCTAGCTCACAATCAAATGAATGAATGAGGAAATAGTGAAATTTTGGATACCAATTAATCTCTCTTTGGACGTATGTGTACATGTACGAAAAACAAGCACAGGCCGTCGGGGAGCTCCGCTTATCTTTAGCCGTGCAGTACATTCGTGACGCGTCCGTTCGCCGGCCTGTGCAACCGTTGCCGCACTCGTTGTCGCAGCGGCGAGCGGAGCGAATCTACGGCTCGTGGGTAAGCAGAAACGAAGAACTGCAAAGTCGAAAGAAAAGGAGTGAGGAAAATGGGGAGGGAGGGAAGTAGGGATTGGAAGTGAATGGAGTGGCAGCTCTCTCTTGCGGATATTTGAAAGAGTGAAATACAATCACTACCACGACAGTTTTTATCACTGTCGTTGTTCGTCATGCTGGTATTCAATTGCAGTGTCTTTCTAACCCTTTTTATTTCTAATATCCCAAGTCTTTGTTCAGGTCTACGAGGGGCTGTTTCTGTTGTTTGTGTTTTTGTGGGTCATCACTGCCCCTTTCGACGATGCTCTTCCGAAAGAGAAACGCTACCACGTTAGCACGGTAAACGCATTGGATCGTGGTGTGTATGCCCATTATTTTCCTTCGGAAGGAGTCACCTTGCATTTTTTTTTCTTTGCGCAATGTGTCCTTTCAGTCTCCGTGCGTGCATGTTATTTCTACGCACTCAGATTGCATTTTGAGCCTTTTACTTCACTTTACTAGCGATACGCATCTTCTGAATCAACGGTATACTGTTGCCAGGTGGGCATCGTGCTGGTCGGCTTCGACGTCATTCTCGGCGTGTTTGCTTACAGCCCAGCCCGGTGAAAACAACAGTGAACAGGACTACTGCCAATATTTGCTGTGAAGCATACTAGGAAAAGCGGTTTCAGAAGAGTATATCGTACGCATCATTCTGCTACTTACCTCTCCCTTCTAAAATATTGGCGGAACACCGCTTGAAAACCGATCAACTCCCCAAATCTGATCAAATGTGAACTTTTTTCCAATGTATTCACCTGTACATCTGTAGGTACTTTGCCCGGCTGCGCAACTTCAATTACGCTTTGTTGTGGGCTGCCTTGTGGATCAATGACCTCACGACTTCTCTGGGATACAACGGGTTTCCCCTGCGACATTTCGTTCAGGTTTGGGCACATTACCTACATGTGAGCCAGTGGTATTGACTGTTTGAGGTGTTGGTGCAGGGCTATTGAATAGGTTGCCGATCGCTGATAACTCAATGACTACCAACAAGGGTGCTATACAACCACTAATAACTCAATCCATTCCTGACAACACCCTTCCACCAACTCCTTCTGTTATACCACCCAGGGCTGCCGCGTGTTGCTCCCTATTTTCAAGTCCTCCAGCTTGCGCCTCGCATTAGGCGGGCTTGTAAAAACCTTGCCAAGAGTGTGGCAAGTCTTGGTGATTTACATGACGGTGACCACCTTGTGGGCCTTGGTGGGGATGGAATATTTTCACATGTAAGGACTACTGTAGAAGTACAGATCTGTAGACAAATAATTACAATTTATGTATATATATATAAATCTTATCCATTGTCAAGTTTGTCTTGAAATTTAAAATGAATGAATTAAACGTCAGTAATATTGCACTTTAATTTTCAGGTCTTGTCCTTTATCTTGACATCCTCATTCCTCATCTCCTCATCCATTATCACAACTAATTTCATCTTCCCACGTATCCGCCTTCCATTCAGGTACTACTACGATTTGGACGTCGAATACACGGACTGTTTTTCCAACTTTCCTCGAGCTTGGTTATCCCTCTTTGTCTTGAGCACCACCGAAAATTTCCCCTTCGTCATGTACCCCCCTCTGTTTCGGCTGGGCGGAGAAATGCGCTCTCACACGAACCAGTCGAGCAGTAGCAGTGACGATAGCACCGACCCTACGAGTAGCTTTAGTCCTACCTCTAGTCCTAGCATGGGTGGTGCGTACAGCAGCAGCAGTAGCAGCTATGGCGGCGGCTACAGCGGTGACAGTGCATACAGTAGCGCTAGTATGAACGACATGGCATCATCGTCAGAACCACTTGAGAGCGATTCTTTTCAATGGGGCGTGCGATGGCCAGACCCGGGCAGTTATGAGAATAGCATGATGAACAGTGGTCATGGTAGCGATGGTAGCAGCAATAGTTATAGCAGCAGCGGCGCGAGTGAGAGCGATTATGGCAACGACGGCTCCTGGAGGAAGCTGATCATCACGCAATACCCAGATGATTCAATGAGCACATTCACGATTAACGTCTACCATGGCTTGATTGTAAGATAGATACATTCGATTAACACCCACTTCCACGCCCACTCTCTCGCTCTAATGCTTTCGTTTCGCTACAAACTGTAGCCAGCTAGAATGTAGTTGCATTTCTTGACCCTTCAAAGCATTTTCTTGTTGATCCTCGATTGCGTTTCTTGTTGTCTTTTCACAATTTGTTTGATCGTCTGTTCACTTATTGGCAAGCTTAAATCCCATCATCGTTTTTTTTGAAAACAGATCACGTACTTCGTCAGCTACCTTGTGTTGCTCGTCTATTTGGTGCTCAATATGAAACTGGCTGCGGTTTATTCGAGCTGGCAAGAGGTATCTACTCAAGGAATGTCACTTAATACTTATGCAAATTCATTGAAAGAACACCCTATTCTGAAAAGGAAAAGCACATCAGAAAATCGTGCATTTTCTCGTTTTAAACTTTTTTAGTTTTGAAACTTTTGCCATGAAATTTTCATACATTTGTTCAAAAATGGTGCCGTTGCTTTGTTTGGTTGTAGTTCAGATCTGTGTGCATGCACTACTGCAGTATGTTCTCATTTATCATGCTCATATGGATTTTAATAATCGCAACAGGTCCACGAAGAACAACTGAAGCGCTCGCGGCTGCACATGTACCACGGCCTGTGCTGTGCTTTTGCAGTGTTAACCGACGACGGCTCTACTGCTTTGAGTTTAGAACGGCACTGGCAACCGTTGCTTCTTCGCTTGAGGCCGGAGCTCACCCCTCAACAGGTAGTGCTCGTAGTGCTATTTTTTAAAAACATTAGTATGGCTATATATGGGCATACGTGTATCAGTATGAAAGCAGATTGCGTGCTGTATTTTTCTTCTTCCTTCTCCGCTCCTATGGTTTTGATTTATATCTTCACTGTTCCATTTGTTGTTTCGTGAAGCCTGCGAGTTCGAATATCCTGTCTTTTTGTTCCTATTTTCAATTATTTAATCTTCGCTACACCCCCTCCTTTAATCTTTTAAGAAATAACAACTTATTATTCTTCAATGTATTTTTGAAATTATACCAGGTGGTAGATTTGTTCAATTTTTTGAACGACGACGCGTCCAGTGGGGTGGAGCTGAAAGAATGGGTGCTGCGCGGGGTGGATGCGTTGACCTTTGACTTCACGACGCACGAAGTGGGCAGCGACCATTTCTTAGCAGCCATCGCCGAATGCGCGGATCTCGACGCTGCAAACGCGGTTGCTGCGGCGAACAGTATTTCTAGCCCTGAATCTACCAGCAATGCACCTGGGTAGGAAAGGCGAACGCTTGCGCACCTCCTATTTCTATTTTTGTTCTTGTTCTTTGTCTTCGCCTTCAATATCGCATTTCTTCCTCCTCTCGTCGTTCGTTGTTTTGTTCTCTTTACAACGTGTTCTCCTCATCTTTCGGCTGCGTATCACGACCTACACAAAATAACATCCTAATGACAGCTATGACAATCAGCAACAGCCACAAAGCCCAGCTGCAACGAGAGCCGCCGCCGCAGCAACAGCAGCAAGCGCTACCGCCACCGCCGAAGCCAGAACCGCGAAAGCCGCTGCGTTAGCGGCGAACGGACCTCGAGGAGACTTGATGTGGCCTTCGGTGCAAGAAATTTGTGGAAAACTAATGGGGCGTGTGTACTTCTTCCTGGTGAGTTGAAAACACAAATCTGAATCACTGAGTGAAAGGAAAAAGTCATACGGAACACAATAAACCCTGTTACCCAAAAATGATTCCTTTGTTCGCTTTCTTTCCCCCTCATGACTTTTGCATGTAAAATAAATGCTTACTGTCTGGTTTCGCTGTGCGTCAATGCCCTCTGCTTTGCATTCCTCTTCATTTTTCATTTCGCTCGATTTTCTCTTTCTTTGCTCCTAACTTCCCCCTTTCAATAAACCAAACGAAGGCGACTGCTTCGCGCGCGTGTTGCGATCTTTTATGCTGCGAAAAAGGCATGTTGGCCGAGTACGAGCACAGTGGCTCCTTTTCCAACGGCTCTTTCAACGAATCTGTCAACGGACCAATCAACAGCCATGGAGCACCTCATACAACGAGTAACGGCTATGCGAACGTATCTGGGTATGAGAATGGCTACAGCAATGGTCACGGTAATTACGATGGTTTTAGCAGCGGCAACCTCGGCAACAACGACAACTGCGTGCTGGTGCCGTGGGCGGTGCGCCAGTGGACTTTTGCACATGTAGTCAACCAATCGGCATTCTTTTGGACCGTACAATTAAGCATTGCAGTGCACGTGCTTTTGCTCATTGCGGCGCCCTGGCCGTATACGCCCGCAGCCGAAGGGCTTCAAAATACGGTCTTAGCCATTGCTCTGGCCGAATTGGTAAGTAGATGCCTTCTTTACGAACACTCCTACCAATGCACTTTCTCTCTCTCTCTCTCTCTCTTTTTTTTTTTTTTTTTCCCCCCTTCCTCGGCCCACATGTCATTCATGAATTAGTCTTTGATTACTTACCTATTTGCTGGATTTAGTCTGTCATTTTGGACGCATTGACCGTTATGGTGCCTTTGTGCTCTCATTGCCCTCGCGGGTCAATTTCACTTATACGCTTGGGCACAATATCTTTGCATGCATCTTTGAATGGTTTTGTTGCAACTCTATCAGGTCTTGAAAGCAATCTGCTTGCCTGGTTGGAAGCACCGCACTGCAGCTATGCGATTTGACGTGCTCGCTTGTATCACTCTATTGGTAGCTCAATGTTTGCCCTTGTTTTATGCTGCGTTCAGCCATCAAAGCATTAATCCAACGGGTTCTCTTCTCAAGGTACTTGCGCAATGATCAAAACTGTTGTATTAGAAGTCAGGAACTACGAATAAATCGCTCATGCATGCCATCTTCTTTTTGCATTCACCTGTCCTGCACATTTTTGTATGCGTTCGTTTTAACATCTTTGTGGGGACTTCATGTATCATTATGTGGACGTGTTTACGGTAATGACGACTGTAGGCGCAGCTGTGTCTGCGTGGCGTAGGGCTCGGGAAGCTATTCACGCAAGGTCGAGGCGTGCGTGACGTCATTGGCACGGTGGCCCGCATTCGTTCTATTCTAGTGCTCTTCGTGGCGGTTTACGGCATCATCATTTACTTGTACGCGTCGGGTGCGCAAGATTTATTCGCAGGGGTTTTGCCTCGAAAGTTCAAGGTACTTCTTTTGAATTTTTTTTTTAAAAATGAAAGAATGCGTAGCTGGAAAGATTCAAAGAATGGAGCGGAAGATGCCGAATAGGATTGAGAAGGTCATTGGGATTTTAATCAAAACACTCTCTCGTGCTACTTCACCTTTTTCCATGTCTACGCCTTCAGTGTCATTGATCTCACTTTTATCGTTCACTTTCCTTTCATTTCCTATTGTAGTACGATGTCGACGATCCCACGGGACCGGACGACGATGTCTTAAATGCTCTTGTAACTCTCGGGTCCTTCGAGCAAGCTTCTTTGCAGTTGTTTCAAATTGCCATGACCAACAATTGGCAAGACATCATGTATGCCAACGTCTTGTCTCCTTATGACGTGTCGAATTTGCACCGTGTTGCGATGGCTGCGTTCTTCGTGTCCTTCTTTTTCTGCATGGTAAGTGCGTGTGGTGCATCAACACCCAAACCTAAACTTAAGCAGCCCAATGAAGTTTTGATAGAGTCTGCAATTTATTGCTTGTCTTAGAAGAACGAAAATAAGAAAATGGAGCTCCACTAGAAATTGTCTTGATAACAGTTCTAGTGTCGTTCTGTTTTTTTTTAAACTTCAGTGTCCTTCTCGATTGAATTTCGAAAAGTTCCTAATGATTCTTTCCATAACATTCTTCTTCTTGACCCTTGACGTTTTTTACGTTTCTTGTACCTGCAACAGGTTTGGTTAGGGACCAACGTCTTAACAGCGCTGGTCATTGACGTCTATGTCGTTGCTTTGAGCCGTTCAAACGAACTTCAGACCAAACGAGCGGCGATTGCGCGCGCGCTAATGGAAATTACGACGTCTCATTTCAACAACGGTGGAAATATGTCACCACAACAGCACTCTACCCAGCAGCCACAGGCTTACCACCAGATGTGGCAGCAGCAAGAACAGCGAGAACAGCAGCAGCTGCAGCAGCAGACTTTCAGCAACGACCTTATCAATGACAACACGTGTTCGCGGTGTGCCGCGAGTGGCCACATGTGCCGTGCAATTTACCCATCTCCAGCATCGAATGTAAATGGCTCCACAACGCCTACAGGGGTGTGTGCAGAATGTGGTCATGGATTTATGTACCACTCGACAAACAGCAATGCTGGTAGCGGAGTGGGTTATGGCAACAACGGCAGCAGCAGCCTAAGCAACAATCACATCGGAAGTGGCCATTTTGTACCGTCACAGGATCGCAAGGAAGACGACGTTCGGTCTAACAGCAGCAAAAGTCGCGGTTGGGGCGTGCTGGCGAGCGCGGTGCGTGCCTCAAAAGCTTGCAAGTCTTCCACAAAAGATGCCATCAAATCCAAACCAGGGACTGCAAGAGAACCAGGGAAAGGACTGTTCTACCAACCATTAGTAGACAGCAATGATAGTCGCGGGGTTGGCAGTAATGTTGATGACGATGGCGATTATGTTGGAGGTAACAGAGGAGCTCACGATCGTCGCAGTAGTCTTAGCCACATGAAAGGAAGCTTTTACGATAACTCAGGCATGCTTCAGGGTACTACTAACAATGGTGGACTAAATCGCCTTTCTTTCCGAGATTATGATGGAGGGAGGCAGTGGCAGCAGCAGCCACTGCAGCATCAAGAAGGTGGTCTCAGGGGTTCAACAGTGAGTGACGGCCCATGGGAGAGTACCAAACCCGGAGATTCAGGTGTACGAGATTCGGCAGCGAGGCAATCGGCAGCTGCAGCGTGGGAAAACTTGCAACTGATGAGCGGCCTCAGCTTAGGCGACGCAGTCACTGTGGTGAGAGGCTTTTTGCGTCTATATTGCAAACATTCTCTTCTCTAATTCTAGTAAATAGTGCAGCCTCTGACCGGATGTATAACTAAGTTTTAATCATTCCTCTCTTGATGGCCATTTCTGTTTTGTTTTTTTGGCGCGTGATTCACACTCCTTTGTTGTGTAATCCGGTGTTTGTGAGTCCTCATAAGCTCCACATTTGCGGTGTATTTCGCTTGTTTCTCTTGTATCTTATGATCTTCTAGCACGCCTCCATTGACGACGACCTCTTAGATCCGTCGCTCTTGGAAGCTCTACGATACCGGATTGCACGGACTTGTGCTGACCTCCAGCAGGTAAGGCATATGCGCCTGTCTTGAATCCCTCCCTTTGATTCGAGGAGGAGTGATATAAACGGAACGCATAAAACCTCAGTAGAGGAAGAGTTTAGGAGTCCCATGCAATCAACGGGACTCAGAATTTATGAATACAACTGCGTATCTGAAGCAAATGAAGGCCCTGATCTTTTTCATCCTCCCACCTTCCTTTCCTTTCTCATTCTCTACTCCTTTTTTGATTTTCCCGTCTTAATTTCATGTTACATGTGTAAACAGGGCCAGAGCTCTCTTCATGTAGCCATTCGAAAACGGTTCTCCGCGCTCTGCATCAAAAATGCCCAAGCGGAAGGCAACGCTCGCGCAATTGCCAATCTCGCGTCTGGAGGACTGTTATCTCCTCAGGAAGATGGGCGCAGTCGAAGGAATACTTCGCCAGGAGGCCAAGCCCCATTTTTACCAAGCGAAAGAGGAGGAGGGTTACACAACAGCAACAGCAGTGGCAATAATAGGTACACGTTCTCTTCTGCAAGGACAGAGCATCAGCAGCAGCAACAGCAACCTTTGCTTCCAGGCTATCCCTCATCGAACTCAAGGTTTGAACCGCGGAGCAGTCTCCACAACCACCACGCTGCGAAGAGTTCTCAACGTCCGGCCTACTTTTCCCCTCCACCACTCACAGACATCGCAGCATCGTCTGAGCGGAGCATTTCCACTTCAGCCGTGTCGTCGTCTTCGCCACCGCGTCCTGATGATCACCCTCAAGACTTTTACCCCGGCCATCGAGTGTCTGGGCGGATTCGAGACGGGCGCCTTTAGCTAAAAAATACTGCTTATTCTCGGAGTTGGGCTAGTGGCGTCTTTCAGCCATCAGTTGAGAACAAGGTGGCTTCATATAAAGTACTTATTCCTGACGAATGACGCCAGATAGAGCCTTCTGGGGCGCGCGCATACCTACCTCATTTGTCGATTGAAACCTATGAAAGTATGTCGTTTTTTTGAACTTTTCTTTCTTTGCATCGGGGGGAGTATAGTACAATATAATCTTGACATGATTCCGGAAGTAACTAAGAACTAAGAACTACCCTTAGCAACTTAGCATCACACAGGGGGCTACCCAGGATACTCCAAGGATATACCCTAATCCATCAGTAACAAGTACAAAAGGCCACCGGGGAAGAAGTAGGGGCAGGAGTGTTATAGCTGATGGGTGGTGGCTGATGAGCAAACCAGCGAACCAGCGAACGCGAACCGGCGAATCACAACCACAGGCGGGAAATGTTACAGGGGAGAAATAATGCGGATGATTTTTGCTGCACGTCCCTCTCTCCAGTTCCCATTTTGACCTCGAAAGATCTTCGTGCTACTTATTTGGTTCTGTAGCTTGGTGTCTATGCTTAGTAGCTACTACTGTAGCTAGATACAGTAGTGCCCATGCAAGGCCAAAAGGATCCACGAGCTCAACCATCCCCTCAAGATTCCTTAGCGTCTATTGAATTGACACATTCCTCGCACACACGAGGTTTTCATTGCAAGATTTCTGACGCGTGCCGTAGGAGGCGTATCTTATAAAAGGAGTCGCAGGATCTTCCTATACTTTGGGAATGGCTTTTCGAACTCCGAAGCCTCGGACGAGCTCAATTCCGCCTCTACCTAACACATCACTTGCAGCTCCTTCAACGTTGCCGCGGTCACCAGTCACATCAAGTAAGCTGGCGGCAGCAGGAGCTCGAGAAGAAAGTGAGCGACTATGGAATCGTACTCGTGTTCTAGAAGCAGAGCTTGCGGTAAGTTTGACACAAAAGGATGGCACAAACCAACACCGCAAGCAAAAGTTCGCATGTCGACAGTGCTAGCTAGCTTCAGTATGTTTACTGCTGCTTTGCTCGCACTCTCAAGCTGTCTCCTGTATAAAAAGTGCCCTCCTTGCGACACTTCGTTACTAGTAGCTTTCTACTATAGGGGTGGCATGCAAATATTGCTTGACTTCACAGTGGCTTCCTAGCTACTTACTTCGCACACAACTGTTCCTCATCTTTTCGCTCATTTCAGCTCGTCCCTCACTCTCTATTTCCTCATCTTTCTCCCTAAATTTACAGTCGCGCAATGTAGAATTGGGCAAGTTTGCTCCGAAGCTTGCTGCAGCAGAGACGGCCTTAGCGCGCGCGAAGGCGAATGCACAGCTAGCAAGTGAATCTCAAGCGGATCTTCGAGCCTCTTTCAATGCTGGTATACATTGGATGCTGGAAATCTTAGCCACGTTTTAGCTCAAAGCCATCTACTAGGAGAATTGAAAATCTGCAGTTGCTCTCGAATTTTCAAACAGCGTCCCTGGATACCATTTATGCACTCATTCTAACAACGCTCCTGAAAAAATACGTTTCCTCTTAAACCCAAGACAAATGTTAACACTCCATTCGTTCCTTTTGATCTCGTGTATTTCGTGTTCCTGGCTGTTTTCAAATTCTACAGGGCTAGCCAGCTTGTCGAGCACTCTTTTGGCTGCGAGGCGAGAACTTCACTACCTGAGCGCATTGTCACCATCAACATTGTTGCCACCACCGCCACTAACTTCTGCTGTTGTATCCCTGGGCGAAGATGTCGATTCACCGGCTGGTTCACTGAAAGGCAATTCGTCAAAAACACACCCGAAAGAAAGCCTTCAATCACCTCCTCAATCACCAACTCTCCCTCAAGGAGTTCGTGAAAGATCTGTGAACTCAAGCACCGAAAACGAGTCGTGTTCGCAGCCTCACCGGGCTCAGACGCAAGAGCTGGTGCGGTTTACTCGGCAATTGCTGGCTTGCGTCTCCAACGAGGTCAGAGAGGCATTTGAGAACGTGCATGGATGCTACTCTTTTCTTTTCTACCTCGCTATAGTACTTGTTCATGCGTATTTTCTTTCCGTTTTCGTGAAATTCACATTATCTTTCCCCTCCCTTTCATTTCATCCTTTCTCATTCTCTCACCTCCTGCCTCTTATCTATCTCTGATAATCTCTTTGCTTCTTCCTAGGTCGATACAATGCATGTACCTCTCTCTAAGTCTTGTCGCCCTCGCCCTTCTTTGCTCTTGTCACAAACTCACGGTGCAAGCAATACGAGTGGTGACAATGCATCTGCAGCAGGTGTATCGAGCCCTAAATTACGCGCCCGCGCTGCTGCCAGTGAAGATTCCCAACTATCTGAAGCACTGCTACGCACCAAACGAGCTGAAGAGCAGGTGTGAACATATCTTATTTCGTTGAAATAACAAATTAATACGTATGATAGTTAGAAGCTGATTCGGAATCCTTGTCAATGAGAGTCCTATCTTCTGCTCAATGTTCTCACCTATATGCCCTACCAGCCAGACATTTCGCAATGGAACTGAATGACCGCTTTAAAATTGCTGTGCTTCAACTATTTCGTCTGCCGTACCTTTTCTTCTTCTTCTACTACTTCTTCTTCTTCTTGTTGCTCCCCAAAAAAGGTGTCGGAACTACAGCGAGAATTGACCAATCTCGGCGAGCAGCGCCGCGTAGACCGAGAAGGCAAAACCACGGCGCTGAAAAAGGTGAAAGCGCTGGAACGCGATCTGGCGATGGCTACCAGTGGCAGTGGCAATGGCAATGGCAGTGGTGGTGGTGGCAGTGGCGGTGGTGGCAGTGGTGTTGGTCGTGCAGTAACATCGCCTACTTCTCCTACTTCGCCTGCCTCGCCTTCCTCATCGTCATCGGCTCCGATGTCCCCTTTGAGTCCTGGCACGGGCAGCAGCAACACTACTGGTGGCAATTTGAGTGGTGGCGTCGATACTCGAAATATTGATGAATTGCGGCGTGCTCTCAAGGTACGAGAGAGAAAGATATTAACTGTGCTCCAAGTGCAGTCTTTCCTTCATTCTACTCTTTCCCCTGCCTTGTCATTCCATCCAATACTATTTTGACAGAATCCTTGAATTATCTACTCGTACCTTCATCTTTTCCTCTCCGAACTTCGTACTCCCTCTCTCACTCACTCGATTTTATTAATATTTTCAAACCATTCAAAAAAGGCGATGGAAGCACAACGGGACAAAGCCTTACGCAAATGCGAATCCGCACAGGAAGATGCTGCGACCTCATCGCGTGTAGCCTCGAAAGCTAGGGCACATCTCGAAGATGCCACTGCCATCAAGGTACAGGCGTCAACTTCTTCGCAAATCTTTCTTCTTTCTTTTGCCGGTCTACATACTAGTAGAAGAAGATTGAGAGAGTGCAACTGTGCGTGTACTAGTACAGGAACGACAACAAAAAACAAGTAAAGGTGATTTTCGCGAAGCTTGCTGTGATTCAACAGAGAAAGTAAATTCAAGTGTTTTCTTTTCCTCGAAACACGATTCATGCCCCCCCTTAGGTGGGAAACGACTCATCTCAACGAGAAGCGCTTTCGTTGGCCGAGGCACGCGTGCGGGAGCTCGAACAAGAGGTGCGTGTGGACGTATGTGAACGACAGCGCGTGCATTATTTTTGTTGGTTCCCTGTACCCTGCCAGAATACAAATAAAGCAATATCTCATTTTCTTTTCTTCGTTGCACCCCTCATATCTACGCCTAAAAACTCTCAGGTCAAAGAGCTTACGGTCGAGAACACTAGCCTTAAAAACCAGCTCTCAGAAAGAGACAAAGAACTGCAAAGGCTTCGTGCAATATCTACAGAAGATCGTCAGGTTTGAGGCTCGTAACAACTTATTTTTATTATTCTACAATTGAACCGAAAAAAAGCTTATAACAAATGAAACAACATGAAGTCATCCGTTTATTTTCTATTTCCACGCCTCATTTTCACTCTCTTTCTCTCCCGTATCCTCTGTATCTTTCGTGAGAAGGTCAAAGCAAGCGATTCGAGTGAAGGTCCGAATGCACCTTCTTCTTCTTCACCATTGGCTTCTACCGATAACGCTCCTCCCCTTTCTCCCTCGGGAGAT
>Ga0307930_1002695_pt1 | contig 13414 bp, 17 predicted proteins | sample OrgLakmetageno46_FD_203161 | JGI IMG/M metagenome (GOLD analysis project Ga0307930, IMG submission 203161) | Saline water microbial communities from Organic Lake, Antarctica - #46 | ecosystem: Environmental > Aquatic > Non-marine Saline and Alkaline > Saline | place: Antarctica: Organic Lake... | reverse complement strand
GGGTGGAAGCGTGGCAGGGTTCGCGAGCTTCGTGAACGTCGAGCCTGAACGTTCGTAGATCGTGACATACGGAGAACTTCTGTGCGCGATTGCCAGATAGGTGCCAGATGGATCCCACGAAGCGCTCCGGCCGTCATCGGGTGGACGCGAGGCAGGGTCAGCCAACTTGGTGAGCGTCGAGCCTGAACGTTCGTAGATCGTGACATACGGAGAACTTCTGTGCGCGATTGCCAGATAGGTGCCAGATGGATCCCACGAAGCGCCGTATCCGGTATTGGACGGCAGGGCGGCAGGGTTCGCCAACTTGGTGAACGTGGTGCCGGTCTGCTCGTAGACAGTGACGCTCGGCGAATCGAAGTGAGCGATTGCTAGGAGTGCGTCAGCCATTACGCCTCCAAGAAGAACACGTCGCCAACCTGCAAGTCGGTCACTGGGTCGGCTGCTCCGTATCCACGGAAACGCATTCCACCTAAGTCTGCTGGAGGACCTACTTCTCCGACGGGTCCTCTTACTTCTCCCGCGTCTACAGTTCCCCCGTCAAAGCGATCTAAAATTAAGTTGTCTCCTACAATTGTTCCGCCTACAATGGACGAATCTTCAATGTCTTGCATTCTTGCTGCTGTGTAGCCAGTAATTGTTGCCATAACGGCCTCCTTTATCGGTTGCTAGACACTTCATAAAGAGTGTCTGACAAATATGTTGCTTCAATGTCTTGAATGGTAAACTCGGTAAGCGATTCCATAATAATGAGATCGTCAAATGATGTAGTGGCGGTCCATGTTCCGTTACCGTTATCTATAATCTCAAGTATGAAGTATTGCAGGATTAGATCGGTTAATTCGTTTACTGTAGGAAAGTTGGGTCGTTTTAAATCGGTCCCGTAAATTAAATCTTCCAAAATTCCTAAAAATTCGGCAGTAACTTTTCTGCTGTCAAATACAAATTCTGCGGTTGGCCTAAATCCGGCTACTTCTTCAGGAACTGCGTGAACTTCCCAGGTAAAGTCCGTAGTTTTAAACGAAGAATCAAACGACGCATAAGATTTATCCGAGGGAATTGCCGTAAGATTATAGAGTAAATGAATTTTATACCCTTTGTCTGCGGTTAAGTCGGTACCCACATTAGTAACGTACGAAAGGTTAAACAATTCAGGTTGCTGGTTTCCAACGTATGATCCACGACTAAATGAGGCTAAGCCCTCTACTGCACTCATTTCTTCTGGGTAAGTTATTGCAGTGATAGTTCCTGAGAAGTCCCCTAGGTCAACGTAGTTATTGACTCTAACTCCATCAAAGTAAATTGGTTTAGTAGTGTTATTAACTTTCTGACTTACACTTTTAAGACCATTCCAAGGAACACTTTCACCATTGGTTAAGTGCAAAACTCCTTTGGAAATTCCGCCTTCATAAACTCTGTCTCCAACTCGATCCCAAACAATTCTAGTCATAGTCCCTCCTCTCTTAACCGCTAGTGTTCATTTGCGCTTTTCGCTGAGCGTTGATGTCTCTGTTCCTTGACGCCACCTCATGTCGAGACATTTTCTTAGGTTTAGCGTTCTTTATGTTACAAATTCGAATCAATGCAAACAGTCGATTTAAATGCCAAGATTCACACTCAAAGGGAATAGTGAAAGCAACCATCCAGTAGTAAATTAACTCTGCGCTGATTGTTTCTTCTCGTCCTCGACGTTCTGGCATCTCTCCAAACGTAGTAGCGGTTTGTTTGGAGTTAACATAGTCATTAATCTCAAGGATGTTTGCCTCGGACATCATAGAAATAGTGTTTGTGTGATCTCCTGGGGTTAAAATCATGCACTCAAAGTAAAAAAGCAATTCTTCATTAGTTTGAGGTTCGTCGCCAAGAAAGCACTTTTCCGTTTTTGACTCCCATTTTGATATTGAAAGAAGAGAGTGCTCTAGCTCTAGTTCTATGTCTCCAACAGTTAGGAATTCTTCAGTATCATCGTTGAAGTGTTCTTCTCCAGAGATAATAAGTTTAAGCATTAGTCTCCTTGTTCTGTCAACCTAAATCTAAAGGCCAAGCTTCATCAAAGTTCGCTTTGTAAGCTGCCATTTCTTGCAAAAGTTCTTTGTCTAGCTCTACTCTTGCTAATTTCTTGGCGTCTTCAGCAGCCTTGTCAAAAGCTACCCGACGGAGTCTGTGGTCGGTCTTTAACATAGTCATCCCTTTGTTAAACCATTGGGATCGCTCTTTTAGAATGTCGTCTTTAGACGGAGTGGCTTCTTCTGTTCCTTTTGATTTAGTAAAGTTGTTGAGAAGGATTTGGGTGTTAGTTCTGACGTCGGACAATGTTGTAGGGTTAGGCCTAGTAAGACGTTGGGGTTTGGGCATTGGGTCTCCTAGGGAGTGGTCACTGTCACGGTTAGGGTGATTTCGGGAGGCTCGGTCACAACCACCGATAACGGTGGAGTTAGCACTTGCGGATTAGTTACAACAACCTCTAAAACTTCAGGCGTTGGTTCTGTTACGATTGAAGTAACAAAATATTGAGTCATAATTACAATACACTATACGTTGAAGCTGTAACTAGCGGCTGCCAGTGAACTGGCCCTTGCGTTAAAACAAACGCTCGCTCATCATCAGTAAAGGTGTCTGAAATGATGATGTCGTAATGGCCTGCTTGCGTAATTTTTCTTGTTTCTGAGCCAGGAAGAACTAACTCAACAACTACTTCGTCAACCCCGTCAAAGGTTGCGGTGAGCGAATTGTGCAAGTCAAGTAGTAAGTTTGCAGAGACGTTAGGTCCAGACCTGATCTGACCAAGAACTTCGAACTGCGACTCTAACGTCCACCAAGTTCTACCATTAGGAAGAGTGACAGTAATCGTCCGCTCAAACGGAAGTCCTGCTGTGATGTGAAACGGTACTAGCTGTGCCATGATTGGACTCCATACGATATAAAGTGAAACCAGCAAAGGAGCCGGAAGCTGAGACATTTCTGAGCCAGCTTCCGGCTCCTAAACTAATTTGAGTCAACTCAGACGTAGGTGAAGAACCAATCGTCGTCGGTGACTGCAGGAAGGACGTAGCCGTCGTCGGCCGTAGCCGTGACAACCGTGTCTTCTGTGATAACCACGGTACCCGTAACTTCCACACCGTCGATGCGGTAGGTGATTCCGGTAACCGTAGGAATGGTAATCGTGTTCGTACCCTGATCGAACGTCGGCGACGCAGGTGTTGCCAAAGTAAGAGCGCCAGAGAACATAGTGACCACCGCATCCGGGAGAGGAAGCGACGGATCAGTGCCAACGGTTCCATAGAGAAGGTTCTCAAGGGCGGTCAGGTTTGAAGGATCAACCTTGGTCGAATCCACCGTCAGGATTGCCGTAGGACGGCTTCCTGCAACAGCAACAGGGCTGGTCGAGATTTCCCAGCTGAATGTGATTGCCTCAGGCGAGTCATTGATCGTAGCGTAAGCCTTCTCGGACGGGCTAGCTGTGCAGCCGTAGATAAGGTGAAGCTTGTAACCAAAGTCATCGCCCTGAAGATCGTTACCAAGACGGGTCCGGTAAGACAAGCCAAAGCTACGACGGGCCTGCTGACCAACGGTAACACCCGCAACCGGAACGCCAAGACCGTCAAACTGAGCAAACTCGTCTGGGTAGGTGTAAGCTTCAATTGTTGCGCCAAATTCCTCAACCGAGTAAATGTTGAGGTATTTGATGTTGTCAGCGTACATTGCGCTGGGCTCTGCACCGCTAGGCGACTCAGAAACGCTGGTGAGACCATTCCAGGCCACGCCATTGTTGTAAATACCCTGCGCGTTAGGGAGGTAGAGGACGCCATGATCAACGCCAGTTTCGTAGAAACGGGTGCCGACCTGGTCCCAAATGAGTTCTGTCATTTTATTCTCCTTCTAGAAGAAAAGTTTGTAACTGTCGTGATTTAAGTTTTCAGCCGTATAAGATCGGTCAAACGCACACAAAGGTAACGCTGCAATCTTGGCCGGTAGATCGCTATCTGGGTTAGGGTCTATAACTGTAACCTGATACCGAATCTTTCGGCTATAAGGCTTATTGTCTGCGTGATCTACTTTGTCATTGTCCCTATTGTAGACAATGCACGGGTATCTCATGTCAATAGAAGGCGGAGGCTGAAAATATACATTCCCAGTACCTAAGATGCTAACTAGGAGCGCTTGTAAATCAAGGCGTGGGGCCACTGTAAACACTCCCTAATCGGAGGATAAGCCGGGGGCTTTGCACTTCAACGTTTGTAACGTTCCACAAAGCCCCCGACCAACCTACATACTTGATATTAAAGAAGTGCGCGTTGGCATACTCATCTGCTAAAACACTAATCGAGTTGCCGATTGTGATGTCAGAGTTGAGTGTGTCATCTCCTTGCAACTTAGTTGTGTTTCTTATTACGTCACCGTAATAGTAAACTTCGGTGATGACATCTTTCCAAATTCCGGAGTTTGGGGGTGATTCCGCAGAATCGCCATATCCAATCGGTCCATAAAATTTAGCCATTGCAACTCCTTAGTAATATCAGTCGGCGGTGAATGCCCAATCATCGTTATCGCTGTTGCCGATGTAGTAACCAGCGCCAGCCGTTGCGAAGACAAGCATCGTGTCACCGGAAGCCACCGTGTAAGGCGAGCCAGCAGCAGTAAGAACGTTGTCTTCTGCATCACGGTAGGTAACACCGGTAGTGTTAACGATGGTGAGTTCGCCAGTCTGAGCGTCGAAGAGCGGGCTAGCCGGAACAACCAGAACATCGCCAGCATCGACGGACTTGATAACCATGGCCGACTTGGGCTTGGTAAGTGCGCCACAGAGACGGGTCTCGATGAGGTACTTCATCTGGTTGTAGTCAATGTCGAAGTCGTCGAACATCGTGACCTCGCCACCCTTGTCTGCACCAATGGTGTAGTCAGTCGGGTTGACGATGATGCCGACAAAGTTGGGGTACTCTTCCATGACTTCAACAGGAACGATAGCAGCAACGCGCATGACCTGAGCAACCTCGCCAATGTTGGCGTAGATGCGACGCTTCTGCGTGTCCTTGATCATCAAGAACTTTGCGATCTGCGTCTCAGTCGTGAAGAACACCGGCTGACCGGTACCCTTGTACTTGCTACGGTTCATGATCACTGCGTCGATAACCTCGTCAGCGGACGAGTCGGCATCCGAGATGTTCACGTTGACGAGCGTGGTGTACAGTTCGTTGTCGGTTGCGATCGGGCGAACGTTGCCCTCGTTGATCTTGTCTTCGCTGGAGACATCACGTCCGTCACCGAGAAGGACCGCACGAGCGATTTCCTCGTCAAGCATCAGACGCATTTCGGCCTTGAGCCAAGCAACGACATTGTACTCGGTGATGTCAATCATGTCATCACGCTCGAGCTTCTGCTTCTTGTAAATCGTCGTGGGGGTAGTGATACGACGAGAAACGCTGAAGAACTCTTCCTTCTTAAGCGTAGAAGTGATGTAACCCCTTGCACGGGCATCGGCTTCGGTGATGTCTGCAGACAGCGACTTAATGCGGCTGAACGGGCTCTTCTTGGTGGCCATGAGCAGCTGATCAACCCACTCGGTGCGACGCTTGACCCACTCCGGCTGTGCGGAAACGGCCTGCGCATCAGGGAACATAACTTGGATGTTCTCAATGTTGTGCGCGAGCGCAAAGTCATCCATAGCGGACTTCAGCGAGCCCGAGCTTTTTGCCATCCCAATGATCTCGTTGAGCTGGTCGTGCGAGAGCGTGTCTTTGGCCGCTTCTCCGTTGGTCTTCTCAAAAACGTTCATAGTGCTTCCTTCCGGATCGTTATCGGTGTTGCCATGTTTGGCGGTGTCTTCTGGGTCTTCTGGGTCTTCGTCTTCGGTAATATTATCTTGTTGAAGCTCATCGTCATCAGATTCCTCTTCTTTGGAATCCTCGAGGAGCTGGCCAATCATGAAGTGAACGACTTTCCTCTGATCGTCATTCATTGACTCATAAATGTCTTGGACGGTGTCGTCAGCGGCGTGTTCAAGATCTTCTTCGTCGCTTTCGTCTCCTTCTTCGATATCGTCAGAATCGTCGTCAGCTTCTTCATCAACAACGTCAATGTCAGAGTGAACGATCTCGAGGCCGGTGTAGATAATGGCCTCATCTTCCATCTCCGAGTCACTTCCGTCTGCATGACGAATGGTAACACTTTCAATCAACGCTCCTGGGTTAGCGCCGGAAAGAACAAGACTAACTTCACGAATGACGCCATGAATGACGTTACCCGAACGCTCAATAAGCTGGTTAGCCCAAATCGACATCATGTTAATGTCGTTGTTCTTAAGAAGCCCCGCTGCATGAACTGCTTCGGGGGACTGGTTAAAGAATCCGTAGGCGTAAACCCCGTCATCTCGATTTTCTAAGATAGCATGACCCAGAACGTTCTTAACGTCTGAGTGACCGTGTTGCCAAACGAGTGGCACTCGAGTCTTGTCCTGCTTTTGAAATGCATGTGCCATGATGGTTCGACCATCAGAACACTTTAGGCCCGCTTTAGTTGCGTAGCCGCTAAAATCTGCTTCCATTTTAATTGTTACCTTTCAGTGGCTTTTAAACCGTTCAACTGTTTGCAATTGCATCAAACTCTTGCTGATAAATCTGTTCGTACTTAGCTTTGACTTCTTCTTTCTTCTTTTCATAAACATCTCGAGCTTTCCCAATGCTAACCTTTAGATCAGCACTAAGTTTTTCTCGGGTTGCTTTAGAAGAGTCTCTTTCAGAAGTCTTGTTTACCTTGATTCCTGCTCGAATCTTAGTAGACTTTGCTTTGGCCCCTTCACGAACATCGTCTTTCTCTGAGTTGATCTCTTCTCGGACCTCAGTTTTTTCAGCTTTGGCCGATTCTCTGATGGAGTCTTTAGCAGCCTTGTTGGCGGCGCGAACACCTTCTTTAGCAGAGGCAGAGGTGCCCCGGATCTTGTCAAGCTCTTTGCTGCGCTTCTCTTGAAGGACTGCTCGTCGCGCTGAGCTAACGCCTCTCGGGATCTTGGGTACTGCTTCTCGATCCCGCTTAGTATCGGCGGTAATCTTTTCTAGCTTGGCCTTTCTTTGCTCGCTGAGTCTAGAGATCTGCGCTTTGGTAGTTTCGCTAATAGCAGAAAGATCTGATTTGCGCTCTTCGCTGAGAGCTTCTAGGGCTTTACTTTTAACTTCTCGTACTGCGCCGGTCTTAACTTTGCTTTGTTCCGTAAGACCTTTAAGAATACCCCTAAGCTTTTCTCGAATTACTTCTCGTTGCTTCGATGCGGTTTCTCTAAGAGCGGCGATGTTTTCTTTCTTGACTTCTCTCTCTTTGTCAAGAACGTCTTTTCGCTCAGTCTTGATTTCGTTCTTAGTGTAAGCCCATCGTTCTTTTTTAGCGTCATAAACAGCTTTGTTAGCTTCTCGCTCAGATTTACCAGCACCCTTTCGAGTTTCAGGTTTGAGCTTTGTGACGCTTCTACGACCTTTGAGTTCTCGAGTACGAAGATAGTACTCTCGTGCCTTTACTGGATCATAGTAAGATTTTTTATGGTTTAAACTACCCGCATCTTCTAAGAAAGAACTAATCCAAGCTTCGCCGTCAACCTCAGTCTTCAGCATCGTCTTCCTCTTCTTCCTCTTCTTCCTCTTCATCGTCTTCGTCGTCAATCATGCCCTTTGCTAAACCATCAATGTCTTTTTCAAGTCCAGCAAACACTTCCTTCATCACATTGTCCATGTCTTCAAACGAAGGACCTTGTGGTGCGGCAGGAGGTTGTGGCATGTTGCTGTTGTTTAGCTCATCTGCTTTAGGATCGACGGAAGGAGCAAAGCCCATAAAGCCTCGGATCTCGTTTGCCGAGAAGATCTCGTTCCTAGAGAACCGATCAGCAATATCAGAGATTTCAGAAAGAGGTACCAGTTTGAACGGGTCCTGAAAGTATTTAATCCTTTCGTTTCGTCGAGTGCCAAGAACCCCAAGGAACGTTCGTTGCATACCTTGGACAATTGCGTCAAGGATTGGTTCCAACGTTCGGTTGGTGTAATTGATCATGGCTTTCTCATCGGCTGTGCCAGTAAACACTTCTTCAGTAAGGCCTAGCTGATTGTAAAGCATTTTAGTAAGATACTCTACCTGGCCAAGCAGGTTGTTCTCTGCTGGGCGGTTAAGCTGAGTGATCTTTTCCGTGCCATCAGTATAAGCAATACCGTACTGACTACCTTTAAGTTGAAACTCGATGTCTTTTCTTCGGTTTTCCGCTTGCTGCTTTCGAGCTTCAGATTTAATGACATATGGAAGCTGAATAATCAGGTCTAGTTTCCCAGATCCAGATTGTTCGTCAACTACGTCAAGTAATTGAAGTTTTCGAATTAGCCTCTGCAAAGTCGAGTTTGGCTCGTTCATTACAGAATATAGCGGGTTTTCAACGATAGTTACAAAGCGCTTTTCTAAGAGAATTGTCTCTCTTACGCCCTTAGCTTCGTTATAAACGTTCACTTTTACGTGCTTTGGGTAGAACTCTTCGATGGTTCCTACACGAATGTTGTAAATGTCAAATCGTCCGTTTGTTGAAGGATCGGCATTTGTATCAATTGGAACGAGAGCAGCTACGCCTTCGTCAAACAAAGTCATCGCAATATCTTGTCTAAAAGACCGAGGACCTTGGTCAATATTAGGCTCAAGAGTCAAACATTGGTTTAACGCGCTATCAACTTCTTTGAGAAAGCGCCCTTGGCTGTCCAGTTTAACGTGCCGAATATCAATTCCCGCAACGTCAATACTAAGTCTAGTGAAGATCGCTGAAACAATAGACTTGTCGTTATAGAACCGAGTTCGCTCTCGATGTAGGTTAATTGAACTACCTACACCAACAGTGGGGGCATAAACTTCCTGAAACGGCTTTTCGTCGTAAGATCTAAACGCGTTCCAAGCTTTTTTTACTTGATTAGTAATTGCCAATGTAATCACCCCCCTCGAAGTGGTTGCTGTTTTTAGGAATCATTCAAAAGCCTCCTTGTTAGCCTTATAGGCAACATAAGCGTCCATCATGGCGGACACGTTATCAATTTTGTCTTCTGCACGCTTTTTAAGAAGCTTTCGGTTACCGTTAGTGTCTTCTAAAGTAACGGCATTTCCCATAGCAAACGTCATTAGTTCTTGGTCAAATATGAGTTTTCGCTCTTCACTCAAGATCTTTAGCTCACCTAAAGGCACCGACTCAGTCTTTGCTCCCTGAATGACTTTCTCAATTCCAAAAGGCCCGTTTTCTGCTTCCCATCGCCCAACAAACTCTTTTGCGTTATAAGGGTCAAAGCCAAAGCATCTAACGTCGATCTCTTGCTCTAGAATGTGTTCGTCTAAGTCTTCGTAGACTTCCATCATGTCAAGAACAGTACCTTCAAGAATGTGAAGACTCCCTTCGGCAATGAACTCGTCGTATTTGAGTCGCATAGCTCCAGGAAGTTTCATGAGCGTTCTCGAAGTGATGTAACTTCTGGTCTTTACGCCAAACGATCCGTTTCTAAGAGGAAACATGAACGTAAACGCACAGAAGTCGTCGCCTTGAGAAAGGTCTGCACCAAGAGCGCAAGGAACGCCCCAGAAATCTCTTGGTCGGTGCGCTAAAGTTTCTTCATAGGTAAAGAAGTACGTAAGACCTTCCATTGGAATACCAAAACGTTTAGCAAGAATGTCGTTCCTTGAAGCTGGAGCTTTTTCTGCTCGCTCAACATCAAGTTGATAAACTTCGTAGGTAACCGTCATACCTAAGTTCGGGTTTGCCTTGATCCACATCTCTGGCTGGTTGACTTCTTCGACATCATCAAGTTTGTAATGCCAGATTGAGATGTGAGGCGCTTGGTATTCGCCTTTTAGAATTGTCGCCAACTCTAACTTCATGGTGTCGCCAGAACCGTTACGAACAGTTCCTTCTGAGCTGATGGCTAAAATCAAGTAGTCGTCTAGCTTAGACGCACCCTGCTCAATAGCACCAATAACGTCTTCCCGAATATCGCCAGACAACCATTCGTCGATCGTTGACAACTTAGGGCGAAGACCCTGAAGTTTGTTAACCGACATAGGCCGAACTTCGAGCAAAGAACCAGTAAGAAAGTTTTCGATACCTTTTTTAGTAGATGCCAATTTAACCCTAAACGCCTTTGAGCCGCTAGTGTTAAGAATTGACCCTTCGGTAAGAAACTTGAATAGTGGGCCTCTTGACCTAGTGATGGCCGTTCTAAACGGCGACATTACTTCTTCAGCCTGCTTCATTGTCGGAGCAGTAGCAATCTGGTGTGTAGTAGAAGTGTCCACGTTAAGAAAGTAAGCTTGCACACACATAGCGTACATTGATTTGGCTGAACCTCGAGCAACAATCAAATACTGCTTTGTGATTAATCGCTTCTTAATCTCTTTAGTAACGTATTCGCCTTCTTGCCCGTTTTTTCCAGGACGATACACTTCCCGCTCGACAAAGTAAAACCAACCAAACAATTGTTCGGCCCAAAGTTTGAACGAGGGTAACAAATGCAGATCTGACCCGTCAGTTAGGGTCAGTTCTTTTTCACAGTACTTTACAAAGCCTTTTACCGCGTTATCATCGTGGTAAATGTTGGGGTTAGAGATGAGTTCATCAATCCGATTCATTTCCATTGAAATTTCACGATTAACTGGGATCTCGCCTCGAAGGACTTGGTCTCTAAACTCTGCGTAATACCTTGGAGTAGCAGTGTTAGACAAACCCATCTCTACCCCCTTTCATTAACCCTTTTTCGGCGGCGGAACAATCTGACGCGCAGCTTCCGGGTTCATTTTCTTAGCAAGCTTTTGACGAATTGCGTATTGCACTGCGCCATTTCCAACCTTAGTGGCCGTAGCAGTACCAACGCTCGTCATGACTTGAACAGCCATCTGTTCGCCTTTGCCAACTGTCCTAGAATTAAGCTCAGCGTATTTCTTTTCTGTTTCCATACGCTTAATACGCTCTGTAAGCTCAGCATCAGTAAGTTTTTTTGCCGGCGAGCTATACCTAGTCTTAGTTGGGTCTTTTCTTATGTCACTTGACCTAGATTTTTCGGCTTTCTTCTCTTCTTTTGCTGCTTTCTTAGCAGCTTTTCGCTCAACTTTAGCCACTGCAAGTTGGCCGCTAGAACGTCGAATTCCCCATTTCATTCCGGGAACACCGTAATGAGCCAGAATATCAGGGGTATTGATAAGGTCGTCTTCTACTTCTAATGTCATGGTGTAACCCCCATATCTGAGTCTCTAAACACAGTTAAACGCCATTCGTATTCTTTGATCTGTTCGTTTACAGCAGCAATCATGAATGACGTTGTTGGTGGGTCGAATAACAGACGAGTCTTTAGAAAAACGTAAGTCTTTACTACGTTTAACTGCTTTTGCGGAACTGCAAAGTCTGACCAGTTTGTCATTTCGTCTTCAACATAAAACCCTTCATCTGGACCAATACCGATCTGCGATAAAACAGAAAACGCGGTGTTGACCTGAGTAAGGACGTCTAAATCAAATACTGTGTAATCTTCAGAAAGACCAAGAACCTTTTTTGTGCTTGTTAGGATGCTGTCTTCCATTGGTTACCTCCATTCACGGAGTCCAGTAACCCGTAACGTCAAAGATGATATCCATTGGCGCAGATGCGTTCATGAAGAACTTGAGTTCTGAAACGGGTCCCGTGTAACTACCGTTGGCAATTGTTTGATCTGGGTTGAAGTTAAGGACGGAAGCCAGCGGCTTTGATCCAGACCCCCAAACAGTCAGATGCGCCCAATCTTTGTCGTGTGTGTTAATAGCGGTGATGTTCATTGTCACTGCAACTGCGTCAATTGGGACGATAGCAGGATCAAGACCAAACTCGGTGTCTTTGTGAGCAACTAGCGGATTTGTGTCACGCGTGTCGGCAAATCGGTCTGGGTGAATAGGGTAAAACATATCTTGTGCTCCTTCGTACTTAGGGATTACTATTGGTTTTGGTGGTGGAGCAAGAATATAGTTTGCTCTCTCTACAATCTCGTCAAACTTGCCCCAAAGGTATGGGCCAGGGCAAGCAGTTGCTGCGTATTGTCGGTGACCTCTAAGCCTTTGGCTTCGGTTGAGTTCTTCCCAGCCATAACGCTCGGCGAGGTCTGCCGCCAACATGATAAGCATGTCGATTTGAGCGTCAGTAACTCTCCAGTCTGGGGCTCCGGAGGAGTTGACTGTTTCGACGGTGATGGCGCTTTTGTCTGCAGTCCAACCAGTGGTCCACGGCCGAAACTCTTCAGGGACTAATCCGACCAGCTCGCCTGTAGTGAGCAACACGTAGGTTGCTGAAACTTTCTTAGCTGAGTTTGCCAAGAAGTTTAACGCAAACTGATTTGATCCGCCAGCGGTGTGGTGGGGAATAAGACGTTCAATTGTGTTGCCTTGACGGCCACTAAATTTATTTGTGTGAACGCTTCTTGACATCAAGGGAGACCAAGTCATTCTTCGACTCCTTCGGTTTCGATGTCCTCGGACTCAGACTCAAATTCAGAAACTGCTTCCGCAAGTTCTTTTTCGTCTGGCTGTTCTTGGGGGACGTACTGCATTTATTACTCCTTTAAATTACCAAAGTTTTGTGTCCCCAAAAGCGCGTTCTTTAAACGGCGTCCGAAGCAAACTCTGATCGCCATAATGAATTGCGTTGTGGGTTTGGGTTGTGGTTGTAATTAAAAACCTAGCGTCTAGGATACTTTCGTCTCCGTCAATAAGATCTTCAATTGCAACCGGGTTCATGTGGTGAACTAAAAGCGACCCGTTAATTTCATAACCAGGAACGCCTAGGTCACAACCGTTATCTCTAATGATAGCTTCTCTTCGAGCGCTCTTCCATTGAGACGATCGGTAAAAACCTTGATTGAAGTGCCGGTCAAATCCAAACGTAGTAGCACCAACTCTTCCACCAAGTTTTAAATACTCGTACCGCTCTTCAAAAGTCTCTAGTCTTCTCAACTCAGAATAAGTTCTAATCATAATATTCTTCTTCGTCGTAATCTTCTTGACCGGAGTAGCTCTTCATTGCATTGAGCGCTTCGCTGTACAACGCTTCAATATTTTTTGCTGACTTGAGTGCTTCTATCTTAGCATCCAACAATTTGTTCTCTCCAGAGAGACGCTCTTGCTCAAGTCGCTCTCTTGATGAGCCAAGTTTTAGGTAGTGGCTAATTACTTGCGCCGAAGCTGTTCCTTCTCGAAGTTGTTTTTCTGCAAGGTCGACTGCATTGGCAATTAATTGATTTTCTCGACCTTCAAAAGTTGTAGCGGGTCGAACCGCTCGTTCTCTATGATTGTTACGCTTTTGTGTTGCCATGCAGCCTCCTTTCTAAGGTGTCTGTGTGGCGTTCTAAGCCCCGCAAAGTGAAAACATTACCCAGAATATCCCGCCGGAGGAAATATAGGG
>Ga0307930_1002694_pt1 | contig 13419 bp, 10 predicted proteins | sample OrgLakmetageno46_FD_203161 | JGI IMG/M metagenome (GOLD analysis project Ga0307930, IMG submission 203161) | Saline water microbial communities from Organic Lake, Antarctica - #46 | ecosystem: Environmental > Aquatic > Non-marine Saline and Alkaline > Saline | place: Antarctica: Organic Lake... | reverse complement strand
GTTTCGTTTCTCGAAACCAGAAACGCCCAGGGCGGCGCTTTTTGTGTTTCTTAGAAACGAAACACGCGCAAAATCCGGGTTTGTTTCATATGTTTCCATTTCCCTGTGTTTCGACTTCGACCCTAAAAGCAGAGCAGGACGGACCGGACGTGTACTACAAAGTAGCTAGCATTAGGCTTGAGATTGGATTCGAGAAGAGGGCAGAAAGAGCTGCACGCTACTCGCTTGCAGACTCGAAGAGCACCTCTGCCTGGATTGATCGGGGCTATGACAAGCCGTTCAACACCAAGACGCATTGTGTTGTGCGAGATTCAGGAGGTAAATTTGCGTTCGAACAAAACTTAAAAGCTCAAACAAATTTCCCGCGTAGTCCGAACCTGTCCTTTGGTCGTGGCATAACATTGGGAAAGGCAAACACTTATATCTATGCTAACTTGTGTTCGAATGTGGAACGCTAGAATTTCATTCATGTTTTACTTTGTGTCTTCTCCGCAACCCCATTTCAATCGTTCGAACCCCAATGTATTCCCTCTAACAAATGATGATGTTGCGGGTATGCGGGATACTTTCACCTGTGCTCCTGTCGTGCACGTGTGTGGGTACTTCTAGGTGCTCACGTCGCTTCGCCTCAATGAGCGCTTTGCAGTTGGCGGAAGCAGCTTAGACCGTCACGGCGGATCCAACAGTAGCCTCAGTGGCAGCGGCGGCAGCAGTAATGTCAGCGGCAGCGGCGGCGGCGGTGGTGCTAGCGGTAGCGATGGTGGCGGTGTAGGAGGTGGTGCTCCTTTGAGTGCAGAAATATGGCGAGAGCCTCCATTGGTGGCAAACTTGAAAGCACTGCGAGTGGCGTGCCGCGCGTGCGACGACCGTGGGTTTATGGCAATGAGCGCGCTAGACTTGGTGTTGCCGTTTCTGGAGGTAAATGAGGGGAACGGAAGAAAGAGAGGGGCGTAGATTTTAGTCCGTTGCACTCCTTATCTTCCCTTTTTTCTTTGTTGCTTTGCTACAGCTATTATGTCTCCTCGCTCTCGCAGTCATTTCGTTCTTCTATTTGGGCATACCTCTACAGGTCATCAAGAGCGAAGAAACCAGCGGCGACGTCACAGGAGCTGCCCTCGGAGCGCTGGCGTCGTTGCTACAGGGAGGAATTTTAGACCCACCACCGCCACGACCATCGTCATTGTGGCAGCCTTCCTCTGATGAAAGAAATGAAAAAAGTGCTGCTGGTGGTGGTTCGGCGAGAGGAGGAACGGGGAAAGCCAAAACAACAAGGAAAGGCAACGCTAGTCGAACTCGTTCTCCTCGTCCTCCTCCACCGACGAGGCCCGACCTCAGCGCCGCCCTTTCGGACGTGGTGGAAGCAGTGAGCAGTTGCCGGTTCGAGTTCACCGACGCGCAGCGGGACGAGGTCGTGGTAGCCCAGGTGATAGGGGTTCTGAAGCTGTGCGCGATGGGGCCCCGCGGCAGGCTGCTGCCCGACGAGCGCGTGTGGGACATCGTGCAAGATGGCTTCGCGCACCGCAACACGGTACAATCGCGTGTTGTTTCTTTTCTGTTCCCTACTTCTCAATTGACTTTTGTGCTCGGCGTCTTTAATCCTCTCTGTGCCTTGAATTCCGTACTTTACCACTTTCACCTTTCACATCGCCATTTTAAAATCCTTCAAAATCCTCATTCCAACTCCCCTCCTTTACCTTTACCTCCCTTCTTTTCTTTCACCTTTGTCTCCTAGCTGATCCACAGCCAAGCCCTGTGCCACGTGGCCGAAGAAGCACTCCTGTGCGTGGTGCGGCAAGTCTTTAGGCGCTTTCATCATCACCTGAACAACAACAGCCAAAGCAACGTCCACAGCAACACATTGAGCTTGGGGTCATCACGTGGTGCGCCTGGTGTTGGTAGCAGCTACCATGACGACAATCAGCACTCCCAATTACACCACCACCATCAACAACCTCAGCTACCTCATCATGGCTTCGGCCTGCCAGTTGCCGTCAAACTCTTTGGCTTTCTGTGCGCGCAGCTGCAGAAAGGCCCCACCTCGAATGCGGCTGGTCTGCACAATGGCAATTACTCTTCCGCGGCGCTGGCGGGAGGTGGCGCCGAAGCTTTGCAAGGTTTAGTGAATCGAGACGCGACGCGCAGGCTGTGCCTGAAAATGGTGCGCATTGCGTTGGAGGAAACATGCAGCAGCGATGCCGAGGCCAGCAGCAGTGGTGGTGGTGGTGGTGCCCGAGGCAACAGCAATGACAGCGGTAACGGTGGCAGCAACATTAGTAGCGCTAGCAATGCTAGTAGTGGCGGGAATGTTGGAAGCAGCGCCATTACGGAATGCCCCGCGATTCAAGCCTTGATTCGAGACGACCTGTGCGCCGCTCTCTTGTGGATGGGGCAGGGGGGGCAACCGCACTTGGTGTCGCCACCTACCTTGGTCGAAGCCCTTGCGGTGGTGCGGTTATTGTGGGGCAAACCGCTGAGAGTGTTTCTGAAAGTGCAGCTGGAAGCGCTGTTTTTGGGGGTGTTCTTGAGGCAACTGAAGCATTTGTCCCAGGTTGCGGAGTGGCACAGCAGCGATTCGTCGGTGGATCTAGTGGGGGTTCTGAACGGCGACAGCAGCGACGGCAGTGGCAACAGTGGCAACAGTGGCCAGGGCAAAGGCCGTCGCGCAGCATCGTCAACTTCCACTACAGCTAGCAACCACCACAAGAGCTTGTTGTCCTTGCACGAAGACGGGTCCGCGCCGTGCTCCAACGTAGAGCTGGAAGCCATCTTGGAGTGTTTGGGGGATCTGATGGCGGAGCCCGCCCTGGTGGTGGACTTATTTGTCAATTTTGACTGCGACCTGGCCCGTGCTGACGTGTTGGAAGCAACCGTGAGTATTTTTTTTCTGACTTCGTATTTGATAGCACTGGCCGTATATGGCACTGCACATGCGATTTGGATTGTGATAATTATTCACGAGTTGTTGACCATTCACATATCAGTCACGAGTGAGGCAATTTGTTCTTCTTCTCTTGTTCTTTTCTTCTTGAAACCATTCTCTTCTTGTTCTTTTTCAAATCCTCCGTCTCTTTCATGTGCAGGTGGCGCTCTTGGCGTTTTGTGCTCGGTCCCCCGCGCCCGCTTTACAGGGAGGGGCGAGGGCGCTCTGCATGGAAGCCCTTTTGAACGGCCTCAAAGCCCTAAACAGCCGCTGCTCGTCAGTAGCTCCTAGAAGCAGTGGCGGTGGTACTAGTGCTAGTGGTGCTAGTGGTGCTGCATCTGAAGGTGGAGGAGAGCCTGCGACAGCAAGCAATGAAGAAGAAAGAGGGAGCGACAAAGAAGGAGAAGAAGGCAAAGGACGAGTAGGAGTAGGATCAGAAGAAGGAAGCAGCAGCAAAGGACCAACTTCATCTTCGTCGTCTCCTCCTCACGGACAACAGACCTCCTTCGCGTCCCACCCTCTGTGGCAGCGCAAGCTTCGCAAACGCATCTTGCGGCAAGGCGCCTTGCTCTTCAACCAGAAACCCCGCTCGGGGTTTATCGCTCTGCAGGAAGCCAACCTGTTGCCCAAACCTCTGACCCCCGAAGCCGCGGTGAAGTTCCTAAGAACCGCTCCTGGCTTAGACAAGGCCGTGGTGGGGTCCTACCTCGGGGAATCGGGAAAATCGGGCAAGGAAGCCGAAGGAGTGCATGAAGCGGACACCGCCACCTTTCATGCCGCAGTGCTGGTAGCGTTTGGGAACTCGTTTGACTTCAAAGGGCAACCCTTGGTGGCAGCCCTGCGCATGTTCTTGAGCGCGTTTCGGTTGCCGGGAGAAGCCCAACAAATTGACCGCGTGATTCAGGTGCGGGTTTGGGGATGGTGTTTTATGGGTTGTTACCCTTCTTATTGTTTTTTTTTTCTTGTCGTGTTCAATATGTGTTTTTCAACCCTTTTCGTTCGTTGAATGCCTTTATTTTCTTCCCCCCTATTCTTCAGCTGACTCGCTCGCATGTGCACGTGTAAACTCATGCAGCTGCCGACAAACATGTCAATCCTCCTCCTTCTTCTCATCCTTATACCCACTGTACACACAGGCTTTCGCCGATGCGGCCTTTGAGCACTGCGTCGATGCTACCAACGGCTCTCTGCCAACTCCAGACGCGGTCTACCTCCTAGCCTTCAGCATCATACTGCTGCACACCGACGTGCACAACCCGAATATAGCGTCGGAAAAGAAAATGACGGTGGACGCCTTCGTGAAAAACAACACCAATTACGGCGTGGAAATCTGCAAAGGCCGGGTAAGTGAGCACAGGGAAATGAAATTAAGTTTAGAGCTTGTGTTTTTTTTTTTCGCTTCCGTGACTATTTTTAAAAGTTGACTTTTTTGAAGGAAATGATTTTCAAAGGTTTCTTCATTTTTCTTTCTACTTCATTTCGAATCTTTCTTTTCTTCAAGCTATCTCTTCCCTTCTTGACCTTCCTTCGTATCCTTCTTCCTTTTTTCAGGACCTTCCTCGCGATTTGCTCGAGTCGGTTTACGACGCCATTTCCAGCGAAGAATTCGAAACCCACGCATCTCAGGAAGCTCCAACCAACAGTGGCAGTAGTGGGAGTTACTCTGACGGAGTCCCTGCAGTTACCCTTGGTTTAAACACGGCGATTAGCTCAGCTCGCTGGCGAGACCTTTTGAAATCCGTCGAGAAAGATCCGTTAGCTGGCTTGCTTTTGTGCCCCATTGGTACTGATTATGATGACGATGCTGACAGCGGTGATGCTTACAGCGATGACGATGACGACGATGACGGTGATGGCAGTGGCACTGACAGAGATCATGGCGATGAGGACAATGAGGACAAAGGTGGCGCCGGTGGTGGCATCGAACCTTTAGACACTACCGATCTTACCGCTTCTGATGCTGCTGCCAATTCCTTCGGCGGGATGGAAATCCAAGATACATCGCATGCACCACTGATGCCTTCTTCTGAGTCATTGAACTCAGCGCTGCAAAGTCGAATGCTCCGTGTCCCATCCGAGTTCCCCGGGCATCTTGGTTCCGCAGCTGGTGAACCTCTCTCACTCGAATCAGCGAAAGGTGAAAACGATCGTGCAGGAGCTGGAACAGCTCAGGCCGATGCAGCGGCTACAACAGAGGCATCTGCTGCCGCCGCAGCACCACCACCATCAGCATCAGCATCAACAACAACACCAGCCACCACCACCGCTCCTTTGCACGTGTCGGAAGTCGATCCGATGGTGTTGCACTTGCTTTGGAAGCCGGTGCTGGAAGCCGCGGCTGGGCTCTTTCTGCTCGGAAAAGCAGCGGGCGAGCACGCCAGCCCGAGTGCGCTTCGGCAAGCGGTGGATGCTACACTAGTGCTGGCGAAACTCGCAGCCAGGCATGAATTGCAGGCAGTGTTTGACACCTTAGTGTACGTGCTCGCCAGTTTTACGGGTTTGCTAGCTCCCTGGCCGACGAGTAGCCACGACAAGTATGCGTTTGGCAGCGGCTCGACTAGCAACAGCAGTCAATCCGGGCAGCAACAGCAGCAGAGTATGCTAGAAGTGCCCTCCGTGACTGCTCAAGTCATCATGCTTCGCAACTTGGTTACGTCACCTGCAAGTCGCATGGCAGCGGTGGCTGTGTTTGGAGTAGCGCATCGTCTGGGCGCTCATTTGAAGGCAGCTTGGCAGCCAGTGGTGCGCCTAGTGTTCCGCTTGCGGGATTTGCAGCTGTTGGACTCCTCTCTGTTGTTGACCGAATCCGACGAAGATTTCTTGCCATCGCACGAGCGGCATTACTACACGCCCTTGCTTCTCGACAAAGCCCAAGCGCGGCGTTCAGCTTCAGCCTCTTCGGACCAACATCCTAATCAAGCTGGAGATGTTGACCGCTCCGGCGACCAGAACAACAACAACAACAGCAACAAGAGTGGCAGTGGTGGCGGTGGTGGTATCCTCGGGTGGTTCTTTGGGGCTGCTAGCGCTCCAGCGCCTGCTCCTTCCAATCGTCGGAGGTTACAACGCCGCCGCCGCCATCAATCGCCCTCCTCTTCTTCTTTCGAGAGCGAAGGCGCACATCGCAACAACAACAGCAGAAGCAACGGTGGTCGTGTACCTCGATGTGAGATGTGGAACGACGGTGCACACGCAGGCGAAGGCAACGGTGACGGCAGCAGAAACTTCTCGAGCGAGCTTGGCGCACCTCTGGAACGGAGCCATTTGTCTGAGGCGGACGAGGGATATGGGGTTTGGTCGGATAACAGCGGTGACGATGAAAATGGTGACGACGATGTAGGTGGCACTGCTGGCGATGGTGATGGTGCCGTGGATAGGTCAAGCTTCTCGACTGACGATGAAGAGGGCGCCTACGGCAATTTCTACGACGACGACGATGACGAGGATGATAACGGTACCACTAAAGCGGACAAGTCTGACGGAACGCATCGCTCTTCATTGGGGCAGTCATGGAACTCTTTGCCAGGCGAAGGGCGTTGGAACGACCCTGCGCATGACCCAGAGCTGGCAGCGTTGCTCTCCGAACGCCAACAGCTGCGCAGTGTTGCCAAGGAGCAATTCGCCGCATGCCAAGTCGGGGAGTTGATTCACGATTGCCGCGAATTGAGTGACGCGTCTCTTTGGGCGTTTCTGCATGCGCTTACGGCAGCTGTGCATGCGCATTTGCCTTCAGACGAAAGGAGGGCACCGCCGTCAGTTTCAGGTGCAACCACAAGTAGCAGCAGTACCTTCGCTGACTCGAGAGGCAGTGTAGGCGGTACAGCCGCTCCTGCCTCAGAGACATCTACCGTGAAAACGAGTGCACTGCCGTTGCTGGATGAAGGCATTGGTCTTTTACCGCTGGACCTTCTGACAGAAGGAGCAGCAGGAGCAGAGGCAGGAAAAGGAGCGGCAGCACCATCCTCTTCCGAGGCCCTAGCAGAGATTGAGCCTGTGGATCGTCCCAACATGTACTTGCCTCCCCTGTCGCCGCCCTCTCTGGTGTTTGCCGAAGTGCTCGTAACCGAAATCGCGCTGCGCAACCGTGACCGTTTGACTGTGGTGTGGCCTTTGCTGTCGGCGCATTACCGCAAACGTCTGAGTGGTGCTTCACATGCATCCTTGGGCGTGGAGAAAGCAGCAAATGGTTTGTTGAGGTTGTGCTGCCGAGCAGGTGGGCGCCCAAGACTGGCGCCTCTCTTGCTTTCCGACGCGCTCGCATGGCTGCTGCCTCCGTCTCCGCCTTCTGGCTGCCCTCCATCTCTATTCGCCCTCGATGACGATGATGCCCTCTGCCGCCCGCGGGTGCATCAAACCTTGCTGCCCCTTATTGGATCCGCTCTTCTGCGCTGCGTGCGGTTGCATGCCTCTGGGCTTCAATCCCTGCCGACACCGCAGCACTGGGCACCCTTGTTGGCGCTTCTCGCGTCGTGTGCCGCTGCGAACTATCACCAACGCCGGCACCACAACCGCCGTCGAGAGCACCGCAGCCGAGAGGGCGAAGGCAAAGCTGGCGACGCGAGCAACCTTAAACTCACGGATTTCTTGTGCGCGGAAGCGGTGTTAGCGCAGAGTGGCCGTTTGCGTGCTTTCAAAGCCTTAACGAGCATTGTGCAAGACCATCGCCTCTTCCCAATCTCGTCTACCTCTAGTACAACATCAAGTGGTTTGTCGATCTTGTCTGCGGCTCAGTGTTGTGCATCGTTCTGGGATACTTCGAGAGCAATCCACGTTGACTTGAATTTCGCATTACGTCAGGCTAGAAATGGTGGCGATGGTCGTCAGGCCGCTGATACTGCCAACAATAGTACTGCTGTAGGTGCTGCTGGAGGTGACCGTACCGGCATACCTCTGATAGCGAGTATCGAGAACGACGACCGCAACACTGGTAAGAGCCGCAACACTGGCGGCCATTCTAGCAGCAGTGCCATGAGCTCCAGTGTGGGCTTGTACGTTGGATCAACGCAGTCACGAGTCGCCGCCTTGGAGTCATCGCTAACAGCTTTAGCGAAGGGGGCTGCTGGTTTGCTGGCCATCTTGCTTCAACACCTCACCAAATCCTTGATCTTGTCGTCTCCTGCCGCTCTTCCTCCTAAAGAATCGAGCAACGATAGGAGTACTTCTACTGAGAAAGGGGCAGAGGTACAAGGAAACAGTGAAGATCGGTCCATGCAAATTCAGCCAAATGCGGTGGTGCTCAACGACTGGTATACGGTTCTGGCCATGTTTTGCCGTATATGCGGCGGAGAGGCGTCCCGGCCAAGTGTGCGCGCGCATGCTTTACATGTGCTGCGAAGTGTGCTGCTTGAGGACCAGGACTCCCTCCCGTCTTCTTCTTCTTCTTCGCCGTCTTCCACTCCTGCACTCTCAACCACTATGGCCCTCTTTCAAAAAGCGCATCCCGGTATCATGCACCGAGCCATTGCGACTCTGCAGGTGCCCTTGACTGGTTTATGCCGAGATGCTCGTGTGAGCGCCTCGAAGGAGACAGCGCTGGGGGCATATCAAAGCAAAAGCGAGAAGCACCAGAACAGCAGCAACTATAGGAGCAGCAGCAATAGTGGTGGAAATCGTCGGCGGCGTGTCAGTGGTTCCGGCGATGACGACGACGATGGTTATGGCGAAGGCAACATGAGCCTCGATGAGAACGGAGCAGCAGCAGTGCCAGGAACTTTTGTGCCCGGGCCTAGAGGGAATGGAAGTCCAGAGGCGGCTACAAGAGTAGGAGAAGGCGGCGGCGGAGGAGCGTTGATGATAGGTGGTGTAGGCACTGGCGAACGCCACGTGATTACAGAGTTTTTGTCACCGCACAAGTGTGCTCATTTGGCGCCACTGCTTGACGATGCGACTACTGCAGAGGTAACTTGCCCATACGTGTCAGTATTAGTAAAAAGGATCTCAATGTCAGAGTGCTTCTTGAAATTATCATTCAATCGTAAACTAACAAGAAAATCGCATGTCTTGTTCACCGCTGTTTGTTTGTGTGCGTGTGATCTCTGCTAACCTCTATGCTTTTAAACACAGGCCGTTGCACTTGAGTTGCTTTGCAAGTCTTTCTTGCGGCACCTGACGTCACTACACCCGCTTCATTTGCCTGGGGCTTCGACTTCGTCGTTCGTTGCGAGCGACCCTCCTTTCCACGAGCTCTGGCTTCAGGTTGAGTTTGACTGTGTTTGTTGACTGTTCGGGGTTGCTTCCTGTCAACAAAAGTGGTTTCACGACTTTATCGCACTTATTTCATTGTTTCTCGAGGCTTCATAAGAAATGTCTCTTTTACATTCGTATTTCACACGTTCAATCAATCAACCAATCAACCGAAACAATCAACCAGGTCCTTGGTGCCCTTCAGCGCTGTTTACTGCCGAAACACCCTCCACGGCCTCCACCACCTCCCATTCCATCAAACAACAGCAGCAGCCGTGGAGGTGACTATTCGCCTCGCGCCTTGGCGGCTCGAGCCCTGGCAGCCAAGTCTGCGGCGCTGACGTCACCGCAACACGCGCAAGTTCAAGTTCGAGGTCCATCCCGCAGCCAGGAGCCGAGTCACGAGGCCTCGTCTTCGTCGTCCTCGTTTGGTGTTGTGGAGCCTTTTTCTATGAACCCTCTCCAGACCACATCGGATTTTCACCCAATCCTGTCCTTCTCCTCGTCGTCGTATCCGGCGGCACATGCTCTGCACTGGATTGCGGTGGAATACCTCAAGGTGAGGCCAAAATGATTCGATTGAGGAAACCTTTTTGAAAAAGTTCAAGTTGGTCTTGTTCCGTTGAAGTTCACAGTTTTTATTTTGCCTTCATTTCTGCAACTTCACTTTGATTTAACGATCTTGCAGGCCCTGCTCCTATCTTTAGCTGAACTCGGCGCGTTTACTCCGGGCAACCACACTGTAGGCCGAGAATTATGGGAATTTACTTGGACCGTGCTCATGCATGCACCTGATCACAACGATGGCGGTGGTAGTGGCGCAGAAGCAGGAGTAGGAGCATCGCCTGTGAATGGTCATGACAGCTCTTCTCACCACTCGAATCCTCAAGGCAGTGCGCGCAGCAATCGAATCGGCAGCAACAACAGCAACCGCAGTGGGAGAACTACTGGCAGTGGCAGTGGTGGCGGACACAGCGACCTTGGAGATCACAGCGGCAGCAGCGGCAGTGGGAACGTCGCCGCGTCAGTGTTGCGATCCCTTTTCCCCGACCATGATTTTCACCACCCCCCATCGCCGACCCTTGCGAGTGCGCTGCCGCCCCTGCCGCCAGCCCCACCTGCTGCGGCTGAGGGAATCGCATCTGCGGGAGCATCAGCAAATGAAGCGTCAGCAGCAACAGCAGCAGATGCAGATGCAGAGGCGTCAGCAGCAGCAGCGGTGGTGGTCGCATCCTCGGATGCTTCGAGGGTTGGCCACCCATTGAGCCGCAACGCAGCAGCGATGCGCGCACTTGCCATGCAGCTCCCTGAGGAGCTTCTGGTGCTGCTTGTTGAGCTATAAGCATGCCACGCGAAAACTCAACGCCCTCGCGATTTTGACTTGGTGAATGCCCCATGAATTCACAGTGAGGAAATGCTTTGCTCTGCGTTTCTTCCTTTTAGCCCTCTAATTCCGGCCCTTCGCGGTATGTGCCAAATCCAGAAAGACGAAGACTCCTCGCCTTTCGATGGTCGCTTGCAGATAACACAAACACATAACCAAAAAGGGCCGGGTTTCAAAATTCCTCATCAGCAGGAAGCTGGTGGAAGCTCGGAGCTCGGCGTGATATGGAACTATAGAAGCACGCGCAAAGCAACCAAATCCCCCAAAACAAAAAAAACGCCATTAAGAGATTAATACCATCAACGCACGAAATTCAACGGCTGGTGTTGGGGTCGACGTGTCGGCTATAAGTAGGAATTTATCATAGCATATCCCAGTCGAAATAATTTTTGTTTACGTCGGGTTTACAGAACGGGGCTAGGGCCAGGGTAAGAGCTGCACGTTTTTTTGTTTACTTTTACTATCTTCTCGAACTCGAACTCCATAAATTTCATATTTTGACACAGTGGCCCCGAGGATCTGTAATTAGAATGCTTAAAGGCTGAGATAAAAAGCAAAGAAGCTACTTCGTATTTTTTATGATGCATGGCATGGCAAAAGGCATTTCGAAGCGCATGTCACGTCGGAAGCTCCACTTTAATTTTACCGTTGTTGCATCGCGGAGCTTCTTTGCGGTCTCTACTGCACTTGGTAAAAGTCGCTGGTTAACAACTTCACCAGCAGAACAGCCGACTTACTAGCGGTTAGCGGCTTTCCTGTTGTTTTCCTAACCAAGTTGCAATGCGAATGTCCCCTGCCCCGACATGCAGCCGCTGAAAAGTTTTGCTCGAGCCACGGATTTCCCATGATTCCGCACAAAAGCGCCTTTCGATATTGGCAAACGGCAACATAGGCCAATCCGATGCGGCATTAGGGCTACACCAGTGGAGAGGCAGAGGTTTCTGGCTCGGCGCGCCCATTAAATAGAGCAACGGCGTGCTCTCTTCATAGCAGAAAGCAGAAACAGACACAGAAGCGACCTAAGTCCGGTGAGGTTATATTTGGTTAGACAAGATAAAAAAATCCAGGAACCGGCGTATTGATGAATCTTCTAGAACAAGTCTGACTGGGGTGAGTGTTCTTTTCTAAACATATTCCTTTTTTTTGACGGTTTTAACTTATAGTATTGGCTTCTGAGTCATTTGATACAGGCCCGGAGGGGCCCGATAAGAAGGCCAACAGGCAGAGATAAAAAGGAAAGTAACTCGAACTGAAATGCCACCCAGGCTCACATGCCCGAGTGCCATTCGGTTTGTATCACAGTAGTCCGAGTTCGAGTTGCAACTTTGGCACCCTTCCCTGTGAAAATACTACATAGCTCGAGACAGACACCAGTCCTTCCCTCCCCGGGGGCACTTCCTATCGTTCGTAAACCTACGTCGATACCTTCTAATACAGCCAGTTGCGGGTGATAAGAAAGCAGGAAAACGGCCAACCCCCTCGTTTCTTAGGCAATTTCTTAGATTTCCGCGTGAGTCCCCCTCAGTTTCTTAGGCTACTAGCAGACAGGCAGGGCAGAAAGGCCCTCGTTTCTAGAAACCGGAGCCAACACCCCTCATTTTTTTTTTTTTTCAAATCACTAAATTTTACCCCTCAATTTCTCAACGTGAGTGTTTCTTTTCACCCGCAACTGGCTGTATCCGATGAAAGGTATCGACGTAGGTTTACGAACGATAGGGAGTGCCCCGGGGGAGCTCATTTGCCCATTCCAAGTCCATTCCCTATTCCATTCCAGTTTCGTGAATTCGGTGGAATGGACAGAAAGTTGTACGTATTTTCAAATCTACTTCCGGGGTAAATAGGGCTGTATCGGATCTAGTCCCTACAATAAAACATCCGACGTATTTTCTCCAGAATATAAGGCAAATACGTCGCGACGTATCGACTTTTCTGCTGACGTCATCACGAACACGTCATCAAATATACGCCTGTATACGGCGTTTGCCATGCACATAGTGGGAATATACCCTAATATAACGTAATTTGCGGTACTGACGTATTGATTGACGTATTTGGGTCAAATATTTGACGTATTTTTGTAAGGCCTAATCGGATCCTCATGGCGCGCAGCGCGCTCACCCGAAAGATCCTCTGCCCAGGCTGCCACAACGCCAGCAATACTACGAGCCAACATTTATTCAATAAGACGAAGACGGAATTCCGCACGAGGACTAGTTGGCTATCCAAAATAGAATTGCTTTTAATAGAGGAGTTCGTGCATGTGAGATGCATCGAGGATGGCGAGGAAGTGCTTGAGAAGGATCCTCGCACGAAGGATTGTTGTTCAGGCTGCAATGCGTCCAAGACAATCTCGAGCTGAAAAGAACGTAACCGAAGGATGCCAGGCATACCGTAAAGAAAGCGGGTGCAAGCGCCCACGTTCGATGTCGAATGAGGTGAATGGTGTAACAGACGCTATCTGGGGCCACAGCAGCAGCAACAGCAATGACAGCGACAGTAGCAACAAGAGCAGCAGCAATGGCAACGCCAACACAGCGTTGACACCTAAACCTCGTACTTTATACCTCAGGATCGTAATAGGCTGGTGCCGACAGTTTTGATGCATCAGTGCTAAGAAAGGTATGATGGACACAGCTGAGAAATTCCTTTCTGATGCTAGAGTGCATTCGAATTCCGATTAAAGGCTATTATTCTAAGGGAGAAATATATACAACAGAGACATGATGCGTCAGATTTTAATTCGCGTGCTTGCATGTCATACGAATTATGGGATATCTTCTTTCACCGTATGTCATTCAGGTCTTTACGGAAAAATGATGATGGTCTCTGCCAATCGTCGGACGTGCTTGTATGTCCTCGGGTTGAATAGCTCACCGGGCAGTGGGGTTGTTGCCAGTGGTCAAGAGGGGTTGAACAGCTCATCGGGCATTGG
>Ga0307930_1002692_pt1 | contig 13421 bp, 16 predicted proteins | sample OrgLakmetageno46_FD_203161 | JGI IMG/M metagenome (GOLD analysis project Ga0307930, IMG submission 203161) | Saline water microbial communities from Organic Lake, Antarctica - #46 | ecosystem: Environmental > Aquatic > Non-marine Saline and Alkaline > Saline | place: Antarctica: Organic Lake... | reverse complement strand
TTTGTTCTTCTTGCTGCTTCTATAGTTGTGCCCCCCCCACCCTCCCCTCCCACACATAAACCACACCTGAGTGCAGCAGGTCATGAGCCGTTGGCTGAAGTTGCGGGGATCCACCCCTAGCGCTCGCCAGGACCCAACCCCATCGGCCACTCCGACATAGGTGGCAAAGGGGGTCAGCGGGGGCGGAGAGCGCCAGTGGACACGCGAAGTGAAGTAAGCGTCTTCCGAAAGCCGCACGTCGCTGCACAGCTGAAGAGAAAGGAAACGTAAAGAAAGGGCAAAACATGGACCAGAGTAAGCAGAAGACAAAGAACGAGCATGCAGCAGCCGGGAGAGGGAGGATGGCGGAGGAGAAGAAAGAATGGAAGCACGTATCATATTGGTGCACGTGGGAATGACTGGCGCTTACAAACACTCAGCTTTACCTCTTGGCCAGGCCCAAAGTCCCGGTGCGTGTTCGCCACTCCATCCGGGCTCTTAAAGGGGTGTGGCTTTGCCGCTGCGCCTACGCTCACGTCCAACATAGCTCCACCTTGCGCCATCATCACGCCTCCTCCTGCACCTCCATACGCAGAACTGCTGCTGCTGCTGCCACCACTGCGTGAGTCGTTTTTTTCCTGGGCACCGTTCCGATGAAGCGCCTCGCTCTCATTGCCGCTGCCATCCGCCCATTTTTCCGTGCTTTCTGAGCACAAACTGCGGGTGGTGTTCTTCTGGCCTTCCAGCCCCTGGGGGCCCAGCACTCGCCCGGGAAGGCCGCGCCGCTTTTCCAGGCCCAAGGCCACTTTCTTGCCCCCAACGCCGTCCGCCAAGAAGGACGCGTAGTCGGCCATGGCTTTGTGCGTCAGAATGCCGAGCACCGTGCGGGGCGCATCGGGCGCGCCCAGGGGAGCTTGGGTCACGGTGCCCGACCGGTGGCTGAGGACCGGCAAATTCCGCACGCCGTGGCTGCGCATAACCATGCGCACCGCGCTCAACTTGTCGTGGGGCTTGGTGTACACCATCCGGTTGGCGGGAGTGTGGATGTCGGCCACGGGCTTGTTCAAAGCCCCGAGTTTGTTGGTGCCGGCAATCTTCCGAAGCACATCGCGCACCTTTTATATTTGCAGACGAAAAAAAGACAAGAGCAATGGTATCTTGATGAGAAGCGCAGTCTACTTAAGGTTTCCTTACGTCTGATCATTATCTACCGCTTTGGTCTATTTCCGACCATAACAAAGAGATACTTAGAAGTTGTTTGAAAAACGAGGCGAAGTAGTGAACGGGAAGGCATGCACCGTAAAGATGCCGGCCACGTCGCCGTTGGCCCCCAGTGTAAACATGCAGCCGGCACGCAGCGATACCATTTCGTCGATCGCGAAACCAATGGTGGCGTCTTCGGAGATGAAGGCAGGCCGCAGCAAGAGGTCCATCACCTGAAATTCAGGAACAGGGCTGGCTAGTTTGAGACGCCACCGTTCAACTATACCATTTAGAGGTTAGCACGAATGGCTACTGCTAAAATCTAAACATATGACTTTTTGTTCATACATCGAATAATTTGGCTACGCACCTGGTCCAATCGTAAGTCATCTTCGGCCTCGTCAATCCTGTTATAGAGAGCGCATTTCCGAAGTTACAAAAACAGTGGTCAAACGTAGACGATGCGAATCTTAAAGAGCAAACACTTTTTTGGAAATAATCTCACAAAGACTAAACCGGGATAGAGTATCTTAACACCAAATGAAGATATATCCTTACTTCTTGTCGAATGAAGTCGAGAATGAAGGCGCATATCCTAGACGTCGACGCCTAAGATTGTATGCCGGAGATCCGATTATGCGCCTCATCATCGTGCCTTCGCCTTGTCAGTCACAACCCTATCTATCCGCTTGCGCTATTATGATTATTAAAATGCTGGTTTGCGAACGACTTCCTGATAATATGGCAGCAATGAAGCGCAACTCAAGGTCCTACAACGAATGGGAACCTCGTCGGCTGGCACTTGACACCCGACACGTCGAATGTTGCGCAAGAACGCAAGAATCTGCTGAACACGAGTTCTGCCTCCACGCAAACACGCAATGCACCACAATCCAACCCTCCCTGTAAGTAGCTATGCAGCTATGCATGCGCCGTCGTGCCGCCGTCATACCATACCATCGTCCAGCGTCCGGTCCAATCCAGCAGTAGACTTAAGCCTCTAGCTAGCTAGCCTCGAGCGATAAGATGAGGAGAGCAGTGACGAGCGTGGGAATCCTGACAGTCTAGAATGAGCTGTCGCGCATCGGAGCAATTTCAAAACTAGCCTCTAGTGGCTTACATTTGGCTGGCTCCAATCGGGCGTGAAAGCATTTTAAGAGACTATATACGAACAGTAAATCGATTTGCTTATACCGCGAAAACTGCTAAATATCCTAGGATGGAACTTCATAAACTTCGACCTCTCATGTAAGCACTAATAATCTGAAATCTTTTCCGCTAATGCTACGCAAAGTTGATGGCTCCTTCCCATTACTTCAATGATTGTCAGGAAGCGCCGCCTCGAAATTTTAGAAGCACGCACCGTCCTTAAACAACGGCTCCAGTCCTTGGTTGATGAAGAGCAGTGGTTGCTCGAGGCAGCTGAACTTAATGAGCGGGGATTTGCCGCTCCCTCCGTAGAATGTGATCTGGTTGCTGTTCCTCCTTCGCAGACGCAGGAATTGACCGCGGCTGCAGGAGAAGCTGTCACGGCAGCATCGGCAGGCACTGATGATCAACTTGCCAAAGCCCAACAAATTTCCGCTTTATTGATGTAAGCTATTTTTTATGCCTACTTAGTGCTTTTAAAAGTGTTCTAATTCTTATTCATGTTGATGAAATTTCGTGCCGTTTCCTCGAGTAGGGACGACTCCTCGTCAGAAGAAGAAGAGGAAGAAGAAGATGACCAAGACGACCGAGATGGAGCTGAGAAGTGATCGAGATTCGTAACTGTCTTCGACGCAGTACATTACATGGACCCGAACTGCACACTAGATACCGTTGCGGCGACACCAGCCGAGATAAAAATGATTATGCGATGATGAAATATCGACGGCTGCGTTTCACTTTCATCAGCCATCAAGATTGGTTATTCATCGATTTTACTTGGCAACCGAGGCAGGCAATGTTACTTTATTGGCACGCATAAAAGTTCGGAGGATGCTGCTGATCATCCTGTCCCGTGCATGATGCCAATTGCAAAAAGAGGCAAAATTGATGACATCAATTACCAATGATCAAACCGCATTTAGCAAGCAGCAGTTCGAATCACGCTCCTCCTCTCTCAGCTCTGTGTATTCTTTCTTTCAATGACGCCCTTTAATTTATCTTTGGCTATTCACAACCCACGCGCCGCGCTCTGGCGTTTGCATTTCGTTTATTTGTTTATAATTCCGAAAATAAGCGAAAGGGAAGGGTATTCTATTTCCGAGTTCACGACACGCGATAGCCGTTCTATGAGCCAAAAGCAAAGTGCGCTGCAGCGCTGCATGTCTGAATGCAAAAAAAAGTCAGAACTCAAAAGTGAACAAGTGGAACAGTTCCATTGCGCAGTAGCCTGCTTGTTCTGGGCGATTACGCACACCAGCTAGTCCACGGTTGCCGAGGGCATAAGGGCTTAGTGCTTAGGCTTTAGTGCTAACTTAGTGCTAGAAGTTAGGAGTTGAAGTTTTTTAGAATAGGCTTTTCTACTTGCTACTAGCGCCCGGAGATCAAAGATGGTTTAAGGCCTTGCCCCGAGAGCGGTGGGCGGTGAGTTCGATTGGCTTTTATTCCCATTATCAGAAATCAAAACGAGAATACAAATGAATAGATACTCACGTAACTGCATAGCTTTCTTGTATCCGTGTCGAACTCTGAGTGAAAAGCACTCGACGGGAACACAGGAAGCCGCCACGCCTGTCGAAGCTTTTTGCTTTTTCAGGCGAAACTCCACTTGTGCTCTGGAGTAACTTCATCTGGCACTGAGGCGAGAGTACAAGCTTCTCCAGCTGATGCCGGAGGCACCAAGCAGAAGCCCTCGTTGGTCAGGGCGCCACTTCCTGCTAAGGCCCAGCTCTGCTTCGTGCTTTCTAAGTCTTTTTCGCATAATATGAGAGAAGGCCCTCCTCCGCTTTTTCCCCGCACTTTTTTTGCTTTCTTCTTGAGTGCCTTGCTCTTCTCGTCCACCACCGCCAGCACCACGCCCGAACTGTGCTCCAGGTAGCCGTTGGACAAACGCCACTGGGGTGCTGCTTCGCCTATCTCCCTGCCACTCTTTTTGCTTTTCGACCCTTTCGTAGGGGACTCAGCTGGAGTCGTTGCAGTTGCTGCGACACACACCACCTGGTCTGCCGCCACTGCCAACTCCAGCTTCAAAGCCTTGCAAGATAACACCCTGTAAGGCGCGCTGTCGCTGCTGGCCGCCGCCGCTGCTGCTGCTGCTGCTGAAGCTCGTCGCATGATGGTCTTGGCTTTGCGTCGCGCCGCTTCCAACAGGCGCTCTTCCATTTCGTCAGCTGTATAGAGCTCGTCTTCGTCTTCTTCGATTTGCTCCGGGGTGCGCTTCGCGCGGGCTTCTTTGATGAGGGCCAACTGGCGAACTACCTCTTCTTTCTCGGCGACGGCACTCGCTGACATGGCGGCTTCGCGTTCGGCTTTGCCTTTCAACCGGAGCTGCTCTCTGGCCGCGTCCTTCTCGTCCTTTTCCTTCTGCGCCGCCGCCGACAATTGGGTCTTGGTTTCTTCCAGTTTCTTTTTCCGCTCTTCTTCTTTCGCAGCGCGCAGCCGCTTTTCTTTGGCCGCTTTTTCAGTGGCGCTGGATTTGAGCTGGCCTTCCATTTCGGCACTGGTCCTCACGCTCTTCAAATGCTCCCGCTTCTCCTGTTCGATTTTCGCCGCTCGTTCTTCTTCTTGCTTGCGGGCCATTTCCGCGTTTTCTTTCACTTTCGCACGGGACGCCTGGTTCTTGGCTTTGAGGCGGGCTTTTTCTTCGCGCTGCGCCTTCTTTTTCTCCGCCAGTTTCGCCTCGACTTGGGCTTGGATGTACGCCGCGTCTTCCTCGTCGATGGCCCCGACGGGCTTCGGCTCCCGGACGATTTTCACGGTAGGGGCGCGCATCCGTGCGGGCACGTTCTTTTCGGCTTTTTGCTTCTTCTTCGTCATCGCGCTGGGGCCCATGTTGTGCCTGGCGCGCCACTCGTCCCCGGTGAATTTCACTGCGTCGGGGTTTTGCTCCATGGCAATGCCCACGATGTCGTCGTCGTCCGCGAATTCGGTGGCAAACTAAAGCAAGGGCAAGGTAAATGCGTAAGATGGGGAAAAACAAAAAATGAGGAAGCAAGGAAGGAACGGGCCCTAGGTAAGAAGACAGCAGAAGGGACTTGCTTCGACCGAACGAACGCAAATAAAAACAAAAGGTGAAATGGCGGAAAGTAGCCTTTGAGTAAACTCTCTCTTTTAAAAGCGAACCTGCAAAGCGAGGCCGTTGTTGCCCACGGCATAGGCCGCCAATTCTTTGTCCTTGCGGAGGTTCCCCGCGGCGTATTGCAAGGCGCGGCCGTCCTGCGCGATCCCGCAGGCAAGCACTTCGCGGTTGTGGCGCACTTTTTGGGCCACGTACTGCAGCGCGTTGAAATCTTGGGCCACCGCAACCATCCCGAGCTCCGCGTTTTCGCGCTGCCTCTTGGCAATGAACTGCGGGTTACGCATGGCAGTAAAATGGCAGGAGGAGCAGCAGTCAAAAGCGTAGGTGATAAGAGAGAGAAGTACACAAGATTCCATGCGATTTGCACTCCTCACGCTGTTACTCCAAAACAGACGAGCAAAAGCAACCGAGGAAACGCTTCATAATAGTACATACCTGCAATGCTCGCCAGTTTTGTTTTCCCGCCGCTAGAGCAATGTCTTTGTCGTCTCGTAAATCGAGGGCTGCGAATTTCAAGGCTAGGCCGTTCTGCGTGCAGGCGGCCAGGACAAAAGGTTTCCCGTCGGGCCCTTCGGTGTACTCCTCCGGGGCTTCTTCGAGGAGCAAGCCGTCGCCCATAAGCGCGCCCATGACTTCGGCTTCGTTGGACCAGTTGGGCTCCCCGAAGTTGGCGCTCTTGGTGCGCTTCACCACCGACTTGGTCATGGTCTAACATGATGGACAAAGGGTGAAGTGTGGCCGATAATTGTGGAAGAAGACAATAGGGTTGGAAAAAAAGGTAAGTCGCTGGTATTTTCGCGGGTGCAAGTATCAGGAGACAAGAGACAGAAAGAAAGGGCATGAATTACTAAACAACAAGAAAGTCGCATGCAATACGAAGCAGCAACAATTGCAATGAAAAAGAAAAAGAAGTGAAATTGAAAAAAACGAGCCAAAATAAAGAAGCAAGTAATACGAACCATGCCGTTGGCGTCTGTTTCGCCGCCGTCGTTGTTGCCCCCATGGCCCGCGTGGGCGCCTTGCTGTTCTTGCAATTGGTAGCACTCGTCGAACGACGGGTAAGGCTCCCCGTCGTCGTCGAATATGGGCGGTGCTAGCTTAGGCTGCTGCACTACCGGGGGAAAAGCGCTGTAAAAGTTGACTTCGCCGTCGGAGTCATACTCGACGTCGGAATCCATTTCCTCGTCATCGTCATTAGTCTCCTTGCCAGCAGCTACTGAAAAGAGACATGAGACAGCGAATGCTGAGAAGGCTTGGGATAGGTAAACAATAGGAGGCTCTAAAATAAAAGGCTGTCTACAAAACTGAAAGTCTTTTGCAATATCGCTGGAAAATAGCGTGTAGAATGGTTCGTGCTTTGATGTTGGGGGTTTAATAGTCGATGAATGTTCTACCCTTCATGTAAGAGCTCCTCTAGCTAGGCTTAGGCAAAAATTCGCACCGTCAGGTTGAGCCTCCTGGCTTGGACTCGTGGCAGGATCAAGCTCAGCTTTTTCCTCGAGAGCTTCCCCCTTAACCTCTTCCGGCTCTTCTGCCATATTCAGTCCAGGTGCACCAGCTCTGCGCTCGGTAATTCGGTAAATCTTTCAACGTCGCGAAATATTTTTCACTTTTCGCACTTTTTGGGAACAACAACCCCTCGCTTTACAGGGGGGGGGCTGCTTCTCAGATCAATCATCCAAACATTACTCATTACTCATCAGTTATCCACGCACTTGCACTTACCGTACTTACTGAGTACAGTACTGTGCATTGCTGCCAATTTTGAAATCCATTTCAGCTCCTCTCAAACTCCAATATCCCTGAAGTCATTTCTCTTTCAGATAGATATACATGAATCACATGAATCATGAATCCATTCTATATCTCTCCAGTTCAAGAGCAGCTGAGGAAATTATTTCAAAAAAGGCGCTGCTTCAAGATTACTGCCTTATTGGCTCTTGAGAATCAGTGAGAAGCCAGGGCCGTGTGTCCATGAGGTCTATGATGAGCCCACCAAAAAGACCATTCGCCCAGGCAAACCTGACCGTATGCATGCACGAGCGAAGTATTGGATTTCATCAACAAACAACCTTAAGAATGAGGAGAATGAAGTAGGTCCAGTAAGATCTGCACTGATTTGATTCCCGATTGTATCTCTCTCTTTGTGAAAGTGAAGAAAAATATAAATAAAGTAGGGCAGTCCCCTTATCCTTCGCTTCTAAAACTCAAGAAAAAGTGAAGCCGCTGTTATCACGCACCAGGGACGAGTGTAACTGCTCGCGTTGTTGACGTCAAAGGACTCGTGCAGCAGGCCGGTGTTAACCGACGAGTTCACTAATGTAGTAAGGCAAGCCAAGACTTCGCTGTCCCCGTCAGTCCCACTTGCTGCGGTGAGCGCGCGCATCTGGTGATGAAAGGAAGGAAATAATTAGTTAAAATTAACGAGCATTGGAAACAAGTCTTTCTTTCATTTAAAAAAATGCACAGCAAAAGAAAAAGAGAACAAGAGTGTTTACATCCTTGGCCGCAGCAACAGCAAAGTCGGACGAACGAATACAGTGATGCAAATTTCGTACCCTTGTTCTATTGTCAAGAATGCACCATAAATGCTGTCGAAACGAATTGCTCCCTTACCGTAATGGCCATCGGCCAGGCCATGTTCCATCCTACATGTGGTCCTCCAACGCCTTCCCCCGCTGAGCCCGAAAAGAAGAACGGGTTGGTGGCTGCCGCCAGAAGCGACGGGCGAGTGGAGGCGTAGACGGCGTCCCATGGTCGAATAACATCGGTCGCCATATTCCTACAGTGGCAAGTCCACAATGAAGAGAGAAATATTATGCACGAGTAAACACACACATGAAGAAAAAAAAATATCGAAATCAAACGTAGCAAATCAAATAAGGCAATTGAAAATGAAGTTCAATCGAAAGAAGTGAAGCGCATGAAAACGTAAAAGTTTATGTACCGTGCAGATGGATGCTTGGTGAGGTTTTCGTAGCGGTTCAAAGGAAGGTTCAGGAGGCCGAGGTAAGGTAGGCTAAGCAGTGAAGGAATGTTCGCATCATCCATGAACACCATGCTCCCATACCCGTCGACCTAATGCATAAGAAGAAAAGGCTGAGCTTCGGACTTGGCGTCTATAGTACTAATATACAGTAGTCCTCTACATGTTCTTATTATCTTGCAATGTCTTTGTGTTTGTCCAGTGTTGTTGCACCAACAAAGATGCGCCCATAACTCGGTTCAAGATATATTACACACACCTCGTACGCTAACCGTCCTGCGTCAAAGTCAGCGGTAGCACCAGCACCAGCAGCACCAGCACCAGCAGCACCAGCACTCGCACCACCAGTAGCATCTGTAGGGGCCGATGTTCGCCGCTGCGGCGCCACCACAGCGTGCTGCCAGAGCCCTTCTTCAATGGCAGCCGCTAGGCTCGTGGCGCGGTCGGCGAGGGGCACGGCTACAGTGGCGTTTAAGCCGTGATATTGCACGAGTTGTTGCAGCAAGGTACTGGTCTATTGTATTAGTTCGCAACAACGGCCAAGCAAGAGAAAGAAAGAGAGAATTTATGCAATGAAGCGTAGAAAAGGATATTCAAAGTTAGTGAAATTGGTAGAGAGAGGAAAAAAATTGAATACAAGAGAAGTGTCAAAGAGGGACGCAAGAAGACATCAACATTGAAACTTTACTAAGTTGCATGAACGCAAATAGTTGATATTTCCAATTCACCTCAACGAGTTCCACCAGGGCCATGGCATTGGAAGGCACGTGAAACGGCAGCGCTTGCGCGTCATCAGAGGGGCGAAACCAGCTCTGGCTCAAACCAGTGCCATTTGCCGCAACAGGCCCTCGCCCGTTCATGCTCAGCGTGTCGCTGGCGACTTGCGTGGTGCGTTGGAACGTGTACCACCAACCTTTGTCTGTGAGTGACGCGGTGCCTAAAGTTTGCTCCTCAATCACGTCTAAAGTACGTGCTACAGCATCTACCCATATTCCGCAGCCCAGAGACGGCGACAGCGACGGTGCTCCATCGTCATCATCGTTGCTGCTTGTACTCCTTGTCCTCTTCCTGCTGCTGCTGCTTATGCTGCTACTGCTGCTATCCAAAGTGTTCTCAGCCGTGTTGTTAGGTACCTCAACGGACCTAAAGTTGGGTTTCGTATTTGCAGTGGGAGCACTTGTGTCAAACACATTCAAAAGGCAGTCTGCGTCCTGGGAAGTATTGAAGTACTGCCGGCTGAGCTTCAAGAATGCAGCTAAGGAATCGAGCTCGTACTTGCCCTCGTACACCCCTGATGACATGGGCGGCTGCCGAACGTCGTCCTGATGGCCTGCCCCACTGTTGTTGAAGTTGAAGGCATTCGCGTAGGCGTCGAGCAGGACTGACCGCGCTTGCCGCCGCACCAGGCCGCACAGCAAGTCCCCCAAAGGAGGGTCTTCCGCCACGAAGCGCATGTACGGGAGCACTTGGTTGGTGGAGTCGCGCAACCAAAGGGCCTGTACACCACAGCACCGTAACACACACACATAGACACACAGACAACGCTCAGGTGGGGTCCGCGCACGAAAATAGGATGGCAACTCATTAGTGATAACTAGCCGGACTCTAGCTAGCTCAGCTAGTACGAACAGCGAAGGAATACGTTAGCTGAAGATTGAGGAGAGAGACAACGATGTCAAGGTGGGGGGTGGATAATTACGTCGATGTCGCCAGTGATGATGAAAGTGTCGTTGCGCCCATCGTGAAATTTGACGGTAGTATCAAGGGTGTTGGGTAAGCAGTTTGAAAACAAGGTTGCGACATCTGGATCAGCTATTTGGGGGGCAGTAGATTCAATGTAGGCGTCAACGGAGTCGGAGTTAAAGGTGCGATCGGAATACGACGGACGCACGTCAGGCAACGATCCACCACTTGCTGCAATGCTTGCAGATGCTAGAATAAACACTAGGAAAAACATGCTCGGCAAAAAGAGCTTGCGCTGTCGACTGTCTCTTCTGCTCAAGAGTGCATGAAGCTAATAAAAACGAGAAATGAGACGGACTATACAATTCTTCTGATAGATGATCCGGTTTCACGAACTTTCTGCACCAACCACAACAAGAACATCGAGAAATTATTTAGCCGCATCTGCGCTGCACTGTATCTGTAGCAACCGGAAGACTGCTTTGGGCATCCTGCCATGGGCAGTTGACGGCTATTCTATCGAGTGAAGTAAATCAGGATTGTGCGTATCAAAATCCTGGAGTTCTTGGGTATTCCTTTCTTCGAGCTCTAAGGACAGCTTCTCCGACAAAGATACATATGGCGGTGTTGCGCTACCTTCTGCACATTTTCTTGACTATGCAAATCGCGGCGCTCCTCGTCGCAATTCTTGCCGTTCGCGTACAAGGTTTCCCTAATTCACAAAACCCATTTGCCAATGGGCCGCCCGTGGTCTATCCTAAGACAGACCCGTGTACAGTCGTGCTGTTCCAGAACGAAGCGTTGTCGAACTACGGCCAGGTTGTCAACGCAACGTACAATCCACCAGCTGAGTGCCAAGGCCCTCAATGGTCAAGAGTGATTTTGAAATTTCATGGCTCAGTGGCAGGCGTGCAATTTGATCGCGCAGGTGCACTCTGGCTTGGTGGTGTTGAGCTGCTTAGAACTACCACACCTGAGCCGGACGAGCTCGGAATTGAGTGGGAAGTTGAGCGCGATGTCACTAGTTATTCCTCGATTTTTCGCACTACATCAAACGCAACGCTGCAGATTCCAAACACAGTCAATGATCAATATACTGGCGTTTTGTACATTACGGCCACCTTGGTATTCTGGGGAGCTGACGACTCGTCACAGGCTACAGTTGCCGACGCTGTAATTGCCCTTTCGCCTCCGCCAAATTTTGCTAACCCATGGAGTTCAATGTCTATAGCCGGCAATGCTATACGTAATACCACTTTCAAGTTTCCTCGCTCCGATGTGCTGAGTGCAGCTCTTGACCTGTATGCGAGCGGGTACGTTCACTATATTGTAGTGATTTGCTTCATCATACAGGTAAACACATAGGTATGTATTTTCAATAATCCTAATTCCTCCCTTTTCTCTTTGTAGGCATGGCTGTGAAGAGTTTTGGTACTCGAATGTTCCAGACAACTCTAGTGGGCCACTTGGACTTTGTGGCGGTGGTAATTATCGCCAGATTGAAGTCTACATTGACTCTATTTGTGCTGGCCTTGCATATCCTTTCCCTGTCATTTATACGGGTGGGATCAATCCTCTATTATGGCGACCCTTGACTGGAATTTACTCGTTCAATATACCACCATATACCTTGGACCTTTCACCATTTGCTGGTATCATAAACGACGGGGAGAGTCATGTTCTTGGTGTTCGTGTGCTGGGTAACAATCCTGAGGGCTCCTGGTTTGTTGACCCGGTGCTTCGACTCAGCTTCGCTCAACCGAATTTGCCAGCATCGGAAGCCACGCCGCTTCTTGGGAGTTTGATTTACCAACGTGGGCCTGATACCGTTGTTAATTTGAATTCAAGCAGTGACCCGTACTCTGCATTTGGCATTGAATTCCATACAGAAGGCTCTGCTTCACTGCGAGTGATGGGGTCTGTTGGCGAGTCTGTGCATACTGTTGAATCATCTCTATCTGCAAGCAGCCAGAATGCGGTCAGTCTCGATATGGGAGTTTCTAGAGGTTTAATGACTTCTACATCGTTCTCAAGTATTGAATCTCCGGGCGCTCCTACCCGAAGCGTGACAATGGAGAAAGTCTATCCATACAATATCATTTCCAGCTACTCACAGACAGAAACAGATTTCGAAATATATGGTTACGTCGACTACTCTGCAAAATTCAATGAAATTTCAACAGAAGACAATTCCAGCACGTCGTTATTGTGGGAGCTTAAAATGCTGTCGAATGCCACATACAACCGGACCAACGATTACGTTTATAATGTAGAGACCGACAATTCTCTCGCAAAATTTACGTTTAGTGGCAACCAAAACGGCAATTGCTTTGAGCAAAACTTTTCTGCGGTTGATGGTTTTGTTGTCAAAGACGAGCAAATGAATTCCTGTACTGCAACAGAACTAAAGTTGCAGCAATTGAAACTTTGCGGTACCTTTGATGTCTGTGCACCAGTGCCGGAAAATGTCACAATTTCAATAAATGAGTCTTTCGCGGTTAATTCTACTGGTCAAAAGACGTCACTTTTATTCAGATCACCACAAGCACCTGAAGGCCACTGATTGTTCTGAGGATGATGACGTCATCATCATCATCATCGGATTATGGCTGTGGTGAATGACCAAGGAGTATCTTCATCTCGAACTCATATTGGAACGCACTTTTTTTCCGAACTGCCTGCCTGAACTGTGTTATGGTTGATTAATCTTCTCTAATTCAAAATGTTGACATATGAGCGGACTTAAAAACAATTATCCCACCTTTATCACTGACTTATACGAACATATAATGTGCGCATTTGGAAAATATCGCCTTTCTTTCTTATCTCCTTAGTTCTTAGTTCTCTTTTGCGTGGGCACTCGATCTAACACGAGTACTCGCAACCCGCCAACTCGGAACCCGATTCAAGACAACGCTGAGAATGGGGGTGGGGTGGGAACTGCATATGCAACCGGTTCCCTTCCTTAGCTCCTTGCTATCTGACTCTTTACAACGCCGGCCGCAACCGTGAGCTGTAAACTTCCTACCTATATCTCGGCTTGGGCTTAAAGATAGCACAACCGGGCTCATCGCAGCGTTGGCCAGACAATTAACCCGGGTTAGAAATTCCTCGCTGTCCAAAATGGAATTAATGAGATGAGTTCAATAGATAATTCGGCTTTCTTTGTCTTGGTGGTCTATATATGTGCCCGTGCTTCTGTCTTTGTCTTTGTGATTTTGAGACAGGCCCCGAAGGGCCGGAATTAGAAGACTAACAGGTAGAGAAGAAAAGCAAAGCAGCGCAAACTAAACCTAGGAAGCTAATCAGGCGCACATGCCCGAGTGGCCATGGAAGTGATGGTAG
>Ga0307930_1002684_pt1 | contig 13432 bp, 8 predicted proteins | sample OrgLakmetageno46_FD_203161 | JGI IMG/M metagenome (GOLD analysis project Ga0307930, IMG submission 203161) | Saline water microbial communities from Organic Lake, Antarctica - #46 | ecosystem: Environmental > Aquatic > Non-marine Saline and Alkaline > Saline | place: Antarctica: Organic Lake... | reverse complement strand
TATTCCCATGTGGGGTTTGCTTGCTGCTTGCTCGCATAGTACACTTTAGCGCATTCAGTAACATTCATACTTCATACATCATACAGTACAGTTTTATGCCCAGTCCAGTCAGGCTTGTTCTGAAGGGTTCATCAATTCGAAGCTCTGTGGTATTTGTTGACACCTGTACCCTTCATCTACAATTCGAGTTACTATCAGCTGACTTTGAATTACGTAGGTCCTTCTATTTCTACTCGCACCCAACTCCAAAAATTTGAGACAGGATTTTCTTTGGCTTTGGGCTGTACAGCGGAGTGCCATGTGGCACAAGTAGTCGAGCCGGTGCTGCACTTGGAATAAACTATCATTAAACACTAAATCAGGCAAGTATGGGCATTTGGGGGGAAAGTATGCATGTTGGAAGCTCGCTCCCCGCCTTGAGACCCAAGGCCGGGCGCGTGTACCCCCCTCTCGAAGGGTACAAAAGAAAAAATTTGAGGGAGATGGACCGGGATAAGCAGAGCAGCAAGCACACGTTTGGTGCTTGGAGCGATCCAACCAACAAGTTTGTGGATGGTTGGATGGCCTCACATCGATCGGTTATTCTGGTCCAGCTCCCGGATGATTCCTCCTTAGCGGGGAATGGGAATAGTAACTGTTCTTCTCGTTTCTCGTCTTCGTCTTCTCGTCTTGGCTCTGCGCCTAACTGCGGTTTCCGGCGCATCACTTGCTCAGCTGCCTTACGCGGCCCACGCCGCTACTCCAGCTGTGCGGCCAAGGCTGTCGTTCCGCACCTTACTGCTTGCTGGCATAGTACACTTTGGCGCACTCAGCAACATGTGCCATGTGCCACCGGAACATCAGGACCAGGACGAGACAATAAGAGGAAGGTGATGATTGCAGTTCTTAATGCTGTAGTGCTGAAGACCTTAGATGCTAATCCACGTCGGCTTACGGCTTGATGTGCGCGTAAGAATAACGCGGTTGTTGGTCCCTATTATCCCCCTCCGCCCTGTGGGTAATACTGCGGGCGTATTTCTGTGTCGTGGTATGAAATTAATTAGATTTGATTAACTTGGTCTTGTAAAGATGATATAATCAATTCATAGACCTAGCCAGAAGTGGCATTCGCTACTACAACGAACCTCTTGAGAATATCGGCTGGCTAAGAAGTACGGACGGCCACCCACAATACAGGTTCGTACGGGTCCGATTTCAAAAGTTCACCCTCATAGTCCAACCCATAGGGCACAGGGCCCTTTGAGGGCTCAAAAGTAACGAAATGGAAACCCATTGCATTGATGACATCAACAAGGTCCTCCAAGGAGAGTGCCAGAGCATTCGCCGAATGCCATTGTAAAGGGCCATGGTTGACCCACCGTCCGCCAAGAACAAGGCAATGCCGTATTGCTTCCAAATACTCGAGAACCTGCAATACAACATGGAGTGAAAAATCTCTTCATTGGAAAGATAGATAACCTAGACGACCTTACATTGTCCGCTGTATCGAGGAAAAAGTTCGTGACAATTGCGTCAAAATGTGAACTGAAGGCCTCGGACCGGAACAAAGTCATAAAGTCACCATGCTGTGCAGTGCACAAAGGAGTAACGACAGGGATAAGAATGGTAAAGGTCATGATGTATGTAATTAACGAGGTTGGAGCACCTGAAGACTTATTCGCTGCACATGCTCAAGTTGAGTAGAAGGAAACACATCGGGAACCTCCACGTGTCGCCACCGCCGAGAATTAGTCGCCTTTTTGCCAGAAAAGGATTGATTATTTAGTAAGTAGAGAATTGGGAACAAGAGGAAGTGAAAGGGGTTGATTTTGCATCTATTTACCTGGTTTGAGTTCTCTTCATGAACATGAGGGCATAGCTTGAGAGAGCCATCCGACAATTTTCTCGCTAGAATTGATGAAGTCGCCGATAGCATACCAAAACTCACTGTATGAGATATGGCATGCATCAAGAAACATTAACATACCAGCAGGTTGTGGCATCAAGCAATAGAATACTAGTTTTGCGAGAGTGCATCATCATTGGTGCTATTGTGGCAAGAAGCAATAAAGTATGCATGTACCGTCATTGGCGAGTACACGATAGCCCATAGTCGCAAGTTCCCAGGCAAGGCGCCCCGTTCCTGAGCCAGGGACAAGAACGTTCGCGTCGGGAGGAAGGTCCACCATTTGTGCGAGTGGAGGGCCATAGAGCGCCTGTCGGCTACTTGATCCTTCTTGACTCCAGTCCCGGGCTACGTGGGCAATCAGTTGCAGCGGATTGTCATAATTCGTGGAATCGGAGTATGGCTTCGCGCGTTCCGTTGACTTAACGAGCACGAAACGCCTCACGCTGGCGTCAATGTTGAATGCTGACGTGCCTTCAGGCGCGAGGTATAATGGCTCTGAAGGCTCTGCCTTGCAAGCCAAGGCGGCAACCGGACTCAGTGGTGGGCGGCAAAGCACTTGAAGAGCTTGCACATTAATATCCCAATGTATTGCAGTCTGGTCAAGCCGTCGCTGCAACTGTGCCTCGAGGACTCGGGCTGCTGCAATGCTGTTTTGGAGGCTGAAGTAATGAAGATCTCCATCTAATACCCTAGGACTCCCGCTGAAACTTCTAGCATCGATATGTTCTAAACATTTTCTCTGCTGCGTCTCAAGAAACTGCATAGTCGTCTCTAAGATCGACTCATAGGTCTCAATTAAACGTCGGCAACGCTTTGTTCCTTCCGGAAAGAAAGGCGTGTCTGTCACGAAAAAAATGGGGTGTGCTTCGTTTTCCAATTCTGATGCGTAACTGCTTGATGCATTGGCAGCCATTGCAGCCAAGCTTAAGACCTGAATGTATGATTTCAAGAAATTATTAGCTTGCTCACCTTTGCAGGCTTACACGTACACTAGTTCCTACCCCTTTCTCTGTTTTTCTAACTAAATAATCAAGTGTGAGCATAGGATCACCGCCTTGGACTACAGTACGACTGTAATTCTCACCCGAAAAGCTGCTACGATCCGCACGGGCATGCACTCTTCACCATTACATCAAACCAACTAAAGAATCAAAAATTCAAAGAATGGCATGAGGCATCTAGCCAGAGCTACGCCTGAAAGAGAGTGCTCCTCAAGATAAGAAGTTAAGGTGAGCCTGAAAGTATTGAGATGTGCTTGAGACCGACCTAAGTGTAGTAGCCTTCGCTGAGGAAGGACGCAAGTACGACCACCGGCTCGCAGTTTAATACACACTACACTTAAATAGCTAACTTATATCTTATGAGTAGCTCATACCCACTAAGCTAAGTATCGCTACTGCCTGTTTGTAGTTATCCACTAGCTAGTCGGTGCAGTGAGTGTGCAGTAGTCGCGTAGTCGCTACTGTTGCCTTTTTTTTGTTCTTGAGTTCTTTGTGTTTGGAGTTTGGAGTTTTGGAGTGCTGGAGGTTGGAGTGTCGGAGTGTTGTACTGTAGTTTTGGCGTTTTGAAATAGTCAGTGCATTAGCTAGTGCATTTCAAAGCATTTTTTTTACTGTTGTGAGTGTGTTGACAAATTAATAGCTGAAGCATATCATCTGCCGACATTCCAATTGTGCTTTTAAATCATATGTGCCTAAAGTAATTCGGATTCAGAAAACTGTTTCTTCAGATGGATGCCAAGAACTTCAAACCACACGGAATGAAGAACACTCCTACGATGATAATCACGGCTTCCTCCAAAGGAAATAATTCCAAGGATTACCCGGTGCAGCCACTTCAAAAGCGTAGCCATCCAGAGAAGGATCTCAAATCTTTTGAGAAATGCCCCAAAGAAGCCCACAAAGAAACCCACATGCTGTGCGACATCACGCACAACGGGAATTACGAAGAAGGCGCGAACCCAATTTATAAAGAGATGCTTGAACGCGAAGATGACATTGAGGCAGTATTTGACCTGGAAGTGGGCGAAATGGCGGCAGCTCATGAGGCGCAGGATTTTAAGAAAAATACGCATTCTTTCGAGATAAAGAAAGATGTTGAGCACACACACCCAATTCGAAGACTTCGAAGAGGGAAGTCTCCCATCAACTTCATAATACCAGGAGGTCCGATTCATCCTCCCTTAGTGTCAACCGTGGCTTCATTTAGAAGTCCCACATACAATGCTCCTTTAGTAACGACTCTTCAGAATATTGCTGGCAGAAATCAAAAACAGAAGACTCTAATCAATTTGAAATCGCCTACAGCTCCAATTGATCCTCCGCTGGCGACAAGTATGGCCCAGACTCTTCGAAAGCGTGGGCCCCCAGAAGATCCGTTTGAGAAGTGTCGTCGTCGCTATGTGGTAGCAAAGGAGCAAAGGGCAATTGCCTATGGAGCTGGAGAAGTACCGCGGAAGGGGGCTATTTTTGCTCATGAGAAGGCCAGGCATGCTGCGATCAGAGACCGCCATTCAGGGTAAGTACACATCCTTGACTTGTGTTTTTTTATTTGATTGCCAACGCTTTTCAAGAGTCATGCAATCCCTTTCGTTTTGTATCATCGATTGCCAATATTTTATAGTGGGAGGAAAAAATCTGAAGACTGGAAGAATTTTTCGAAAATGATTCACGAATCATTCAAACGCGACGGCGTTGTGTACAAATGCAATGGTCAATTCGAGTACAACAGCGTCAACCACGAACTAGTTGCTGAACTTGTTGAGCATGAAGGGCAACGATCCATGCATTGCACGGTCGACGAACTTATGAAATTGCGTGTTCCCGCCCCCGAAAATGCTCGTGCAAAAAGCAGTACCAGTACGCGATTGCACGCAACTCATAGTTAGCGGCCCGCGAGCCTGGACGGCGACACCGCACACCCGGCCTGACCTGGCGATGTGAGCCTACGCATTTATCAGATTATCCGGAAAGAGCCGAGCCCTAATTAGGTCGAGTAAGGTTACGTTGGCCTTTTTGATAAATGTGAGTCTTGCGCTTACTTTACAGAGTGCATGGTGGTAAATTGCGTTGCATATGAAGACATTACGAAAAGATTCACAGGCCCGAACTGCCGACCTGCGAGGGCGCGACGCCAATTATGCGAGCAGCCAGTTAACAGTAAACAGCTAACATGCCGAGAGTACGAACACGAGGAATTTAATGAAATAAAGCGCATAGCACAGTGGTTAATGTGGGTATAAAGAAATGCAAAATCTAGCACTTCTTTAAGTTTGCTCTGCTTTCCTTTCTATCTATACTTTTTAACCTTCTAATTCCGGCCCTTGGGGGTCTGTCTCAAATCTGTTTTAAATGGGCTTGCGGAAGCTGCCATGATAGTGGTACTTTGATGAGTAATAAGGGCTTGGTGTTGAACCCAGATACCTACATAACGAGGGTCGTACTCAAGAGTTCTAGAGAAAGGCCTGCGTGAAACGTCAGCACTTGGCACGTAACTATAGCAGCGAGGGTGGTTTTATCGCTATGCTTCACTTGCTGGGTTCAAGCTCTAGCTAGAAAGGCTTACTAGCTTCTATCGGTAGGTTCGCTTGCGTCTTAGTCTAAATGTCATCCATACGACCTGGTTACTATAACGCATTTCCTAAATAGAACTTTCGTAATCCGTAAGAAACTTACGAAAGAAGTAAGGGCGAGCTCAAAAGGCCATGGGTATGGGTGATACTATTCCTAGATCACCTCTGGAAAATTTATTTTACCCAATTAATTCCCAGACTGATCTAAGATTATCCGGCAGCTACAGTGTGGTCAGTTTTCGCACAAGCACTTAGTCGAAGTGGTAATGCACTTGACATAATCTATCACTTAACACTAAATCAAGGAATATTACTAGAAATATATTCAGGTTGGAAGCTCGCTTCCTGCCTCCAGACTCGTGGCTGGTATAGCTTCTTCCGTTTTCTGGCTGTTCTAATTATCGGAAAATCCCTCCCATTTCATTTGTTGGGAGTGGAACTGGTGTGGTTTCTCTCGCATTCAGCAATTCCTGTAATGCTTCATCTCGAATCAGCGCCTCACTCGGTTCCCAGCGCCTGGCTAGACCAGCTGCCAAAAGCAGCCCGCGCCGCTTTTTCAGCTGTGTGGTTGGGGTTGTCACTCCGCGCCTCACTTTTAACTCGTATGATATTCCTCAGTTCTGCTGCAGCAGGGAAAATTTAAGTGATTTTGCCAATTCTCAATAAGATATCGTGGTTCTTCCTGGCGGGATTACCCATCGAAGCGGTGCAAATGTGTTTTATTGTGTCTCTGCCTCGTAGCTATTAGCCCTCTTATTCCGGCCCCTCTAAGCCTGTGTAGAAAGACAGAGCCAAGACTCTAAGCAGGGTTACGATTCCCGTTTCCGCGGAATTCCCGTGCGAGGGCTAAAAAATTCACTTCACGTGACATTTCCGCGGTATTTCCGCGGGTTTTACTTGCCGTAGTCATAAAAGCACACTGCCCAATCCCCGCCGCGGAAATCTCGTCTGGGTGGTCGGGTGGTATAAAATTTTCCTTTCAGCAGGAATTCCGCGAAATTTACCGCGGGATCCTAACCTGGACTCTAAGACGACCCTAGCCCCTCGCCCCTCTCGAAATCTGAATTACTTCTTATGTTATCCTACATGCAATTGCATTAGGGATCTCAGATGATCAGATGCCCACACCAACACCAACACCAACCGGCTTGTGTGGTATGCTGGCTCATTGGGAATGGATTCAGGTGTTATGATAGATGGCAGTGCGTTGGCGCTATTTTCTCAATAAGAATCTTCGTGTGCCCTTCTTATTTCTTGACTGCTCGAAATAGGGTTAAGCAAACGCAGGTTTAGGTTTAACTGAAATATGCCACCCAGTTGCCATTATTGAAAAAAGTTCCTTTGAGAATTCATAGGTGAGAATTTATTTACTTTGCGTTTGACATTGACCATGCGATGACATAAAATAATATGTACACATCACCAGGAACAACCTTTTCAACCAGTGAACTCGTGGCCACTGAGTGTGGCTAATACGAGGCGTGGTGAGCTATTGAGGGTCACAATACCATGAGTAATCTTACGCGGCATCAATGTTGGAAAGCATCTATCCCAAAGGCGGCAATGGAAGTTAAGGGTGGCGTTGCCGCTGTCAAATTGGCCTGAAAGCTTGTCATACAGTTTATCAAGCAGCTCGTAAGGATGTTCTTTTACTTCCCAATGACCATCCAGCAGCGCGCCATTGAACACAACACTACCGCTACGGTACAAATCAACTTCATATTTCCCGCCTACGAAATTTGGTGCCAGCCGCGAGAGTTGCCGCGTCGGCCGGATCTGAACAACCCATCGTCTTCTGAAATTACTATTCGCTGCATCCGCAGTGGCCAGTTGTGTTGGGGGCGACGAGAAAAGGAACGCATATAATAAGGACCTTGAGAGAAGCATCAATAATCCAGTCATTATACAAAGTAAATGTAGATTAATAGGGATTACTTTAGCTGTATTCTATGAGCAATAGCATCGAGAAGGATAAGTATCCATCAAATGAAACATACTTAGGAATGTGTTTTAGCAATAGTTCAAACAGAATGCAAGATAGTTTGGGTGGCTCGAAATTTAGGATGCATTGTACCCCACATAGGAACCTTGCAAGGTTCCAGGAAATTCTATTGGGATTTGTAGTGCTGAACAATTCGCCCGCTAAAATGAGCTTATAGTAATATAGAATGACGATGCTCTATATATCTATATATATGATATATATGCTCTACTTCCTCCTGCTCGCTCCACCCTCCACCCAGCAACAAGCAACAAGCTCCAGCCAGGCAGGCAGCTCCACCCCTCCTCGCCTCCACACCCTCCACCCCATCATAAAAATCGACCCTGCCCTGTATACTGTAGGTTTCACATCGTCGGCGAAAATTCAGCGATAACGCTGTAGAGTGGTCGAGCCTATACTTAAATTTCGTTGACAATGGAGGTACAGGAGTGTACTCTGGAGGGGAACAAGGAGTGTACGAGTGCTTCTTACGATTCAACGCCATGCTCTAGTTTCATTCACATATGTCTTATTTTCTACCCCATCGAAATTTTTACTCCTCTATTGACTCAGGACGACCCATTCCAAGATTTGCGGCGGCATGCCGGTAGTGCCCACCCTAAAGGGCGGCTTTGTATGATTCTATCAGCGGTGGAGGAAGTAATTCAAGACAGGAGATTAGGCGACAAAGAAGAGTTCCCATCTCCTACCGAGTACTTCGCAGCACTTATGACAGCCCTGAGCGAAGGAGGAAACGACCTTAGCAACATGGATGATGTGCGTTTGAGGTTTATTGATACAGTCACAACTTCTATAGAATCTCTTTCGGAGAGGGAGTATTTGAGAGATACTGCAAGAGTACTAGTTCTAATATTTGTTTGCTTTGCCTATTTCTGTAGGTGTTAAATCTTCTCACAATGGTATTGCCAACCACCCCAGCGCCACCGGTTCGTGCCAAGTTTAAGCAAATTTCAAGCGTCTTTGTGGGCATCGGCCGCCAGTTGCATGCTGAGGTCAATGAGGATGGGTCTAGTCGGTCTTCAATGCTTCGCCACCTCCTAGACTGCGTGTCTTACTCGCTGCTATGCCTAGACACCAGCGCTGCCTCTTGGGCTGCTCCAAGCCATCTCCAGGCCCTGGAGCTTCTTTTGGTACATGTAGAAGATCGCCGCCCAAAAGTGCGCAAAGCTGCCCATGCTGCGCTGCTGCCAGTTCTAAAGAAGTATCACGGAGCAACTCCAGCGGCGTCAGTTGTGGTTACGCGCACCGCAGACGTGTCCTTAGCGGCGCTCAACGAAGGTGTTAAGGCCGACATCTCGCGTGCCTTGCATGTGCTGCCTTTCTTGGCCGAGGCGGTGCCCTTTTTCCCGCTCGAGAAAGTCCGCGCTGTCGTGGCGTCAATTCTCCAAGCCATTGCTTCTAGCAGCCCTGTGCTTGCGGCTCAAGCTTTTAAGCTTCTTTCAGCTCTAGTTTCCACCAATGCGCTGCCTCCACCCGAACTCGAGGAACTGGTTAACCTTCTCGTGAGTGCGCATCCTGCGGCGAGTGGCGCTCCCGAGATCGCCTCTGCGTGGGCGTCGGCGTTAGCGGCTTCCGTTGTGTCTTTCCATGCGTCACAACGCGCCGCTGCGATTGCTTTGCTGCCTAGGGTTGTAGCATCACTGGTTGCTCTGTGCGAGAGCCCTACACCATTGGTGGCCTCGGGTGCGGTGAGCGCGCTTGGGCGTGTTCTGGAACACTGTGTTGACGCCGAGCTCCTGCAAGCGGAAGCCGGGCCTGAAGCAGTCCAACTTTCTGAAGTACAGGGATACCTTGCTTCGCTGCTAGAATATCGATTTCAACGCAACTGGGCAAATATTCTACCTGGGTAAGTGACTAGTGTTGTGTTGCTTTTGTGAGGATAACACCTGTTTTCATGTGGGTCATTCCTGCATGCTGCACATTACCACCACTTTTTTTCGAGCATTATTTACAACAGCAACTTTATCTCAACTTTCATAGGCTTGGGAAACTGTTTCTTCGTGCTGGGTCTACGACCGCGCTTTCGCCCCTCTTGTTGGCTATGGTGGCCTTACACGATGCTCTCGAAGCGTCGCCCGCTGCTGCTCCTCTTGGCACTCTTTCCTTGGTGGAGGCGGCAGTAGGTGACGCTATTGCTGCCTTGGGTCCTGACCTCTTCCTCTGCACTGTACCCTTGGAAGGAGGCAGTGGTCTATCACCTCACCGAGCGTGGATTTTGCCGCTTCTCAAAGCGAACGCTCGCCTCACTCCGTGTGCCCTCGCACACTTTCGTGACGTCATGCTTCCACTTGCAGACAGGCTTGCTGCGACACCCTCTCTCTTGGCGAAGACTCACAAGGTCCAAATCTGGGCAGTGCTGCCGAGTTACTGCGCACGGCCGGTAGATCTCGTGGAAGTGCTGCCCTCGTTTGAAGCTTCCTTAAGTAAAGCAGTAAAAGACCAGGAACTCCAGCCAGCTGTGTGCATGGCGCTCAAGACTCTGGTTGGCTGGAGCCCTGAGGCAGCGGAGCTGCGGCCCATGCCAGTGGAGGAGCGCGCTGTGCTCGCATCTCTTGCCAAAAAAGTCATGCCAGTGCTGTTTAAGCTACTCGACAAAGGATTGCCACCCTCACAGTCTCAAGTGGCGCTCGAAACGCTCTCATCTCTTGCACGAGTCGCCGATATTTCTTTCATTGGCGTCCTCTTCAAAACCCTACTGCAGCGCCTCTTGCAAGCAACCCTTGCCTCGACTCAGCAAGACCGGGCTGTGCTCATGTGTGACCTCGCCATCGCTCTCGTGCCAGTCCTGGACTTGGCGAGTATTGGCCTCCTGTACGACGCCGTGAAGCCCATGCTGAGCATGGACGATCACCCTACGTTTCAAAAGCGCTGCTATAGAATCCTGCACTTGGTGTGCGAGCATCACCCCAGATTCACTCAAGAGACAGGGCGCTTGGAGGAGCTACTCACGCTGCTTACTCAATCCTTGCTGACCTCGCATGTCTCGAGCCGCCAGATGCGCCTGCGTTGCCTCTGCAGCTTAGTGGCCACTTTTGAGACGGCAACCCAGCTTGAAGCTATTCCTAACATGCTCGGTGAAGTGATTCTTTGCACGAAAGATGCCAACGCCAAGGCGCGTGATGCAGCCTATGACCTTTTGCTGGCCATGGCACGCGCCACCAGTGCTGCCACCGGCAACGTCACCTCATTCGTGAGCATGCTTTCGGCGGCGCTGGCAGCAGTCACGCCGCACATGCGGTCCGCTGCCGTGCTGAGTTTGGCTCGGCTCTTGTACGTGCTCGGCCCTGAAGACGACGCCCTGCGGGCCATGATTCCCGACATGCTGGGCACGGTGCTGGTGCTGTTGAGAGAACAGGCGAAAGAAGTCATCAAAGCGGTTGTGTCGCTGATCCGTGTGGCCGTGGCGCTGTGCGATGCAACGCTTTTGAAACCAGTGGTGCCACAGGTAGTCGATGGTCTCATGCTGTGGGTGGGTGAGACGAAAAATCGGTTTCGGGCCACCATTAAGCTCATCATGAAACGCCTTTGCCGCTTGTATGGCTTCGAGCCAATCGCGAGTCTTTTGCCGAAGGACGACGTGGCTCTTGTGACGTACTTGCAGCGGATGGCTGGCCGCGCAGCTCGGAAACGAAGCGGCGAAGGCAAAGGCAACGCCAACGGAATGTCGGAAAGCGAAGAAGTGAGTGATGATGAAGAGTCTCAAGAAGACGACGACGAAGGCGACGTAGAAGATGACGAAGAAGACGAAATGGCAAGCATGCTGAGCGGAAGGAAGCAATCTGTGAAAGGATCAGTGAAAGGTTCAATGAGGCGCTCTACGAAGGGTTCAATGAAGAGTTCTGTGCGCAGTTCAGGAAGCCGCGGTGCTGCTCACGACAAAGCGGATGAATTTTTGGTGGCAGACCACGACGACGACGGTGGCGTTGTCGACCTCCTCGATAAGTCCATCCTCGGGCATGTGAAAGTGAAGGCCGCAGGAGGAAGAAGGGCGGAGCAGATGGAAAATGACGATGCTGAAGACCCTGTTCAAGTAGCTAGCGACGGCCGGATTATCATACCAGCTGAAAAAACGCGCGACCAGAAACGGAAACGAGGAGCAGAAGCTCCAGTTGTCGCTGCGGCTCCCGTTTCAGAGCAAAAGCGTAAAAAGGTGAAAGTTGTCAAGCGAGCTCCCGGCGCAGAATACAAGAGCAAGAAAGGTGCAGGTGGTGACGTCAAAAAGGCCGGTGCTTTCGAGCCATATGCGTATATTCCTCTTGATGGCAAAACTCTCGCCAGCAAAAAGAAGCACGCGGCCATCGAGCAATACTCGGGGGTTGTCGGGGGGGGTAATGCAAAGGGCGCAAAAGGCCGAGCCAAGAGCAACGCCAATAAAAAGCGATAGTGCCATGCTTTATGCGCAATGGCAGACTTGTATCATTCTGACTCGGTCTTTGTTTTGAGCACTGGGCAAATACAGAGCAAACGCATATACTCAACAGATCCCCGTGGCCCGTTAGTGCCGTTAGGCCGAACTCTGTGCGTCTATACCTATACCCGAAGCCTATGCCCATACCACTTGCGCTCGCGCACGTTTAAACAATTGTTTATCTCCATCGCACCACCACCACCACGTGCGCGTGTTTGTTAGTTTGATGTTCTATGTCTTAAGTCTTACTTCCAGGACGGCTACGGACTGTCGAACTACTGGCTACTGGACTTCCGAACTACTGTCCAATTGTACTGATTCTGATTCTCTCTTGTCTATCATCCACCATATAAAATGACTTCGTGACTTCAAATAGAAAAAAGGCGCATTGGCAAGACCGTTAAGACTAAATTTAGTGCATTTAGAACAGGCTTGCGCCATTTTGCGTGCACACAACGAGTCACTACCATGGGCCACAGGCCCTAAAGTTTACAGGCATAAGGTCAACGGTCAACACCCAAACAACGATTTAAAGAGAAGTTCTGTTCCGTCCGAGCGACAAATTTTATACCACGATGCACTTCCGCATATACCTGCAATTATCAGGTGCAAACGTGGCAAATCTGATGCAATCTGCATGTGTTACTTCATCATTAATTAAAACTTTGTTCTAGGCAGGCTGATCGGTGTTGTTGATTTGAATGTCCAAAATAAGTCCCCACCTGAATCATTTTTCTCAAGTTATTCGACAAGCATTGTAAGTAGTCAAGACCGGAAGACCGAAGAGTGTAGAATCTTAATGTGTTCCATCACTATAGTGGGTATAATATTCCCTTTTAACATGAATTATAGAATGTCGGCTTCCGCTGCGAGCGCACTCTCAGAAAGCACCATGAAGATGTTCATCGAACTTTCTGCGAACATGTTGCTTCCAAACAGTTAACCTCTTTTTGGCTGTCTCAGCATAATAGATATTGACAGTTATATAACTTTGAGAGATTGCTGTGTTGGGCAGAAAGACGCCTCGCTGCTCGTCGCAAAGGCATTCCTGCGGAGTTCGTGGAAATTGATTCGACGTTGCAAAATACAGGCAGAGATGGAGGCAGGAGGCAGAAACAAACTCCAATCCTTAAAAGGCTCCTTAAATCTGAAGCTTGAAAGCTGGTGAACAACCCGTGAGTCAACCCAATGTAATGGCTACTGTTGCATTGCGGGAAGTGTTTGTATGTCATTGAGGATTATAGATTACACGACGCAAGGTACGTATTCCAAGTGAATGATTACCGTGTCACCGTGTCAATAAGTACCATCTGTCCGGTCGAAAAGTATACATATTTCTGTCGCGAATGAAAGGAGTGCTCTTTTGAATTCTTCTGGGCCCTCTCTTCAAAGCATTAAATGGTAATCACCGTCTTATTGAAATGGAGGAGTATCATGTGGATAATTGATTTCGTAAGCACTTCCGAACGGCTAATTTGAATCCTTGATACTGGCTCGATCCAATATGACAGTAAATATATACATTTTCAATAAATTTGGATCACAATCCTTCTAATTATCATA
>Ga0307930_1002682_pt1 | contig 13436 bp, 8 predicted proteins | sample OrgLakmetageno46_FD_203161 | JGI IMG/M metagenome (GOLD analysis project Ga0307930, IMG submission 203161) | Saline water microbial communities from Organic Lake, Antarctica - #46 | ecosystem: Environmental > Aquatic > Non-marine Saline and Alkaline > Saline | place: Antarctica: Organic Lake... | reverse complement strand
TTGAGAGCAGATTGATGTGCGCCAGCTTTGTTTTGGACGGCGGAGCGGAATTCGGGGGTGCTAAAAGGTGCGAAGGGGTCTGGCATGGTGGAGAAGAGGGTGTTGGAGTACTTGCAGGCGCGGCTTTTCCTGAACCATACTGTATTATTGTCCCCCATCAATGAGTCATACGTCATAAGTCATCACATGGCCACTCAAGAAGTAAGAAGCGCAATTTTTTAAAAAAAAAGCACTAATCTTTAGAGCCCGATGCTTAGTTGATTCGCATAATAGCCTGACTTAAGCCGAATTCCTATTCTTCCTTTGTCCTTCTGAATTCTTCGTTCTTCCCCTCGGGGCCTGTGTCTAAATCCAAGTTGCCCATTGCGACTAGCAGTTACAGCTGGGATTTGAAGTTTACAGTGAAGACTCGCGGCTTATATGGTTTTGTGCGCAATGCAGGAGCATGGGCCTGTTCTGGCAACCCCTCCTCCTACCGCATCGGAAGTCGCGAGGGGAGGGGAAATACATGCGCGTGGCGAATGGCCTTGGTTTATTAAATCTTCCATACTTAATACGAATACAAACGCCTAACCCCAGTCGTTAAGTTTTCATTGCATTAGATTAACGACTCTAGCATGCGGGTACACCTGGATATTATTACGCGGAAAAGTGGCTACGAAAGTTCATTGCTCTACTAGCGGTAGAGCGGACGAATCAGGGGTGCCTTGCAGAACCCAACCCGCTAGTGAGAGCCACTGCGCCTGAGCATTCTGGGCACGCGACTCCGAGCACGGGCCGTGACCGGTACAAGTCTGCTAGTCGCTGAGCTTCCATAGCTCTGGTATTATTCCGATGTACTGCCTCCATCGAGTTTACTTGTCTTCGCGCTGGAGTTATGGTGGATACGGCATCCGCATTTTGGCTTGCTGCGAACTCTAGCGCACGCTCAGTGGCCTTGAGGCTATCTTCACGCAAAACGTGGCCACAGCTGAACACTGCCATACGTGAGAGACCGGCAGGTGCCTGCCCAGGCGTTACGCTTCCGCTCCATGGAGAAGAAAAAGATGAAGTAGCTGGAGCAAAGCGGCCTACGTTTGCACGGTTTTGAGCCAAGGATCGAGCTGCCGTGATTGCACTGGAATTAGTCTGGAAAGCTTCATGGCAAGAAGGTGCTTGAAAGCTGCCGTTGCTGTTGGTACCGCTAGTGCTGTAGCCACGTGCGTCGCGTAAAGTAGACACTGCGCGCTTCCACTGTGCTTCAAGTTCGTTTCGCGCAGCTACACTCTCTGGCGAGACAGTTGCAGCAGCAGCTGCTGCTTGGGCAACGCTCAACAGAAAGTTACGCGAGAAAGGAGGCAAGTGCTGCGAGTTAAACCTTGGAACTTCGGAAATGGTGTCAGCGCAAGCAGGAGCTGAGAGAGGAACTGAAGCCGACGACGAAGGCGAAGGAGTAGTATCGGTATCAGGATTAGTGTCAGGATTAGTGTCTACATTTCGCCGTCCGCGGCGTAGCACAAACCCCATGAAACGCCGTGCCGTGCGACTGCCTACTGCTTCGTCTCCCGATGACTTTGACCGAGCAGCTTCTTCGGTTGCTATACGAGCCAAAAGAAGAGCTTCGAATTGAACGAGCCGCGGAGGTCCGAGCGCAGAGCATTGCCAAGCATCTAGAATCAAGTCCCAAATGCCGTCCCCACCTTCGCCTGCTGGCCGATCCAGCACATGGGATTCGAGCAGCAACGCAAGCGAGGTCTCAGCTGCTTTAGGTGCACTCTCATTTTCGCCACTAGCCTCTTTTGCATCTTGCTTTGCTGCTGTATCCGTAGCACCCTCCTCTTCTTCGTCACACTTTTCAGTCACTTCATCTCGGCCAGTGAAGACATCTGGCGATGGCAATGAAGCTAGCATCGACGTCGCCGGTGCCTCGGGCGACTCTTTACTACTTTGTAGCCGGTCAACGAGAGCATTGAGGCGCATCTCCAACGCAAGCGGCCAATCCCCGTGCGCTTCAAGTGTGGCTGCTGCAGGAGTCCACAGCCCGCGATCAGCCAGCGCTCCAACATTCGCAGCGCAACGGTACTGCCCCGCAAGCGCAACACAGCACGCAGTCAAAGCTTCCAGTGCTTGTGTTGCTGTACTTGACTGCGTTTTACTGCCAGTGTTGTCGTAGTGAGTCTCGTCTCTTTTGCTGGTATTGTTGCCATGATGCAAGGTTGAGCTTTCGCCACCAGCAGCAGAAGGATGTACAGTGTTGACGGCTGCACCCGAAGAGTATGCTAAGTCCATAAGGCAGCCAAGCAACATGTCGGCATCGTCAGGGCCGCCACGCGAAGCTCGAGGAAGTGCAGCGCCTTTCCCAGTCGATACTTTAAGAACCCCAAGAGATCGCCATCGGGCAGCTTGCAGTGTACATTGGTCGCTCTTCATTTGTTGACGACTACCACTGCCATCGCCATCATCCCTGGGGTCTCGAATGCTTCTTGTGCCCGCACTATTGAGTAAGCCACACCATATGGCTAACGTGTCAATCACAGAGTCTGTCTCACACGGCGTTAAATGACCGAGCACACTGCCACTGCCACTGGCTCTACTACTACCACCACAACAACTACTCGCATCTTCTCCATTCAGAACACTGCTGTCGATGCTGCCGTCGTTACTAAGGTCTTCCTTGATTTCAAAGTCCAAAGCCGCCGCCGTTGGCAATGCTGCACGCACCCATGCTCGGTGGGGTGCCAGTGCTGATGGTGATGACAAACAGGCACGCAGTCTAAGCGCTCGAGGAAACAGTGCCAGCTCCAGATATTCATTGCTGTGGGCGTTGGTGAATGTATCTTGGTTGCCAGGTCCACTGTCATGTTCATTGCTGCTGCTGCTGCTGCTGTTTTTGCCACAGCTAGTGCTCTTAGGACTGCGGCTCTTTGCATCGCCACAACTAAATTCAGTACTGAAGTCCGCGATAGGTCTTTCCCAAGCCAGTTCGCCATTTCCAGCAGTCGCAAAAGCTTCCTCCCAACCATTGTCTAATAGCCATTCAACGTCTGCCAACGTCAACGGTGAAGAATCTCGAGTGCTACTGCTGCTATTTCTAAAATTATTTTGGTTCCCCGTCATCGACGTACTCTGAAAGTTGATGTGTGCAGCAGCAGCAGCTCTAGTATCTATTGCAATGACTTCCAAAGCTCTTGGCACGCAGTTGCACGTCCCTGCTAAACGCAAACCAAGTGACCGGCTCCAAGAGAATGGTGTAAGATGACCAATTCCACCCAATGTGCGGCGACGCTGGTAGCAAAGCTTCACATCAGGTCGTTTTTCTGTTTGGCATAAATCTGAAAAGATTGGTACTTCACTGAAGAGTCCAGCACTTGCAAGATCGTCTGCGTTTAGCACTTTCTCCTCCTTGTCTTCTTTTGCACTTTCAAAGCCATCATTGGTATAGGAGGAGGCTGTTGTTGCAATTGCCGCCGCAACTGCTGCAGAATTCGCAATGCCTAAAGACAATGTAGAAGAGTCTTCACTGAATCTGCTGGCGCGTGTCGCTTTGGCAACAGTCTCATCAACTGCTGCTGCTGCTGCTGCTTGGGCAGGCTCTGCTCCAGCTACCAACAAGGCTATCACTGGAAAAGGTACCTCGACAAGGGCTCTTGCGCACAAGCTGCCAAGCTCCGCTGAATCAACTCTTTCATAGCTGCACTGGTTCAAGTCCGCATCATACTTTTGGTCCTGAGTCATCACCATAGCTTTTAACTTGGTGCGTGCAGCAGTCACAGCCGCTTTTGCCTCAGCTACCTCGTCAGATTCCAGGTTTTCTAACGCTTGCTTTCTCGGTGTTTTGGCTTCAGTGCTTGCTGAGCTCCACGAAGGCGATGCTGATGGAGCTTCAGCACTATTCAAATAATCTTCAAGAGACTCAACAAATGCTTCAGCTTTTCGCAGGGCTGCCAATTCCCACTCCACGAGTAAAGACGCCAAGCGTGCTGCCAAAAGCTTATCGATAGTTGCATCGTCACTAATATCCCCCTCGCTGTGGATTTCCTCGAATGCATTAATCTGCCCATTAAGTTCTGGTATACTTACCCTACAATGCCTGCCATCACTGATGGAAGCACCGCCGCTGTCGCTATGATATTTCTGCTTCCTGATACCACGGTTGTAGTAAAGCTCAAACAAAGCAGCTTCAGCGACTTCTGCTGCCAAATCGGTGTGGCTCATTTTTGCTTGTGTCAGCGCTTCACGGAGAGCCCACGCAGCACGGATGCCTGAGCTGCATTCAGGCAGCTGGCTGCTGCTAACATATTCAGCATCACAGTTGAAATGCCTCTTCGCACTAATGTCGTGATACGTACTTCTAAGATCATTTGGCGGTACTTCAAGAAAATGTACTGCACGCCCTGTCCATGCCAGCGCTCGCCTTACGCCTATGTCCTCGAACCCACGGCTGGGGTGGGCGCTGCCTTGCGTGTTACGTGCATTGTTGTTAGAACTATTGTGTTCCTTTTCCACAGCACCTGCGACTGTCATTCCAAAGATATGGGACGCATCGCCTGCTTCAGCTTCAGACTGGCCTCCGTCATGATCCCCAATTGTGTCAACTGCAAGAGGCGCACAGGCCACGACACCGGGAAAATTACTATTTATTCCGGTGCCACTACTACCACTACCATTGCTGTAAATACGACTGTCGCTAACTTGCTTGGAACTAACACCCAGGTGCCACAGCGGCTGCGCCAGAGCAACATTGCCATCTGCGCTACCAACCCCAAGCAACGGCAGGCTGTGTCTGGAAAGAAGTGGAGCTGCCGAGACTACCACTGTCATAGGATTGGCATTACTTCTGTGGCTACTGAGATTACCGTTACTTTTAAGGGAGTGACCTCTGCCATACCCGCTTATACTGCCCAGTAGGACGCGCCCCAGAAACGAAACACTGCCATTAGTTATAGTTTGAGAAACGTCAGAATGATCAGTTTGTTCAGCTTCTGAAAGTACGGCTGAGACTATTGCTGGTGTTGAAATATCCCGAGAACAAGTCGTCGCGTCTACAATTGTTCCCAAATCATCCACAGAGGAGGAAGAAGAAGAAGTGGACGAATCATGCACTGGGGCAGTCGGATGAAGAGCTGAGGGTATTCCAGCATCAAGCGATGAATGATTACCACCACTTAGCGCAGACATGATGGCAGCAATATCAGCTGAAAAGGCAGCTTCATGGTCGGTGTTATCTCCTGCTGTGTTGTCTGTTTGTTCCCCAGCCTGCGTGTTGGCATGCGAATCATCGTACGCCATCCACTCTGTTCCATCACCTGACATCGGCATGGGTATACAGAACACGTCCAGGCAGGTGCCGCTGAGCACGCCGACGGTAACAGCTCGACTAATGCCCACTGCCACTGGCACTGTAGATGATAGTTCTGGAGACGGCAGTGCCGCTATCTTTGCAGCTACTTCTGACTGAAACCCATCGACTAGTGGAACAAGCGTCCGAGGCACGCAAACGGCAGAATTAGACTGACAACTCGTACTTGTGGTGCTACCATGCTTCTGAAGTGGCGCATCTAATGGCGGAAGAGAAAGTCTGCGCAAGCCTAGATAGAGAGGTTTCACAGGTTGTACTTCAGCTGCTGAATTTTGAGATGAGGGTGATGCGGGTAAGTCTTTATTGCTGTAAGTAATGCCATTCTTCTCAGGCTTTGGGCTTTCGGAGCCATCCGCCGAGGGCTTCACGTGCCATCTTCGAGGAGTGTGGCTGAGCACAAATCCGCCAGCGTGGCTGTTTCCAAGGCCTTTGTTGCACGCGTTGCTGCTTTCCTCTCCCCTAGACGAAGAAGTACCGCCATCATTGGCTGCTGAGCATGTTGCGAGAAGCCCGCAATGGCACGGGCCACCAATGGAGGCTAAGCTTTGAACTGGCGCAGCAAGCCGCATCGCCCACCGTGTGCTGTGCTCTGGAGACACAGGGTACGCATTCTCGAGGCTTATTGGCACCGGCACGAGCGTAGTTGCAGGCAGCGCTCCATCGGGGCAGTGCACGCCTAGGCTTCCGAGAGAAAGCTGAAGCCGGTCTTCGAAACCCAGAGGCACTCGCTCATAAAATGTCAGCCGTGCGCCGTGCGCAATTACCGCTAACACTCGCGTGGGCACCTGGCTAATACTGCTCGTATCTATGCCACCTTCGCTGCTATGCCCACTGCTATATCCACCATTAATTGTCGAATCTTTATCATGGTCGTCCTCAAGTACTGTCCACCACGTGCAGCACGGCGAAGTCTTGGGTGCCGTTTCCGTAGGTGCAGGCGATCCTGTGGGAGCACCAAAATTATTCCTGACCGTTTGTTCACCTTTTTCTAATTGCTGAATGCTACCCTCTACTTCTAAATCACCCAAGCCAACGTCATCTGAGAGCACCGTCTCAGCGGCTTCTGACCCACTGAAAGAAGTGCGTTCGCCTTTTTGGTCATAACGGCTGCTTCTAGAATTTGCTGAGGGTTCACCGCGAGTGCTTCGGTCTAACTCTACTGACTCAAGTCTCAAACCAAAATCGTCTTGGAGAGGTGATCCTTTAGATTCTGACTGATTAGCTTGGGGCAACAATGCGGTATTCATATAGAGCAGTTCTTCCGCTTGGGTGCGAGCACTCCAACCCTCTTTGGAGGCAGCCATTGATGCATCATCGTCCGAGTTGTTCCGCTTTTTCTTCTGATGCAAGGCTAGTAGCATGTGTACAGGTAACAAATATGCAGGTCCACCTCTGCTCGTGACAACCAACAAGTCTGCGCCGTCCGGTGACAAGGTTACTGCCTCCATAGGGTGAGCCGCTTGCCAATGGAAGCGAGCTGTTTCTCGGGACACAACTCCGTCGCCAGCCGCACAACGCACGCTTAGCAGCACAAGGCGCTGTGAAGTAAAAATTGCAGCAAACACGTCGTTTCCATGGGCCGTGGGTGCCATCGTTGCCGTCGTCGAAACGATGGCGCCGAGGTCGTCGTCAAACGTCAATATTTCCATCCTGAAAGACCTTGCTAGACAAATAAAATCTAATCAGCCTACTTTGAAAGCATTCGACATCTCATAGTTGTAGGGTCTAGTAGATGTTTAAAAGCATTCTGACGGGCAAGTGAGCTAAGCTGAATAACGGAGCACCGCATTTTCTCGCATTCTAATAAACCTCCACACAGAAATGTCTTGAAGAATTCGTACATTTTATGCGATCGCCAAATCGCTGTTGTTCGTTGTAAGCTTTCGTTGTCGACACTCCTTCACATCTACTCACTACTCACTAACTTTCTTTAGGCGCAAGATTAGCTTAGGGGGTGCCTTGAAAGATAGCCATGTCCTCATTTGCAACTACCCCAGGAACAAGACTTCCGTCGGTGCTGGTAACAGGAACTCCAGGAACTGGCAAAACTGCGACGTGCTCGCGCATTGCGGAGCTCGTGCCTGGAATGAAACACATCGAAGTCTCAGCTATGGTGAAGGCTGAAGGCTGGCACGAATCCTGGGATGACGAGTTTCAAACCTATGTATTAGACGAAGACGCGATGCTTGACGGTTTAGAGGACCAAGTCTCGGCTGGCGGATGCGTTGTCGACTTTCATTCTTCTGATTTGTTTCCCGAGCGATGGTTCGACCTCGTGCTCGTGTTGCGATGCAATAACACAGCACTCTTCGATAGGCTTACTGCACGAGGCTACGCACCCAACAAAGTAACTGAAAATTTAGAATGCGAAATTATGCAAACTGTGCTCGAAGAAGCGCGAGAGGCGTACCCAGCTGAGATTGTGCACGAATGTCCGTCTGAGTCCTTGGAGCATCTGGAAGCGAATGTTCAGCGCGTTGTCGCATGGATACCTGCTTGGCAGGCCAACAACGACAAATGAAGAGTGACTACATTGCTGAAAAATTTGTATATAGTCGTTATACGGATTTATGTGTGCCTGATTGGCAACTCCTCTAGTATAAGCTGCATTGCTTTGGCCCTCTAATTTCGGCCCCTCGTGGCCCGTGTCATGTCAAAACTATTTAGTCAAGATAGTTACTCGAGATAGGACTCATGCCGAAACCAAGTAGAGAATATTCCAGGTGGCATTTTGGATTCTGTGTTGCATTGTCCTTGTATCGGGCCCCACTCTTACCTTTCTCTGCTCTACTAGGTTACTAAGGCCAAGACAGAGGCCAGCTGGCCCTGGCCAGCGGCCAGCTCATCAGATTTAAAAAAAAAAATATGTTTTTGCTGTTCTGTTTTCTAGCTCCCGCGGCTTCCACGCCTACTATGCTTCCGAGTTTATGATCACTTCCTTTTGCTGTGTCTGATGGAATATGTTATGTCCTTCGGAGTTATGTGAAACCGTTTATCATTTATCATTTGTTCATCTAAGAAGCGACAGGCCAGTTGAGCACGTTCGCTCCTTAATCAGCCAGTCCAGTTCCGAGCAAAAGGCACTCAGAAGGAAAGTGCTACAGCTAAATGCTTCCGTCACTTTCTCTACTTGCTCTTGTACGACTCAGGCCATGTCACCCCTACTAGCTTGGACGAGAGGTCGAACATTTTCTTCTGCTTTTCTGGGTCCGACACTTGCGACGACTGGTCGTTCTCGAAAATTTCACCTCCGCTGCCGCCCGCGCCCGTGAGCTGTTTCGTAGAAGGGTCTACGTATGCCACCTGTTACAATGGAATAAATAGATAGGATCATGATATTCCAATACCGATGTGAGAATAGGAGCAATGTGCATTCGATGAAAGTATGCGTAGTAGCAGTACTCGTGTGGCTGAAAGAAATTCGCAAATTTAATGAGTTCTTGGAACCAAGGGTAAAATAGGAACGAAATAGGAAGAGCAAAGAGCTATCAGAGTGAACTAAATATTAGAGGTATCAATAGAATCAAAGACACAAAGGTAATTTCTAAGATTGGTATTGAGCACCACTCATTCAGGCATTATTGCGAAATCTACTTATATCAAATACACTTCCATGGCACATGTAGCTACAAAAAGAGGGGCGCCAGGCGCATACCGTTTTGGCGCCGCCGTTCCACGACCAGTACACGTTGGACTTGGCGCACTCGGGCGCTGCAATCACTTGCGCCAACCTGTCGCCACTTTCTGGCATAGACACGTAGCCGCCAGTGACGTACCTGTTGAGCGGACCACGCATGAAAAATTCGAAGGACACGCGCACAAAGAATAGAACAACAAAAACACCCAATCCCAACAAAAAAATAAGGAGCGACGTTGTCAAGGGATTTGAATTCAAACCATCGAATATTTTAAGCGCAACAAACGGACATGAAGATTCAAATGAGCCAGTGCAGGCGCGTGGGGATAAGACACGAAGGAAAGCGTAGGCCTCGAAATGTAGGAACCGAGAAAAGATAAAGGCGAGGCATAGCTCTCACGTTGAACAGACTCTTTTCCTTCCCCCACCCCCTCTTTCGTACTTCATGAAGAGTGGAAACCCATCGCGGAACCATTGGCGTTTTTCTCGAAAAAGGTTGGAGTCAGCAACGCAGCCGGGGTACAGGGAGTTGAACTGAATGCCAGTGTCGTCGTGGTAGCGGCGGTGCAGCTCGGAAATGGTCATCATGTTGCACACCTGAAAGAGAGTGCAGCACAACGCAAGCACAACAACATAGCAGAGTCTTCATATCACGCGAGGAATGATCTAATGCTTCGAAGCCTTTTTTGATTTGTTTGTGTTTTTTGTTCAAGTAGAGAAGGCTAAATTTTAAAGGAAAAAAAAGTATTGAGGCCCGAAAAGATTCTCGAACCAAAAGTGCTACCTTCGTGTCTTTGTACGCTTTGGCCCCGAAGAAAGACTTGCCATCCACCATGGGCATTTCTTCTGGCCTCTTTTCGCCGTTGGCAATGGCTTCCCACCCTTGGAACTGCCCTACGTCGGCTCGGGGGTACACCAGGCCTCCACCCACCGTGTTGCTGTTGCCCGTAATACTGCCCACGATAATCACCCGCGCGTCCTTGGCCTTGTTTTTGGCCATGTCTTCGATGACCAAGTTGCAGAGCAAGAAGTGGCCCAAGTGGTTGGACGCCATGCTCAGCTCGAACCCGTCGGCCGAAAACGCCGGCTCCGGGTCGGTAGGGCGATACACGGCCGCGTTGCAGCACAATGTGTCGAGCGGCCGCGACCCTTTGAACTGCTTCAAGTCTTTCACGAACTGCCGCACCGACGAGAAGTCCGCCAAGTCGCACTTCAGTGCGGAGTACTTGGAAGTCGAAATTCCGAGCCGTTCCGCTTCGGCGTTCATTTTCGCCACGTCGCGCACTGCAGCAATGACGTAGTAGTCGTCACGGTCGCAAGTCAATGAGCGCGTAGCTTCTAGACCAAGGCCCGATGAAGCGCCGGTGATTACGCACAGCTTTTTGCCTTTGCCAGCAGCGTTGCCGCCACCGAAGTCGAACTCGAAAGACGGCATCTCGAACTTGAAGCCACTGACGGCCAGCGGAGACGTACGAGCTGATGCCAGGGCTGCAGTCGATCGGACTATCGGGGCTGGCGACAGCGTAAATGCAGCCGTGGAGCTCACCACTAGCGCCAATGAAAGGGCTTGCATCGTGGTTTGCTATTGAAAGTTGGCGAGACGCCTACACTTACTACAGCCTCCAACAACTACAAGATACACTCACCACGTACTCAACCACCCACGTGAATCGAACACACCTCAACCGATGTGTCGTTGTGAACTTATTTCTTTTCCTGCTCATTCTTCGGGTTCTTGTGTTCTGAAACCAAGCAAGAACCAGACAAAGTCAAACACGAAGCCCTCCTCGCTCGACACCTCGACACTCGACACGTCGTCACGTCGTGTAAGTTGTGTACCTCTGTAGTAACTTATTACTTACATCTGCGGAGCGTGGGAAGCCCTGACACCTATAATTACACGTCTGCAGGGCTGAAACCCTGTGAGTGCGATAATAGTGAATACTACCACATACCTGCCAGCCCCTTATAGGCTTTTTTTAAATTACTTGAGCTACTCGTAGATACATGATCTTCCGAAGCAAGCAAGAGCTCAAAAACTTTAACTACGTAGCCCCCGCTTCTCTCGCTTGTGGTGCACGAAATCTCGGGAGCAAATAAATCAGAAATAACCTCGGGGAAGTAAGTATGTTATAATGTCAGAGCCACTGCATTCAGAGCCACCCAAACCAGATAATCCGAGCTCGCAATCTGATGAAATACCTGCGGCTAAACCTGCCACAACCACTGATGAAGGAGGGGTAATTACCAGCTCGGATGTATCGTCAAGCTCTGTCGCTCGTGCTGATGGTGCGGAACCTCATGAACTAGTCTCCACAAATTTTAACCATGACAGCAAAAAAGCTGTGGCCGTCTGCTCTGAGATTGATATGCCAATTCCTCATATCCCACATTCATCCGAGCCGCCGGCGCCTATCGCCGCAACTACTGTGCAATATCGCACCATTAACAGTGGTACCTCCAAGGTGTCAGGCGCTAAAAATGTCAACAACGTGGAGAGTAGAGAAGCAGCTGAAGAGGAGGATAGCAGTAGCTCTTCAGTGGAAGGAGAGGGCAGAAATGAGAATGACACTTGTAGTGTGCGTGCTCTCTCGTGACTCTCGTGGCAACCAAGTATAGAAAATGTATTGCAACAAGTTCACCCTGGCTCCCATTTGACTTTTTTCCGCTGCTCTCGCGCTGGGACATTTTTTCCAAGACATTGGGACATCCCTGGCACACGCCGCTGCGCAACACGCCAAAAATTATGCATCCTCTCACGGAGGTCTCCGGTATGCGAGGACAACGGAAGAACTGTTCTTGAATTCAAAACAGGTTGAAGAATCTCTACGGGAAGTTTTGGGCGAGGAGAACACCGCAGAATTGCTTAAGATTTCTTTGATGAATGGAACCAACGCTGTGGGGAAAGTAGAGACAGAGAGATTTAGCCAAGCTACCCGAGCAACGAAGTCCTCCAAGAGACTCTATCAAAGTGCTCCGTCACAAACTTCGGAGGAGAATGATTCCTCTGGATCCGTGGTCGATCTTGAGGCTTTGTCGTCAGTGGGTCCTTCGATAGGCCTTGCTTTTGACGCAGTGCTTGTAGAAAGACTTCTCTACAAAGAAATCATCGAGCTGATGCCAAAGTCGCAAGCGGGCAACGGTCCAAATGCCACCTGCACCATCGGCGCCACCGTCTACCTCACTGCTGTTCTTGAGTGCGTCATACATTTGAAAGTCTATTCGATTTGCCACCTTAATCTTTTGTGCACTTTTTAATTGCTTTGTTTGCATGTTTGGCACTGCACTCACTTGGAATTGATCTTGCTAAATTTCACCTTCACGATTACATCTTGATTTCGTGCACTTCTGCGTGTTTCTTTAATTTCCTTGTCTCTACTGCCTGGGTACTTTTTATATTTGCCTCATTATTTTTTCTTGTTCTTTGTCAACAAAATTGCCTTCTACACGCTGAAAAGGTACGTCTCAGCAGAGTGGCTTGAGCTTGCTGGCAACATTGACTCTACGATTAGGGCGACTTACTTCTTAAAGGTAGTCATTCAACCTTGATTTGTTAGACATTTCATATTCGATATTCTTTAATCACTTACCAATTTTATAAATTGAAATCTTAAGTGTTGCATTAAAATTATATTCGTTTCACATTTCGAAAGTGTAGAATTTATACAGGACAGCGCGTACTACAGTAGAATGATATACTTTTTTTAAATTGTACTACACTGCTGTGACTTCTGGAATGTCTCATAATAGGTTGCCAACGAAGATCAGGAGCTCGGGGCATTGGTTTCACCCCATGTGCTCAAGACGATGATAGGAATTAGCAGCGAAGAAGATTCTAGGGTAAATTTTGACAGCGAGACTACGACGGGCGACGTACGTCAAAGCATAAACAGTTGTGGTATCTGTAACTGACGTAAAGGAGTGTTCTTTTTGAATCGTTTGACCTTAATTTCGCTGTTGTATCTATGTTACCCCCTTACGTACGAAGAACTTGGACTCTGCACTCCTGTCAAAATAATTCATACAGGTTTCTGAGATCGATGCGCCAGTCTTTGACCCGCAACCCTCATCCGAGCCGCCAGCGCCTCTCGCCACAACTACAGTACTGCTCAATATCGCACCAGTGACAATGGTACCTCTAAGGTGACAGGCGCCAACAATGTCAGCAACGTGGAGAGTAGAGCAGCCGCCGAAAAGGATGATAGCAGTGGTACCTCAGTGGAAGGAGGGGACGGCAACAAGAGTAAAGGTTGTGGCGTGGGCGCGGGTGCTCTTTCGTGGCAGCCAAGTGTATTCAAAGCCTGGCAAATGTATCAACCTAACAAGCATGTGACTACTTCTGCTGCTCACGCGTTGGGATTATTCTTTGAAGATATCGGGGCATCCCTGGCACGCGCCGCTGCACAACATGCCAGAAATGATGTATCATCTGAAGGAGGCTATCGCTTTGCAGGGTCAACA
>Ga0307930_1002681_pt1 | contig 13440 bp, 13 predicted proteins | sample OrgLakmetageno46_FD_203161 | JGI IMG/M metagenome (GOLD analysis project Ga0307930, IMG submission 203161) | Saline water microbial communities from Organic Lake, Antarctica - #46 | ecosystem: Environmental > Aquatic > Non-marine Saline and Alkaline > Saline | place: Antarctica: Organic Lake... | reverse complement strand
AAACTGCAGAAGCTAATCGACTCATTAATCTCGAAGCTCAAGGAAGTCTTCCGAGTCGTCGAGGCTGGTTTTGGGGCAGATATACGCATACAAGTGGACGGGACGAGCCAATGCCGTAAATGGTCATTCAAGTTCGAGTACGGATCAGCACACTCCGGCACTCCTCCGGTAACTGCACAACATACCTCATCGCTGTCAATCCTTCTGCTCCTCATTGGTCCAACTTCATGCAACTCGGCGCGTTTCCCGACTCCTAGAGCTCAACACCGCTCAACTCGAGCTGTGCAAAACTGCGCAGTGACAAAATGAGAGAAGTTGGGGCAAAACGGCTTAGGGCGCCCGGAAAGAACATATCACGCTCATAACAACTATTATAGCCATTACCTCTTAAAGCCTCATTGCACCAAGAGCTCCTTAAGGGTTCGTTTGGGGCCCAGAAGCGCGTCATGGACGATGTCCGGAGAACATGACGAACCCACACCGTTGTGACCTTAGTAGTCCACCAAATTGAAAAAAATAAAACTTTATGGATCTGGAGAGCATAAACAAAGATGAGTGTGCCCTGAGAGCCTTTGAGGTAGCGTGTGCGACGCAGGCGGGGCTAATTAGTGCTGGGGCTAAAATTAGCTACAGGTAGGATAGGATTCCGCAAATTTTCCCCAACTATTTTTGAAGGGTACCTTGGGAATTCTGTGCGTCATCGGCCGGGAGCTCGAATCGGCCCGTCACTACGAGGAGGGTTTCGTTTCGGACCCATTATATCTAATTACCCTTGGTACAACAGTAAGTACAGTACTGAACTGAACTGTAAGTATCTGTAGTTGGCGCGAAAAATAGGAAAAAGTGGTATAGCTTTGCCTGCACGAGCTCGAGCTCTAGCTAGCCAGAACTAAGTACCTTTACTTCTCTGCGATCGGACTAGCCTGCTGGAGTTGCTACTGTACTAGCCAGCACAATATATGCTATTATAGTATTTGTTGCAGGATGGATAATCCCCACCTCATTGAACCCTAGCTAAGTAGTACTGTAGTTAAAACCTTCCGACCTTCCATTTCCTGATCATTACTGCATTGTACAAGCGAGGAGTGAGGGCATTGTTGAGTGCACGACTTGGCACAAAGCTTGAGTTACCATGTCGGCTGCGTCGTAAGTATCATGGAGAGGCGCTCCCGCTGAAGAGACGACCAGCCTGCTCGGTGATAATGAGGCGAAGCTAGGCTCAGGAGAAGACGCAGATGACGTCATGAGAAATTTCCTCGGGCTTTGCGTAGTCTTCGGAGTAACACTCTCATGCTTAACTGTAGGAATTGCCTACGCAAGCAGTGTGTTTGACCTCACGTTGGGAAGCGCAAGCACTGGGCTTGTCTATACTTTATACACCTTGACAAGCTTATTGGCAGCGGCGCCGTTCGTAGATTTGGTCGGACCGAGGAATGGCATGACTTTTACTGTCATAGGATTCTCAGTCTATCTGATATGCTTTCTTGTGGGAAAAGCAGCCGATTAAAGCAACAGCTCCCTAGAATACACTGTAGTTATTTTTGGCTCCATCTGTGGTGGCCTATCAAGTAGTATAGGCTGGGTGTCTCAGGGCGTCTACTATGCCCGATCGGCAGTCTTGTACAGCCGAGCAACCGGCGGCTCGTTGGAATCTGCGAATGAACTTCTCGCTGGGCGCTTCTCTGCCATTTGTGAGTCGTAAGAATCCTGCGGGGCTGAGCACCTCTCCTTGATTGTATACCTGCGTACATAACGTGTTTCCCTTCAATCGAGTATCAACGTCTATGCGTTCGAACTTATTATCCTCATGTCTTTGCATATCGCCTAAAGCCTGTTTGCACATTTCGATTGAACCTTCGTTCTTCGTACTCATGAAAATTTACTTTCGAATTACTTCTCATAGATGTCGGTAGTCAGTGCTTTATTTACGCCACGTCTGCGGTGCTGCTGCAAGAAACATCCATGACCGACGGTGAACTTTTTGTCGTTTTGGCCATTGTCATGTTCGCGTCTCTGGTAAGATCAAGTGCGTTGTGCCTGATTCCAGATCTCTCGTGGTTTCGGACTGCTGTTCCTCATAACTCACACCTGTTCTATTTCTCTTTCAATCCTGGTTTTCTCAGCTCTTCTGGGTGTTCTATTGCGGGGATGCCCCTGAATTACCCGAGGCCGAGAGAAGAGCAGCGAGTGCTAAATCAATCAATAGCTCGGTTGGCCGTGCTCTTGCTACCGCGAGTTCACTTTTTGCAACCGTCGCGCAGTGCCCTTCATGAGCTTAGCTGCAACTTTTGGTTGTGCGTCGATGTTCTGGTCGTCGTACATTAACGATGAAACGATTGACGCGTACATTTCTTACTATGCAGTGGGGTATTTGGGGGCAGTTCAAACTGGCGTGGTTGCTTTGCTCGCTGTTCCTGCGGCCTGGTTGTCGGCGCGATTCGGCAAGATGTGGGTGTTGACCATTGGATCTTTGAGCTACATATGCCTGGGCGGTGCTTACTTAATTTGGACGAACGAAGAATTAGGGCTTTGGTCATCGGGAATAGGACTAGCCGTGTTGTATGGTAGTGGGCGCCTTACTTTTGAAAACTCGGCAAAAGCCATATATGCAGATCTCTTCCCAGACGAGCGTGCCATGGCATTTGCCAGTCTCAACTTCGTTAGCGGCTCATTTTCTTCCATCTTTGCGTACTTGCTCGCTGGCGGTGTCGACAACGGTAAAAAATTCAATGGCTTTCTAATCCTTTGTCTTTGCATGGGCTTTTTATCGTTATTTGCTTTCACCTATGTACTTACGTGCATTTGAATGCTCCCTGCGCGCAGCCAAAATTCTCGGGGTCCTGGTGATGATACCAGCGACGCTAATTGTACCGGGTTACTGGGTGGCGACAAGGACAGCACGTGCGGCAGCCGCATGACAGCGCAAGTCAAAGTGTCGGTGCTAGCGGAGTGCGCTTTTATTGAGGTGCTTCCCTTACCGCAATAGATATGAATAAAGTACGCAATCATTTCGCTGCCTCGGTAGTATGGGATTGTTTAAGTACCACGTACCACGGCTAAGGACAGACCTCCTATGCCTTTCCGTTTGAATTCACTTCCTAAGTGGCATGTCGATACCCCGAGATTCCCTATTAAATACCGCCTGGCTGTAATCGTGTAATATGCCTCCGAGATCGCCTATATAGATTTAGCCAAGAACTGGCCCCAGAAGCCAAAGTGAAAGCATTCTGGTTATAGCAAGTACAACGAAGGCGCCAATTTGATAATTAGTACTATGTCGTCAAGCCAGCCATATGGGGCTATGTTCAATGAGGGCAAGGACAATCGAATTTGAATTGGGGTAGTGGGGGGTAGAACGCTAGAGCAGCGACAGAGATTTCGCTTTCCCATAAACTCCGCGAAGGCAAATCCGAGGGAATTGAGGATTGGGTTGTGAAGTGCGAAGGACAGGCCGAAATCCCTGCGTGCTGCGTGATCTGTGTGTACTGTATGCTGCTTGTTGATGTTTGATGTGCTGTACTGTGTACTGTACTCACAACTAAGGGCGCGCATAGACCTGTAGGCTGCTTTACAGTGTATAGGAGTCCCGGGCCTGGCTTGGGGGCTCGCTTGGGGTCCATACAGTATAACCAAGACCAGATACGCGCTTCAATGAGAGGGATAATATGCAGGCGGGGTTTAATTCTCCTGTCTGAAGGGTTTTGAGCGTGATTACTGTGCACGGTGGGACCATAATGGGCGAAGTTGTTCGTGCAGAAAGTGTGCCTCTGTTTGTATTGATTCTCAGTAGGGCACTACTTCTAGTAGGTTAATTGTGACGTATTTTATCTACTTTAGAAATATCACACAGCCGAAGAATTCGATTTTATTCATGCCTGCAGTACTTATTGTATTTATCCCTGCAACTGAGTAGATTAAATATACATATATAAATCGCTTGACTTCCTTTTGCACATTTTTTTCCTTTTAAGTGCTTCATGGACATAAAAATTGGCATCCGATTGAGGGAAATCCAACACGCCAGATTTCTTTTTTATATCACCGTGCACCTATGGGGTAATACTTCGATTCTTTTCTCAATGAATAAAGTGGCGAAGCTAAACAAAATGAACTCTAACTCGTAATCAAACTCGAATAAAATTGTCCACCCAAGTGACATCAAATCTGAGTACAACGTATCAAAAAGTACTCCTTGCTACATTCGTATAGTTGTCGCCGTCCAGGCCTGCGGGACGATAACCATTCGTTATCTGAAGCCGCAAGCCTGGACTACGACAAAAGTATTATCGTGTTGCAGTACATGGTACGCGCATGCGTGATTCTTGCGTGCTTCAACATGATATCAAATGCACATGAAAAAAGATTCGGTAGCGAGCTCGTCTGTATTGTCGCTTGCGGCATCACTCGAGCTAGAATCACAAATACTTGACTCATCTTCACTGCTGGTTTCCGTGCTGCCATCATTTTCGCTTTCAACAACATGAGTGCGGCTACTGCTCGTCAGGCTGGAGTCATCGGAACTGCTGTCCGTAGAAAAGCTCTCTTCATCACCACCATTTTCGATGCTTTCATTCGAATTTCGTTGTAATTCTTGTCGATTACTCCTTAAAATAGCATCTCTTCTATTCTGCAGTCGCCTTTGGTACGTCTCCCGAAGTTTTTGTAATCGCTCTTGCACCCGAAAGTTTCGTTCCTCTACTTCTGAAACTGGGTTTTGTGGAAGGGCTACTATAATGGGTTGCCGGCAACAAGGGCAGGCACGCGACTGCTGAGACCACAGTGCAAGGCATGTAGAGTGGTATACATGTTCGCAAACTAGCTCATAACTCATGTCATCGCGTTCAAAGTCTGATAAACAAATGGGACACGTTGATACCGAGCATTCTTCTCGATCAAGTTGTGCACGGCATGTAGAAATATAAGATACAGCCACCTCGCTATCCAGTGTATTGCGAAAATTCAATGCAATTTCGCCCCGTTCTGCCTGGTTTGAAATTTCAATTGCAGCGGACTCTTGAGCTCCACTAGAAGCATTTACTTCGTGATCTGTTTTACATTGAAATTATCAATGAACTTTGTTTCTTTGAAAATAGATTACCACTGATAAGGCGTCTTACCTATTTCGCGCCGTCGGCTACAATACCATGCGTAGATAATTGATAAGACAAAATATGTGCCTAGAGAGTAGTATAATTGTACAAATTATGTCATGGACTTTTATGCACAATGGATGAGAGCGCGTATGTGGCGAAATTATCAATTGTGAGGTGGAAGCATGCAGCACACCGAAGGAAAATAGTTAAACTTGGCACGTACTCAAGATAATTGCAAGCACTTCCATGTCTTTCTCCATCCAAACGTAGATGCACGCACCAAGTAGAATGGTTAGAACTTCCATGTGCTTTATTAGCCGTGTTGACTCTTCATCGTCAGAATCCATTATCGAATTCCTGTTCAGATTGATGCGTGTAATGCAGTGACAGAGGAATGAGGTGAGCTGTGCATGGATACCCTCACGTTGCTTCCTTCAGAGATAGAGGTGCAGTAAGATAGAGATTTTATCAAATCTCACCGAGGCACGATAAAGCGAGTGCCAACGTGAAGAATTTTGCTGCGAAGTCAAACGGTTTTTTTATGGAATACAACAAGTTCTTTCTACCGAGATAATATTGGTTTGACTGATGATAGCAAAACACATGTAAAGAGCTAGTTTATTACATACAGTAGTATAAAGTGAATTTCATTTTACATAGTACATTTTTATAATTAAAAAAATCCAAAGATATCTCATTCTAGTTTAAAGAAACCATATTGAAGTATAAATTATAGCTTATACTAAGATTTGTTTCTAGGCATTTATACTAGAATTGTCTAGGGCTCTGGCGATGTTCTTGTCAGGTTGCCAGCTTCAGCGCACGACAGGACATCAGAGGCATGGTGGATGAGGAATGTGGGTGAGATGGTGGGATTTAGCACAGACGAGTGGCGTGGTACAGACGACTGAAATCGACTTGAAAATTAATCATCGTCTATGGCGAGGTTGGTCGGTGTAAAATTAGGATTCCGTGAATTATGAACTAGTGAGATAAGTAATTGATCAGCTAATGGATACGTAGCTACTAATTTCCTAATTCGCATATCATACAGCTACTATCAACTATTTTACGTTTGAAATCAAGGTCTGCGGGAGGTGAATATCAAGAATTTATTTGTCGAAGGAGAAGGAGAGGATATATATTTTCGGGCATTTCGACCGTATCCTCAGGCACCTCGCTTGCCCTTCGATCCTCCTCATCTTTACTTCTAGATTTTCACACCTAAATGCTAAACCGGGCACTTGAAAGGTGATCCTCAATTAAGATCATATTAATACGCGCCCCTTTTTTGCTTGCGGTACAGGGACGGCTTCTATATTGGCTCTCTAGATCAGCTTATGAACAAAGGCCCTCATGATATCGAGCAGCACGCCGCCGGTGGCTTGGCTTTCAGCGTCGCTGAATCGTCCACGCAGCGTTTAGCGTGTGGGAACTGGCCGTCGGGCCCCGGTAAATTGACTTCGATTTTCCCACTGAGCGCACCTCGCACGTGGCCAAAGCCCACCACGTCACGCTTGAAGGCCACAATCCCATCGGTGGCCTTGGCCGCGGACGCCACCAGCTCTGCCATGGAAAACTCCACGTAACCAATTAGATCGTCTGACGACGTGGCGTCGTAGTCAAACACCGAGAGCCGTACGCATCCAGCCGACACCAAAGTGGGCAAGTCCCCTGCGCGCAAGCTGAGGACTGGCGTGGATTCCCACCGTGGGTTTAAGGTTTGCCCGATGGTTTCCGTGCGCACCGCCACCGCCGCGGCCTTGAGCTGAGGTGGAAACGTGGAGACCACCACATACGGGTCGCTCTTGGCAATGCCCAAAGTCCACCCACCGGCACTCAAGCGCATGCTGTCTTGCCGACTCCTGTCTTTGCCAGGAGAGCCGTCGACCGGGTTTGGAGTGGTAGATTCGCTGCCGCCGTCGGCTTCGATGTTTTGCATCGTGAGGCCATCGTCCATGGCGATCTACTCGCGTTGTGAGTGAAAGGACAAGAGCCCGATCAATAAGTTCAAAATCTTTAAAAAAGTTTACACGCGTAGCTTAATCAAGCCAGGAAATGAATTAGGAAAATCAAAAACTGCACTCGGGCGCAGAGAATGATCACAGCGATTGGTAAAGTGAGGAAACAGCTTCAGTGCGAAATGAAAAGAAGGAAAAAAAACGCACCAAATCGTGGCCAGCGAGTTCGAAAAACTTGAGCTGTGGGTAATAGGCATAACTGCCGTCGGGCGCCGTGAATGGGGGGCTCGCGCACAGGGGGGAGGGCAGCGGCGGCGTTGGGGTCACCGAAAAGCGCGCCAAAATAGGCTTGTGGTCCTGTGTTCCAATGGAATTAAATACCGCCCATCACCACAAGAGATGAGGAGGAATCAAGGAAGTTTCGAGAAGAGACTAAAAGAGATGATGTGTGATATGTTTGAATTTGTTGAGTTAATCAGGTGCTTCTCTTTTCTTTGGAGGAGGGGGTGGAGGGGACAAATTTGGAGGATTAACGCATGAAAATGCTGGTCTTACCGAGGTGCTGAACTTGTGGCAACCGCCGAAGGCGTGGCACTCGAGGAGCTCCTTTACCGAGGGGCGCGAGTTGAGGAGAACCCGGTCGCAGTACGACGGCAGGCGTTTGGCGTTGTAGGTGGTTTCGATGGAGCGCCCCACTTTGAAGGTCGGCTTGAAGCGTGGAGCAGGGGTGGTGAAGTTGGCAAAGGCACGGCCTGTTTTCACCTGTGTGTTTACATATATTAGGGAAAGCGTGGGGGGAGGGGGGGTGGCAACACGCGGAGAGTGTGAGAAAGTGTGAAGAGTAGTGGAAGGGGGGAGTTGCACGATTATGTTTCACTAGGTTCCGCTCAAGCAGGCTAGGAAAAAGATTGATTGGTCAAAGAGATGAAGCAAAGCAACAAGTCCTAATGTACGTAATTGCAATCATAATATTTGTGCGTAAATACGATTGAAGTAACGTCGGAGGTTTTTTGGAGAGAGAAATTGGGCTCTTTCTTTTACCTCCCGCGTGAGTTCATCCATTTTCAGCAGGCCTTCAAAGTCATTCTTTTCCACCAACTCCATTACATGAGCGCGCTGAGCAGCCTTCGCCTCCTTCTTCTCCATCCCCGCGCCCACCTAGTATTTCAAACAAAACACGTAAATATGAATGAAAAATAGGGCTGATAAGATGTGCTGTAGCATTGGTATGGGGTGAAAAGAAATCAAGATGGAATTCGCGCCACATCACATCTAAAGTATGAGACCTTGATTAGGCACACATGCGAACTAAAGAAAACAAATGGTACGGGCACAGGAAGTAGTAAATCTCCTCTTGTTCGGTTCAGCAGTTGATCAGTCAGTCTCAGTCAGTCTCTCGTCACCTCGGCCGGCGGCTCTACTCGGTAATTTAAATCACCGAACCAGAACACGTGGTCGAACTGGGTCAAGTCTTGGGTCCGGTCGGCGCCCAGCCGCACGCCTTGAAGCACTTCCGCCACGCTGTCGTCCCGGGCTGCGCAGTGCTTGGCGTTTTCGTGGGCGGCCAAGTGCGCGTTCACGAACACCAGAGTGGTGCCCCGGAGCTCGAACTTGAGCACTTGGCCGCCCTTGTTGGCCACCACCCCGCCTAGACCGGTGTTTTCCGCGCCCGTTTCCAGGTGGGTGCATTCTTTGCGCAACGCCTTGCGCACGTACGCCCGAATCCGCATTTGGCCGCGCATCACAGACGCCAAGAGCTCGAAGTCCGGCCCCAAATGCTGCGCAATGGCCGTGAGCAAATGCTGGCTCCCCGGCACTTTCGGCCCTTGGTCTTTCTGAGATGAAGACGACGAGTCCATGGAGCCGCCAGGGTTCGACTTGGCGTCGTCGTCGTCGCTGTCGTCGTCGTCGTCGTCGTCGTCTTCGTCCTCCTTGGCGGTGGCTGCTGCTGCTGCCGCCGTCTTCGCGGCTTCCGCCTTCGTTTTCCTCGAGACTGCTTCTTTGGCCTCTTTGAGTTCTTCTTTCGCCACGGCGCTCTGCAGCGCTGCCTGTTGCTCAGAGTTGAGGTCTTCGCCGCTGGCCACGGGTGGCGCCGCGCCGTAGGTCGACTCTTGCATGCCAAACACCACCACGTCAGTGTGTGGCGCGTGCCGAGGTACCCACGAGTCTAGCTCCGTGACTGGGGCGTTGCCAATGTTGGCGCTCGCTAGGCCACACAGACACACAGATATACAAAGAGAAACCCGCAAGCACGCACAGCACACGTTCAGAAAAAGTCAAAGTGCGGAGTATGGCGACTCCAAGGGTGGGTGTGTGGGGAAGGGTTAAGTAGTTTGGCGAAACTTTCAGAGAGATGTCAAGAAGTATAGTAGTGGAGGCTCATCTCAGCGAAGTCCTCAACGGACATAGCACAGGGGATTGTTTAAGGCACAACTCACCAATCAAGATTTTTACTCGCGATCCGCCTTCGAACATAGCCTGCAAGTAGTCATCTTCAGGCACGATCGGCTCGTCTGAAAGTGAGTTGAGAAAAACAGTGAGAGGAAAGCTATCGTCTATCGAGACAGTCAATTGAGTGCTGGCAACTGAAGAATTCACGAACCTATGTTGACTTCGTCGAAGCGTGTTTTATCCGTCCATGACCACGATGATTTGCCATCCGTGCCTTTTGACTTGGTTAAATGCTTAGACATTCTGGCTCAAGCTCAAAGTGCTTCTCGAACAAAGAGAGACAGCAAAATTTATTGCGGGCGAAGAAAAGAGATATTACGAGAAAATTAAAAGGAAATGAAGTTGTCCTGCTATGAAGTGTTTCGTCGTTATGATTGGCCTATCATCATACCGTCTTGTTGGCTCACGGCAAGAAAAGGGAGCGAACGTCGAGGATACTTTTGGCAGCGCCAAATTATTGTTCGTCAAAAAGTGAACACTTTTCGAGCAATGTCTTGTCGTCGGTCGGTTTATGATTCGTCATCGTTCGCTGATTCGCCAACTCCGTCACTCGCATAAATAAGAGGAAGGAAGTCAAGGAAGAAGCTCAAAAGCTCAAAAGTGTTCTGCTGCAACAACGAGAACAAGCAGCCATAAGCCACGAGCCACGAGCCATGCAGCTACGCAGCTCTTTGATCATTGAACGCTAGTACAAGTACCTGCTATGTTCCCTTTTCACCTATCATCGAGCCACCCTTCTTGTTTGTCTCATTTGAGCTAGCACATTACTAGGAACGTAGCTACTGTAGTACTAGCCCCACATAGGTGTCAAGAGTATCCATGTGCCCATAAGCCTTAGCTAGTCTTGATTACAGACTTATTACTTCAATTCAATAGTTTCAGTTAAGCTTATAATTAGATTGCATTCGTACGAGGATAGCTAGCAATCTACCTAGGTGGCAAAAATAGGACTACTGTACGATGCATTTCCTCTATCTCTTTTACATCATCCTTGCTGTGTTATCTGTGATACCTGTTCTTGCATCGAGCTATGGTGTACGCAGCAGCGAGGTTAGTCTGGAGCAAACGGTTGATTCAGCAGACGCAGAAGCTGGGCCAGCCAGTATCAGACAACCGATAGGTTCAAACAGACGACAAGGAAGTGATAGAGGAAATGACCGCACCGCCCGAATGTCGCCACCAGAGAAGCTTTCGTACCAACGTTCGAAGCGATCTCGTCACCGCACTGATGGAATCGCTGCATCAGATGCCCCACGAGATGTCGATGCAACTGAGAGCTCTGCAGGGCATGAGCAAGAACTAGCAAGCATGGCGACTCATGCTGCGCGCTCGATATTGGGGGACTCTCTACACCCAGTTGGCAGTCCTCGACAGCGTCGAAAGCCGCCGCCGATACCTTTTGAAGATCTTAAGGCGGTCGACAGACAAAGCGATAACAGTGCTAGGGACACGAATGCGGAGTCAGCAGCCGACTCCTATGACGCAAACTCAAATTGGGCTGCGGCTGAGATGGATTTGTCACGCCTGAGCACTAAACGGGCCGCCCAAGAGCATGTTGAAAAGAGTCTCGGCCACCACAGGCGCCGACGAAAGAATCGGTCTGGCCGCCGACGCTACGAGAAAACGATGCCTGGTGGGCAAGGTGAGCTATGATGCAGCTATTCTCGTCCCCAGAGAACTCCTTTATTGTGAGGGCTGGTGTCACATTTTGAGAGCTGTATTGTTGCATTGGTCTTAACACGGCCACCATTTCTATAGATCGCAGCGCGCAAGTCTATTCCTACCTGGGCCTTGATAGTACTAGGCGAGGTAGGGCGAGAGGGGTATGAACTGTAGCAGTACTGAAGTGACAACATCAAACAGCGCGCAGCATACTCATAGATATAAATCCTAAGAACGAAACTTCCCGGGATAGTTCAGTCTTAACGCGAGGAATGAGTCACTCCCATGCTAGGAGTGTAGCTCAAGTGCGTTCTTAATGTGCCTCTGTGACTGCTGTGTACTTGCCTTTCCTTGTTTTTGGGAGAGTATTAACTAGACTAGACCCATGCTAGGAAAACAATTACACTGTTTACCTGGAGAGGAAGTCCGCTTGAGGTCCTCCAGTACAGCAGTGATAAGTGATAAGCGTCTTAGAAGAAACTCGTCCCTATTATACGCATCTTACTCCCCTCTTATAAATATGTGTGCGAAGCGTTCTTTTCGGACAATCGACAATATGTCTATATCATAATGGTATGCCCATGGGCTGGGCGCTGCAGCAGTTGCTGTTGCTGACTAGTTTGATTTGGTATCACATTCTCGACCAATGGGCTGCTCACCGGGGGGTGTTTCTTTGAATTCGGGGATATAGTATTAACTAGACCAGACAATGAGAGATGGGAATGGCTACGGACGAACTCGATGGCTCTTTCTCTGATTCCCCGTCTCTGAAGCCCTGAGGGACTGAGGGAAGTACGCGCAGATTCTACCTTATTCTCCCCAATCTCAAGGACAGAGAAACACCTATGCGGTGCTCGAAAGTACATTCTTAACTATAATGATCATTAGAAGTCTGCCTGGTTGAGTTGTCTTCCAGCCATCGAGTTCCAGGTAAAAGTTTGGGATTAGATTTACCGTGGCCTGTCCTTCACAATGGCGGTCGTTACTTTAAGCTCCGTGCTAATAGCTTCGCAGAAAAGTGCGAACTCTGGCGTTCACGCCAATCGATGGACAATGAGCCAGGTTAGTAGGTCCGAAGCTACAGAGAAGTAAGAACTCGCTTTTTGGGTGCTATTTGAGAAGGCAGGGAGCTGTCGAAGTAGCTTAAGGAGAGTCCTAAGGATCAGCCTAGTAGCTGGGCCCAGGATTAATGTAACTTTAATGGGTGATTTTCTCGATGTGCATGTTGTGTAAACGTGTTGGGGTTCTCAACCAGGCACCAGCGCTATAGCATACCAAAAGCATTCCCACATGCGATGGCCAGTGAGAACAAAACGCAGAAACGTTCTAAAATAGCTAGCTAGCTAACCAGTCAGGTTCATAAGCCCCGAAGAAATCAAAATGCAACATTTAACAGAATAGAGATATGCACGTAATTAGTTTAAGTACCAGATGGAGAACTTGAACTCGCACTAATCCAAACCCAAATGAAATGGAAGTGCTACGGGCAGAAGTGTATGCATGCGTTACGTGCGAGAACTAATATCTTAAAAGAGGATTCGTGTAGAGTTCGAGAGTCTAGGACTTCCAATCAGAGAAAGCCTGACGACTGCAGTGATTACTAGTATGGAGTGTCCTCTTGAACAAAATTTTGCATTTGATCTAGCTAGCTAGGTATAGAATCTTCCTGAGAAATGTTGAAATGAGAAATGCTATCATCACCTTCATGGCCGCTCGGTTATGTGAACCTGATTGGGCTCCCTTCTATTTTATAAGTTTTACTGGAATCCCTTTCTGCCTGTTAGCAAGGGATAGGTACCATTGCTTGTAGACTTGTAGCCCTCCAATTCCGGTCCCTCGAGGCCTTTGTCAGAAATGTATGAGCCTGCATTTCATAACTTAGCTTGCCCTCGGAGGTTGCGCTCACCTGTTAATAATGTTCTGCTCAGATTCACTCTAATCCTACAATCTTACACCTCCTTCAAAGTGATTGTCGAAGGAGGTCAAGGGCAAAAACGAATAAAAAAATGTGTTGTGCGAAAGTGGATCCTCAGTCAGTCTCGTTTGGCTTTCTCTCGGAGACTTCACTTTTCTCTTTTGATACTTCTTAGTTGTTTCGTAGCTGTGTTTCGAGCTCTCAAAATGAAAAAAAAGTAACCTCTTGGCTATGTGTCCATATGCTTTCCGGCAAAAAGCGTCCGCTGCAGGACTCGAACCTACGCATGTATTACATAATGCATTTCGAGTGCATCGCCTTAACCGCTCGGCCAAACGGACAATATACCCTTAGAAAA
>Ga0307930_1002679_pt1 | contig 13444 bp, 8 predicted proteins | sample OrgLakmetageno46_FD_203161 | JGI IMG/M metagenome (GOLD analysis project Ga0307930, IMG submission 203161) | Saline water microbial communities from Organic Lake, Antarctica - #46 | ecosystem: Environmental > Aquatic > Non-marine Saline and Alkaline > Saline | place: Antarctica: Organic Lake... | reverse complement strand
AGCCTTCGTCATGCCTTTCATCATCACATTAGTTCAGCCACTCTTTTTCAAAGGCTCAATGTCATGGACCTTGATTGCTACTATCACAATCGGATTCTTCGTTGGGCTGGCCACGTCGCTCGGATGCATATGACTCGGGCGCCGCGGCAGTTGCTTACTGGCTGGGTAGCACACTCAAGGCCGAATGGATGCCCTGAGATGACATGGGGTCGGACATTGAAGAAGGCTCTAAAGTGCAAAGGACTACCGGTCAACTTCAAGGAATGGCGTGCCATAGCAGGAGATAGGTCGGAGTGGAGATCACGGACGTACTCAAAACCTATGCCTCCATCCGAGAATTGATCCTACAGGGTTCATGAGAGTAAATATGAATATTGCATTGCGCAAAAGGACACTCAGCCCAGTCAGACTTGTTCTGAAGGATTCATCAAAACGCAGCTTTATGCTATTTGTTGTTTCTTTGCTATTGGGTATTGGGGAGTATAATCTAATCTAATCTAATCTAATTGAGCCACACATGTTTGCGATAACTAATCACGGAGAGCTACGCACTCAGTCCCGCCGACTTGCTCGGAGGAAAGGCGCCAGTTGGAGCCCTAATTGCCCTTCTGGAGCAAATTTGCTAGCGCATTTGCAGCTCTAGTGTATTCTTTATGTGCCTCTGTGACTGCTGTGTACTTGCCTTTCTTTGTTTTTGGGGAGAGTATTAACTAGACTAGACTAGACTACGCACTTTGAATGGGGGCAACGGGAAAGAGCCCGAAAAGCGAAGGCAGCCACTACCCATCGGGGAAGCAGGCGCCTATTTCACTTCATCTTTGTCCCAGAGCCTTCCATCAGTGCGGCGGAAGGATCCTTTCGGCCCGCCACCGTTGGCGTCGTAGTCTAAGTACAAAGCCCGCCCATCTAAGCAACGCAAGGCAATGAAATTAAGAAATCGTGAATCAAACGAAGGGCTTCGTGAAATCGAGATAAGAAAATAATTGAAGTAGTGAAGACTTCGACCGAGCCATCCTATGTACAAGAATTGAGACACAACTTACTGAGAGAAAGCTTGCCAGCTGCTGCCGCTGCTGCTGCCTTCCTGGTGCCCACCTCGGATGCAAACTGCACGTACCCGAAGCCTTTCAGGCGCTGTGCGCCACCTACTCCCACGGCCATGGCGAGTCGGACGTCCCGCACTTCGCCGTGCTGTTCCATCAACGTCCGCACGCTCGCCTCGTCGCAATCGTACGGCAAGTTTTTCACAAACACGGTGCGGCAACCTTCGGGCGGTGGTGCTGAGGGCCCACCCGCTGCAGACTTAACAGGCTTCGGTAAAGCCACTTTCAAGTACCGGCCCATGAATCTTTGGCCGTCTAGCTTAGAGACAGCTTCCTCGACGTGCCCCTCTTCTGCGAACACAACGTGCGCGTAGCCTCGTGGTTTCCCGGAGTCGTGCCAACGAGGCATCCGAATTCCAGTTACTTCTCCAATTGCTTCAAACACCAGTTTGACATCAGCTTCTTCAGCATCGTAAGAAATGCCTTCCACGTACACGGTTCCTTCAACTTTGGCCTTTTCTGGTCCTGTCACATCGCTAGCAGTGGTAGAGGCAGCATCGTCCTTCGAGCCTTTAGCTTTTCGGGTTCGGTTACGTTTACGCTTCCGCTTTCCGTCATCGGCTCCCTCGTCATTGGCAGCATCATTTTTTCTTTCTCCAGTCTCCTGTGGTCTAGTCGGGGCCGCTTCGGCGGCTGATGAAACCTCTTCTGGAGTATCAGGCACATTCTCAGACAGCTTGAGTTTCTTCTTCTTCTTGCCCTCACCAGCTTCGAGAGACGTCAGTGCCTCTTTGATCTTGTTGTCCTTCTTCGAATTCTTAGCGATGTCGCTCTTCGACATGTTAATTGACTTTTTAATGCTCGATACGCTCTTCGCTAGTCCACGGCCTAACTTGGCGACTTCAGTAGTAGCTTTAGGCTATCGTAGCAGAAGAGTCGAAGAATCCTCAAAATGTCATGCAGTCATCGCTAATTCGCCAATTCCAGTGCAGTGCCATTTTGGACTATTGTTTGTTCTCCAACACGAAAAGCAAGACAGAGAAAAGAGACGTTAGTTTTCAAAAGATAGGAAGAGCTCAAGCGCAGCTAAAAGGCGCAGACTTCAGAGGACAATGGCGAAACAGTGGACGCCTGAGGACGGTACGCATTCGCCGTCTTAGCAGTAATATATTTGCCTCTTTTTCTTGCTTACCATTAAGAACTGCGACTTTGTGAACGTAAGGGAGAACTGTTCACAAGAGTTCTCCAGAACTTACTTTTGCCCTACCATTCTCTTTTTCAAGCCATCAAAGGCCAGCAACTGTTGGCCAGGGCTCTTGACGTTCATTCTCCAGGATATGGCGAGGATCTCAACGGGCTCTTTTACGACGAAGGCGATGCGTCCGTGGAGGTACACAAAGAACGACTTACTGTATATACAGTTTCGATCTAGTCCTCTTTTAGTACCTTTGCTCATCAACATCCTTTCGTGTGCTTGTTTCGTATATAGATCGTCGACTCAAATGGAGAATCGAGTGCTGAGCCCTCAACTCAGCTAAATGAAGTGCCTGCCGAGAAATTTGCCTCCAGTGGTGGCGAGGGTCAGCAGCTCAATGTGGAGGCACAGCAAGCTGAACTCGAATACCAAGAGCAAATGCAGTCCCAGGCCGAAGTGCAGAGCGCGGCTTCTAAGCTTTCGGAATACATGCAAACTACTCAGGATGCGGCAAACCGAGCAGCAGCTGCGCAAGCTCGGGTGGCCAAGTTTCTGGCTGCCAAACAGCCCAGCAACTTCGTGGCAAAAGAAGTTACTGTGCCTAAGACGCCGACGGTCATGCGCCGGTCGCAAAAGTGAGACAACGATTCCAATTGTGCTCATTTTTTTTCGAACCACATTGGTCTCGTTGCCAACGTTTGATTATTTGAAAATATGTTCGTTCAATTCTTTCTTGGTCCCGCCTTCTGTCAGGCCCTACAAGATCTTCAAGTCTTCCGAGGAGTTGGCGCTCGAGGCCGCCCTCATGGCGCAAGCCGAATCCCGCGCCAAAATTGCCGCCAATAAAGAGGCCTTTGCTGCGCGCATGAACACGCGCAAGCCGAAGAAAATTACCCTTGCGGAAGCGGCGCCCAAGAAGCATGCGGTTACAAAGCCAGCCCAAGAGCACCACCGGGCCCCTTCGAGCATGAAAGTGCTGTCGGCGGCTGAGAAAGAGGCGCGCGAGCTGGCGGCCACTCAGCAGGCGCTCCACAAGCAGAAGTTCCGAATGCAGCGCGAAGCGTACGCAAACAAAGTCAAAGAAGCCAGGGCGGTGGAGGACGGGAATTCGGGCCGCAAGTCAAGCAGCAGCGGTGGCAGTGCGACTGCAGCAGGTGGCTTCAAAGCCAAGAAGATGCCAGACTTCTCCAAGTTGGCCCAGAAAAAGCAAGCAAAAAGTGCCACTGTGCCACAGTCGCCCAACTTTTCGGCGATTCGCCACAAGGCTACTGACCCCGCGAACGAAAGCGGCCACGTGTCTCGGGAAGAAATGAACAAGTTTTACAAAAACATGCGCGGCGAAACTTCCAAGGCTCTGAAAAATGCGATGGAACAGGCCAAGGGGCGGCCACGGATCACGGTGGCCAAAGCCCCCACTTTCGCGACGGACGGCACGCGCCCGCACAACACGGTGCCAACCTACGAAGAGCGCACTTTGGCGGAGATTGCGAGCCACCAGTTCAAAGCGCGCCCGTTGAACCAAGCAGTGTTCAACGGCTCGGGCGCGTCGGGCATTCCCGCGGTGAAAAAGCACCAGCCGACGGTGCCGCAGCCGTTTGCCATCAAGGGCGAAAGCAACCCTGCAGCGAAATCCGCAAGTGGAGAGTCTGCCTCGTCTTCTGCAGGTGGCTTCAAGGCGCGGCCAGTGCCAACTTCTGTGTATTCCAGCACTATCCGCCGGGCCTCCTCCACGCGCGCCCTCACCGTGCCGAAGTCCCCTCGCATGGGCACCAAAGGCCGGTCCAAGTCCCTCTCAGCCAACGAGAACGACGCTGGTGCAGCTAACACCTTCAAGGCTCAGCCGATCCCGGACTACCAGACTCTGAGCGCACAGGGCATCAACACGCACGTGAAGCCTCGCGGCGTGACCGTGCCTGAACAGCCGAACCTTTCCGTCGGCAAGAAGTACACGCCGGCTGAGGAGGCCGAAATGCCGACCTTCAAGGCTCAGCCCATCCCGGACTACCAGACTCTGAGCGCGCAGGGCATCAACACGCACGTGAAGCCTCGCGGCGTGACCGTGCCTGAACAGCCAAACCTTTCCGTCGGCAAGAAGTACACGCCGGCTGAGGAGGCCGAAATGCCGACCTTCAAGGCACAGCCGATCCCGGACTACCAGACTCTGAGCGCGCAGGGCATCAACACGCACGTGAAGCCTCGCGGCGTGACCGTGCCTGAACAGCCAAACCTTTCTGTCGGCAAGAAATACACGCCGCCGGCCGAGGAGGCCGAAATGCCGACCTTCAAGGCGCAGCCGATCCCGGACTACCAGACTCTGAGCGCGCAGGGCATCAACACGCACGTGAAGCCTCGCGGCGTGACCGTGCCTGAACAGCCGAACCTTTCCGTCGGCAAGAAGTACACGCTGGCTGAGGAGGCCGAAATGCCGACCTTCAAGGCTCAGCCCATCCCGGACTACCAGACTCTGAGCGCACAGGGCATCAACACGCACGTGAAGCCTCGCGGCGTGACCGTGCCTGAACAGCTGAACCTTTCCGTCGGCAAGAAGTACACGCCGGCTGAGGAGGCCGAAATGCCGACCTTCAAGGCACAGCCGATCCCGGACTACCAGACTCTGAGCACGCAAGGCATCAACACGCACGTGAAGCCTCGCGGCGTGACTGTGCCAGAGTCGCCCAAGATTTCAGCGTCGAACCGTTCGTCAGGCGTGTATGAAGACAAGAATAAAGTGGAGCTGCAGCACCAGTTCAAGGCGCGCCCGTGGGACGGCGGCAGCAGCGGGGCCGGTTCCGCAGGCTTAGGGATGGTGACGCCGCGCCCCTTGACGGTGCCTGAACCGTTCCACCTGGCCGCGAGCACCGACAAGAAGTCGATGTGGGCGTCGCAGCAGGCCAAGGCCGAAGCAGAAGCGGAAGCTGCGCGTCAATTTACGGCTCAGCCCATGCCTAACTTCAACGCGCACGCGTTCACCCCCGCGCACAGCTCCAAGGTAACCTTTTACTATGAAACCATCGCTAGGCTTACAAGCACTACAATGACCGCAAGAAACGTCACTTCTTTCGGAAGTATCGACTGTGGAAACTTTGCGTCCTATCTTTGTCTCATTCTGCACTCTCTTCCATGGCACTTGCATCAATAGCCTTTATGTGTATGCCTAATATCGTCTTCCTTTGTTCGATTTTACGCTCAGCCTTTGACCGAGTTCGACGACTTCGAGCTCCCTGGCGACGCACAGCACAAGGCCGCAATGGCCCAGCGCGCGGCCAAACTGGTGCTGGAAAAAGAGCACCTGGAAGCTCAGCACAACAGCTTCCACGCCCTTCCCTTGCCCCCCACCACTTTTGGCGACCCCGATTTCGTGCCGCACCCATCCGAGCGCCCTCCACTGGCACCTCTGCAAGACAATCTGATGGCTGCGGGCGACAAGCGCTCGGAAGCTCGCAAAGCCTTCGACGCCGCCACCAAAAAGCGCTTGGCCGCGGAAAACGCCGCTCGGGAAGCTCTGGTAGCGTCGCGAGAAGCCAACGAGGACCGAGAATACCAAGCGCTGTACACCAAGCCGATCGAAAGCGGTGGGCTCAAGTTTGTGGCCAAGCCAGTGCCCAATACGGTTTACGAAGGGCCTGACCTGTTGCCCGGACCTTCCAGCTCAGAGCTCACGGTGCCAGTGACCCCTACGGTACTGAAGCGCCAAACGCGCTCGTCAACCGTTGGTGGTGCCATGCGTGTGGAGATCTCGAACTAAGAAAGCGTAATCGAATGAGACAAGCATCGTTGTGAAGCACACCTGGAAAATCAAAGAGAGAGAAGTGAAGAGAGAACTTGTGTTTGAGAAGAGAAGAGGGACTGAACGCCCGAGAAACGCAAAGGAGAAAGACGTTTGGAATGACTTTTTTCTTTGGGTGTGTTATGATTCGGTTCCTTGGTATTGGTATGGATAATTGATTGAAGGCCACTGCTTCGCCATTGGCTTTTGGTTTGATTTCCAAAGTAGTGAAATAAATATGCATAAACATTTCTTTTCACAGCAGCCAGTGCCAGTATGGGTAAGGGTACTAGGGACTACGGACTTCATGAACACCATTTGGCACCGATGCGCCGGAACTTGGGAACTAATGGATAATGGTGTGCTTGTGTACGGAATAATTAGTAATTAGACACCCCTCTCGGTTTCGTTCGCGCGCCCACGAAGCCACTAACCACGAATAAGATCCTAAACGCCAGGAGAGCCGGGAACTATCTTCGATTTAAGACTTGAGTCTTCTTGGATTTACGGGGAATCGGGAGCCCGATTTAGAATTAGCGAGGTACGATACGCCTAGGCCTTGAAGTGCACTCACTATAATCATTATAGATGTAGTGATAGCAAAAAAATACAAAGAAAGAAATGGAACTCCCTTACTTCGCCTCCGACCGCTCCTTCTTGAACATCTCGTCGATGAATGCCACGTGGTAGATGGGGTTGATGTCGATGTCCACGTCTTCACTGCCTGCTTGCAGTCTTATCGCCGCTAATGTGGTGACCGCAACCCCACACAAGGCAATCGCAAAGAAGAACATGATTAAGTCGCACATCGGCCCCCCGCACTTGGAGAACCACGGTGCCAAGAGAGCGCCAAACCACATGCCCGGCGTCATCATCATGAGCCGCACATAGGTGCCGCCGCCCAGTGCGAACCAGTTCGAAAAGGCTGGCAAAATAGCGGTCCACGCGCCGCAGACAATGGCGGTTGGCATGGCGCGCTTGTGCTCGACGCCCAGGAAGATGGACAGGAGGAAAAAAGTGGTCATGCCCATGCCAGCTCCAATGTTGGCGACGAGCAACCAACCCGTGTTGAAGGTCAAGGCCCACACGATGATCCACTGGCAGAACGACTTGCAGCCGGGAGTGGAGCCACCGGTGTGGGACGGGCAACAGTAGCGGTTCATGCCGCCAATGCAGCAGCCAATGAAGACGAAGACGCTCATGACGCACATGAAGGCGCCGAACCCGAGGCGAATGTAGGTGTGCAGCAGCTCAATGTCCGACTTGGAAATCGTGTCTCGGAACCCCGGGTCATCGACCTCTTTGTCCATCGCAATCAACAAGTCTTTGAAGCTCAAGTTGTTGGTGGTGCCCACGAGATAGCCGAACCACGCAATTGGGACCAGCATGAAAAGGGCGCGGCACACAAAGAGGCGAACGTCTCGAGCGCACCACGACACGAACCCTAAAACCCCACTGTTGACCACCTGGGCCATGCAGGCAAGGGCCAACGTTTCTTCCGAGCTTTTGGTGATTTCCATTTCGTCGAAGAACGGCATGAGCACTAAGCCACCGGCAATGGGGAGGATGTTGTTGAACAGACCCATGGCGAGGCCAACCAGGGGCAGGATCCAGCTGTGCGGGTTTTCCTGCACGAAGCCCGCGAAAGCCTTCGATTTTGAAAGCGGGGGCTCCGTAGGGCTCGGCTCGCTCGGTGGAGATGGCTCGGCAGGTTTCGGAGGCTCGGTAGGTTTCGGAGGCGCGCCGTTGATCAACAACGACAGCGCTTCTGCTTTTTCGTCCTCGGAGGAGTCGAGCAAAAAGCGGCGAGTTGAAGTTCCGGTGTCGTCGTCGTCGCATTGCGGTAAGTCGAGCTTCGGGCCGTCGGGGCCGTTCGGGAAGCAGTCGGGGTTTTTCGCGGCCGAGCGGTCCATAACGCGCACCCAGCCGTGCGACTCATACTCCATGAACACCAGGGCCGCAAACAGGGCAGGAAACACTAGGAAGTAAATGATGAAGGAGGTGGCGCGGCACCCGTTGCCACCCACCTCTGTGCAGCCGCAACCGGGGTCGGCCACTTTGGAGCGGTGGTTCTTGGGGACCTTCTTCTGCACCATTTTCCCCTGCTCTTCGTCCCACTCTTCTTCGGAGTTGTCGTCTTTTCTCGCACCTTTCTTGGACTGCTGCTGCTGTTTTTGGTTGTTCTCCTTTTTATTTTGCTTCTTTTCGTCCTTTTTCCCTTCTTTCTTAGCGCCACCTTTCTTCTTTTTCTTTTCTTCGTCTTCTTGCTTCTTCTTTTCCTTCTCTTCTTTCTTCTTCTCCTCCTCGTCTTGCTTCTTCTTTGCCGCAGCAGCCTTCTCCTTCGCTTTCTCTGCTTCCTTTTTCTTGTCCGCTGCTTCCTTCTCTTTCTTCTTTTGTTCGTCCTCCTGTTTGAGCGCACGGCACCAACATTCAGCAATACACGTAGGGGTTAGGAGTCAAGTAGGTAAATTTCAATCTCGAATGGAGTGCATATGGCTTTTTAGAGAGTGAGAAAGGCTCCACAAATTACCTTCTTCTTTTGCTCTGCAGCGGCCTTTTTCTTCTTTTCGTCGTCCTCCTTCTTCTTTTTGGCTGCAGCCTGAGCACAAGCAAAGATCAACAAAGGAAGCGATATGAGGTCAGAGATCTGTACATTGCATGTAGTTCTGAACTAGATTTCTAAAAAAACATACGTCAGTGGAACGAGTGTCAACGAGGGTAATTCTTGGGTTTCGTGTGTGTAAACATGCGCACAAGGCGCGAAAACCATCGAATGAGAAGGAAGTACATTGGTCCAATTACCTGCTGCTTCGCTTTCTCCGCGTTGTCCTTCTTTTTCTGCTCCGCTTTTTTTCGGTCGTCTTCTTCTTTCTTCTTCTTGTCGTCCGCTGATTTCTTCTCTGCGGCGGCCTGTTTCTTTTTCTTGTCTTCCTCGTCGCGTTTGGCTTTCTCTTTCGCCTTCTGCTCGTCTTCTTTCTTCTTTTGAGCAGCTGCTGCTTCCTTTTTCTCCTTTTCCTCTTTCTTTTTCTTCTCCGCTGCCGCTGCCTTTTCCTTGTCTTCTGGACTCTTTTCCTTCTTTTTTTCCTCTTTCTTCTTCTCTCCTGCCGCTTTTTGCTTTTCTTCAGGCTCCTCGTCCGCTACCATCTCTTCTGCGGCTCTCTTCTCCTCTAGCAGGCCTGGCAAAAGTTCAGCGCACTGGGTGACCAGCTCCGCAGAAATGTCTTCCTCGTCCCAGTCAGAGGACTGCCCTTTCGCTTGCTGTATAGAGTGGTATTTTAAAAACGAAGCATGAATATCGACGCTCTAAAAACTGGTGAGGATCAAGCAAACGAGAAATCATTGCAACTGCCAGCAAACTTGTACCTATAAAGTTTGTACCTATGAGCTCTTCGATAGCTTGTTGATCACTAAAAACTTCCTATATTTGATTAAAAGGCATGGCAAAAATTGCAAAAGGTTTCGTTGTTCCGCGTTTCACTTTCAGCCTTCCCCTCCCTTCTTTCTGGCCCAACCTCTCTACCTCTAATGACCCATCAGCCCTTTTCGCTAGGTAAAAAGTATAAACCTACATCCATGATATCCGCTGGGATGATCGCTGACTCGCAGATCTCAATCATCTCCTCGAGGCTTGTACCCAGCGCGTCGAAGGCATCCTGCAATACCGGTGCAGGCTCTTCGCTGCACAGACGAAACCGTCATAAAAGCGGAAATCCATGCCCCGAACAAAACAAACCACACATAGAGATAGCAGTCAAAGATTTAATTAAATAAGCACACTAGGCAATGATATCCGTTTCTTTCAGGCGCCAAGCAGGAAGGAAGCCATTGATTGATTTCGTAGTCCCCAACTAACTTCCAACCACCATTTTTCATATTTGCATTATCAATCAATCGGCGCGTTCCTGAGGCAAAGTACTGGTCTGGACGACATCAAATAATATCACGTGTTCATCAAGCAATGACAGGTGGCTATCGTCCCCTTGTCGTACTTACCCTGGCATGATAACTGGACGAGATGCGGTGAGCTCTGCTCGTCTCAACGAAATCGAATTGAGTGTCGGATTCTATAGCTACGCCAAAATCACCGATGCTGATTTTTTGTGATTTGCCACAAGGCCAATCAAAATGAATCAGGACAGGACACGTGTCACACGACATGGTGGGCTAACTGCTCGACTTGGTGTAGTGTAGCTTAGTTTGATTGCGAGCTAGCCTTACTGTAAGTGCAATTCTTTTTCGAAAGGTTAGTAAGCGATAAAGAACTTTGGATTTCCGACTTCTCTTAGGCTCAAGATGAGCGTCGAATTAGAGGCGCTGAAGGCTCGCTTCGAGGAAGTGCACGCCGAAGCCTACAAGCACTCCACCCACGTCCTTCGCGACAAGCTGGCAGCTGCACTCGCGTGCGCTGACGCACATGCTTCTCTGGAACTGAATCGAGGCACAGTGAAATACGCCGACGCAGCGCTCGCTGTAGACGCTAAGTGTGTGACAGCTCATTTGCGGAAAGCTCAGGCTTATGACGCTCTGAACAAGAAAAAGGACGCACGGCGGGCTGCTGAAGCAGGCTTCGCCGCATGCGACAAGGTGCGTTTAACTCAATCCTCATAAACTAAAGGTAGCAGCGCACGTACTCATGTGAATTGTTGTTCTTGATTTATTTAGGTGGCCTGCCTCGAGAATCTTTCCGAGTATCGTAGGCAGTTTGCAGAGATGCTGCAGCGCCTTCCTGAAGTCAAGAAATCGTCGAAGCCATCAAAGCCAGGAGATGATGCGCCAGCCACTGACGCGAAGTCCCCTGCCCCCAAGTCTGCTTCAACGGATACATCCGCTGCGCAAGCCCCCGCTGTATCACCTTCAGCAACAGACACCGTCTTGCCGCCGTGTCCGCCGCCAGCTGCAGTCCTCCGCCCCATCTCTTGCTGGAACACCAAAGGAACCTGGGAAGAAGTGCGTACGTTAAGTCATGATTTACTGTAAGAACTCTTTCATTCCGCCTTCTCTCCATGTCTCATCTTTGAAACACTGCGCTTTCCTAACCCAGGTGGACACCACTGACTGGGCCGTGGACCATTACGCCGGCCTCGTCGAGAACCTCGTGTGCTCACTCCCCTCCTCAAACAGCAGCAGCGCCAAACACGGTGCAGCAGTGGTGCGAGGCACAATGACCTTGACGCGTTTGCAGCAGGCTTCGGGTATTGCACAAGTGGTGTCGTTTCAAGGGAAAGTAAAGTACTTGTTTGAGCTCAGCTTTGAGCTGGCTTGGGTGGCTGATGTGGTGGTAATGGAGGCTGTGAGCGGTGGTAGTACCGATAGTACCGACCACGCTAATACTGCAAAGACCACTGCTAATGAAGGTAAGCGGCGGCGGTTCAAGGGAGTAGTTCATGTGTCGGGTATTGAGCAGGACTTGGCAGATGGCAATGACGTCATTGTTGAAGTGCCATTGGCTCCGAACCCGAACAAATGGACCACGGACCCTGCCATGGCTGCTGTGAAGAGCTTGCTAGAAGCACCAGTCTCGGGCACACCATCTTCGACTGCTGATAGGGAGAGTGGCTCTGCTGCGGCTGTGACTACTAGTTCTTCAGCTGACGAAACATCTCGCGCTGAAAGGGCGGAATCCTCAAAGCTGCAGCCGTACACCTCTCTTCGAGATTTGATCCTAGCACGCACTCAAGTGTTTATAGCTCAATTCCGGCAGCTTGGTCAAGGGGGCGGCAACCAAGACCACTCAACTGCAGCCAGCAGCGGAGACAATAGCAAACACTCAGCAGCTCGTCGCTCTACGCGGCGGCGTGACTTGGAGGCTGACGCTGCTGCTCATAGTGCCCAAGAAGCAGCTGCAAAGCAAGAAGCCCGACGGGCTGCGACCGTTGCTGACTTGAAGCGAACCAACCCAAACCTTAAGATTGACATCTGAAAGGATGCTGCGATTTGAGTTATCGCGCTTGTACTTAAAGCAATTCAACATGCGATATAAGCCAAGTACTTTGGTGTTTCATACGGATGGCCAGTGGCCTGCTAGTGTGGCCTTCTAGTGCTACTGCACTGGCTATGATTGAGACCAAGTGGATAGCCGAGAAACATTTCCACCAAAAGCAAAGGAAGGCCTACTGCGACTAACGGGACACTCGAAAAATCTATATGTTATATGTTATTTGCTGTCCTGCATCCAGCATACCCACCCAATCCCCAATCCCCAATCCCCGCCGCCCAGTCAAAATTAAATTTAAAGGCACGCCAGAGTCTGGCCTTAGAAACAGTAAGGAGCCCATTGTAGCCATTTGCGTGTCTTAGTGTTTAGTGTTGGATAAGGAGATGAAGAGATATGCAAAGGCATGGCGGGTCATACGCCTCAAGGTGCTGGTATTCCGGGTCGCCACTTATGCGTCATGATACAGTGAGGTCGAGGAGTTGGGATGTCGCAAGACCAAAAAAGATAATAGCAGCACATAGGCGTGGGTCAGCACCAGTTAGGCTTTTCTTATCATAGCCTTCTGATGCCCATCTACCGAGGCAGTGTCCGCTAGCCATCAGAACGAAAGAAGCCGCTAACGCCCCCAATCCCATGCCTAGGGGCCCACTACCTGATAGCCCGCCCGCTACGCCACCAGCTAGATTGTTGAGCGTCATGGGCACTGCTAACGCAAACGCCGACCCTGACACCGCGAGTTTAGCCAGATCGCTATTTTCGTTCAATTGCCTGCGATACAAAACATAAACGCGCGCACACATTGTTGCGTAAATCTTGTGAATGTCGGATCAGACTTCTTACGCAAATGCTACATGGACTGTCGAAGTGTAAATGTACCAGCTTCTCGCTTCACCATAGCCAAGGTATGCAAAGATTCCGGCCGCCAGTAGTCCTGCAAGATGGGGTGCAGTCCCACCTAATGAACTGCCGATGGCTGCAGCTACCATAGCGCCGAGGGCGTTCGATATTGACACAATGACATTCAAGCACCAATTATAGGGTTGCCTAGACAAACCTAGTGCTAGTCCGACAGCCAAATTATCAAGAGATGAAGAAACTGACAACGCTAGAATTTCAAAAAAGGACATTCTATGCCTTTGACTCTACACTAAGCTCAGCAGCGCAGGCAACATCAGAGGCTTCACTGCTCTTACGAGGGCGAGGGACGATCCGAAGGTCTTTGGTTGTTTGGTTGGTATTCGGGGAAAAAAAAAAATATTTGCACTTACCTACTGTCGTATGGTATAGAAAAAAGAGGGAAAAAGCCCTCCTCTGCGGGCGGAAACTCTTCTTTTGAGCGGCACTCTCAGAGCATGGAGGAGCGTGCCACTTTGGACCGCTACCATCACTTCCATGGCCACTCGGGCATGTGCGCCTGATTAGCTTCTTAGGTCTAGTTTGCGCTGCTTTGCTTTTCTTCTCTACCTGTTAGTCTTCTAATTCCGGCCCTTCGGGGCCTGTCTCAA